>ENA-UPWK01000801-UPWK01000801.1-human-gut-metagenome-genome-assembly--contig:-NODE-801-length-29262-cov-35.302176_pt1 | contig 29262 bp, 22 predicted proteins | sample MGYA00250048_ERZ773373 | MGnify/ENA primary metagenome ERZ773373 (study PRJEB29103, sample SAMN06112059) | human gut metagenome | biome: human gut; feature: ankylosing spondylitis patient; material... | reverse complement strand
AACATGTTCGGCGGCCGCAGCCAGGGCTATGAGGAGGAGCTGATGCGCGCCCGCAACGAGGCCATCGCCGAGATGCAGCAGCGCGCGGAGGCGATGGGCGCGCACGCCGTGGTCGGCGTGGACATCGACTATGAAGTGCTCGGTGCCGACAACGGTATGCTGATGGTCACCGCGTCCGGCACCGCCGTGCAGATCGCGCGTACGGCCTGAGCCTATCGGGCACAGGCCAAACCTGGGCCAGAACTCGTCCATCAAGCCGCACTCTGTCGGTTATCGTGACGCATTACACTGGCGCTCATGACCATACGAATCGAAGCATACGACCGGCTGCCCGACGCGGCCCGCGCCATACGCGAGCAGGTGTTCATCCGCGAACGCGACTGGCGGCCGGAATTCGATGAATGGGATGCCGTGTCCGTGCATCTGCTGGCGTTCGATTCGAACGATGCGCCCAATCGCCCCGGCCTGTCCGCGCAATCGGCCTCGTCTATTCAGTCCGGCCAGCCCGACCAGAATCGCCCCGTGGCGACTTGCCGGTTCTATGCGGACCCCGACCATCCCGACCAGCCCGGGCGATACGTCATCGCGCGGCTCGCGGTGCTGACCGAAGCGCAAGGCAGGCACATCGGCTCGCGGCTGCTGTCCGACGCCGAACGCCGCATCGCGCAAGCCGGCGGAACCATGGCTGCCGTGCACTCGGAAAACGACCACTACAAGTTCTACGAACAGCGCGGCTACCGGCTCACTGACGAGGTCTATGAAGGCGGTCGTCACGGCTGGCTGGTCAAGGACCTATCTCGTAACGTATGAAGGCCCGCCTCGGTGCTGGGCGGGCGAACCTACAGCGCGCAGACAATCAGATAAATCGCCACGACGTGGCAGGCATACCCGATGACCGTGCCCAAGTGAAACACCTCGTGAAACTCGAACCAGCCGGGGACGGGGTTCGGCTTGCGTAGCGCAAAGCATACCGCGCCGGCGATGATGAGGAAGATGTTCGAATAATCGATGCCGCACAGCACGACGTGCAGCCATCCGCGCAGTCGCGGCTTGCGATTGCCGAATGCATCAACGGGGACGATCTGGCGCTTGATCGCCTTCAACGCGCCTTGGCTTGGCGATAGCGCGATTGCGCGGCCCCTGTACTGAGCTGATGCGCGATCCAGTGCGGTGGGGCTGGTGCTTGCGCTGGATTTTGACTCGCGGTTGTGGAAGACACAACTGTTGCGGCGGAAGCCATGGTTCGTCCAGATGGCGTGTTGATGGAAACGCTCATACCGATCACCTCGCTATGGCCGGCGACGCTCTCCCGGCCACTAACTTACGCTGCCGTAACCTAGTATAGGCCCGCGCAATAATCAAGGTTGATTTCGTAATGCTTACAGTTCTTCCGTGGTGTGGTATTCGGTGGTACGGTTGCGGAATGCATCGCTAAGTCTGTGAACTCGTATTATGCGTGTCTGCTGGGGTCCGACTTGTGCTGGTTCCTGATTTCGGATTGCTGCGAATGATGCTCCCGACACCGCCCTGCCAATTGTCGGATTCGTACGGCTCGGCCATTCGGTCGAGCTGGTCGTCGGTGACTCCAAATGCTTCGTTGATTTCGTCTCGGTTCATGATGCTATGTAATGCTAGTTTATGGCGGACGGAAAGTTGAGGAAAGTTAAATCTACTTCATGGGCTTCTCTCTGATCTGTATTTGTCCCGGTTCATATGTCAATCGTTTGACCTGTCGACCGGGGCAGAATCCGCTGTCCCGGTCGGCGATTTCGGCTTGTTTTCGTGAACCGGGACACTCCGGTTTCCTCAACTCATATCGTCTGGCAGACGGAATCGGCGGAATAAGGCCGATTCTGGAATTGGCACGTTGTCCCGGTTTTCGCATAAATCGATTGACATTTATACCGGGGCAACAAAAATTGTCCCGGTTTGCAAAGATCGCCCGAAATCGCGAACCGGGACAGCGGATTCTGGCCTGGCTTGAACGTCAAACGATTGATGCAGGTACCGGGACATTTTCCGCCACGAAAGTTGGGCCATAAGTCTCAAGTCCTAAGCCCCCCCCTGAAAAACGGCGCTTGCCCGGACAAAGCAAAAGGGCTGGAACCTTCCGGTTCCAGCCCTTTAGTTGCTGGTGCGAGTGGGGGGAGTTGAACCCCCACGAGCATACACTCACTGCCACCTGAAGACAGCGCGTCTACCATTCCGCCACACTCGCAGACAATCGACTAACTTACACCCGGCTGGGTAATCATGCAATCTTCGGCGTGTCGCATGGGCGGCAGGGATATATCGCTTGTGGGTCTCCTGCGGGCGCCGTGATCTTTGAGGGTGGCGGCACTCCCCTCAGTCACTTCGTGACAGCTCGTCCGCAATTAAGGACGGGCCTTGCCTGCAACCTGCTGGTTCGACTATCGTCTCACCTTCGACTACAAACAGCCCACTGGGCTGTTTGCTTAACGTCTCAGCCTCAGCGGGGGAGCAGAGAGAAGTTCGGCACAAGCCGCAACGAAGGAGAAAAACTCACAACCCTGGCCGGCGCTCGCCGTTGCCGTAGAAGTGGGCCAACGCTTCGTCGCGGAACTCATCAAAGTATCCGCCGTCGATCGAGGCGCGGATGTCGTCCAGCAGCTTCACGAAGAAATGCTCGTTGTGAATCGTGGCCAACGTGAAGCCGTTGAATTCGCGTGCGCGAAGCAGGTGGTCGACGTATGCGCGCGAGTAGTGACGGCACGTGTAGCAGTCGCATCCTTCCTCCAGCGGGCCGAAATCGAACTTGTGCTGGGCGCGTTTGATGTTGTATCGGCCCGACCTCGTGTAGATCGCGCCGTTGCGGGCGCAACGTGCGGGGGCCACGCAGTCGAAGGTGTCGCCGCCGTTCTCCACGCAGGCGAAGATATCGTCCACGGAGGCGATGCCCAGCACATGGCGCGGGCGGTTCTCCGGCATCGCGTCGCAGATCCACGCGCAGGTGTCTCCAATGATGCGCTTCTCGATTGCGCCGCCGATTCCCACGCCGTCGAAGTCCAGCGAGGCGATCTGCGAGGCCGCGCGCCGGCGTAGATCCTCGTAATTCGCGCCCTGCACCACGCCATACAAGGCCTGATAGGGCTTGCCCAGCCGCTCAGCCGTCAGCTGCTGGTGCTCGTCCACGCATCGGCGGGCCCAGCGGAAGGTGCGCTCCACCGAGTCCTCCTGGTAGGAGCGGGTGTTCATCAGCGTGGTGAGTTCGTCGAACGCGAACATGATGTCTGCGCCGATTTTGTGCTGGATGCCCATCGAAATCTCAGCGGAGAAACGATGTGCGTCACCATTCAAAGGCGACTTGAACGTCACGCCGTCCTCATCCACCCAGGCCATGCGCTCCTTGCCCTTGGCGATGATGTCGTCCGACTTCATGCCGGTCACGTCCATTGCCAGCGTCTTCTTGAAGCCGACGCCCAGCGACATCACTTGGAAACCGCCAGAATCGGTGAACGTGGGCCCATCCCAGTTCATGAAACGCGCCAAGCCGCCGGCCGCGTCCAGCACGTCCTCGCCCGGGCGCTCGAACAGGTGGAAGGCGTTGGCCAGCAGGCACTGTGCGCCTAGATCCTTCATCTGCTCGGGCAACACGGCCTTCATCGCGGCTTGCGTGCCCACCGGCACGAAGGCAGGCGTGCGAATATCGCCGTGGGGCGTGTGAATGATGCCGGTGCGGCCGTATCGGGCACCGTCTCGCCCAAGCCCGCTGGCCGTGGATGGCAGGCGGGTGATCGTTTCGAAATGGAAGGCGCTGCGGTCGCCGGGCTGTCCGGGCTGTGCGCCCAACGGATGTTCAAGAAGGCTGATTGTCATATGTTCACTTTAGGCAGAAGGGCCAGAAAAGGGCCGGAAATTGTGAAGAACTCGGTTTCGAGGGGCGGATTTCGCCGCTCCCGAACGTCTACTTCCGCTTCAAGGGGCTCCCGGTCAAGTAGGCCGGCTGCAAAAATGGCGGAATGGCGTTAAATGAGGGCCCTTGATACTCGGAATTGACCGCGCGAACAGCCCCTTGAAGTGCAAGTAGATGTTCCCGAAACAGGAAATCAGCCCCTCGAAGCCGAGATGCCCATAAGACTCTGCGATGATTACGCATAGACTTTCAATCAACGTTCAGAAAACCTCCAGATTGACTGCCTTTACTACTGAGGTAGCACACGAGAAGTGGCAATGGGCAAGTGCCCGAATAGCCGCCGAACAGACGTGATAGGAATTTAGGAAAAGGAGCAGCAATGGCTGACGAATTTAACCCGCAGGGCGTCGACCAGACCCCGCGGAATAACGAAAACCCCAATAGTACTGCCGATACCGGCAACGCCGAGCCGAAGAACCCGTTTGTGGGTGGCGACTCGGTTGATGCCGGCAACGCCAGCGATTCCAGCGAGCAGCAAGCCCCGGTTTCCTCGGCCGCCCTCGCTGCCGATCAGCAGCCTACGCAAGCCGCCACCGAGCCCATCCCGGACTACGCCTCCGCCAAGGGCGAGAGCACGGTGGTCTCCTCCTCGCCGGCTTCTCCGGCAGCGCCGGCCGCAGACCAGACCTCGGCCACAACTCCGCTGTACCGCCCGGCCCCGGAATACGGCGCTTATGGGCCGACCCCGACTCAGGCACAGGGCCAGCAGGGCGGCCAGGCCGGCAACAATGCCCAGCCCACGCAGCAATTCCCGTTCGGCCAGCCTGCACAGCAAACCCCACAGGGCCAGCAGGGCAACCGCAACCCCTACTACACCAATAACCCGCAGCCGCAGGGTAACGGCAATCCGTTCAATCCGCCCACGCAGCCGCAGCAGAACAACGGCAACCCGTTTGCCAGCCAGTCCGGTCAGAATGGCCAGAATGGCCAGCAGCCCCAGCAGGGCGGTCTGTTCGGTTTCGGCGTTCCCGGTACCGGTACGCCGAACGGTCAAGGTCCGACCCAGCCGGGACAGCCCGGTCAGCCCGGTCAGCCCGGCCCCGCCAAGCAGGGCATGTCCAAGACGGCGAGCAACATCCTCATCGCCGTGGTCGCCGCCGTTCTGGCTGCGGCCCTCTGCCTGGGCCTCGGCTACGGTGCCCTCACCAGCGGCCTGATCACCTTGCCGACCAGCAACTCGCTTACCAACGTCAGCTCGAATAAGTCCGGCTCCGGGTCCGCCACCGCCAAGAGCGGCGAAGCCCCCGACTGGCAGACTGTCGCCAGCGATGTCTCCGGCTCCGTGGTCTCCATCCAGACCGCGTTGAGCAACGGCACCGCCAAGGGCTCCGGTGCCATCATCGACACCGAAGGCCACATCATCACCAACAACCACGTGATCTCCGGTGCCCAGCAGATTCAGGTGACGCTTGCCAACGGCAACATGTATTCCGCCACGCTCGTCGGCACTGACGCCACCACCGATCTTGCGGTCATCAAGCTCGACAACCCGCCGAGCGACCTCAAGGCCGTGGAATTCGCCGATTCCGACAAGCTCGCCGTCGGCGAGAACGTGATGGCCATCGGCAACCCGCTCGGCTACGACGACACCGCCACCACCGGTATCGTCTCCGCCCTGAACCGCCCGGTGACCGTGACCGACGACAACAACAACGAGATCGTCACCAACGCCGTCCAGATCGACGCGGCCATCAACCCCGGCAACTCCGGCGGCCCGACCTTCAACGCGGCCGGCCAGGTGATCGGCATCAACTCCTCGATCGCCTCCACCGCCACCTCCTCCGACTCCGCCGGCTCCATCGGCATCGGCTTCGCCATCCCGTCCAACCTCGTCAAGCGTGTGGCCGACGAAATCATCAAGGACGGCAAGGTCAAGCACGTTGCCCTCGGCGTGGTCATCAAGTCCGACACGGTTGAAGCCGACGGCGTGACCCGCGGCGGCGCGACCATCACCAAGTCCAGCGCCACCGGCAGCGCGGTCGTCTCCGGCGGCCCGGCCGACAAGGCCGGCCTTAAGGAGGGCGACACCATCGTGGCCTTCAACGGCAACGCCGTGAACAACAACTACTCGCTGCTTGGTTACGTTCGTGCCGCGGCTTTGGGAGACAAGGTGACGCTGACCATCGTGCGCGACGGCAAGACCATGAATGTGGACGTGACGCTCGATCAGGAGGAGTCGTCGGTGAACGGTTCGTCCGGCTCCGATTCCAACGGCAACAGCCAGAATAACCAGAACAACCAGAACGGCAATGGCCAGAACGGTTACGGTAATGGCAATGGCAACAGCGATGGCGGCACCGGTGACGGCGGCGGCTTCTCCGACCCGTTCGGCCTGTGGTAAAGCCGACTCGACAACGTCACACGGTGTTGAGCGGTAACCGCTGAACACCGTGTCGGACAAGCAAAGGCCCGTGACAGTGAGCAAACTCCTGCCACGGGCCTTTCGTATGCGCGATTGTGCCCCGCGCCCATGCCGCCAACGCAGTTTCGATATCCGGCATGTCGCGCAACGCTCGTTGATAGGGTAGGCCAAGCACTGAGTTCGGGCGACGTCCTGAACACAGCGCATAATTCAATACAAAACTGAATACATTTCTTTACGCCGTGTATCGGAAGGTTGCGCGGGAGCCGAGCAAAGCGAAGCCCCAGGCAAAGCCGCCGGTGGGTTAACAAGGCGTGACCGTAGCGCCGATTGCGCGGGCCACGCTTGCCGTACCGCAATCGACTCCGTATACGAGCGTAAGGAGCAATGATGAGCAGACTCATCAGATTCTTCACCAAAATTCTCGACATCTGCAAGCTTGTGCCGATGCTTCCGGTCGTCGTCATCGCCGCAATTCCGTTGGCTTTACTAGGCGATTGGCGTCCGTGGGGCAATGCGATGGCGATTCCGGTACTCGGCAATCCGGGCTTCGGCCAGTGGCTGGTTATCGCACTGGTGCTGATTATCGTGATTGACACTGTGCGCGGCATGATTGACGATTTGCGTCATGGGCAGGTTGGAGTCGATGTGCTGGCCGTGGTCGCGATCCTCTCCACCGTGGCCGTCGCCGAATACTGGGCAAGTTGGGCGGTGACGCTGATGATCACGTCCGGCGAGGCCATTGAGGAATACGCTCAAGCCAAGGCCGAGCGCAGCCTGACCGCGCTGATGGAGGCCGCGCCGCAAACCGCGCACGTCGTCAACCTGCCTGGCGTGGGGCGTGGGTTTGCTGCCGATAAGGGCGATTCGTCCGATGGCTTCCGGCGTGTGGGCTTGGCATCGGCTGCCGCCGCCGCGCACCGCTTCGACACGGTGCCGGTCGAGCAGGTGCAGCTGGGCGACGTACTCATGGTGTTGCCGGGCGAAACTGTGCCGGTTGACGGCGAGCTGCTGTCCGGCACGGCCACGCTCGACCTGAGCAATATCAACGGTGAGCCGGTGCCGCGTGAAGTGTTCGCCGGCGCCCGTGTGATGTCCGGGGCGGTGAACGGCTCGACTGCATTGACCATGCGTGCCACCCAGGTGGCCGCCGATTCGCAGTACCAGCGCATCCTCGAGCTCGTGGCCTCCGCGCAGGAGTCGCGCCCGGCCGTGGTAAAAACCGCTGACCGCTTGGCCGTGCCCTTTACCGTGCTTTCGTTGGTGATTGCCGGCGTCGCATGGGCGGTGTCCGGGGTACCGACGCGATTCGCCCAGGTGCTGGTGCTGGCCACGCCCTGCCCGCTGCTCATCGCCGCACCGGTGGCATACATCGCCGGAACCGGACGCCTCGCCGCAGCCGGCGTGCTTATCAAAGCACAGGACGTGCTGGAAAACCTTGGCCGCGTCACGCAGGTGTTCTTCGACAAAACCGGTACGCTCACCGTCAAGCAGCCGCAGGTGGTGCGCGTCGAGATGTTGCCCGGCGCTGCAACCCGTCTCAACGAAGACCATGTGCTGATGATGGCCGGCGCGGTGGAAAGCTACTCGGTGCACATCCTGTCCAAAGGCATTGCCAAGGCCGGCGCGGAGGCGCTGGCCCGACTGCGCCAGCGGTTCGAGGATGGCCAGCGCCTGTGCCCAGAGCCGGAGGCCAGCTGGCCTGGCCATGGCCGGGAGTATCCGGTCGTCAAGAACATCAATGAAGACGCCGGCAAGGGCGTTTCCGGCGAGGTGAACGGACACGCGGTGCGCGTTGGCCGGCTGTCTTTCGCGGCTGCTGGGGAGGATGGATTCCTGGCGGTCGGCGAGGCTGCCCCCCTCAGCCCGCGAAGCGGCCAGCTCCCCCTAAGAGGGGGAGCTCAGCAAAAAGATGACCTGCGCACTCGCTTTGGCCTGCTGCAGCCGGATGAGATGGCGTCCTACGTGTCCGTTGACGGCCGGCTGATCGCGCGCATCGTGCTGCGCGATGTGCCGCGTGCCAACGCCAAGGCAGTGCTCGCCAAACTGCATGAGTTGGGCGTCACCGAGCTCGCCATGCTTACCGGTGACAAGCGGGCTTCCGCCAATATCATTGCCAGCGAAGTCGGCATTGACGAGGTTCACGCCGAACTGTTCCCGGAGGATAAGGTAGCCGCAGTCAGGGCCGCTACAGGAGCCGGCAAAACCGTCACGATGATGGTTGGTGACGGTGTGAATGATGCCCCGGTGCTCGCTGTTGCCGATATCGGCGTGGCCATGACCGATGGCACGTCCACCGCCGCTTCCGAAAGCGCTCAGGTGGTCATTATGAATGACAATATCGCCGCCGTGCCGCGCGCCATCGCCATTGCACGCCGCACCAAGCGCGTGATGCTTCAAGCCGTAATCGCGGGCCTTGTGCTTGCCACCATCGGCATGATTGCCGCCGCGTTCAACCTTATCCCGGTCGTCGTCGGTGCCTTCCTCCAGGAGGCCATCGACGTGGTGAGCATCCTCTGGGCCCTCACTGCCCTAATTGATCGGGACTGATTAAGAATATGAGGCTTCTGCTGTTTTTGTAGGTCAGTTGACTGACCGGGATGGTCGTATGTCGAGTCCACCGCATCGAAACATAATCGGGGCGATACGGTTGGTGACGTGGCGGAAACGGAAATCCCACCCACGAAAGCAGCAATAGCATCGGAGTTATTCATTAGGTCGATTTGACGTTTATTAGGTCGGTCCTTGGTCGGAGCGGCCCTTGAAACCCCGCCGTTCCAAGGGATGGCTTCAGCACCCTCCGACCTAATGGACGAAGAAATGACCTAATGAATGCAATCGAGGTCGTAAAGAGCCGTTGGAGGTGACGTCTTTAATGCCTCAAGGGATTCACTGATTGCACAGAATTCCTACTGCTCTGCGGCGGCTCTTTACCGTCGGCCTTCTAGCCAATCGAGGGGTGGAGGTGACGCGGATTCCTTGTGAGACATAACTATGCTCAACCCGACTGGTTACGTACTGTTGCTCACACGGTATACCGAGAACATTGCCAATTAAAGTGAGATGGCGGGCGAACCGGTCATGATAGGTTTGTCCGGATTTGATTTCTATGAGCATACGGTTGTTAGGATCGGTGAAATCCAACAAATCCACCTCGACCTTGCTGGCATCGCGGTAGAAGAATAATTGTGGCTCCTGATTGGCGTTCAAATGCTGTTTCATGGTTTCCGCAATGATGAGGTTTTCAAATATATCGCCGAACTTGGGATGCGCAACCAGTGCTTCGACCGTCCGAATGCCCAAGAGATGACACAGCAAGCCAGTGTCATAAAAATAGAGTTTCGGCGTTTTGACCACCTGTTTGCGTGCGTTCGTGTAGAACGGCATGAGATGGAATGCGATGTAACTTGATTCCAGAATCGACATCCATGCCTTTACGGTTCGCGGACTTACACCAAGTTCATTGGCGATGTTGGTGTAGTTTATGAGTGCTCCGGAACTGAGTGCGCAAAGAGTCAAGAATCGGCGGAATTCAGCCAAATTGCGTACATCAAGATATTCGGAAACATCACGTTCGATATAAGTGTCGATGTAGTTCGAGAAGAACAGATTGAGCGGCATTCTCGTGTCATAAATGCGTGGATAACCGCCTTGCAGCATAAACGTATCCGGAGTAAGGGCCTGATCCGCCTTGCATGCTTCTTGGAATGAGAACGGCAATAACTTGACCAATAGGGAAACCCATAATCTGACATTAGCAGTGCTCGTAGGTTTCCCAAACGCACAAACTATGGCCTAATACACAGAATTCCCACCACTCGCCCTCTGTTGCAACGGAAGGCTTTGCGTTAGGCTAGAGCGCGTGACTGAATCTGTGAATACTGAACTCCGCATTGCTGTAATTGGCGCTGGTCCGGCCGGCGTCTACTCATCCGATATCTTCCTGCGCCAGCTCAAGAAGCTGGGCGAAGAGCTCGGCCTCGGCACCGAAGCGCGCATCGACCTGTTCGAGAAGCTGCCGGTGCCGTTCGGCCTGGTGCGTTACGGTGTGGCCCCGGACCACCCGTCCATCAAGTTCATCGCCTCCGCGCTTGAGAAGACGCTCGACAACCCGAACATCCACCTCTACTGCGACGTGGAATTCGGCAAGGACGTGACTCTTGACGACCTGTTGGCCCGTTACGACGCCGTGCTGTTCGCCACCGGCGCGGTCAAGGACAAGCCGCTGAACCTGCCCGGTGCCGACCTTGAAGGCGTGTACGGCGCCGCCAAGTTCGTCGAATGGTATGACGGCTACCCCACCGGTGCCCGCGAATGGCCGCTTACGGCCGAGAACGTCGCCGTAATCGGCGGCGGCAACGTGGCCATGGACGTGGCCCGCGAACTCATGCGCAACGCCGACGACCTCAAGGTCAAGACCGACATTCCGGACAACGTGTACGAGGGCATCGGCCAGAACAAGGCCAAGGTGCTCCACCTGTTCATCCGCCGTGGCGTGGCCCAGGCCAAGTTCAGCGTGCAGGAACTGCGCGAGATGGAGAAGCTGCCCGGCGTGCAGCTCATCATCAACGAGGATGACTTCGATCTGGACGACGAGACCATCGAGGTGGCCGGCAAGGACAAGCTCACCCGCCAGATGGTCGAGGAGCTGTTCGCCATCCGCGAGATGGCCGAAGACATGGAAGACGACGGCGACGTCGACTTCGAAGGCAACCCGGCCGACCGAAAGTACTACGTGCACTTCAACTCCGCCCCCACCGAGATCCTCGGCGAGGACGGCAAGGTCAAGGCCATTCGCGTGGAGCGCACCGAAACCGGTGCCGACGGCAAGATGCACCGCACCGGTGAGTTCACCGACTACCCGGTCGAGGCCGTCTACCACGCCATCGGCTACAAGCCCGCCGAAGCCCCCGGCATCACCTACGACGAGCACGGCGCTCACCTGGCCAACGCCAACGGCGACGGCCGCATCACCACCGAGGCCGACGGCGGCGAAGTGCGCGACCGCCTGTACGCCACCGGTTGGGCCAAGCGCGGACCGGTGGGTCTGATTGGCTCCACCAAGTCCGATGCGCTCGCCATCGTGACCAACATGCTCGAGGATCTGGCCAAGGCCGCTGAAGGTGGCCGCGTGGCAGCCGACCGCGCCCCCGAATCCATCGATCGACTGCTGGCCGAGCGCGGCATTCGCCCGATCGACTTCGCCGGCTGGAAGAAGGTCGACGCCTTCGAGCGCGCCGAGGGCGCCAAGGAAGGTCGCGAGCACAAGAAGGTCATCGAGCCCGACCAGATGCGTGAGCTCGCCCTGGCCTGACGTTCGCCCACGCCCGTCCGGTATTCGTCCACCCGGCCGCGCCCCGTGCGGACGCGGCCGGGCTCGGGGCCGGACGGGCCGGGCGAATATGGGACATTTCTCGCGGCGCATATCCAGCAATCATTCAGCATGCGATTTTAGTGTGTGCATTATGGATGCCAAAGTACGGGTGCACGGCCATTTCAACGGCCTGAAAACAACGCTGCTGTTTGCCCTGATGTGGGCCATCATCATGCTGATTTGGTGGGCCACGGGCGGCAGTCGGCAAACCCTGAGCATCTATATCGTCATCGGCCTGATTACCACGTTCGGCACCTACTGGTTCTCCGACAAACTCGCCATCGCCTCCATGGGCGCGCGGGAAGTCAGCGAGCAGGAAGCCCCGGAGATCTACCAGATTGTGCGTGAACTGAGCGCCAAGGCCGGCAAGCCGATGCCGCGCATCTACATCGCCCCCACCATGAGCCCGAACGCCTTCGCCACCGGGCGCAACGAACGGCACGCGGCCGTCTGCTGTACCCAAGGCATCCTGCAGATTCTCAACGCCCGTGAACTGCGTGGTGTGCTGGGCCACGAACTTATGCACGTGTACAACCACGACATCCTGACTTCCGCCATCGCCTCTGCCATGGCCACCGTCATCTCCTACCTAGGCTATTCGCTGATGTATTTCGGCGGCGGTTCGCGAGACGACCGCGATAGTTCCGGTGGCCTCGGCCTGATCGGCGCATTGCTGAGCGTGATTCTCGCGCCGATCGCCGCGTCTTTGATCCAGATGGCCATCTCCCGCACCCGCGAGTACGACGCCGATGAAGACGGCAGCCTGCTTACCGGCGATCCCGAGGCCCTGGCTTCCGCACTGAACAAGATTTCCTACGGCGCGCAGACCACGCCGATGCGCAAAACCGCCGGCACCCAGTCCGTCTCCGCAATGATGATCGCCAACCCGTTCTCCGCGGTCGGCTTCTCGCGCTTGTTCTCCACACACCCGCCGACCGATGAGCGCATAGCGCGTCTCATGCAGATGTCCAACGAAATGAACGGCACGCCGATCGCTCCGCCCACCTACTCCACGCGCGTCGGCAGGTGACGTGCTAGGATAACTATTCGTGCCTCGTTTGGCTGAGCATGCTCGTCACGTGAGGTGCAGCAGCCGTAAGGCATGCGGACATAGTTCATCGGTAGAATGAAAGCTTCCCAAGCTTTAGAGGCGGGTTCGACTCCCGTTGTCCGCTCCATTGATTTTCAATGATTTTCATTATTTCCGGGAAAGTGTCGCGCACGATCGCAAAACTACGCGCTATTTGAGCGCTTTGCCCGCGGAACCCAGCTGCCGGCAAGCCTCGACCACGCGGGCGGACATGGAATCCTCAGCCTTACGGCCCCAAGAACGCGGATCGTAGAACTTCTTCTCGCCCACTTCGCCGTCGATCTTCAGCACCTTGTCGTAGTTCTCGAACACGTGGTCGGCGATTGGACGGGTGAAGGCGTACTGGGTATCGGTGTCGATGTTCATCTTGATCACGCCGTAGCTTACAGCTTCGGCGATTTCTTCCGGGCGTGAACCGGAGCCGCCGTGGAACACCAGCTCAAACGGCTTGCCGTTGGGGAAATCGACTATGCCGGCCGCGCTAGGCAACTCGCCTTCGGCCACCGCGCGCGCCACACGCGCCTGAATGTCGCCGAGTAGCGACGGACGCAGCTTGACCACGCCGGGCTTGTAGGCACCATGCACATTGCCGAATGTGAAAGCGGCCATGTACCGGCCACGTTCGCCCAAACCCAGTCGGCGGGCGACTTCGAGGCCATCTTCCGGAGTGGAATACAGCTTTTCATTGATTTCGGCGGAGTGACCGTCTTCCTCACCGCCGACCGCGCCGATTTCGATTTCGAGCACGGTGTGCGCCTTCTGCGACTTGTCGAGCAGTTCCTCGGCGATGTCCAGATTTTCCTTGAGCGGCACGGTGGAGCCATCCCACATATGCGACTGGAATGTAGGCTCCTGGCCTCGTGCCACCTGATCGGCCTCATGCGCGAGCAGAGGACGCACCCACTCATCCAGATACTGCTTGGCGCAGTGATCGGTGTGCAGAGCGATGGTGATGTTCGGGTATTTCGCAGCCACTTCATGTGCGAAAGCCGCCAGCGCCAGCGAGCCGGTAACGCGATCATTGACCCCCCTGCCGGAGACGTAGGCCGCGCCTCCCACGGAAATCTGGATGATGCCGTCGGACTCGGCGTCTGCGAAGCCCTTCAACGCAGCATTCAGTGTCTGTGAGCTGGTTACGTTGATGGCTGGATAGGCGTAACCGCCTCGGCGGGCGGCCTCGAGCATTTCGGCATAGCGTTCCGGTGTTGCGATCGTCATGGCTTCATTATCGCGCGAGGCATGCCCTCTAGGCTCCGTTCTTCAACCTGTGCGCTGTGCGATTGGTCACAGCATCGCCTCGTACGAGTAGAAATTCGTCACCCATTCCGGGTTGTCGCACCTCCAGCCTCGCCCTGCGTGAGACGAAACTTCGCAGGGTAGAGGGTGTACGGTAGTCTGTTTCCGGCGGAATCGTGCGAATGCGGAGGTGCATCATGCCTGGAATTGTTCTTATTGGTGCTCAGTGGGGCGACGAGGGTAAAGGCAAGGCTACCGATTTGATCGGCACCAAGGTCGATTACGTCGCGCGCTTCAACGGCGGCAACAACGCGGGCCATAGCGTGGTGGTCGGCGATGAGTCGTACGCCCTGCATCTGCTGCCCTCCGGCATCATCAACCCGAACCTGACCCCGGTGATCGGCAACGGCGTGGTCGTGGACCCGGAAGTGCTCTTCGAGGAGATCGACGGCTTGGAATCCCGCGGCATCGATTGCTCCCACCTCAAGGTGAGCGAGGCCGCACACATCATCGCGCCCTACCACCGCACACTCGACAAGGTGACTGAACGCTTCCTTGGCAAGCACAAGATCGGCACCACCGGCCGTGGCATCGGCCCGGCCTACGCGGACAAGATCAACCGTGTCGGCATCCGCGTGCATGACCTGTTCAACGCCGACCATCTGCACGACAAGGTGGAGGCCAGCCTGCACCAGAAGAACCAGATGCTGGTCAAGCTCTACAACCGTCGTCCGATCGACGTGGACCGGACCACCGAGGAGCTGCTGAAGCTCGGCGAACGCCTCAAGCCGTACGTGGCCAACACCGGCCTGATTCTCAACAAGGCGCTTGACGAAGGCAAGACCGTACTGTTTGAAGGCGCTCAGGCCACCATGCTTGACGTGGACCACGGCACCTACCCGTTCGTCACCTCTTCCAACCCGACCGCCGGCGGCGCCTGCACCGGCACCGGCGTGGGCCCCACCAAGATCACCCGCGTAATCGGCGTCTCCAAGGCCTACGTCACCCGCGTGGGCGAAGGCCCATTCCCCACCGAACTGCTGGACGAGTCCGGCGAATGGCTGCGTCAGCAGGGCCACGAATTCGGCGTGACCACCGGCCGCCCGCGTCGCTGTGGCTGGTTCGATGCAGTCGTCAACCGGTACGCCTCCCAGGTCAACGGCCTGACCGACATCGTGCTCACCAAGCTCGACGTGCTCGCCGGCCTGAAGGAGATTCCGATCTGCGTGGCTTACGACGTGGACGGCGAACGTCACGACGATATGCCGACTGATCAGGCCGCTTTCGCCGCAGCCAAGCCGATTTACGAGACCATGCCCGGCTGGGATGAAGACATCTCCAACTGCCACTCCTTCGACGAGCTGCCTGCCACCTGCCAGGCCTACGTCAAGCGTTTGGAAGAGCTGAGCGGCTGCCGTATCTCCGTGATCGGCACCGGCCCGCAGCGCGACCATATCATCCAGATCAATTCGCTGGTCGACTGACCGTCGGCAACGAGTTTCCCGGCTTGACTGGCAACGACGCGGCACATGATATCCGCCGGCTGATTCCGCGATTCGACCACTTGAAGTGGAAGATGGCGGCGGCCGGCATAGTCATTGGTCTGGTTTCAGGATTGCTGGTCGTCGTATACCGTCTCGGCATCGAATACGGCACGGATGCGTCCCGCTGGATATATGCGCGGATTCGCGAGACCCCGTGGCTGATTGCGCCGTGGGCGGTTGCCGCGGTGGCGGCCGCGCTGGCGATCGCGTGGATGGTCGGCAAGGAGCCGATGGCCGGTGGCAGCGGCATCCCGCAGACCAACGGCGTGGTGATATGCGGCTTGAAGATGCGTTGGCAGACGATTCTGCCAGTCCGTTTCGTCGGTGGACTGTTGGGCGCGTTGTTTGGTCTGTCGCTCGGCCGTGAGGGGCCGTCCATTCAGATTGGTGCGTCGGGAGCGCAGTGTGTGTCCCACCGTTTGCGCGGCCACCGCCGTGAGGACATGCAGGAGCATTATCTGGTCACCGCCGGTGCCGCGGCAGGCTTGTCCGCCGCGTTCAGCGCGCCGCTGTCCGGCATGATGTTCGCTTTGGAAGGGGTGCATCGGAGTTTTTCCCCTGCGATTCTGATGGGCGCCACTGCCGCATCGCTGACCGCCGATTTCGTCTCGAAATACTGTTTCGGTCTGCGTCCGGTTTTGGATTTCGGTGATATCGGTCAGCTGTCGTTGGAAGAGTATGTGTGGCTGATTCCGTTGGGATTGGTGGCCGGTTTGGTTGGTTCGCTGATGAACCGCTCGTTGCTTGGCTTCCAGACGCTGTACGGCAAACTGCCGGCATGGAGCCGCCCGATGATTGCGATTGCGATGGACCTGACCCCCGTTAGGTAGACACCTCTGATTCCAGCCAGTGTGGTTGGGAAGGAAGGTAATCTACCACCATGCCCCGCAAGGTTTACACGGAACAGTTCAAGCGCGACGCCGTCGCGATGTTCGAGTCGAACCCGGATACCTCAATGCGCAAGGTCGCAGAAGAACTCGGAATCAATCGCTCGACTTTGGGATGCTGGTACAAGCAATTCGGCACTAACGTCGCCAAGGATGAAGATGCAGCGTCACCCGTAGAAAAGCTTGCTGATGCGGAAAGAATCCGCCAGCTAGAACGCGAAAACAAAAGGCTTCGTGAAGAGCGCGATATTCTGCGTAAGGCCGCGAAGTATTTTGCGGAAGAGACGACCTGGTGATCCGCTTCCAGTTCGTTGACGACAATCTCGCCGACTACTCGGTCAAGCGGATGTGCACAGTCCTGGGGCTAAATCGGTCTTCGTATTACAAGTGGAAGAACTCGGCTCCACGGCGCCGTGCGCGCCTTGTAGATGACGCTGTGGTGGCCGCGGAGATCCAGGCAATTTTCGACGCTGAAAACGGCGTCTGGGGCGCTCGTCGCATCACTGCTGAACTCAACGACCGCAAGCGCGACAACGGCACTACACCTCCGGCTAAGCGCATCAATCGCAAGAGAGTGGCTCGTTTGATGCGGGCCCAGAACCTGTTCGGATTTCAAAAGAAGCGCAGGGTCAAGACCACTGCGCGTGACAAAGGCCGGCGCGTGTTCGCAGACTTGGTGAACCGTGATTTCACAGCCTGTGCTGCCAATCGTGTGTTGGTTGGCGATATTACGTATCTGCCGATCGCAGACGGGGCGAACATGTACTTAGCAACAGTGATTGATTGCTTTTCTCGCAAGCTTGTCGGCTTTGCTATCGCAAATCACATGCGTACCGAACTGGTAGAAGAGGCCCTCGAAAACGCTTCCCACCTGCGAGGAGGTCTTGATGGTGCGATTTTCCACTCGGATCATGGAAGCGTGTATACCTCGTCGCAGTTCCAGGCAACATGCAAGCGCTTGGGCGTTGCCCAGTCGATGGGCGCGGTGGGAACCAGCGCGGATAATTCGCTCGCCGAGTCGTTCAACGCAGCTTTAAAGCGGGAGGTCCTCAAAGATGCGAAGACCTTCGCCAATCAACTGATCTGCCGCAGAGACGTCTTCCGGTGGTGCGTGCGCTACAACACGTGCCGTCGGCACACTTGGTGCGGGTACCAAACTCCCGATGAGTTCGAGTCCCAAGCCGCTTAAGGTCTGATAGGCTTACACCTACTTTTGTTCACCCCACGGTGTCTACTTTCCGGGGGTCGGGCCCGATCGCGTTGCCTGTCGGCATCTGGTTGCCCGACGTGCTCGGCGGCGGCTCGAATCTGATTGATACCGCCGAACATGCGCGCGTCGGCTTGGGAATGCTGTGTCTGCTGTTCGTGGCGAAGATGCTGTTCACATCCACGAGTTTCGGCTCAGGCGCGCCTGGCGGTATTTTCATGCCGATTCTTGCGGTCGGTTCGTTGGCCGGCGGCATCTGCGGTGAAGTGTTGCATCGATTCGGTGATCTGCCATCCGACGCAGTGGCGGTGTTTGCGGTGTGCGTGATGACGGGCACGCTCGCCGCGTCCGTGAAAACGCCGATCACGTCGATTCTGTTGGCTGTGGAGATGTCTGGAACGTTGACGCACATGCTGCCGGTCGCGGCCGTCGCTTTCATCGCGCTGTTGGTGTCCGATTTGCTGCGCACCAAACCGATTTATGGGGAGTTGCTGGAGCGGTACGTGCGCGCGCAAGGCATGCAGATGGCGATCGCAAGCCATGTGGGCAGCGGCATTATGGAACTGCCATTGGAAATGGGAGCGATTGCGGACGGCAAGCGGGTGCGTGACGTGCGTTGGCCGTCTGGGTGCCTGATCATCGGCCTGCGTCGCGGCGAAAGCGAGATCGTGCCGCGCGGCGATACACGGCTGCGTGCCGGCGACTATCTGGTGGTGCTGTTCAGTGGCGAGGAGGAGCGCGAGGTGCGACCTGCGATGCGGCGGCTGTGTGATGCCCGGCTTGACTGAGCCTGGCTGAATTCGGCTGGACTCTGGATGTACGAATCTGCGGAATCGGACATCCAGGGTGCATACGTTGGCGCTCCGTGTAAACTCATATGCGTTAGGAAGGCGGCAACCGCGGCCCAGCTCGTTGTTGCATGGCCTATGGGCGGAACAACGCTGTCCGCGGAAGGCCAGTACAGGGGGAGCGCAATGGAATCGCAAGAACAATCGCCGGGAGACGTGGTGACTGCGGGTGAGGACTCGCATCCCATCACGCAGGCAATCGACACTGTTGAGGTGACGCATGCTGGTGCAACCGCGCCCGCCGCTAACACCATGGATCCGCCTACGATTCCCCTGGCGCCGATGAAACGTATGCAGGCGCGGTTCAATCCGCTCGCCGACGGACTGATGTATGTTGTGGTGTTCGTCGGTGGATTTGTTGGAGTCGGCTGTCGGCATGCGTTGGATATGCTCCTGCCGTCGGTCAGCGGGACGCCATTCGTTGTGGGCACGTTTGTGTCGAATATGGTCGCCTGCTTCCTGTTCGCGATGCTGACCGAATTCATGGCGACCGCTTCGTGGCTGCGTCGCCGGGTGCGGCAGGTTGTCAGCCGTGGCGTTGGGCTCGGCTTGCTCGGCGGGCTTTCGACGATGTCCGGCGTGATGCTGGAAACGATGGAAGGTCTGCACGAGCGGCATATCGCCAGTGCGCTTGGCTATCTTGCGGGAAATTTTGCAGGCGGTTTGCTCACTGCCGCCGCCGGCGTGGTTCTGATGCAGGCACTGCTGTCACGGAGTACTCGAAAGCGGGTTCGGGGTGCGTTTTCAGCTGTTTCCGTGTCCGATTCTGCCGAATCGGACACGCAGGGCGTACGCCATGTGAAAGTGGCCGACGTGGCGCGTTCTGCCGCGCAGGCCGCAATGGAAGCCGCGCAGACGGCCCAGCAGATTGCACAGACGGGACAGGTTCCGCGAGTCGAAACGCCAACCGTGCCGCCGACTGCCATCCAGCCTATGCAGACAGGCCACGTTCCGCAGATTCCTCCGCTGGTCGTTCCTCAGCTGACACAGTCATCGCAGCCGTTGTTGCGCGAGCCGGATACTTCAGACTTGGGGCAGCTGCCCGAGCCGATTCAGCAGTCGCAACCAATCCAGCAGCCCCAGCAGCAGTCGCAGCCAATCCAGCAGCCGGCCAACCCGCTTCCACCCAGCTTCGAGCCCAAACCGATCACTGCGGAGATTTCGCTTGTCGCCGACCCGACTACCGGGGAGGTGCGCTGATGATGTGGATGATCTGTCTGTTCGGCGGTCTGGGAGCCATGGCCCGTTACGTGCTCGACGTGTCAATTCAACGAGGCTGGAACCGCGAGAATCGAAGAACGAATCGCAACTTCCCGCTATCCACGCTCGTCATCAACGGCGTCGCCTCGCTATGCGCGGGCATCGCCATGATGTCCTACTATTCGCAATCGGTGGATATGGACACGGTCATGATGTTCGTTGTCGGATTTCTCGGTGGTTTCTCAACATTCTCCACGGCGCTCAACGAAGTGGTTTCATTGATTCGCCAGCGTCGTTTTACGCTGGCTCTGGGCTATGGAATAGCAACCGTCGCGGTGCCTCTCATTTGTGTGGCCGCCGGTTTCGGCATTGCGCTGCTTGCCAATCCGGCGTAATTTTCACGTTACACGGACGGTCGCTGAGTAACGTGAAAGAAATCTGAGCGCAACCGCCATCAAGGCCGCCAGTCCGGATGCAACGCTGGTGATTGCATTCGACCAGACCAAGCCGCTGCTGAAGGCCTTCGCCTCCGCGGGAGTCGACACTAAGAAGCTGTATTTCGTTGCCGGACTGTCGAACAGGTTCGAGAGAATGTAAATGAATGTAATATTTCGTGGTAAGCACGTGAGCATACAACGATAGAACAGTGATGACGGGGAAGGTGCGATCATGGTCGGCATGCGCGATGTGGCGAAGAAGGCCGGGGTGTCTCTGAGCACCGTCTCGCTGGTGGTGAACGGCAACGGGTACGTGTCTGATGACATGCGCGAACGTGTGCGCAAAGCCATGCAAGCCCTCAATTATGTGCCGAACGAGCTTGCCCGCAATCTGTATCATGATTGCACGAATCTGGTCGGCGTCATCGTGCCCACCATCCGCCACCCGTTCTTTGCGACGTTTACCGCACATCTGCAGCATGCGCTCGCCGCGCAAGGATTACGCACTATGCTGTGCTCTACCGCAGATGAGGCGGACGGCGAAATCCAGTATGTCGACATGTTGCGTCGGCACATGATGGACGGCATCGTCATGTGTGCGCACACTTCGCATCCCGGCGATTATTGGACGTCGATTCATCGCCCGATCGTCGCGTTCGACCGTGTGCTTGGAGACGGTATTTCGTCAATCGGATCCGACCACGAGCAGGGTGGGCGATTGATTGCGCAGATGCTGATCCGCAATGGTGCCAAACATGTGGTGATGATTGGCGGTCCGCGAGATCAATTCTTCGATTTGGCTGCGCGCGGAGAAGTCGAGGAAGGACCGTTCGATTTGGGAAAGACCACGTTCCCGACGGTGCGCTACTACCTCACGTTGGAACAGGAATTGACCTCCGCAGGCGTGAAATACGAGTATGTTGAAGCTGGCGAAGTGATGGATTTTGCCGGCTATCATCGTGCGGTCAGCAATGCGCTCGACAAGGTGACGACCGACGGCGTCGATGCCGTGGTCAGTTCCGATATTGGTGCATCGTTCTGCGTGCGCGAAGCGTTGGGCCGTGGAATTTCCATTCCTGACGAGCTGCAGATCGTTGCCTACGATGGTACGTATTTGACTGATTTGGCCGGCATGAAGCTGACCGCGGTCGCGCAGGATTTCTCGGCGATCGCACAGTCGGCGGCCGACCATATCGTGCAGGCGATTGCCAATGAGGAAGTGGCCGCGGCTAACGCTTCACGCAAGAACATCCCCAAGCCGTTCGAGCCGAACGTGCTTATTCCCATGACACTGGTGCCAGGCGATACCACGCGTTGATACTGTGCGTCTTCATGCGTGTGCCCGGTGTGGATCGCATCGATTTCAGCGGCGTCCACAACCGGCGAACGCCCGTCGATAGTCGTGCTCATCATTCGACTTGTGCACATGTGTCCGATTCTGCCGAATCGGACGTCTGAGTTCCGAAAAATGTGTTCTGTGTGTCCGATTCTGGAGAATCGGTCATGTGTGATGTGAATTGGGATGTTTGGATGTCCGTTTCTGCAGAATCATCTTTGCTCTGTACTCGTTGATTCGCAAATACGGCGCATGGCTCGTCATACCGGCCATGCTCGGCGGCGCGGCCTTCCTGGCGGACTCGGTGCTGACGCCGGCCGTGTCGATCTCGTCCGCCGTCGAAGGCCTGAAGACGCTGCCGGCGTTGGAGCATCTGTTCACCGAGAACAAGGATCTGACGATGATGATCACCGCGGTGATCATCGTGATCCTGTTCGCCGTGCAGTCGCGCGGCACCGAATCGATCGGCAAGGTCTTCGGCTCGGTGGTGATGGTCTGGTTCGCGTTCCTGGCGATCGTCGGCGTGGTAGCCATCGGCAACGACTGGTCCGTGCTCGCCGCACTCAACCCGTACTACGGCATCAAGTTCCTGTTCAGTCCGAATAACGCCACCGGTCTGGCGCTGATGGGCACCGTGTTCCTTTCGACCACCGGCGCCGAGGCGCTGTACTCGGATATGGGCCACGTGGGCCGCGGCAACATCTACTTCACCTGGCCGTTCATCAAGGTGGCGCTGGTGCTCAACTACTTCGGCCGGGGCGCGTGGATGCTGCGCAACCAGAACAACCCCGAACTGGCCGACGCCGAGGGGATCAACCCGTTCTTCCAGATGATGGATCCGAACGTGCGCTATGTGGCCGTCGTGCTGTCGGTCACCGCCGGCATCATCGCCTCCCAGGCGCTGATTACGGGCGCGTTCACCATGGTCTCCGAGGCCACCGGCCTCAACTGGATGCCGCATCTGCAGGTCTGTTACCCTGCCCGTACCCGCGGCCAGCTGTACATTCCGGTCGTCAACGTGGTGCTGTGCGTGGCCACGCTGGCCGTGCTGCTGCTGTTCCGCGATTCGGAACATATCTCGGCGGCCTACGGCTTGGCACTGACCATCACGATGATCACCACCACGATCCTGCTGGGCATCTACCTGTGGCACCGCAGCAACAAGTTCGGCGCCGTTGTGTTCACCATCGTGTTCCTGGCGATCCAGGTCCTGTTCTTCGCCGCCTCGATGGCCAAGTTCCTGCACGGCGGCTGGTTCACGCTGCTGCTCACGCTGGCGATCCTCATGATCATGTACACGTGGAACGAGGGCACCAAGCTGGAGCGCTCGCAGCGTCGGCACATGATGCCGAAGGACTTCCTCCCCGCGCTGGACAAGCTGCACGGCGATAGCCGCATCCACCGGTTCGCGGACAACATCGTCTACCTGACCAGCGATCCGGACCTGAAGCGTCTCGATACGGACATCTTCTTCTCGATCTTCGCCGACCACCCCAAGCGCGCCCGCGCATGGTGGGCGGTGGCCGTCGAGACCACCGACGAGCCGTTCACCCGTGAGTATTCGGTCGAGAGCTTCGGTACCGACTACCTGTTCCGTGTGCGCATCCGCCTCGGCTTCAAGGTCTCGCAGTCCATCCCGGCCTACCTGCATCAGATCATGCACGATCTGGAGAAGACCGGCGAGCTGCCGAACCAGCAGTCGATCTACCCGAAGCTTGACGCCGATCCCGGCATCGGCACCATCCGCTACGTGGTGATCCACAAGGCGCTGATGCCCGAGTCGAAGGTCTCCGGCCGTGGCGCCCTCTCGCTGCAGATCAAGTACGCGATCCGCCGCGTGGCCGGTTCCCCGGTCAAGTGGTTCGGCCTGGCGCCGTACAACCCGCTGGTCGAGGTGCAGCCGCTGTTCGTGTCCACGCGCCGCCCGCCGCGCCTGACCCGCGTGGCCAGCCAGGCGCCCAAGCGCGAGGGCTGAGCCGGCAGGCCGAACAGCCGGTGCGAGCCGGGTGGCCTAATGGCATGTCAGGGGGCCGCGAACCGTCATCGTACGGTTCGCGGCCTTTGCATATGCGAATGATGCAGAGTGGGCGGTACTGCTTGTGAATGTAGCGGGTGGACGGGTGACGTGGTTGATGCCTTTTGCCGTATGTTCACGGTGGCTATGCGTCGGATGGGACTGTAATTCGACTTCTTGGGATCTTTTTTGCTGCAGTGGTGCGCCAAAAGGTCTCAGCCGTCTCTGCGCCACGCCTTCCGGCAGTCAGTACAAGGTTGTACTACACTGGTGGCTGTCACACGGATGTCCCCGGTCGCCCGCGCCTCCGCGGTACATCGTTGTATGGATACGTGTCACGTATGCAGAGTGCATGCAGATATGTAGAAAGGAATCCCATGCCCCAGCAGGACCATCTGACCGCACGTCTCGTCGTCGATGACGATTTTGAGGTCGCTCCGGTCAACAATCGTCTGTTCGGTTCGTTCGTCGAGCACCTTGGCCGTTGCGTGTACACCGGCATCTACGAGCCCGACCACCCGACCGCCGACGAGCACGGCTTCCGCAAGGACGTCATCGACCTGGTCAAGGAACTCGGCGCCACCACCATCCGCTACCCGGGCGGCAACTTCGTGTCCGGCTACCGCTGGGAGGACGGCATCGGCCCCAAGCAGGAACGTCCCCGTCGACTCGATCTGGCCTGGCATTCCACCGAAACCAACGAATTCGGCCTGCACGAGATGGCCGAATGGCTTGAGGCCACCGGCGGCAACGAGCTGATGGAGGCCGTCAACCTGGGCACGCGCGGCCTGCAGGAGGCCCTGGACCTGCTGGAGTACGCGAACGTGCCCGGCGGCACCGAGCTGTCGGAACGTCGCCGCGCCAACGGCGCCGACAAGCCGTTCGATATCCGCATGTGGTGCCTGGGCAACGAGATGGACGGCCCGTGGCAGCTCGGCCACAAGTCCGCCGAGGACTACGGCATGCTCGCCGCCTCCGTGGCCGCCGGCATGCGCCAGATCGATCCGGACGTGGAACTGGTGGTGTGCGGCTCCTCCGCCCATGGCATGCCGACCTTCGGCAAGTGGGAGCAGACCGTTCTTGAGAAGACCTACGAGAACGTGAACTTCGTCTCCTGCCACGCCTACTACCAGCCGTTCTTCAAGGAGGACGGCACGCGCGACATGGCCAGCTTCCTGGCCTCCGGCGTGGATATGGACGGCTTCATCAAGGACGTGGCCGCCACCATCGACGCCACCAAGGCCCATCTGAAGAGCGCGCACGACGTGTACATCTCGTTCGATGAATGGAATGTCTGGTACCAGGGTGAGGAGCCGAGCAAGACCCCCGAGGGCATCGGCAACTGGCCGGTGGCCCCGCGTCTGCTGGAGGACATCTACACCGCCGCCGACGCCGTGGTGTTCGGCGATCTGATGATCACGCTGCTCAAGAACGCCGACCGCGTGCGCGCCGCCAGCCTGGCGCAGCTGGTCAATGTCATCGCCCCGATCATGACGGAGCCGGGCGGCCCGGCCTGGCGCCAGACCACGTTCCACCCGTTCTCCGTGACCGCGCGCCTGGCCAAGGGCGGCACCGTGCTGGAGCCGAAGCTGTCCGCCGGCACCGTGGATACGCCGCGCTATGGCGAGGTCGACGGCGTGAACGCCGTGGCCGTGCGCTGCGCCGACGGCTCGCTCGCCGTGTTTGCGGTGAACCGTTCGCTCGAGGCGACCGCCGAGTTCGAGATCAGGCTGCAGGACGGCGCGCAGCCGGCATCCGTCGAGGCGCAGACGCTGCACGACGACGATCTGTTCGCCGCGAATACGCTCTACGACCAGAACCGTGTGACCCCGCACGCCAACGGGTCGGCCATGTACGATGCCGAGTCCGGCGTGGTCCGCGTCTCCCTGCCGCCGGTGAGTTGGACCGCCCTGCACATCAAGTGACGCGATGGGCCGCGCGGTCCGTTCCGGAGAAGGACGGATCGCACGGCCCTTGCTTCCCGGGCCGGGCGGAAGGGACCGGACCGGCCGGGGAAAACGCGTTATGCTGGAATCAGACGGGCGTTCCGCCTGAACCGTGCGGAACATGCCCGATGGTGCGACGAGAGGGGTGCTGTGGCGAAACGGGTGACCATCACCGACGTGGCGCGCGAGACGGGCGTCTCCATCAAAACGGTGTCGAATGTGCTGAACAACACCGGCAGTATGCGCCCGGAGACGCGCCAGCGTGTCCAGGATGCCATCGAACGCCTCGGATACCGCGTTAACGTGTCCGCCCGCGCCATGAAAACCGGCGGCACGAAGCTCATCGGACTGGCCATCACCGATTTCTGCCAGCCGTTCATGCCCTATCTCGCCGACAGCATCGTGGCGGCGGCACGTTCCCGCGGGTACGCGGTGATCACCGATACCTACAACAGCGCCGGCGGCTTGGCGCAGGCGATCCCGGAGACGAAGAAGCTGGCCGCGGACGGCTGGATTTTCTTCATGGGCTCGCCGATCACGGATCGCACGATACTGCACCAGCCGTATCCGTTGGTGATTGTGGGCGATTACGATACGCAGGGACTGGCCGATTGGGTCACGATGCCGAACGTGGAGGCCGTACGCACCGCGGTGGGGGCGCTGCTGGATTCGGGATGCCGTAGGATCGCGTTGATCGGCGGCACCGCGGAGAACGCATGCCCGGATGCCGACCGCGAGTCGCGGCCCGAAACCACCAGCACGATGCGTACCCGCGGCTATGTGTTGGCCCATGAGGAGCGTGGCCTGCAGGTCGATTGGCGGCTGGTCCGTAACGCGGATTGGGTGCAGTCCGGCGGCCGCGATGCGGTGGCGGGGCTGTTGGACGATCCGGATGCGCCGCGTCCGGATGCGGTCATGTGCCTGAACGACGCGCTCGCCATCGGGGTGATTCATGAGCTGCAGCGGCGCGGCGTGCGCGTGCCGCAGGATATGCAGGTCATTGGGTTCGACAACGTGCCGGATGCCGAGTACTGCATGCCCGGATTGACGACGATCGACCCGCATGTGGATGATTACGCGCGACATGCCGTGGATATGCTGATCGCGCGCATCGAGGGGTCGGCGGATCCGTTCCGCACGTATGTGACCTCCTACGATCTGGTGCGTCGTGCCTCGACGTGTTGACGGCCCGGCGTTCGCCTGGACATGGGTCTGTGACGGGCTGCTGTCGCCTCTCCCGTGGCGTATTCCGGGAGAGGCGACATGCGGGCTAGGATCGGAGCAGCACCTCCGTCAGCGCTTGACGGACGGCGCTCGGCATATGCGAATCGGAGCAATCTTCCATGTCCGGCCCGCTGACGTGCTCGAGTGAATCCATCGTGGCCAATGCGTCGATGCCGTTCTCCGTTATGGCGGCATAAGCCTGTTCCTTGGTCAGATATCGCATTTCGGCATGCCGAAGGATGTCGAAGACGTCTTCCATGCGGGGATCGGGGGCCATCGTCGTGTCGCCGATGGTGACACGTATCTCGCTGCGGGTGGATACGTCGGCGACCGTTACCTGCAATGTGAGGGTTTCGGCATCATACCGGCGATCCGAATCGACGGATGCGCCGTCGGCCTGTACGGATATGTCGCTGTCGGTAATGCCTCGGAACAGGAAATCCCATGTTCTCCGGGCCGGCAGAGCGTGAACGTCTCCCTGGGCTGGCGATACCGTGAGTGCGGATGTGGCGCCGTCCTTGCGCCATCGATAGGTGATCGCGGTGGTCGCCGGGGTGATCTGCCGAGAGTAATGTCCCGAATCCTCCATCAGCGTGAAGTCGCCGTCCGCTCCGGGGAAGACGATGATCTCCAGATGCTGCGGGTTGTCGACGGAGTTGATGGAATCCCCCTCGGACAGGGGCTGCATCGGCACGATGCCGCCGGCCTTCGCGAACACGGGAATTCCGTCGAGCGGACGCCAGACGGTCATGCGCCGTCCGTTGGGCGAAGACGCGCTATACCGGCGCCCGGTGAAGAAGTCGAACCAGTCGCCCTGCGGCAGCCATACGTCGGCCTTGCCCCGTCGGGAGGATTTATCCATCGGTTCCGTGATGGGCGCGGCCAGCAGTTCGGTGCCGAACATGTATTCGTTGGGAACGTGGTATGCGGCGTCGATGTCGGGCGATCCCCAATACATGGGCTCCACCAGGGGAAGGCCTGTCCGGGATGCGCGCCAGTTCATGGTGTGGAGGTACGGAATCATGCGATGGCGCAGGCGGAGCGCATCGTCCATGATCGCACGGAGGGGGTGCGGATGTTTTTTTGGACGGTCAGGCGGCCAGTCCAAGACTTCTGCGGTATTGCACGGGGCTCATCCAGTCCAGTGACTTCTTGATCCTGGTTTCATTGTAGTGGGTCAGGTAGGCGGCCAGGCGTTCGCGGAACTCCTCGTAGCCCACGCCCCTCCAGTCCCGCCCGTAGAATAACTCGTTCTTGAGCCTGCCGAAGAACCCCTCGGCGGCCGCGTTGTCCGGGCTGCATCCCTTGGCGCTCATCGACCGGATCAGCCCGTGCTCCTCGCAGATGCGGATCCATTCGTCCCACCGGTAGTGGCAGCCGCGGTCGGAATGGATGATTGGATGTTCCCCGTCCCTGAGCGTGGCGACCGCGTCAAGGAGCATCCGGTTCGCCATGTCGGCGTTCGGGGAGCGCGACAAGGTCCAGGAGACCACCATACCGTCGAAGCAGTCGACCACCGGGGAAAGCCAGCACTTGTACCCGTCCATGGTGAACTGGGTGACGTCCGTGACCCACAGCATGTTCGGCGCGTCGGCGTGGAAGTCCCGCTCCACGAGGTTCGCCGGGGCCTCGCCGATCTCGCCGGCGTAGGAGCTCCACCGCTTCGGCCGCTTCAGGTACACGGGCCGCATGGCCCCCTCGCGCATGATCCGCCTGACGACCTTCTCCGAGACGACGATCGGGTCGGACTCGTCAAGGCGCAGCATGCGGTGGATGGTCCGGTATCCCCATGCGCGCCCACCCTGCTCGAACAGGCCGGCGACGCGGGCCCGCAGCACGGCGTACCTGTCGCCCGCGGCGATCGCGCCGCGCTCGTAATAGTAGGTGCTGCGTTTCAGCCCCACGGCCTTCAGACAGGCCGCCAGGCCGAATTCACCCCTGATCGCGTCGACGACCCGCGTCCTCTCCCTGTTCGTCAGCATGGACGGGTCGAGGCGCGGGTCGTCGGCTTTTAAAACATCGATCGTCTCCCGCATCACCGCGTTCTCCAGCCGCAGGACCTCCACCTGCCGGCGCAGCTCCTCCACGTCATCGCCGGCCGCGGGCATCGGTTCGGCCGGCATCGGCGCGTTTCTCCTGTCCATCAGTCCCAGTATCCCCTCGCTCCGGTAGCGGCGCATCCACTGGTACACGCTCGTCGGCGTGCAACCCGCGTCGCGCGCCACGCGGGCGAGGGGCTCGCCCTCGAGCGCGCGTCTGGCCGCATTCGTCTTGCATTCCAGCGTATACGAACGCCTGCACGCGCCCGTGATCTCGTCGGCCTCCGCGTCCAGCATCGCGTTCAACAGCTGTTCGACCTTCTCCGACACCAACCGGTCCAGCTTCGTCTCGAGCATGTTCTCGTCGACCTGTAGAATCTGATTCGGCATGGTTCCGTCGCCTTCCTAAATAGGTTGATTTGGTTTGGCGACTGAAATCGTACCCGGACGACGGACCATGTCTCTCAACTCAAGCCTCAACCAAAATGCGCAACAAACCGGGCGTTAGGGGCTGCGGACATTTTCTTGGAGATAATCACGCAGCCATTCCTTGGCTTTGACGGTATTGTACCGGGCTCATCCAA
>ENA-UPWK01000798-UPWK01000798.1-human-gut-metagenome-genome-assembly--contig:-NODE-798-length-29369-cov-5.798443_pt1 | contig 29369 bp, 42 predicted proteins | sample MGYA00250048_ERZ773373 | MGnify/ENA primary metagenome ERZ773373 (study PRJEB29103, sample SAMN06112059) | human gut metagenome | biome: human gut; feature: ankylosing spondylitis patient; material... | reverse complement strand
CTGAATTTTGAGATATATTTTCTTCTTGGGCTTCGTAATCAGTGCCATCTAGCCATCCACTAGTCAGATAGGTTTTGGCTAAGTAGAACGCCTGGGCCAGATAGCGGATACCACTGTTCAGCCCAGCCATCTCTGAGATCGCTCCCTTCATGGCAAGACGCCGGCGGTAATTGTCCACGGTCTCTCCCTGCAGACGGAGCATATCCCGGTCCGCGCCATGGACCGGAAGCATCGCGTCCGAGCAGGTAAGCACAGACGCCTCTTCCCGGACCTGCAGCAGCGCCTCCTTGCACTGGTCAAAGGACCGCCCCATCACCTTGAAAAAGATGTAAAACTGATTTAGAGACTGGCGGCCCCGCCGCAAGGGGCTGAAGAGCAGCGTGTACATATACTCTCCGAAGGTCTTGAACACGGTCAAACTCCTTTCACTGTGACGGTGATCTTTCCGGCCATGACAACTTTCTCCTCCGTCAAAAAGACATCCTCCGCGGGAGTGGTCACGGTCACGTTTCTCACCGTGGAGATGTCACTCTTGATCTTGTGGATGATGTCCGCGTGGGTCAGCTCATTGAGGGAATCGCCGCGGTTGCGCAGCTTCAGCAGATCCGTGATCGACGCCTGCACACGCTCCGCGAGACCGTCCTGATTAAGAGAGCTGGCGACCGTGACAGTGACCGCTACATCCTGATCGACGATCTCCGCACTCTTGACCAGGACATCCGTATCAGGCTCCCGGATCTCCTCGCAGACCTCCCGGCACTTCTCCAGAAGGTCCTCGGTGGCCGTCCCGGCCTCAGAGGTTATGATGATATCCACGGTCCCCTGGCCTCTCGGGTGCTGATCCTTGACAGTGACATAGAGGACGCCGGCGATGGCGGAGCAGACGTTGATGTAGGTATCCCGCAGCGGCACAAGAGCCAGCTCGGACCAGGAGCGGAGTGTGCGCTCTCTGGCGCTCTCATCGTCCTCCGTGTCGCTGCCTTCCCGGGTGATCCAGCCGGAACCATTGGTAATAGACACATCGCCCAGATAGGTAAGTGTCCTGGTAATCTGCCCAGCCGGAACATTATAGCGGGCTCCCTCTGCCTCGGCCTCCACCGGAACATCCACGGATGAGGCCCCTTTCTGGAGGGTGGTCTCCTGCAGGGCCACAAAGCGCAGCTCATCGCCGTTGATATCCTTAATGCTCTTGAAGATATGGCCCTTTGGAATTTTGACCGCCTCTCCGTCCGAGGCCGTTCTGGAGACCGTGACCACGCCCTGCGTTTTCTGCGCCAGCTTGCGGGTTTTGGAGTAGTCGGACATCTTCAGATCCAGCCAGGCGCCGGAGGCATGGCTCACGAACATCTGGTTCAAGACCGTCCGGCAGAGCTCCAGGAGTTCAATCTGGATGCGCAGGACGATCATGAGGAGCGTGTGGAAGACGCCGCCGGAATGGAAGTTTGTGATGGCGAAGCCGGCGTCGGACAGCTCCTGGATCCGTTGATCCTTCAGTTCCGTCAGATCCGGAACAGGAATCACCTGATCTAAAATCTTTTCGTCAATCAATGACAGTCACCTCCAGATTGACCGGATCGATGATAATGTGCAGACTGTAGGACGCCTCCGTGTCCGCAGCCTGGAAAGAGCCGCAAATATGAAAAGCGTCCTTTATAAGTTCCACATGGACCTGGACGCTGTCCGGAAGAATTTCCTCCCGTTTGAGCAGGCCGCTCCTGACCCGCTGCGTGATCTCCAGACGGGTAATCTCGTCGTCCTCTGACTGCAGGAAGTCGTAAAGGCTCCAGCCGAAGTCCTCGTCATAAAACAGCTCGCCCTTCTGCGTCTGCGCCTCCAGGATGATGGATTGTAGGAAGCAGTCCATCCCGGAACAGAGAGGAGCATCGCCATCCGTGGCCTGGGTCAGCTGCCCCTCCTGGTCCAGACGGATGTCCGTATCGTGCAGTCCGGTCACAGGACCACCTCCCCAATGATGACCGGCGTGAGATCTCCGAAGGGGAGCGCGATGGCCGCCAGTGCCCCGGCCTGGAGCTGTATCTTGGAGCGCACGCCGGGCAGAGCCGGGAAGTTGCTGTCCTCGCTGCCGAAGCGGTCCACCACCGTCAGGGTGTACTCCTGCCAGCGGCCTACAATATGGCCCCGATAGCTGGTGCCGCCCTCATCGTTGTGGATATCCAGCTCCTCCGCCTCGTAGGTATCCGAAAGGGTCTTCACGGCGGATACACGGGCCAGGAGGATGGCGGGTGACGTGAGATAGGGATAGTCCCACTTGAGGATGTCCCCGACCACAGCCTTGACAAACCGCTCCAACTGCTTTCCCATGGCGGTTCCCTCCTTCAGAAGTAAATATGGGTCCGGATGAAGCCCTCATCGTTGGTGAGGTGCCGGACCCGGACCACCTCCACCTCCCCCGAGATACTGGGATGACTGACCTGGATGCGGTGGGAGTGGCGGACAAAGGGCGCGGACACGGTCTCGAGGTCCCAGAGGTTGCCGCGCCGGGCGAGGCTCAGGATATTTCGCCCTGCCTCAAAGGTGTAGATCATGGATTGCTCGGGCTCTTCGCCCCAGTAAAAGACACCGCCGGAAAAGAAGTAATGGACCTGGATGCCCCAGGCGGCCGCCACGGCATCCAGCGCCTGTACGCCGCTCTGCTTTCGGATGGAGAGACGCTTCCGTGCCGGATAGACCATGGACGTCAGATTCAGCTCCGTCAGGCCCGCCTGTGCCAGGATGTACCGGATCACCTCCTGGGGCGTGGTGTCCAGAAAGGTCTCATTGACGGTAAGTCCCTCCAGCAGCATCATCGCGTCCTTAAGAACGATCTCATTGGCGCTGGATCCAGTGCTGTACGGTTTGACGACATAGCCGGTGAAGACCTCATCGAAGGCGCCGCCATAGCCCAGCAAAATCGCGGCCGGCTCCAGGCGGGAAAGCGTAATCTCCGGCTTGAAGCGGTCGGTGAAGCGGATCTTCGCCCAGTCCATGCGGGAGTCTCTGGCAGAAGAGACCTCGATCTCAATGCCCTGCTGGAAGGTGTAGCCCCCGGCCTGAGCAGTGATCCTCGGATAGAACAGTTCTAACGTCTCCATGCGCTACTCCTTCTTCAGCTTGGACAGGACCTTGATTGTATCCGCATCATCTACGGCTGGAGACTTGCCTCGCTTCTTCTGCAGCGCCGGCTCTGATGCGGGGGCACTGCCCCGATCAGAGCTGAGATAGCTGGAGTAGCCACTGTTCAACGTCCCCGCTGAGCCGCTGCCGGAGCTGCCGCTCTTCTTGCTGGATGCATCACCGGAGGATTTGACGGCCTGGATGGTCTGGGGGATGTACTCCCACAGCTCCAACGTCACCGAGAAATAGCTTTTCTTCTGCTCGGATTTGTGGTTGAGAGATTTGAACAGGACCTTGTCGATACCGTGGGCGGCCGCATCCTCACACACGATGGGGATCGGCTGCGGCACACCCTGGCCCTCTTTGCGGAACACTGCACGGAGCGTCTCCAGGCGCTGATACTTGGTCTGCGTGTCTGTATCGTCCACCACCAGCTCAATGTTGATTTTGGCGTCCTCATAGCCGGTGGCCTGCTTGGGCTTGGTGGAGCTGCCCTCCACCTCCTGCTCGTCGATTTGCGCCGACTCCTTGACCTCGATGCTTTTGACAAGGCCAGGGAGGACGACCCCATTGAGCTTGATGGTATTGTCTTCCACAAAGATCATGAGAGCCGTCCCCCTTCCTTACGCCAGCGCGAAGTCGGTCTCCGGATCATCATCCGGATCCTCGCCGCTGTTGATCTTGTCTTCCAGTTCGCCCACAATCTCCAACAGGTCCTGGAGCTGCTTGATCTTCTTGACATCCACCTGCAGCACCAGCTTCTTGATGATGAACACCTTGCCATCCCTGCCGGGGGAGCCGCTGCCGTCTCCTGCGTCTGCTTCCTCGTCTGTGCCGCCGCCCAGGCGGACCGGCTTGGGAGCTTCCTGCTGAAGACTGACCTTCGCTCCTTCCAGGCTTCTGGTGATCGCGTTGGCCGGAGCATCCTCCGCCAGGGTCACACCCTCGGCGAAGGTGGTCATGGTCTTTTTGCCGCTCAGAGTCAGGGTGCTCAGGGGACCCTCCTTGGCATCGGAGTGGGGGAACAGGTTGCTGATCTTCCCAAAGATGCCTTTGACCGCGTTGATGGGCGCCATCGCCACGGATTTGATACCGTCAACGAAGGTGGTCACGAGCCGCCGCCCGGCTTCGCCGAACCATGCGATCTTCTCGCCGATCCAGTCCATGATGGACTGGAAGCCCTGCTTCAGCCACTCAAGTCCTGCCGTGATTTTGGAGCAGGCAGTGTTCCAGGCGTTCTGCAAGAACGCAGTCACGCTGTCCCAGTTCTGCCAGAGTAGGATGAGGGCGGCGATCAGCGCAATGATGCCGACAACGACCCATGTGATGGGATTTGCCAGCAGCGCCGCGGTGAAGGACCACACAGAGGCGATCAACCCAGGCATGGCGGTTACAGCGGTCACAACCGCCTGCCTCGCCATGCTGACCAGACCGAGCGCCATGTTCTTCAGGGCCGTCACACCGGAGATCACAGCCATCTTTGCCATGCTGACGATCCGCAGCGTCACGTTTTTGACCGCGGTGACGGCGGTGCTTCCCGCCGTCCGGATCCTGTTGAAGCCGTTCCGGATCGCGTCGCCCGCTTCCATGCCGTAAAGCGCGATGGTCTCAAACAGGTCCGGCAATCCCCGGACGACGCCGATGAAGCCTTTGACCAGTCCGGCGGTCTTGGTGAAAACGATCCCCACGCCGCCGACTACGGCGATACATGTGCCCGCCACAGCCAGGAAGCCGCCCAGGGTCAGGGCCGCAAGCAGGATGATCCGGACAAGGTTCTGGTGGTTCTCCACCCACTCCGCGCCCTTCTGTATGACGCCGGCAGCGCCTTCCATCAGGTCGTTGACCACAGGGAGCAGCGTGCTTCCCGCCGCTTCGGCGACGTTGTGGAGCTGCTGCTGGAGCCGTTCAAACTTCTCCGGCTCTGTCTCGTTCATGGCGGACGCCATTTCTGAGGCCACAGCTGTGCCCTGCCCCATGGCGTCGTACAAGCTCAAAACATTGTCCTGCAGCTCTCCGGTCTTGCTGTACAGCAGATCAATGAGATCTACGGCCTCATCAGTGCCGAATGCCGTGGCGATCTCCTGCTTCTCGATGGCGTCGATGGTGTCGCCGTACTTTCCGCGCAGCAGATCCAGGATCTCCGGCAGGCTCTTGATCTGGTTGTTGGCGTCCACGAACGCCAGCCCCAGCTCCTCTCCGCCCTTTGCCGCTGACTGGATGAAGGCCGCGTATTTGGTGCCGGCTTCCGAGCCGCTCATGGTGGCCTGGAGCATCCCCAGGACAGACAGCTGCTCTTCCAGCGGGACTTTCGCGTTAGTAGCCGAAGCGCCCAGGCTTTCAATGGCCGCAGCCATTTCCGATCCGGTCGTTTTGAACTGCTGGACGGATTTGGAGATCCCGGCCGAGAACATCTCGCCAAACTCCAGGTCCGTCAGGTCATCATAGAAGCCTTTGTAAATGCCGTAGCCTGTGGCAAACAGGCTCGTCATCTCGCCGACTGTAGATTTAGTGGCCTTACCTGTCAGGGCGGCCAGGGTGGTGAAATCGGCCACGCCTTCGTCTGTCAGAGAGGCGATGCCGCTCTTGATGTCGTAGGAGGCGGAAATGAAATCCGCCTTGGATGTTCCGGCCCACTGGTCGGAGAAGCTGCGGGCCGCGTCCTCCACGGCTTCCAGGTCCTTGACGCCCAGGGATGCCAGTTCACCCAGCGCCCGGCGTGTCTCGAAGGTGGCCTCCACAGGCGCCAGCGCGGCCCCAGCAATGGAGGAGCCCAGCTCCGTCATGACCGTCCCGGCCTTGACCATGCCCCCGAACGCGCTCTCCAGCTTTTGCAGCCTGGATACGCCGCCGTTGACGCTGCTGCTGATCCGGCCCATAGGGCCGGTGATGTTGTCCACCATATTCATAATAAGGGACAACCTGAATACACTTTCGAGGCTCACGGACCGCGCTCACCTCCGCGCCGGCGGGAGGTATGGGGCGGCCCTGTACCCCGCTCGTTTGCTTTCATGTGTCTGCCTCGCCTCCCGGTCATTCACTGCCGAATACCTCGGAGATCGCGCGGGCGATGATGTTCTTTTCCAGCTCCTGGACATAGCGGGCCTTCGCAATGTACTCCAGAAACTCCCCAATCTCCGCTTTCTCCGGGTCAAAGCCCTCTAAGAGAGGAGGAGGCAAAAAGCGGTATATCTCCAAAAGTCCGGCATCGACCAGACTGCTTTTTACCTCCTCGGCCCGCTCTCTTAGAGCTTTTTCAAATTTACGGCGTTGGTCAGGCCCAGGATCTCCGTGAGCTTACCCGCGATGGAGAGGGCGACGCCGGGATATTCCTCCATCTCAGAGGTCAGGCGGTCCCTGTCCTCGTCGACCACGCAGTCCAGCAGGAAGGTCTTGCTTGCCTTGGTCATGCCGATCTGCTGAACACCCTTCAGGTATCGGTCATAAGCGGGCACACTGGGGCGCTTGAAGTAATAGCCAAACTCCAGCGCGTCACTGTCCTCATCCTCCCGGACAGAACAGGAGACGCGAAACACCTTTCCGTATTTGGCCTTGAGTGTGTCCTTTTCACTCCGGGGCGCGGCGGCCGCCGCGTCCGTTTTCTTAATGTCTTCCATGAAAAATCCCTCCGTATTTCTCAAATAACTTGTCCCTTAAATAGGCTCCACGCCGTCCTGAACGACGCCGCCGTAGATGGCGAGATCCAGGCTCACCTTGACACTCTTGTCTCCCTGGGTGACGCTGTTGGACCGTTTGGAGATCTGGACCATTTTCAGCTCGTCGACCACGGTCTTCTCACCCTCCATGCCGTAGCTGACGACAATAGACGGGAACTGGAGCTTGAAAAAGCTGACGCCCTTGGCCTTGCAGTAGGCCAACAGCTTGTGGTAGTCGTCGCGGAGCAGGGAGATCTTGCCCGTGCTGGAATAGTTGCCGGTGCCGAAGCCCCGGGGCTTGTTGCCCCTGCCGTAGACGGCTTCCTGATCCAGCTCGTCATCGTAGCTGATCTCCTGAACCTCGATGTCCAGGCCCGGGACCTTGAAGTCCACATCGGCCCAATCATAGACTTTACCATTGACTGTCATGCCGCATTTCCTCCCTTCCGCTTATTCGCTGACATTGGTGCGTCCGACCTCGATCTCGATCTCCCGGATGTAGCCTCTGGACAGATAGAGGATGCGGACGCGGAGGAGCCCGGTCTCCAGGAAGGTCTCCGCCTGCCCATCGGGGATCGTGACCTCCGCCCTGCTGATCTCCTTCGCGGCGACCATTCTGTCCAGAGGCGCCGTCAGGAATTTCGCCCGGGCCTGTGTCTCACCGTCAAAGTCGGTCATGTCGATGTCGTCATTGAGCAGGAGCAGAGCCTCCTTCCGGACTTCCCGGATGACTTTGTTCTTCACCCGGATGTCCTCCGCATACTGGAAGTCGCTCTTCTCCGGGCTGAGGACCTTGGCGTGATAGACGAAGAAGTCCTCCAGGCCAGCATAGCTTCGGAAGGTAAGGAAGCCCGCCTCGTCCAGCATCTTGATGATGGAGTCGTCCATACCGGCGGGGAGCAGCTCCTCCAGTGTATCCGGCGAGATGCCGAAGCCGGCTTCAGGCCGGGTCTTGCCAATGCTCTCCGCAACGCCCGCCTTGGCGTACAGGCCGGAAACGATGCCCGCGAGGTTGACGATCTGAACGCTGCCATCCAGCCGTACCAGACGCCCCCATGCGGTGCAGACCTGAATATCGGTATTCTTGACCTTGCCCCGGGCCTTCTCCAGGTCCAGCGCCCAGTCGGTGAGGTCCCCGGTGGGGTATGCGGCCTCCATGAGGATGAAGAGGGGCTTGTGGTACTCCGTGGCAAGCTCATTGCGGACCTCGCCCATGGCCTCCCACAGATCCAGATCGCTCCCGCCCACCACATGGAGCCACTCGAACTCCTCTGGGAAGTCCTTGATTTTGCGGGCAGCCGCAAGGGCGTCGCCCTTCGTCATGGCCGGGGCCGTGGTGCTGAAGCTCCATGTATCGCCCACCTGGAAGGAGCTTTCCGCATCCTCCGACGCCGCCGCGAAGGTGATGGTGAGTCCGGTCCCGGGCAGTTCATACTTGCCCGCCACGGGCACGGTGATCTCGTCGCTGAAATTATTGCCGCCGTCGATGGAATAGGCGAAGGCCGCGGTGTTGAGGGTGCCCTGGGCGGTGATCTTCACCACCACCGCAAAGGCGTTATAGGGGCTGCCGGACGCCGTGAGCGTGCCGCCGCCCTTGCCCTCTTTCTCTACCTCCTCGACGGTGCCCGCCGTAGAGGCGGCCACAGGGAGGCAGTACACCCGTGCGGCGCCGAACTGGACAGAATCCATAACGGAGTCGGCCAGAGGGGAGCGCCCCAGGCGCTCCTTGATGGTGTCGGCAGTCATGTCGCCGGTGATGATAATGAGCTTGTCGCTGACGATAGGGGAGGGGCCGATGCGGACGCTGATCCCGGACCCGGATTTTCCGGAGAAGCCGAGTTGCCCATCCAGGACGGTCTCCCTGACATCTCTGAGCACTGCCATCCCTTACGCCTCCTTCCGGCCCCCGGCCATAGGGGCCTTTTGATATGCCTCGACCGCAGCCAGGAAATCCGCCGCGGTCATCTGCCGCCCTCTGCGCCAGCTGTTGGCGGAGCATACGCCCACAAACACGGGGCGGCTCACGCCATAGCGGGCCCGGAGCGTCTCGATATCCTCCAGAGACGCCGCGTCGGGCGCGGCGTCCTGGAGCCTGTTGTTCTTAATTGCCATTTGCAGGCTCCTTTCCATTGTTTTTCCCGATGTCCTCCAGCCGATAGTCCCGGGCCTTGTGGAGGTCGATATCCCTGTAGACGCCGCCCTGGAAGGTGATATTCACCGTCACGGCGACCTCCGCCTTCAGAGGATGGTCTTCCTCGGTGGACCACTCCACGCTCTCCGCTGTCAGGGGGACGAAGTTTCCATCCACTTCGATCCCCTGATCCAGAGCGGCCAGGAATTTCTCCAGCATGGCCTCCACCTTGTCGTCCGTATAGTCTCCCAGCACCACCTGGAACGTCACGTTCCGGTCGAAGATCTTTCGCCGCTTGTGCTGCGCTCCCTCTTGGTCTTGATAGATGGTTTTGGAGCCGTTTCGCGCGACCATCTCCGTACCGGGCAGGACTGCTCCCACATGGCTTTCCATGGACCGGGAGAGGGACTTCATGGTCGTGTAGGGCTTTGTCTTGAGTCCGGCCTCCTTGAGCTTTCCTACAAGGTAAGCCTTCGCCTGTGTGTACAACATACGCTATTCCCCCTGCTGGCGGATAAAGTCCTCCACCGTCTCCTGGAGCTCCTCTTGATCCTCCGCGGATAGGCCGAGGAAGGGCCGGGCGGGGATCGTTACCTTGACCTTTTTACGAGTTACCCAGCGGCCGTCGACTTTGAAGCGGAGGTATTTCTTGTTCTTGGCCTTGATGATCCGGTTCTTGACTCCGTACTGGTGGGTGGAGGCGTGCTTGACGTTGGTGCCTACCGCAAAGCCGGTGGCGTCGGACCTGACCTGGATGCTGTTACGCAGCTGTCCGGAGTCCACCAGCGTCCTGCCGCCTTCCGCCAGCGCCCGCTTGGACGAGGGCCAGCGCCGCCCGTCCGGCCCCTTGCCTGTCCGGAAACGCTCCAGAGTAGACGTGCGCACGCCCTGGCCCAGGGCTGCGTTGAGGCTCTTCCGGTCCATCTCCGCGAGGCCCCGGATCTTGTTCAGGGCCGCCCGGGTATCGCCCTCCAGCCGGATATTTACCATGGGTCACATCCCCTTCATCGTATCCCGGCTGAAGAGCCGGCGGTTGGAGTGCATGGAGAAGCCGGCGGCCGCCGCTGCCTGGGGATCGCTGGCCTCGGTTCCGAGACTGACTTTGCCCTCCGCAACCAGCGTAAGGAACTTGATGGCGGCGTTGTAGCGGGTGAGATAGTTGCCCTCCCGTCCCTCTTCGTCCAGTCCGGCGCGGGACATGAGGTTATAGAGCGCGATATCCTTGGAAAACTTGTTGATGACCTTCGGGACCGGGGCGAGGGGGACGGCGTACCTCTTGACAAGGTAGCCGTCGATCTCCCCGTCCGCATCCGCGATGGCTTCGTCGATGAGCGGGCCGATCCGGGTCTCGCGCTCCTCCGAGTCTTCAATGAAGTCTGTATCTGTGAGGATTTGGCTCACAGCATCCTCTTTCAGCATGGCCCGGACCTCGTCACGGGTGCAGTAACTCATGCCGGTCAATCGCCGGCGGTCCCGTCGCTGCCGTAGGCCATCTGCCAGAAGCCGAAGCCCGCGTTCCCCCGGGAGTCCGCGCCGTAGAGGAAGGTCTTGCTCATGCATACATTGTCGTCGGTCTCGTTGGTCTTGCTCACGAACTTGACCTTCTTGCGCTGCTGGTAGATCAGAGGCTTGATCGGGCGGGTGGTACACAGCAGGAACCAGGCCGTGTCGCTGCCGGCCAGCTGCGGCACCACCAGGGGCTTTGCGGTGCCCTTCATGGTGTTGCGGGTGCCGTTGATGAAGTCGGCCTCGGTGATGTCTAGTGCGGCTTTCTCCAGAGCAGGCGGGACCACCAGCCTGTTCGGGATCAGATCCAGGGGCTCGCCCTTGCTGTTGGTCAGGCTCATCATGCCGGCGCGGGCGGCCACATAGGCGTCCAGGCTCAGCTTCGCGGTCCCTTTGTTGGATACCTTGCTCTTGCCGATCATGTGCTCGCTGGAGAAAAATGCCTTGCCGTCGAAGCACTTCTCATTGAAGCCATTCTTCAGAAGGCTGAATACCAGCTTGTCCGGATGCATGGCAGCGGACTGGCCCAGCATCTCAATAGAGGGGTTAAACAGGCCGATCTTGTCGTCCCCAATGGCGTTGCGGTCGATGCCGATGGTCAGCTCGAAATCCTTGTTCTTGATGGTATAGTCCGACGCGCTGAGGTTCTGGACCTCACGATCGCCGATCCATTCCCTCATGCCGGGGATGTCGCCGAGCCACGCATAGGTCTCGGCATCCGTGGTGGAGGGGGTGACAGTAGCCACCTCGGTGTACAGGGGAGTTACAGTGGTCAACGCCCTGTTGAACAGGGTGTTGAAGCCCACATAGATGCCCCGCAGGTTCTGGGGATTCACAATCATGGTTTTTGTCCTCCTTTTTTAGGCTTCGGCAGCGATGGTCTGAATGCCGCGTCCAATCTCCACGGCAACGCCCGAATCGTCCACCCGGATCACCAGCCCGGCCACGCTTGCGCCGTCAGCGGTGGCGGTGACGGTCTGGTCATCCGCGATGTAGCAGGGCTTCAGGACATGGGCGGCGGTGAGCTTCCCGGCGTCTGTGGCATTGTCAAAGACGAACACGCCCCGGGCGACCCGGATGGAGACTTCGCCGTCCGCTCCGGTGTTCGCCACAGTTTCCTCGGCCCGGCCGGCTGCGGTGAGCGTGGCCGCCTTGGAGCCGGGGACCGCATAGCCGCTGGCGTCCAGGGCCACGAGCGCACCCTGGTAGATGGTGGTGCTCCCCTTGACAGGGAGGATGAGGTGACGCGCTCCGTTGCTGATCTCGCTGGTATCTCTTGCTGCTGTAAGTGCTGCCATGGTCTTACGCCTCCTCTTTCATGCCGTACTTCTTGACGTCTTCTTCGTTGATGCCCAGCTGCTTGCACACAAGGCGGGTCGCCTCATCGATGCCGCCCGCGGGCGTATCCAGGGCATCCGGGATGATCTGGTCCATGGGAACCACCTGCGGGGCCTTTGCCGCAAAGTCCGCGAAGCCCTTCGGATCGTTCAGAGCATAGCTGACGGCCCATTCCTTCTGTGCCGGGGTGATCTTGCCCGCCTTCAAGGCCTTGGTGACTGCCTCGTCCGCGTCCCGCTGGGCAGCGGCCTTCTCCAGCTTTTCCACCTTCTCCCGCAGGTTCACGCCGTCGACGATCCCACCCTTCAGCTCCATGATCTTCGCGGTGACGTCGCTGGTGGCCGCGCCGGACTTCAGGCCCAGCAGCTCGCAGACGGCCTTGTTCGCCACGGTCTCCTCGCTGCCGGGAAGCGGCTCCTTGCCACCCTCCTTCAGCTTCTTCAGCTCCGCCAGTGCGGTGGTCAGTGCCTCTGTGATCTGCTCCTCCGTAGCGTCTTCGGGCAGGCCCAGCAGCTTTGCCAGTTCTTTCGGGTCCATAGTGTTTTGTCCTCCTTCGTGATTGTTGTAAGTGCTGGAATTGACAATGGGGTCCATGTGGTCGATTGCGGGGGTGTTGGTGAGGGCCAGCGAGTGCAGGCCCGTCGCCTTGTTGTCCGCCTTGCGGACGGTGATGACAGGGGAGAGGTAGCGGTACTCCCGGTTCTTCAGGTACGTTGCCGCCCGGTCCGTCCACTCCACCTTTGCGACGATGTGGCCGTCCTGGATAGAGAGGTCTTTGACCCAGCCGGCAGCCGGGGCCTGGACGCCGTCCAGCGTCTGGTGCTCGTAGTCCACCACCACGTCCACGCCATGCCGGGCAATCTCCGCCTTCATGAGTCGCAGGCTCTCCTCATCCACGTCGAATTCGCCCTTCTGGCTGGTGACGTGTCCCAGGGGCAGAATCCGGATGACCTCCGGGACCCCCTGGACCTCCACCTCGCCCCCTTTCAGGGTAATGATCTCCATCTTTTGCGTGTCTCCTTTCCGGGGCAAAGCCCCAAGACCGCCGTTAACGCCGTGCGCACGGCGTTAGACGCCGTTTTGCGGGGGTCCCCCGTGAAATGACCCCCTCTCCGCTGGAGGGGCGTCAGCGGCCTTTTTACGCCTTTTTCCCGGGCCCGCTCTTTTCCCGCTCCCGGAACGCCTTCACCAGGGGCTCGGGATACCCCTTCAGGTCCGGCCTCCACGGAGTCTTTGCCGGGTTGCCGGCAAACTGAGGGTCCGGCATGATATTTACAAAGTGCCCGTCCTTCAGCATACTGGCGGCGGGAGCCGTGGTCTCCACGCGAAGGCCCAGCCGCTCCACCTGCCGCCGGCTCAGGCTCCGCACCGTACAGCGGCACTTGAAGCCGTTGGGCGGGAACCATGTATCCCAGACCGGGGAATCCGCCGGGAAGACCCGGCCATCCATGGCGAGGTGGGAAGGGCGCGTCCGGGAGTCGTTGACCGCGTCATACTGCCAGTATGGGCGCAGTTTCATGACCTCCGGATCCGTCATTTGCTTGTAGTGGCCCACGTTGTAGGCCGTCTGGATATTGGTGCGGAAGATGTTCTCCGCCTGATACGGGGTGATGCCTTCGTAGCCCTCCCGCTCCAGGAAGCCGTTCATGTTGTCGCGGAACTCCGCCAGGGTGTTTCCCTGTTCCAGAGCCGCCAGCAGCTCCTCATAGAACCGGCGAAGGATCTGCAGCTTGGAGTAGCCGCTCACGGTGAAGGCCAGGACACGGTAGTCGTAGGCAATGGAGTAGAATACCTTCGCTGTTACGGGGACGCGCTGGCGGAAATACTCCACCGCTTCCTCAAAAGTCATGTCGCCGCCGTTCAGGACAGCTTCAATCTCGTTCACGCTCCAGTGACCTCCCCTCCAGGTCCGCCAGGGTCATGACCTTCTGTAGCAGATCCTCCACCTCAGACACATCCATGGAGGCGTACAGCTCCGCCACGGCGTCCTCGTCCTCCAGGGTGTCCCGGAGCTGCTCCAGGCTCTCCGCCTGTTCCAGCAGCGCCAGCACCGGAGCGAACGCCTTGCGCCAGCTTTTGGCCCCGCGCTTGAGAGCTGTGGCCGTCACCCGGTCGATGTGTTCCTGGGTACCCGGCCCGTCGCCTTTCAGCGCCACATAGCGCCGGGGCTGCGCCTTGAGGGGGAGCGCCGGCCCTGCTGCCTGCTGTGCATAGCTGGGGGTGGCGATGGCCTCGCCGTCCTCCGGCTCCGGAATGCTGAACTTCTTGTAAAGGTAGGAGAGGGGGACCGGCAGGCCGGTCTTCTCCACCAATGTCCCCACCACGTTCGCCGTCTGCATGAGGTCTTCGTCCTCCTCACAGTCAAAGCGGATCCGGGGGATTCGCTTCTCCTCTCCGAAATTGAAGAGGACCAGGGGACGGATGAGGTCTCGCCGGAGCGTGGCCGCCAGGGCCTTGCAGTCCGCTACGGTCAGATCGTGCCGGACCTCGTTGTGGGTCTTGCTCTGGGCGTAGCTGCCGCCGCCGGAGTCCGAGGTCAGGGTCTGGCCCAGGATGGCCTTGCTGATCTGCTCGTCGCAGTAGCGGGCCAGCCGCTCGTACAGGTCCGTGCTGGAGGTCTTCTCCGCGGTCACAAACTCGATGGAGGCGCCTTCCGGAATGATGCCCGCGGCGTCCGCGCCCAGCTGGATCAGCGCCTGCATGAGCGCGCGCTTCTCCTCGTCGCTGCTACCGGGGGCATACTTGCCCAGCCGGAAGGGAAGGCCGTACACCTCCGCAAAGCTGATCCAGTCCTTGATGTCGTAGTTCTTGAACAGGTACATCCAGGCCACGACCCGGAGGATTCCGGCGCGAGCCGGATGTCCCGATCTCGCCTTGTACTTGTGGATGATGAACTTGTTCTTCGGGAGCAGGATGCCGGAGGGCGTCTCGTCCGTCCTGCAGCGGAAGGAGTCGTCCACGCCGTCCCAGAAGAAACGCTTCTGGTGGCGGTTCTTGATCTCCCGGACCACGACCCGGCCGCTGTCATAACCCCACATGATCTCCGAGACGGCGATTCCCTTTCCAATGGCGTCCAGCAGGTCCGTCTCGATGTCCTCCATGCCCTCAATTCCATTGAGCTGCTCCTCCACGAACTCCGCTATCTCCTTGTCCCGCGGCTCGTCACCGAAGGCGGTGATCTCGAAGTCCAGGCCCGTGACAGCGTTCTTTCGGGTCTGGAGCTGGCTGAACAGGTGGGGATCGTGCTCCTCCATCTCCTCAAACAGCTCCATCTGCCGCATGACGTCACCCGTGTCGGCCTCGCGGAAGATCGCCGCCAGACGGACCGGGGTCAGGCCGTTGGATGGGTATTCGCTGTATTTGTCCTGGACCCGGGCGACTGTCAGCTCCCGCGTCTCCGGCCTGGGGAGTGGCGGGGCCTGCGCCCGGCGGTTTCGTCTGCTCATGTGACTGCCTCCTCAATGCGCCTCTGCGCAGTCTGGTAGTAGTCATCATCCAGTTCGATTCCGATAAACCGCCGCCCGGTTTTCTTGGCAGCGACCAGAGTGGAGCCGGATCCGGCGAAGGGGTCGAGAATGAGATCGCCGGGCTTGGTGACTGCGGTGATAAGGTCCGCCAGCAGCGGGACCGGCTTCTCTGTTGGGTGGACCATCTGATTGGCATGGAGCTTCCGGTGGGTGATGAGGTCGTTGGGCCGGTGTCCTGGGAAGCTGAACTTTCCCTTCACCGCAAAAATGATGTTCTCATGGGTCGGGGCGAACTGCGCCTTACAGTCTCCCATGCCGTGCTCCACCTTGTCCCAGATGACCTCGCTTTTGACCACGAAACCTGCTAACCGGATCGCGTCGATAAAGACCTGCTGCACGTCCCAGCGGGTGAAACAAACCAGCGTCCTCCGCCCGGAGCTGCCGGACTTCAGCACGCGAAAGGCGTCGTAGAGGAACCAGATGAAGGGCGCTGTGTCGTTCTTGATCCGCGCCCCGGTCTGGGAGACATAGTTGATGCCGTAGGGTGGATCCGTGATAATGGCATCCACGCTTTCAGGCTCCATCTGACGGAGAACCGTGAGACTGTCACCGTGGATAAGTTTGTTCTCGTACTGAATCAAAAGTCCTCCTTAATAGGCTCCCGCCTTGAAGTCTGCTTCCCGGTGGAGCACGGTGGTGTATTCCACCTCGCCGCCACCCTGAATATCGAGGGCAAGCTGGAGGGCCATCTGCAGGCCGTCCGGCGCGTCGTCATTCCGGGCCATGGGATATTCTTTCATCTGCTGAAGGAGAGCCTTGTGCTTCTTGCTGAATTTGATATAGCCGTTTTTGACAAACGGCTGTAGGGAGCGGATGCGGGCGTCCTTGTTCTGTGTCGAGTTGATCTCCACGATGGGGAGGTATTCCCCGGACTTGGCCGCCTTCTGCCGCATGACCTCCGCGAAGTAAGCCTGAAACTGCACCGTCTCCACGCCGAAGCGATAGTAGGGGCGGTGGAACTCCCGCTTGAGCCTCCGGTTGGCTTCCAGGACGTCCTCGATGATCTGGTCCGGATGGCGCTGGGCCACGTCCGCGATGACCACATAGACAACACCGGTGATCCGGTCTTTTGCCAGAGCGAAGATGCTGCTGGTGTCTGCTCGCTTGTTCTTGCCCAGGCTGGGGTCGTTGGCCCCCACGAACAGGAAGCGCGGATCAGCGAAGTTTGGCGGGGTCTTTCCCTCATCGTCCCAGTAGTCGAACCACTCCTCCTGAAATGTGCAGCTGGCCGGGTCGATGGGATTGTTCTGGATCTCTGAGTTGAATGCCGCGGGTCCGATATTGACCCGCTTGCACATGAGGGCGTAGTAGTCGTTCTTCTCCTCCCACAGCACCGCCGTCCCCTCCAGCATGTCCGCTCGGTTGGCCTCAAAGAAGGCCCGGGCGGTCTGCTCATGGTCTGGATCGGCGAGGTTGGTGTACAGCTGTTCCCAGGCGTCCCACAAGTCTGTGTTCACGGCCCAGGAGAGCACGCCCTGATACTTCACGCTCTTGTATTCCGCTTTGCGGCACACATTCGCCAGCAGGGAGTCGAAGTGCAGCAGCGTCCCAATGTAGACGATGTCGGTGTAGGTGTCGCCGCACTCGCTCACAGCCTTGTCGTACCAGTTGAGGAGCTTTGTCCGCTGCTCCTTGGTGGCGACGTTTTCGTCGTTCTCCAGGTCGTCGCAGACGATGAGGTCCGGCCTCCACTGCTTATGCCGCCGGCCGCGGATCTTCTTTCCTGAGCCGATGGCCTCGATCTTGGTCCCGTTGGCAAGCAGCGCAACAGAGGATTTCCAGACATCGCCGATCAGCTCGCCGAAGTCCTCTCGCAGAGCCGCGTTTTCCTCCAGTTCGTCCTTGATGTCTGTAAGGAAGCCTTCCGCCTGCTCTGAGGAGTCCGACAGAATGATGATGTAATGCTTGTAGCCGTACAGAGCCGCATGTAGGTCGTCCTTGAAGGTGAAGGTCGTGGATTTTGCGTGCCCGCGCGGGGCCTCGATTGCACGCCTGCACCCTTTGGCCCGGCTGATCTCTTTGGCGTGCTCCGTGGGATCCATCCCCTTCATGACGCCCTGAAACCAGATATCATCCAGCTCCGCATGAAAGTCCGGTGCCGGTGTTGTGAAGTAATGGCTCAGGTAGGCTCGGCCGAAGTATTCCAGATCAAATGCCCCCAGCATCCGTCGGAGGCCCTTGGGTCCCGTCAGGGATGCCCCTGCCTCGTACTCCTTCAGGAGCTGTGCGCGTTTGTCCGGGAAATTGCCGTTACGGACAACGTATTTGAGAAAAATGGCCCGCTGCTGCTCCCGGTCCGCCAGCGCCGCGCGGTCGCTCTCGTCATCCAGCTTGTCGATGAGACTGCCGAAGTCAATCGCCGCCATCCGCCACCACCCTCTCTCTGGCCTTTGCCAGCACGTCCCGGAGCTGGGCGGCGAGGTCCGGATACTGCTTCACCTTCTCCAGAAGCTCTGTCTCCATCTGGTCGAAGGCCAGCTCCGCCTTCCGCTTCATCTCCTGCCGGACCCGCTGCTCGTATGTGGCGTTCCGGGCGAGGCTTGCGATAAGCCGCCCTGCCTTGTCGAGCGGCATCTCCTGGAAGTCATCCTCCGCCGTGCTCACGCGCTGCATGAGGCCGTCCATGAGGACCATGCTCGCCGCCTTCGTATAGTCGAGGTCGGGATGGGCCTCCACCGCCTGGGCGATGACCTGGGTCCGCTGCAGGGTCTCCGCCACCCGCTGCGCCGCCTGGGTGCTGCGGATCGCGTAGCGCCCGATGGCACTCTTGCTGATCTCATAGCCCTCCTCCTTCAGCCACGCGGAGAGCTCTTCGTAGGTGTTGGCCGTGTCGGTGAGCTTCAGGTCGAGCCGCCCCTTGATATCATCCGGGAGGCGGTCAATGGTGGAGCTCACCCGCGTCCGGCGCCGTTCTGTCTTAGACATCGACGCCCGGATCCTCGATGGTGCCCTCCACCAGATCCACGCCCTTTTTCGTCAGTTGGACGACGCCGTCCTTCCGGTAGACGTTATAGGCGTTGACGCGCTTGCCGCTGAATTCGATGTAACCGCCGTCTGCCAGATAGTCCAGATACTTGGAGATATCCGGTGAGAAGATCATCCCGTCCGCGACGAGCGCGTTGGTGAGCTGCCGTACCAGGAGCGCGTTCTGGTTGCCTCGCGCCAGGGCCCGGATGATGTAGCCCCGGATCGCCTTGTTTTTGGCGACCTCCTGCTCGGTGATGTCGTCCAGGATTGCCATGCATTATCCTCCCTTCTTCTCGGCCAGACTGCCGATGATTTTGTCCAGCTTCCCGTCCACGTTGTTCATGCTCCGGATGAAGTCCTCCCGCAGCACGTACACCAGGGGCAGGTCGCTCTTGAGGTCGCTGATCTGCTGGGTCAGCTCCTTGTAGTTGGCGGCGTGACGCTTGTCCACCTCCGCCAGCTTTTGGGCGTTCCGCTCATCCGCTTTGCGGAAGTCGTTGAGCGTCTGCTTCACGAAGTAGGTCAGCGCCCCCACCACCAGCGTACACAGCAGGGAGGCCGCCGCGCCGATCAGCGCGGTGATCTGAGCCATTTCCACGACGGCTCCTCCTTACTGCGTTCCGCCCGCGGCCTTCAGCTCCACACCCTCCGCCAGTTCTCCGGAGAGGGTGATGTACGGGTCCGCCTGCTTCACTTTCAGCACCGCGTCCTCGATAACGGCGGTGAGGTATTTGTCGAAGCTGCCCAGGTTGTCGGTAATGACCTGCTGCGCCTGCGGGCTGATTGCCGCCTTCACCTCGTCAAAGACCTGCTTGCCCAGCGCCGCCAGCTCCTCCGGCTTCGCCTTCCCGCTTTTGACCGCGTCCCGCAGCGCCTTTGCCGTGGTCTGCTCCATCGCACCCACGGAGACCGTCGCAAGGTTCACAACGTCGTCCAGAGCGTCCTCCAGCACCTTCCGGCCCGCCTCATCCTTGATCTGCGCCGTCTGCTCTTTCAGCTTCGCGGCACCCAGGCGGATGAAATACACCCCGTAAGCGCCAGCCAGGGCGATCACAGCCAGCACCACGTTCAGCAGGGCATCGCTCGCCGCGCTGATGATGAGATCCATGTCCATGTGTCTCTGCCTCCTCTGTGCAAAAAAATAAGACTACAAGCGGAGCTTGTAGTCTTAGGATAATGGATGTTTTGCGAAATGTCCTTATGAAGCATTTCAGAGATTTATTTCTAAGAATAGGTGTCTTCATCCTCGTCAAAGAGATTGATCTGTCCCTCTGGATACCCGGGACCGCAGATCATGCGGACGATCCGGTCCGTCACATTGTACTTCTTCGCCAGCTCCAAATAGTTGCACCCATTGAACTCCTCCCGGATGTGCCGGTTCCGGACGGGCCGGATCAGGGTTTCCGCCTTTGGAATATAAGTGGTCCCGCCCCCGACGATCCGCAGCACCGTGTAAAGGTTTTCCACCCCGATCTGTTCAGCTACTTGTTTCCAGGGTCCGTCCGGGATCTCCTCCAGCTTCAGCTCCTTGATAAAAGTGTCCATGTCTCCGGCCTCCTTTCCGCCCTGTCTCTCAGCCGGCGGGATTTTCGCCGGCCGCCTGTATCCAGGCGAGCAGCTTCCCCATGATCCCGATGGCCTCGCCCACGGTCATGTCACGGCCGAACCGCCCGGCCCAGGTCTCCGGGGAGTCCAGGATGCCCGCCTCCGCCAGCGCCTCCAGGCCGTCCTTCTGGTACTGCGGATAGCCCGCCACGAGTTTCGCCCAAGCCGGCTCAGGCATCCCGGCAGCAGGGGAGGACGGGTCCTCAGTACGGAGGATCTGCTCCAGCAGCGCCGTGACCTTTTCGCCGTACCCCTTGCCGGGGACCGCCCAGCCCTTCCCGTTGGGATTGTCCGCCGCGCCCAGCCATTCCACGTATGGGGCCGAGCCGCGGGACACCAGGGAGAAGCGCGGGTCTACACATGCCTTTGTCAGCGCCTCCGTGGATGCGTATGCCTTGAGGTGCTGGATCTGCGCCCGGACGCCCGTGCGAGGGTCCGGGAAGCTGGCTGCCTGCCCGGTGCTGTTTCCGTTCAGCGCCCCAATACCGCCGTAGTTGTTCTGGCTGGGTTGGACGATCCCGCCGAACTGGAAGTAGCCCGTCTCGTGCAGGCTCTGGGCAAAGGCTACGTCGCCCCGGACGCCTTCGGCCTTGCCCTCCTCCAGGAACATCTCCGCCAGCTCCTCCAGGCTGCACGCCGTCAGTTTCGGCGCCGGGTTTTTGCTTCTGCAGAAGAGGGCCATTTGTCCGGCCGTCGCCTGGACCTCGCCCATGATCGCGGTCCTGCCCTCCGCTCCGGCCGTGACGCCGAAGTGCTCCGCCAGAAGCTCCGCCTCCGCGTCCGCCAGCTTCTCCAGGTTCCCGTCCTGGGAAAGCCACTTCGCCGCGGCGGTGTTGGTGTGGAAGCTGTGCTCGATCAGCAGGTACAGCGGCGTGCCCACCGCCCGGGCACCCCGCAGGACGCCGTAATATTCGCCGCCGGAACTGTTCTTCCGGGTGGCTGTCCGTCCTGCCTGCTTTGTGCCCATGAGCGTCCCGATCTTCCGCGCGATCTGGAGCGCCACAGCGTCCGCGTTGTTCAGGTTGTCATGGGCCCGGTAGACCACCGGATAGTCCACACTCTCTGTCCCGCAGGCGTTGGAGTGCAGGCTCAGGAACACGTCGCACCCCTTGGACGCCGTGCCCCGGTCATACACGTCCATCTTTGTGTCGATGGTCTTCCGGGTCGTGACGACCTCGAAGCCCCGCGCCTCCAGCGCTGCCTTCAGCTTCAGATGCAGCGCCCAGACCATCGCGCTCTCATAGTAAGTCTTGACCACCGGGCTCTGGTTGTACTTGCTGCCCACGTGCCCTGCGTCCAGGCACACCTTGACCTTATTGCTCATGATCTGCTCCTTCCTCTTCGTCGGCGTGGAAGATGGGCTCCCCGTCGGCCTCGTTGATCTCCTGTCCCGGCTCCAGCGCCGGGTTGACCGCCTGTGCGGCCTCCTTCAGCTCTTTCATTCTGCTGCTCCTCCTAGATATCCTAAATATCAAATTTGAACTGCTCCGGCGCCTCCGCCGTCACAGATACCACCCGAAAATCTCCCAGACCCTCCAGAGCCATGGCCGCAGCCTCTTTGAGGCCCTGGAGGTCTGTGTCCGGGATATCCGCTTTCAAAATGATCGTCACCATATTGCTTACAAGTTCCACACAGGGAGGACGACCTCGTCGGCCAGCTCCCCAATCGTGTACTTGCTGCGCCCCTCGGCTTCCAGCTTGCGGAGGAACTTGTTGTACTCCACCGCCAGCTTGAGGGCCTTGTAGATGCCTACCTGCTCTGGTGTGACTGCCGGAAGCTCCGGCCCCGCTATGAACTCCACCGCCCGAAGAAGGGAGACCTCCGCCCGGATCGGGTCGCTCTTGAGGAACGCCTCCCACTCCGCCCAGGTCTCCCGGGCGAACTTTTTGCGGTTGAGGCGGGGCTTGTCAGGCGGGAGGACACCCTGCGCCTGCAACCGCTTCTTGGCCGCCGCTCTCTCAGCCTTCTCACGCTGTGTGAGGCGCTTCTTTGTCGCCATATCCTCGCCCCCTAACTGGCAAACGGGCCCTTCCTGGGCTCCTGGGCGGCTTTCTGCTGCGCCACGAGTTCGCGCATGTGCTCCGCCGTCTCCGTCTGCTGCCGGAGGCATACGGCGGAGGTGAGGGCCTGGGCCGCATGGAGGAGCTCGGGGAGCGGCATCCCGAGCAGCGTTTCACGCTCCTCGCCGCTGGTGTCCACGCCCAGGAACCGCCGCGCCCGGATGATCTCGTTCACTGCCAGCACCCCGGCCAGCCGCTCTACAGCTCCGGCAAACTGCCCCGCCTTCCGTGCTCCTTCGCTCATGTCTCCACCTCCGGCCAGCCGTCCGGCCCGAGGGAGGCGTAACCCAGCCGCGCCCGGTACACATTCGCCGCCCGGATGACCTGTGCGAAGGCGGCGTCGCTTGCCAGCTTCTCCCCGAACCGATCCAGGAGCGAGCCGGACAGGTTGAGACCCGTTGCCTGGGTGATGTGCCCCACGGCCTCGGTGTCGATCTCCGTGAGCCGTCGCGTCACTTCCTCCGGGAGTTTCTCATAGTAGGCCCGGAAAAAGGCGAGTCCCATCCCGCCACACGCCCCGCGCCGGATCTCGTCCTGTGTCAGCTTGACCCCTTGCAGCGCGTCCAGGATCTCCGCGTCGGTCTCCGCCTTCTGTACAGGTTCGTCAAAACTGTTCACGGCTGCGCCTCCTTCCGCCGTCCCCGGGCGTGGATCGCTTTCAGGGCCTCGATCAGCTTTCCGCACTGCGCTGGCCCCAGCCATTCGATCCGCTCCACCTTGAACATCCTCCGGGCCAGCCCGTTCACCTGCGCTTCGTTCCAGCCCAGGTCCCGCATCTCCTTGTACAGCTTTCGCCGCTGCTCCACCGTCCGGGGGTCTCCGCCCTCGTCCGTCCGCTTCCGGCCCGCGCTCTGTCGGGCGCTGTCCTTCATCTCCTGCAGCGCCCGGATCACACGGGAGAGCTCTCCCGCCGTCAGCTTCCGCAGGCTCTCCTTACCTGTCTCCCGGTAGACCACCGCATACAGGTCCTCGTCCTCCAGCCGCAGCTCCGGGGACTTGGCGATCCCCCAGACCGTGCGGATGGAGGGGGGCTTCCGCTCCGCGCTTATTCCCGCCATACTGCCGATCCCTTCCTCATTGCCCCGCCTTGATCTGTTCCAGCTTCTCCAGGTTGACCTCGTAGCCGAACTCGTCCTTCTGCTTCCACACGGCGCCCACCGCGTTCACTGTGTCCTCGCCGTACTTCTTCAGCGCGTCCTTGCTGATCTTCTCCTCCACCACGATGCAGTCCGTCATCTGCCGCGCCTTCAGCCGCCGGATAATCTCCGCCAGCTTCTCCTTCGCCTTGGGCAGGGAGACCGACGTGGAGAGCCGGAAGCCCACCTCCCCGAAGGTGAGGGTCATGGTCTTCGCCTTCCCCATGTCCGTGCGGTGCTCGGACACGAACTCCTTCAGCTCATGCTCCAGCCGCGCGATGGCGTCCTTGTATGGCTTGCTCTGGTCCTCCGCCACCTTCTTCGCCCCCACGATCTGCTTCTGCATGTCGCTTTCGATGTCACCCAGGGCGATCTGTGCCTCCGCGATCTGCCGCAGTGCGTCATTTACATCCTCCCAGCTTTTGAGGCTCTGCGCTTCAATAACCCGTTTCCTTGCCATGTGATCCATGCTCCTTTCATGCGTTTGCTTCTGCGTCCACGATAGCGGGCGGCGGCCGGCGTCGCCTCGCTGTCATAGAGGACATACTCTTTTGTTGCCAGCAGCCATACCCCCAGCGGGGCCAGCAGCACGGCCGCCGTGATGTCCCGCTCCTCCGGGGTGCTTCCCATCCAGGCCAGGGCCGCCATGGCCGCTGAGATCGCCAGCAGCCCCGCACCCATAAGCCTCTGCTTTCTCATGTTCATTGTCCCGGCCTCCCGTCACAGCATCATCGCCGACGCCTGCTGGATGATCTTCGGCGTGATTGTCGCCGTCTGTGTCTCTGCCAGGATGCGCTGCGCGTTGGATAGCGTCCGGTCCAGCAGGCGGAAGCATCCTGTCTGCGGATTGCAGGCCCGGGATTTCAGCTCCACCATCGCCTCCGGCGTCACATCCAGGTCGGACACATATCCCTCCACCTCGGACGGCGACAGGCCGCCCAGCTGCGTGTAGAAGTCCACCCGGTTCGCCATCCGTGTGAGGTAGGTCTTGATCGCCGCCTCCAGCTTCGGCTCCCCGGCGATCACCAGACCCACGTCGCTCTGATCGAAGATCCCCCGCAGCACCTCCATCTTCTTCTGCGTGTACTTGCTCACCAGCTTGTCCGCCTCGTCGATAATGAGCAGATACCCGCGGTTCGCGTTGAAAAATTCCCGAATCCCGTTCACCCGCTTCCAGATGGTCCCGTACCCGCTGGGGATTCCCACTCTCCGCTCGATGGCCTCCACCAGATCCCGGCTGCTCATGGTGTCGTCGCATTCGATGTACGCCACACGCCCCAGCTTCGCATACTGCCGCAGGGCGTAGGTCTTGCCGAACCCGCTCTTCGCCACAACGATCCCCAGTCCTGTGTACTCCTGGCAGCTCTGGCACACGCCCAGGATGGATCGGGCGTCCTTGCTCTCATAGAAGTTAGGCCGCTTCCCGCTCCGAACCACGACAGCCGGAGCCTCCACTGTCTCCCCGGTGTGCGCCGCCAGAAACTCCGACAGCTTCTCCTCCATCGTACTCGCGCAGGCGTCATATTTCCCGCTCAGATACCGGCTGACCGATGTGCGGCTGTAGCCGATCTCCTTGGAGATCGCCGCGATGCTGCTCTTCTGCTCCAGAATGTACTGATTGATCCGCTCCGCCAGTGCGTGGTTCACGCGCCCGGTCTGTTCTCTGCCTTCCATATTGCTCCTCCTGTCATTCGTTCATGGCTTTCAGCCGCTTCAGCGCCGCCCCGGCCTTCGCGTCCAGGAACGCGCCGCCGCTGCCGCCCGCCTTCTGCTTCTTTGGGGTCATTGTCCCGCGGAACTCCTTGTCCACCGGCAGGCTCACCACCTTCGGCCGCGCCGTGTGGCCGATCGTCAGGTCCAGCTTGCCGGCCGTGGCCTGCGGCCCGCACAGCCCCCGCGCCTCCGGCGGGGTCTGCATCTCTTCCAGAAACTCCCGGGTCCCGCGCAGCTGCCGCTTTTTCCGCTTGTGCAGCGCCTCCAGCGCCTCCTCGGATACGCGGTCTCCAAACTCCAGCAGCTCCGCCGTCCGTGCCTCGCAGATCCGCCGGCCTTCCTTGTCGTACACGTACAGCCGCGTCACATCCTCCGGATCCCAGCGGATGTTCACCCACTTGTCTACATAGTGGCACAGCTCGTCCGCCGTATAGAGCAGGTTGTTCCGCTGGATGCCCTGGCTGCGCACCTTCGCGCGTCCCGGCTTCATCAGCAGCATCAGGGCGTACTCCCGGGGCGGCACGGCCTTTTCATAATGCGGAGCGTGTTCCCACAGCTCCGCCGGCTTGGTCCATCGCTCTCCCGCCGCCTTCAGCCCCTGGTGCTCGTGCCTGTCGTACCATGTCTCCAGGAACTCCACCAGCAGGTCATAGAACTCCTCCAGCGTCAGCAGCTCGCCCCGCTCCAGCATTCCGTCGATATCCTTCTTCCGCTTCGCGTCCGTCCGGCTCCCCGTCAGGGTCCCCGTGTACGCCTTGAATTTCCGGGAATACCGTTTGCAGAACGTTCCGAACGCCCGCTCGATCAGCTTGTCCCAGGGCTGGAAGGGGAGGGAGCGGGACCAGTCCTTCGCCCCCATTGCCAGATAGAAGCCCTTCATCTCCGCGTCCATGGCCGCCCGGTCCATGGCCCGGATGCTCCGGTCCTGCCCCAGCGTCTCCAGGTTGGCGAAGTCCTTGCCGTTGTCGGTGTGTACATGCTTGGGGACTGCGCCCCCGTCGTAACACGCCTTGATGAACGACTCCTTCACGATCTGCGTGTTGGAGTGCTCGCACAGGATCGGGCCCAGCAGGCGCCGCGTCTTCATATCCTCCCAGGCTACCAGCACCGGCCGGATGGCCTTCTGCTTCCCGTTGGGCGTCGTGTACGATACCCATACGTCGAACGTGTGCGCGTCCGCCACCAGATACTCCATCACCTCCAGCGTACTGCTGTCCCGCTTGCCCTTGACTTCCTTCTTGTTCTTCCACTCCCGCAGCCCGTTCGCCGCCAGATACCGGGCGCTCTCTGCTGCGGGCAGCTCCATCAGGTGCCGCACATACCGCCCCACCGTCTTGCAGCTCGGCACGCTTTCCCAGCCGCGGGCCGCGCCCTGCTGCTGTAACGCCTCGTACAGCATCTCCACCGTGCAGCCGTTGTCCGCGAAGTCCCGGTCGAACCAGATGTTCTGGATGATGGCCTTCTGCTCCTCCGTCAGGCTGGGGAACGTGGCCTTCTCCCGGGGCTTCCGGCACAGCGCCAGCGCCCGGAAGTAGTCCCGGCCGTGCCCGTCCTCCGCTTCCAGCCGCCGCGCCCAGACGCCGGCCTCCTGCACGCTCTGCGTGTAACGGTACAGGGTTTGCGGGCTCACGCCCAGTCCCACCGCCAGCCGCTCTGCGTATCCCGTCCGGTCCGGCCCGGTGTAGTCCAGGAAGTCCTGCACCCGCCGCGCCAGTTCCACCGCCTCGTAGTACGCCCGCTTGTGCTGCTCGATGTAGCTGTTCAGATCCGCTTCCACGTACCAGGGCGCCGTCTTTCCAGCCTCCTCCGGCTCCGCCATGGCCCGGATCTGCGCCCGGTAGGCCCGCCGCCCCTTCTGGCTCAGGCTCGCCGTGGACAGGAGCACAAGCTCCTTCCCGCCGCCCTCCCGGGCCTCTGTCCGCGTCTTGTACCGCGTTGGATTGCGCTGTACGCGTTTCTTTATTGCCTCGTACTCCACACCCTCAAAGCGGGCGGCTTCTTCCAATGTGATGTATGTCTCCTGCACCTGTCTCCCCCCTTGCCGTCAGGCCGCCGTGGTCTTCCCGACCTGCTTCTGGTCCAGCTCCAGCACCCGCGCGATGGCCTCGATGTACCGCTTCCCGGACCGCGTCCCGTTCAAAATGTAGCTCAGATACTGTGGGCTGATCCCCACTGCCGCCGCCAGCGCCCTCCGTGTCATGTCCCGGTCGATCAGCGCCTTGCTTACCAGCCGCCCGAAGGGGGTGAGCCGCTTGTTCTGTTGTCTCATGTCTCTCCTCCTGCCCGGGCGCCCGGGCCTCTCTTTCTCATTTTCCTTGTCCCTGCCGCGCCCTTTTCATCCCTGCTCCCGTCCTGTATAATGGAGCCAGGGCCTGCCGGCCCGGAGAGGGGGTGACTGTAATGGGTGATTTCAAGCTGAGGTCCGGCAACGATTTTGCCGATGCTGTGCTTGAGAAGCGGCTCACAAACTCCCCGGAATTTTGGGCGCTCGTTGATTTTCTCGCTGAGAACGGCGTTCTCGACCGTGAGAAATTCAAGGAGTTCCTGCTTCGCCGTCTTGAGGAGTATGTGGACATTGTGACCCAGGTTCATGTCGAGCAAGCCGATTGAGGATTTGCTTGGTTTCGCGCTGGGTCCGCCTCTCCATTCGCAGGTACTCGGCGAGATTGGGGTGCAGCCCTTCCTCGCCCGGGGCCGTTCGCTTGTCGGACGGCCCCTTTTCTTTTGGCGGCTCTCCTGCGGTCAGCCACGCCAGCCAGCAGGCCCGGCAGGAGAGATGGTCGCAGTTGCCGGGGGTGACGGGAGGGCAGTGCTCAGAGATGATGCCCGCGATCTCGTCCGCCGTGGTGTCAGTGGTCCTCAGCAGCTCTAGTCCAGTCATAATGCGCCCCCTCCAGTACACACTCCGCGATATTTGCGGACCGCGTAGTTCTCCATGAACATCTCCTTCAGTTCGGACATCCGCTCCCGCAACGCCTTCCGCAGGTACAGTGCCGGGGCGCCGTTCTCGTCCAGCCCGTCCAGCGCCGTGTCCAGCTCCTGGGCTGTGCGGAAGATGTTGCGGTAGACCCGGCAGTCATTGTCAGGGCAGTCCCGTTCCAGTGCCAGCCCTAGGCGGTACGCGGCCCGCACGGGCGGAGCGCCCCGCAGGGCCGGATCCAGGTGTCGGAAGGTGTCCCGCGGCTCTGCGGCGGTTTCTTGGAAATAATTCTGAGGCGGCCCGAATGCGGGGCACCTCCCACACACGGCGTCTAACTCCTCCTGATCCCGGGCTGCCTGGGGCGCCGGGCACACGTGGTCGCAGATGTGCGCCTGTACCTCCTCCGGCTCCAGCAGGCCCAGGTCCCGAAGCGCGGCCTTGTAGCCGTACAGCTCGTGCGCCGCCGTCCGTGCGTCCATGTCCCTGCAGCCGTGCGCCGCCTGCTTCTGCAGGCTCTTCTCAAAGCCGGCGATCATTAGCTGTGGGTCCACTTCCTCCTCCGTTGTCTCGTCTGCGGTCTCCACGATGAGCGTGCAGACCGGCGGATCGCCGCTGTAATCCTGCTCCGACTCCAGGCCCCGGGCCTGCTCTACGGCAACCTCCAGCGTGTCGGCGTCCTCATATTCCATTGCCCCCAGGTCTGTGTCGATGCATCCCGTGTACATCTCTGCGTCAATGACGCCGAAGCTGCCCAGCTGAGGGTATCCCTGCTTCTCCCGCTCGTTGAACCGGACCACCAGATACCCGTTGATCTTCTTGACCTTTCTCATGCTCCTGTGCCTTCCTTTCTTCGTGCCCTGCCATCTTCAGACCGGGGGAGGGCTCCCCCCGATGACGCCCCGGAGGGCGTTTCGGCTTATGTGAGGTTTCTTTCAGCCCACCCCGGCCGGGATCACCCGGACCCGGTCCGTGTGCTTGTGCAGGATCACCAGCTCCCCGCTGGGCTTCTCCCGCACGATCAGCCAGTTCTCCGGCGAGAGGCCCACCCGTCCCAGCCGGATCTTCTGCTTCCTGGTCGGCTTCTTTCCGTGTCTCATGCCTGCCTCCTCTTCCCGCGTCATGGGGCGTGAGCCAGCGGCGGAGCTGTGTATGGTTTCTAAGCTCTGCCGCCGCTGGCGGCCGGGGTCAGCACGAGGTCAGGGCGACGCCCTTCACCTCGTACTTCTGCCCGCCGATCAGCACGTAGGCGGTCATGTTCGTCCCGCCGTCGGGCAGGGCCTCGTTGACGGCGTTGTCCAGTACGCCCGCCGTCACATGGACCTTTTCCATGCTCCCGGTTCCGGTGTCCAGCAGGCCGTAGCCTTCCGCCTCCTCCGGCGTCTCGCCGGTGTGCGTCGCCAGAAGCTCCTCCGGCGTGAACAGGTTCTTTGCCGGGTTCAGCCGGATATCGGAGCCGGCGTCCTCCAGCGCGCGATTGGTCTCTCCCAGGGGGGTCTTCCCGCTGGTGTAGTCCAGCAGGATCTTGGTGATCTTATCCATTGGTGCGTCTCCTTTTCTAAAAACGCCCCGCCGCTGGCTCACGCCCCATGACGCTTGTATGTACTTGTTCCCGCGCTTCTGCGCTTGATCTGCTGCTTTTCCACCCCTATTCTGAAATGGGAAACGAAAGAATGGGGAGAAATTCCGGCCGACTTCGGC
>ENA-UPWK01000783-UPWK01000783.1-human-gut-metagenome-genome-assembly--contig:-NODE-783-length-29895-cov-6.722148_pt1 | contig 29895 bp, 40 predicted proteins | sample MGYA00250048_ERZ773373 | MGnify/ENA primary metagenome ERZ773373 (study PRJEB29103, sample SAMN06112059) | human gut metagenome | biome: human gut; feature: ankylosing spondylitis patient; material... | reverse complement strand
TAATAGCAAGTGCCTCCTATCAAGTTCTTTCGCCTGTTGAAATACTAAGTCCACCTTACTTTTTAGCTCGGCCCGCAGCTTCTTGTTTTCGGCCTGGAGTGCGGAGAGAGCAGTGGCGGCATCAAGGGCAACGCCTCTTTTCAGGTCCTTCCCTTCAAAATATCCGTTTAACTGCTCAATCAGCTTCTCAATGTCCATCACTTTCCCTCCTCCGGCGGCCCATCAAAGGCCGTCCAGTATTGGCCGTATAGTTCCAGGCTAAACGGTTTGATATGCTTGCAGTATAGGTACCCGTCCTTCACGCCCTGAGCAATCTCCAAACCGCCCCATTGGAGTTGCGCTATGCCTGCTCCCTCGATGTAGATTACAGCCTCCTGGGTGATGGATTCCAGCTCCTGGGCTGTGTATTTGTGTCTCATGCCTCTCCCTCCGGCGGGCGGCGGTAGGCAAGCCATCCTGTGCCATAGTCATCGTAAATTGCAAAGGAGGTTATATTTTCACACCCGTTTGGACCGACGATCATCCAACTCCCCTTGGCCGAATCGTTCTTTGGACAGCACCACACCGGCTCATCATCCATCTCCCGCAGCTCCTTCAGCGTCAGCGGCTCGTTCGGCGGGGTGAGGGTGGGCATCTCGTCAATATCGTCCATCACCATATCAATCAGGGCTGTTTGGTCGCTATCGTGATATTTGGTGTAATGCTCATAATAATCATGGTCTATGGCCTGTTTCAGTCGGTCTGCATCAATCGCCCTTGCCATCGTTCAGCGCCTCCTTGACTGCTTTCCACCGCTCTTTGCGGCTACACGTCCCGTTTGCCGCATCACAAATGCTCTTGGACGAGCAGCGCTCACACGGTCCGTCTCGAAAAAACTGTTTCATGTACTCTTTGGTGGTTGATATTGAGTATCCGGTGGCCTGGGCTATCGTCTCCGGCCCATACCCGTCCAGCGCCATGCGCTCCAGCAAATCACGGGACGGTCTGGGCTTTTTTGCTCTGGTATGCAGCAGGCAGCCAACTCTTTTGGGGTTACAGTCCGGCAGCGGGCACTGTCCACAGATTGCCGCCTCCTCCGCGTCCCGCTCCGTAATCCTGCGCTCCGCAATCGGCTCCACCGCGTCCAGGCTGCGCCAGGGTGCCACCGCTCCGCTGATGCCGTAGGGGTCTCTGGTGATCAAAGCTCCTCCACCTCCACCCGAATACATCCCCCGTTCCAAAGCCTATGTACAACCTGCCTGTACCAGCGGTGATCGTCGTCCGGCAGCAGGTATCCCTTAAGCGCGTCCACCACGGCTTTCGCAATGGCGGCGTGGTTGTCGATGTCCAGCCCGTCGTCCCATGCAAAGGTGATGGAGACCGGCCCATGCACCATTCCACGCCGCACGCGGGCCTGTTTCAGCGAGGCCAGGGTCATTGCGTGGAGTTCGTCGGCGTCCTTCTTCCGCTGCGCCCAGTGCTTGCCGGAGTAGTAGGCGTTGAGCCCGAACCGGCGGCAAAAGGCCGACTTGCCCTTCTTCGTGGGCGGGTATGGTATGTCAAATCTGATTGTCCCCATGTCCAAGCGCCTCCAGTGCCCGGTCCAGGGCTTTTACGATCTCACCGTGATCATGGGCCAGGTCAGACCAGGTCTCCATAATGGCGCGATGCTTGTCTCTCAGGGCGGACAAAACATCCGCCGCCTTTTCGTCTGTCACTGATATCACCTCGCTGGTATAATCCGCCCCACCGCCCGGTAAAAGGCCGCATCACAAATTCCTGTTCCGGCGTGGCGGTTTTTTGCAACAATGATCTCCATTGGATCCGGCGACCAGGGGTCGGGCCGCTCCTGACTGTAATAGCTGGGGCAGTGCAAAAAGATCACGGCGTCCGCATCCTGTTCCAGTGCCCCTGTGTCCCTCAGGTTGGACAGCACAGGGCGCTTGTTCTTTGTCTCCTCATTCTGGCGGTTGAGTTGTGCCAAACAGAGGACGGGTATCCTCAGGCGCCGGGCCAGGGCTTTGAGCTGACCGGAAGTCTCCGTAGTGGTCTCATAGCGGCTCTTCCCCCGCCCGGTGGGCTTTATCAGCCCGAAGTAGTCCACCACCAGCAGCTGCAATCCCCGCACCCGTCTCGCCATGTGTGCAATATCGTCCACCGTGGCCCGATCCTTTCGGTTGGTATACATGGGGCTGTCCTGCAGCTTTGCGGCCCACTGCGCGGCGCGACCATACTCCTCCTCGGTGGGTCTCCCCATCATCAGTGCATCATAGGCCACACCAGCCGCTCGGGCGATGCGTTTGGCTCCCAGCTGCTCCACGTCCATCTCCAGAGAGACGAAGAGCACTGGGCCAGTCTGCTCCGCCACTGCATCCGCCACCTGTAACCCAAATGTGGTCTTGCCCATGCCCGGTCGGGCGGCCAGGATGTAAAGCCCGCTGTTGAGCAGCCCGCCGCCCAGAATACGATCCAGTGGACGAAATCCGGTGGGGACAAAGCCACCGCCTCCGCCGTCCACTTGCTCCCGGTGCCGGTAATATGCCGCCATGACCTCTGCGGAGCTGGCCAGCTCCCGGGCGGTGTCCTGCGCCTCGATGGCCTCCAGCGCTCGCTGCGCGTCCGATATGGCGTCCCTGGGGTTATCCCCGACCGATACGCTGCCCAACCGATCCCCAAGAGCGTTGATCGCCCGGCGCATGGACTCCTCCCGCACCTTTCGTGCGTAGAGCAGCACGTTGGCGGCGGTGGGTGTCACCTGCATCAGCTCCATCAGGTACTCCCGGCCCACCGCGCCACCAGCCTCGGACAGGACGGTCACGGGATCCACCGGTTCCTTCCGGCGATCCAGCGCCAGAGCCGCCCGAAAAATGGCTCGATTGGCCTCCAGGACGAAGTCATCCTCGCTCACCACCTGACACACGTCGGCAAGGCAGCGGTCATCTAGCAGGATTGCGCCGCATACGGCGCTCTCGGCCTCCAGGGTGTCAGTCGTCATAAACTACCACCTCCTGCCCGTCCTCGTCCCGCTCCAGGTGATAGGCCCTGGGGCGGTATGTCTCCGTAGTGGCTGGCTGCTCCGCCCTCCGGCGGGCCTCCCAGGTTCGCACGGCGGCTTTCCAGTCTACAATGGGCCGCCCTGCGCCGTATTTCCACCCCCGCGCTGCGTAGAAGTCCACAAAGGCCTCCGGGTCTATGCCGTTCCTCCGTTCCTGGCAATAGGCGCGGACTTCTTCCACCGTTGGGGGGACTTTCTTTTTACCCCCTTTAGGGGGTTTTTCTTTGGGGGATGGGGAAATAGATACAGGGGGCATGGGGGGAGAAGGAAGCGGGGAAGGGGGTATGCTATCGCTTGCTAGATTTTGCTTTAATTTGCTAGACTTTGCTATGCCGCCTTTCCGCCCGTTCTCCGCACGTTTCCGCCCTGTCTCTGTATCCTTGTCCATCTGCGCTTTCAAAATTAGATAGATTGACTTCTCAGCACCACGGGGTTCAACCGCACCTCCGCCCCTACTGTATTCCAGAAGGGACATAAGCAACCGGCCACACTCCGCTTCTCCGAGGGCCAAAATGGCGTCGGCGCAGATTATAGGGATTTTAATGTATTCCATAGGGCGGAGGCCCCCTTAAAACGGGAGCTCGCCGTCCTCGTCGGCATCTTCAAAAGGGCCGGACGTCCTCGCCTTCCAGGTCACGGACTTCTGGATTTCCTCCTGCATCCAGGTTGGAAGCTTTTTCAGTGTCTCTTCGGCGTCCTCTGCATCCATGTCAAACTGAATCGTCTCGTTTTCAAGGGGCGGAACCTCCATTCCCTTCATAGGCTTGGAAATACCGGCGATCTTCGCATAAGTACCGCCATTCTTGCCCTCCTGGTTGACCACGGTAAGTAAACAGGGGGCGTTGATTACATTCGCCAGATTGAACCCGGCCAGCTCCTCCTGGGTAAAGGGCTTACCGCGCCAGGCGTCCAAATCGTGGCGCAGGGTGGACTTCTCATGGAGGGAGGCGGTGTAGGGCTTGCTGAGCCAGCGGGGTTTGTCCTCACCGTCCACCTGCACGCGCTCCGTGGGTAGCTCAAAAATAAGCCGTACCTTTTCTTGATCCTTGTTGTTAAAGTCGTTGTGCTGGATGCCCAGATCGACCACGCCCACGCAGCGGGCCGGATACGCTCCTGGTTCAATGGGAGCGCTGCCGCCGCCCTTGGTCTCCTTAACTGTCAAACTCATGTTGCTTGTCCTCCTTATCAAATGTAATCGGGCACTCATTCCCCATCCCGTCAAATGGATAGGGCAGGAACTCGCCGGTGAGGGCACACTGGTGGCGCTTGAGGCCCTCCCGGTATTGGATGTAGGGGCACCACTGGCAAACCGTCAGCCCATTGGGGAAGTGGACGGCCACTGTGGCCGTGCCGGTGGTGTAGTAGCGCACGCAGGTCTCGCGGCTCATACGTACCGCTCCACTTCCAGCCCCATCTCCTGCGCCACCTGCTCCGGGCAGTCATTCAGGGCCTTATTGACCGCGGCCCGGAAGCAGTCCGGGCAGAGCCACCGCCCCTCCCACTGAAACCGGGCCTCGCCGCGGTAGACCTCCTGGCGGCACTTCTCGCAATAAGCAGATGCCGGAGTCGTCTGGCTGTCATACAATGGGATGTGCATTACAGCTCCTCCTTCTCCAGTCCGTTTCCCTGGATTTCGATATAAGAACGGTACATAGATCCGCTTTGCTTCTCCTTTCCTATGGAAACTACATAGCCCAGCTTAAGAAGAAGCGTACCAAGGTCAAGCCAGTCCTGATTGGACATATTTCCATTGCGCTTTTGATACAATTTCATTTGACTTTCCTTTCTAATCGTTATAAAATGTAAATAAACAAATGTTCCCCTTGCCGCCCTCCGGTCTCGTACACCGGGGAGCGGCGCTTTTTGTTGTTCTCCACTCGTTTCCATGGTAAAATGTAGGCGGTAGGGAGGAGGTGAATAAAGTGACTAGAGTGGATTTATTAAAGTGGTGTTGCGATTTTTTGGACGATTACTCAAAAGCGAAATCAGATGAATTGGCAAGTGCAATTATGAACGGAATAAAAGATTCTGACGATCCAAACACCGTTGCCATGAAAATGGCTGTTAATTCTTCTTTATACACAAGCCAAATTTCGGCCATGACTGTAATATCTTTGCTGATAGACATTGGCGTGATTGAGCCGTCTGAGCTAGATGTTCTTGGACCGCCTCAACCGTTAAAACCGCTTTCTTAGTTTCACAATTATTAGAACTTGACATCATATTCCCCCTTTCTGCCTCGGCTGGTGTGTCGCCACTAGCCGGGGCGTAGTTATTCTTTCGGGATGGTAATCGTCGCCCACACATCGTCGATGCTCTCCGCGCCCTCCAGGCCGGTGATCTGGATGGTGAGCGGGCCGGTGGGCGTGGGGGACGGGGTGGTGGTTGCTGCCGGGGTCTCAATGGCCTGGCTCTCCGGTTCCTGGCCCCAGATGATTTCGATCAGTGCAACCAGCGCCAACAAAAAGAACAGGTATACGGTAGTCACGATCAGTTGCTTTTTCATAGGCTCGCTGCCACCAGAATAGCCAGAACCAGCGCCGCTCCGGCAACCACCGCCAGTTGCACCCGCTGTGCCACCGCCTGCGCCTGCTGTACCCGGCGGCGGTAGACCCGGTAGCTGTACGCCTTTGCGCGCCTGTCGCGCTCGGTTTGTGCTCCCATAATTTTTTCACTCTCTTTCATTAGTTGAAAAGTTCTGTCTTGAAATCGCTCATTTCGCTTTGAATGGTGCTCGCCACCGCAGTCCGTATCATGTGTACGATGGTTTCGTAGTCAAAGCACGGTACGCCCTCCCGTTTGTACTTGACCAGCCCTCCGGGGCTGATCTTGTATGTAAGCGCCTTGTCCTTGACCGCAATCCCGAAGGTTGCCCGGCCTTCTCTGAGCGCCAGCCTTACCGTTTGTTCGGGCCAGTCCAGATATCGGGCCGCAACGTCCAAGGGAACATTGTCATATGCTAGTATCTCGTTGTCCGTTGGAACCGGTGGCCGCTCTCTCGTTCTTGGCCTCATCGTTTTCGCCTCCCTTCTCCCCGTGGAGCCGCTCATGCTCATCCCAAGTCATCCCATAGTAAGCCCGGCATAGGTCGTCCATGACGCGGCGTGCATTGGTGAAGCGGTTCTCAATCTCCCGCTTCGTGCTAGTCTCGTTGAGCTGCCCATCTTTGGCCATAAAAAATCCTCCAATCTTGCCAGAGGCCGGAGGATGTGATATACTGTCTCCGATACCTCGTAGCTGCGTTACGTGGTGTCATGCCCTGGTCGGTGGTGATGCACTGGCCGGGGCGCTTTTTGTTGTGCTCCATTAAATTTATGAAACAAGGAAATGCATTGCTATCCAAAAAATCGTTATTGCGGAAAGCACAGAAACCGTTGTCGCATTTATTTCCTCATCAAAGAACCAACAAATAAATATGTACCCTGCTTCAAGCGCCGCAAAAGCTAAAGCTATCCATTGGAACATCCCCGGCCCCCACTTTCGTAATCGAGGTATTTGTTTCCAAAGATATCTATCGTATAGTTCTTAGCAATTTCATCTTGATTCCGCTGGCTTTGTAGTGTAAGTACGAGGTCAGCAATTTCTTTAGAATCAGCCTCAATGATGATCTTCACCCCACTTACATCCTTCCCCGTCCCGCCAGGGGCGGGCTTCTTTTTCTCCATTGGTGCTATCTTTCTTCTTGCGTTTCCGTGCGGGTCTATCTCGGTACCCCTCGGCGTAACCTGCGATATAAAGTAACGCCTCTTTGGGGAGCCCTGCTAGATTTTCGGCAACAGTCCGTGCATCTGCGAGTTTGCTGGTGTCATATACAGGCATCGTCTCACCTCCCTCACTCTGTCCATATACTACATCACTTAGTGAGTATTGTCAATATCTTTTTTGCAAATAATATTGACAGAGTGAGTTTTAGAATATATAATCTAATTGCTTGCAGGGAGGTGTGTATATTGAAAAGCAGGATTAAACAGATCCGAAAAGATACTGGGTTGACCCAATCAGAGTTCGGAGAAAAAATAGGTGTCAAAGGTAATACGGTAACAACTTATGAGACCGGAGCAAGGGTTCCCTCCGATGCAGTAATCCACTCAATCTGCCGTGAATTTAACATCTCCGAGCTCTGGCTGCGTACCGGAGAAGGAGAGCCCCATATCCAGAGGGACGAGGACGAGGAGTTCCTCGAAGTCATGGAGCAGATCCACATGTCTGATGATGATCTGATTAAGCGGATTATTAAGGCATATTGGTTTATGGAGGACGACGAAAAAGCCGCCATCAGAAAACTGATAGACGGCTTTACAAAAAAATAAGGCCCCGGTTTCCCGGAGCCTTTTTATCACTTATTATGTAGTTTTTCGAGGACGAGGGCGCGCGTAAGGAGCGATTTCAAATAAGTTTCATTTTTGTTCCGCTCCATGACAAGTTCAATTTCTTTTTTAAGCATTTCAACTTTTTCTCCATTTGGCGTCATTTCGCGCCCTCCTCCCAATTTGTACCTTACCAATATTTTGGTCTGGAATTTTGTTCCCCTTGTTCATCATTATAGAACGTTAGTTCTATTTAAGCAATATGTGTTATCACCAAATTGTGGCAGCTTATTTTCTATATGCTAAGAGATTGCTTCGTTAGAAAAGAACGGATTATTGGACTATACTTATGATATGGTACACCAACCCATGATTGCCAAACAGAACGAGAATCTAGCGACAGAATTGTAATAGGAGGATTTACATATGCTTGACGAAAAAGATTTGCAGGCAATCGCACAGTTGATGGAGAAGCAAAAACAGGACATCATGTCTGAAACGAAGGGCTTGTTGGAACAGCAGAAACAGGACATCATGCACGATGTAAAGGTTTTATTGGACACGGAGGTCACAACCCGATTTAACCTTTTGGCCGAGGGACAGCAGGCCATTATGGACGCCATCACGCCAAAAAGTGAAATCGAGGAACTGCGAAACGAAGTATCCGTGCTTAAGCTGGCGATCCGCACCATGAATCAGGAAATCGCCGAACTGAAAAAAGCGCAATAAAAATACCGCCCCCGGTGCTGGAACACCAGGAGCGGCTCACATAGGGGTGATAAGGTTTGGCCGCCATTATCACCCCTTTATTTTACCAGAATAGGGAGAAAAGTCAATGAGAAGAGCGAACGGAACCGGAAGTATTGTAAATCTTGGCCCAAACCGCAGAAACCGATACGCCGTTAGAGTGTCATATTTGGAGCGGCCCGGGCTGTGGAAGCAAAAGTATTTATCCTACCACAGAACTGCCAAAGAAGCACAGGAGGCCCTCGATAAATATTTGGCATCTAATATCCCGGCAAAGTCACTCGCCGTTACTTGGGGGGACGTATACGCTCAGTGGTCGGCCAAAAAGTATACAAAGGCAGGATCCGCCTCTATCGCCAGCTATAAAGCCTCTTGGGGCCGTCTGTGTTCCCTGGAGGGGAAGGAGATATCAAAGATAACGGTAGATGATTTACAGGCAGTCATCGACAAAGATGAAACTGCTGGACTGTCACAGTCCAGTATAAATAACGACAAACTGTTGATGAAAGCTCTTTTTAAGCACGCAATGGAACGTGATCTTGTTGCAAAAGATTATTCACAGTTTGTCGAGGTGCCCATCGTTGGAGCAAAAGTGGAGAAAGGCGCCTTTGATGATATCACTATGAGGAAGATTGAGAAATTAGCGTCCTCTGGATTCCCTTGGGCCGATACCGTACTAATGCTATGTTATACTGGATTCCGAGTATCTGAGTTTTTGGGGCTCACCAGATTTTCCTATCATCCAGATGGGAACTATTTGCAGGGCGGACTAAAAACACAGGCCGGGAAAAATCGGATTGTCCCGGTACACCCTAAAATCATGCCATATCTGACCAAGTGGCTGTCCAGGGACGGTAAAACTATTATCTGTGATGACGACGGTAATGCAATACCGGCACGCAAATACCGGGCCCTCTTCTCTGGAGTCATGGAAGAATTAGGGGCACTTGGTGCTACCCCTCATTGGTGCAGGCATACCGCCGCATCTCGAATGAGGATGGCTGGGGTGGACGAAGTCGCTATAAAGCGTATCTTAGGACATTCTGATGGAGATGTTACCGAGCATTATACGCACGTAGATGTTTCGTTTTTGGCTAAAGAGCTACAGAAGGTTTCCTAAGTATTTGTAACTTTCTTCTTAAATATGTGCAAATAGAACAATACATCAAAAGTTCTGAAAAGTTATTATTGATTGCACACTTCATTAACAATTTGATTGCTTTTGGTTCTTTGATAACATGGAATCTTAAACGCTTTTTAAAGATTTTCCCCCTCGCCCCTTAAGCTTCGTCTGCTATACTGACTTTACAATCTGAGGTGACTGTATGAATACCATCCTGATCTGCGACGACGACAAGGACATCGTCTCCGCCCTGGACATCTACCTGACCAGCGAGGGCTATGCCACCGTGAAGGCCTACGACGGGCTGGAGTGCCTGCGCCTGGCGGAGCGCGAGCCGGTGGATCTGATCCTGCTGGACGTGATGATGCCCGGCCTGGACGGCATCCGCACCACGGCCAAGCTGCGGGAGAGCTGCAACGTGCCCATCATCCTGCTCACCGCCAAGAGCGAGGACAGCGACAAAATCCTGGGGCTGAACATCGGGGCGGACGACTACATCACCAAGCCCTTCAATCCCATCGAGGTCATCGCACGGGTCAAGAGCCAGCTCCGGCGCTACACCAGCCTGGGCGGCAAGCAGGGCGGCGGGGAGGCCAATCCCGCCCTGCTCACCAACGGCGGCATCGCGCTGGATGACGGGGCCAAATCGGTCACCGTGGACGGGGAGGGGGTCAGCCTCACCCCCATCGAGTACAACATCCTTCTCCTGCTGATGAAGAACCCCGGCCGGGTGTTCTCCACCAGCCAGATCTATGAGCTGGTGTGGAACGACCCCTCCCTCGGCTCGGAAAACACGGTGGCGGTCCACATCCGCCACCTGCGGGAGAAGCTGGAGATCGACCCGGCCAACCCCCGGTACATCAAGGTGGTCTGGGGGCTGGGGTACAAGATGGAAAAGGTCTAGGGGGCGCTCGCTCCGGCCGCACCCCGCCCATATTCCAGGAGGTAATGCCATGAAACGATTCCGAACCAGTCTGGCGGCCAAGACGGCCGCCGTCCTTCTGGCCTTGGCCGTGGGCGCCGGCGGCTTCTGGTCCACTGTCTTTATCCTCTACCAGTGGGATACCCTGTGGCTGGGCAGCGGGTATTACGACAGCAACGACTATTACTCCGACCTGTATAACCGCTCCAGTCAGGTGCACGAGCTGGCCCGGCTGCTCCAAAACCAGGAGTGGAACGGCGCCCTGCCCTACCTGGACCAGCGGCGGCTGGACATGCTGGAGGAGGCCCTCTCTCCGGAGCGGACCAACTTCCGCTTTGCCATCCGGCGCAACGACACCGGCACCCTCGTCTACTCCAACCTGGAGGGGGCGGCCTCCCTGGACGAGAGCGTTCACGCTGTGGAGCAGGAGGAGCTCTCCCTCACCCAGAACGGGGCCGCCCGCGAGCAGGATTATGTGGTCTGGAACGGTAAGGAGCAGTACTACCTCCTCTATATCGCCCTTCCCGACGCCGCTGGCACCAAGCAGCTCGTCACCCCGGAGGATGCCGGGCTCGCCGCCCAATACGGCTACACCTTTGACGGCTATACCTGGAACTATGACGAGCAGATGGACAGCCGGGTGACCACCTCCGTGCTGGCCCTGGAATACGGCGCAACCGACCCGCTCACCGTCCAGGACGAGTTCTGGGACAGTTACCAGGACTACCAGCAGTACGCCAGCTACCTCCCCGCCCTGGCGGTGCTGGCCCTGGTGCTGGACATCGCAGGGATACTCCTGCTGGTGTTTCTGCTCCGGGCTGCCGGCTGGCGGAAGGAGGAGAGCCGCCCGAGGTGCAACTGGTTCGACCGCATCCCGCTGGATCTGCTGGCCTTCGGCGCGTTTTGGGCCATCGCCCTCCTTCTCAACGCGGGGGACGCGATCGCCTTCGGCCTCAACGTATCCCAACTGGCCACCGACCTGCTGGTCGGCATGTGTGTCATCACCGTAGCCATTCTGGGCTGTGTCCTGGCCTTCTGCCTTACCGTGGCCACCCGCATCAAGACCCGCACCCTGTGGAGCAATACCCTCATCTGTATGCTGTGCAAGCTGATCGCCCGGGGCTGCCGGGCGGCGGCCCGGAGCTGGCCCATGACGGGCCGGGTGGTGGTGCTCTTTCTGCTCTACCTGGCCGGCACCCTGCTCACCACGCTGACCATCTTCCTCATCCCCGTGTTTCAGGGCTTTGTGCTCTACTGCCTCTGCCGCTGGACCATCCAATGGAAGCGGGTGCGGGAGGGCACCGGCCGCATCGTGGGGGGCGACCCGGACTTCAAGATCGACACCCACAAAATGTACAGCGACCTGGCCCGGCACGCCGGGCAGCTCAACGATTTGGGCGCCGCCATCGGAAATGCCGTGGACGAGCGCATCCAGAGCGAGCGCTTCAAGGCCGAGCTGATCACCAACGTCTCCCACGATCTCAAGACCCCTCTGACCAGCATCATCAACTATGTGGATCTGCTGAAAAAGCAGGACATCGACAATCCCAAGGCCCAGGAATATATCGAGGTGCTGGACCGCAAGAGCCAGCGCCTCAAGAAGCTGACGGAGGATCTGGTGGAGGCGTCCAAGGCGTCCACCGGAAGCCTGTCGGTGCACCTGGACCGGCTGGGCATGGTGCAGCTCGTCCAGCAGGCCCTGGGGGAGTTTGAGGAAAAATTTGCCCAGAGCCGGCTCACTGTGGTACCCGCCTTCCCGGAGGAGGAGTGCTCCATCCTGGCCGACGGCCGCCACCTGTGGCGGGTCATCGACAACCTGCTCTCCAACTGCAACAAGTACGCCCTGGAGGGCACCCGCATCTATGTGGAGGTGTGCCGCTGGGAGGGCAAGGTGGTCCTGTCCATCAAGAACATCTCCCGCCAGCCCCTCAACATCCCCGCCGAGCGGCTCATGGAGCGGTTCGTCCGGGGGGAGGAGTCCCGCACCACCGAGGGCTCCGGCCTGGGCCTGTCCATCGCCCGCAGCCTCACCGAGCTCCAGGGCGGCGCCTTCCGCCTGGATATCGACGGTGATCTCTTCAAGGCCGTGGTCTCCTTCCCGGAGGCCGCCGTGCCGGAGCTGCCCGCGAACGCATAGGAGGCGGGCGGATAAACCCCGCCCCTACAAAGTCCCCTACCAGTTTGTAGGGGCGGCCCTTGTGGCCGCCCGCCGTCCCCCAATGCAAACAACGAGAGGCCAGCCCCGAAGGGCTGGCCTCTCGTTTGCTTCTGCAATTAGTCGGTCACGAAGGGCAGCAGCGCGATCTGACGAGCGCGCTTGATGGCCTCAGTGAGCTGACGCTGGTGCATGGCGCAGGTGCCGGTGGTGCGGCGGGGCAGAATCTTGCTCCGCTCAGACAGGAACCGGCGCAGCTTGACCGCGTCCTTGTAGTCGATGTGCTCCACCTTGTCCACACAGAAGGTGCAGACCTTGCGGCGCTTGCGGCCGCGGGGGCGCTCTCTATCCATAGCCATAACAGGGAACCTCCTTTTTCACGGGCCTTCAGCCCGTCTTGTTTTATTGCTGCGCACCGACTGTCGTGCGCAAAATGTGTTAGAAGGGCAGCTCCCCGTCGTCGTCAGAGAGCTCGGCGAACTGATCGCCGCCGCCCATGGGGGCGGAGTAGCCGCCGCTGGGCGCGGCGGGAGGCGGCGCGTAGCCGCCGGCCGGAGCGCCGAACCCGCCGGAGGGCGCGGCATAGCCGCCCGCCTCCGCGTCCCGCTTGGAGTCGCCGAAGTACACGTTGTCGGCGATCACCTCCGCAGTGCGGCGCTTGTTGCCGTCCCGGTCGGTCCAGTCCCGGAGCTGGAGCCGGCCCTCCACCACGGCCATACGGCCCTTAGTGAAGAAACGGGAGACAAATTCGGCGGTCTGACGCCAGGCCACGATGTCGATGAAGTCCGTGGACTTCTCGCCGGTGGTCTTGTCCTTGAAGTCCCGGTCCACCGCCAGGGAGAAGGAGGCCACGGGGGTCCCCGTCTGGGTGTGGCGCAGCTCGGGATCACGGGTCAGACGGCCCATGAGAATAATCCGGTTCAGCATGTCTGCCGCTCCCTTCTTACTTCTCGTCCTTGCAGACGATCAGGGAACGCATCACGCCGTCGGTGATCCGCAGGATACGATCCAGCTCACGGGGGAACTCGGGCTTAGCGTTGAAGGTCATCAGCACGTAGTAGCCCTCGGTCAGGTCGTTGATGGGATAGGCCAAGTGGCGCTTGCCCCACTCCTCAACCTCAGCCAGGGTGCCGTTCTGCTCCACCAGGGTCTTGAACTTGGCCACCATGGCAGCGGTGGCCTCCTCATCCAGGTTGGGATTGAGGATGAAGACCACCTCGTAGTTTCCGCTCAGTTTTGCCATTTTCTTTGCACCTCCTTATGGACGTATGGCCCCCGCCCTTGTGCGGGGGCAAGGATGGCCTGTTTTGAAACAAGCTATATTATTATATAGGAATCAGCGAAAAAGTCAAGCCTTTCCAAAAAAATAATATTTTTTTGCTTCCGTGCAATAAACGGCCCCTCTGCTTCATTTTACTGTCAGAACGGGCGGGAAACCCCGCCGCAGATTTGACAGGATAAAGGAGTTTTGATGATGAAAAAGGGTTTTGGAAAAGGCTTTTGCAGTGGTATTCTGGTGGCTGCCCTGACGGTGGGCCTGGGTGTGTCGGCCATGGCGGCCAGCCGCACCATCACCGTGGATGACAACATCCGCATCACCCTCAACGGTGCGGTCTTCTCCCCCAAGGACGCCAAGGGCAGGGATGTCCCCCTGTTCTCTTATAACGGCACCACCTACGCCCCCGTCCGCGCCATCTGTGAGGCCGCCGGCCTGAAGGTGGACTTTGACTCCGCCAACTATACCGCCGTCCTCACCACCCCCGACCGCTATATCGCCTCCACCCCCTCCGCCTCCAACTACATCTCCGTAGACAAGGCCAAGGAGATCGCCCTGAACCACGCCGGCGTGAAGGCCGCCGACGCCATCTTCGTGAAGGCCGGACTGGACTGGGACGACGGCCGCACCGAGTACGAGGTGGAATTCTACGCCGGGAACACGGAGTACGATTACAGCATCGACGCCACGACAGGCGCCATTCGCTCCTATGACCATGACTGGGATGATTTCTCCCTGTGGAATCCCGGAAACAACGCCGCCAACCCTTCCACCCCTGGCACCTCCACCAACAATCTGATCAGCGAGGCCAAGGCCAAGGAGATCGCTTTGGCAAAAGCCCCCTCCGGCGCCTCCGTGGTACGCTGCCACCTGGACTGGGACGACGGCCGCTATATCTATGAGATCAAGATGGTCTCGGGCACCATGGAGTATGAGTGCGACATCAACGCCGCCACCGGCATCATCACCGACTGGGACGTGGACAGCATCTACGACTAATTCCTTTCGCAAACCGCTCCGTACCCGAAAGTACCGTCAGGCGCTGCCGCCTGACGGTACTTTTTTGCGTCTGCGTTAAAACAGCTCCGGATGCTCCAGAAGCCAGCGGTTGACCATGGCCATAAACCACTCCACGGCCGGATTGTCACTGGGCTCCCGCCACGCCACCCCCAGCTCGATGGTCTGCCCATGCCCCTCCAGCGGGACAAAGGCCAGGCCGGTGGTATGCATGTACTCCCGAATCCGGAAAGGGAGAATGGCAATTGCCTGTCCGCACTCCACGGCAAAGATCACATCCTCCAGGGCGGGATACTCTGTGACCGACGCCGGGGTGAAACCCAGTCCCCGGCAGATCTGGAGGAACTGCTTATACATATAGGCCCCGCCGGTGTGGGACAGGCAGGCAAAGGGCTCCGTGGCCAGCTTGGCGTAGTCGATCACGGCGTTGTCCAGGCAGGGGTGCTCCCGCGGGCAGACCAGGCAGTAGAAGTCGGCCCCCAGCTTGCGGCAGGCGTAGCCGTTCATCCCCTTCAAGTCGGAGAGCACCGAGAAGCTCACATCATAAGCCGCCGCGTCGATGCCCGCCTGGATGCCGGTGGCGTCCCGCCGGATGAGCTCCACGCGGACCTGGGGATACGCCTCCCGATAGGCGGCGATCAGCCGGGGCAAAAAGTGGCGGGAGGGGGAATTGAGGTAGCCGATGCGCAGCTCCCAACATCCCGAGGACTCTAGCTGGCGCAGGCGGCCCAGGGCCCGCTCCTCCTGGTCCAGGATGCGCTTGGCGTCCTCCAGGAAGAGCTCCCCGGCCCGGGTGAGCGACACGTTCCTCGTGGTGCGCAGAAACAGGCGTGCGCCCACCTCCCGCTCCAGGGCGGAGATCTGATGGGTCACGGCGGGCTGCGTCACATAGAATTCCCGCGCCGTCTCGGTAAAGTTCCGGTAACGGGCCACCGACACGAAATAGCGAAGCTGCTCGGTGTTCATTGCGCTCCCTCCTCTCTCTGCTCGTATTATAAATTGATAACGCTTTTTTATCAATCCTGGAAAAAACGTGAATTTCACTTTTTTCGCCCGGAGTGATACAATTTGCCCGATTATAAAAGAGGAGTGATGCGCGTGGCGTTTCAAGTAATGGGCGTGACCGCCGGACGCAAGGACAGCAACTGTGAAATCCTGCTCAAGGAGGCTCTTCTGGCCTGCCGGGAGCAGGGGGCCGAGGTCCGCATGATCAACCTGAAGGATTACGAGCTCCTGGACTGCAACGGCTGCACCGCCTGCACCATGGGCATGTCCATGGGGAAGAACACCGGCTGTTCCCTGGCGGACAAGGACGACAAGCAGAAAATCATGGATGTGATGCTGGAACAGGATGCGGTGATCTTCTCCGCCCCCACCTATGATCTGATGCCCTCCTCCCTGTTTTTGAAGTTCATGCACCGCAACCTGGCCTATGAGTCGGCCTTCCTGACCAAGATCGGCGCCATCGCGCCCCGGGACCGGGTGGGCGCGCTCATCGCCGTGGGCGGCTCCACCCGCTCCTGGCAGTCCATGGCCCTGGAGTGCATGCAGGCCACCACCTTCACCAACAGCTTCAAGATTGTGGACATGTACATGGCCACCCAGGTTCCCGCCCCCGCCCAGGTGCTCCTCCACGAGGAGCGGGGGGCCCGGGCCCGGGAGATGGGCCTGAACGTGATGAAGGCCCTCAACACGCCCCCCGCCGAGCGCAAGTGGCTGGGCGATCCCGACTACGGCTGGTGTCCCAACTGCCACTCCAACGCCCTGTGCCTGGGCGAGCCCCAGTGGAAGGGGCTGCAGTACCCCATCGAGTGCGTGGTGTGCGGCGCGGGCGGCACCCTGGAGCAGACCGAGGACGGGCGCTGGAAATTCGTCATCGCCGAGAATGGGCTGGAGCGTGACCGCACCACCGAGGAGGGCCGCGGGGTTCACTGCGACGAGATCGCCGAGACCCAGGGCGGCTTCTTCATGGATCCGGCCAAGCGCCATCTGGTGGCCGAGCGCCTGCCCAAGTACCAGAGCATCCAGTTCCCCGGCATCTAAGAAAGGAGTCTGATTGTCATGAAATTCGAGCATCTGTTTTCCCCCATGCAGGTGGGCAAGGTGACCTACCGCAACCGCATCGTCAGCGCCCCCATGGCCTTCGGCCTCATTGTTCAGAACCCGGACGCCCGGGACTTCACCTACCGCAAGCTGGAGAGCAGCGCCAGGGGCGGCAACGCCTGCGTCATCGTGGGCGAGACCGATGTGAACTTTGTGGACGCCGTGCGCATCCCCGGCTTCCGCCCCTTTGACTTTGCCAAGCCCGAGGAGGACATGGAGACCTTCCAGGCGGTGGGCGAGTACGCCCGCCGCATCAAGCGCCACGGCGCGGTGGCGCTGGCCGAGCTGGTTCACTGCGGCAAGGAGAAGGTGCCCTTCGGCCCCAACGAGGAGGCCATCGGCCCCATCGAGACCACCAACCTGGCCGGCGTGAGGGTGCACCCCATGAACGAGGACGACATGGCCCGCATCGCCCGCGACTTCGCCGTCTCCGCCACCTACATGCAGAAGGCGGGCTTTGACGGCGTGCTCATCCACGGCGGCCACGGCTTCCTCTTCACCCAGTTCCTCTCCCCCCTGATGAACACCCGCACCGACAGCTACGGCGGCTCTCTGGAGAACCGCGCCCGCTTCCCCCTCCAGATTCTGAAGGCCGTCCGGGAGGCGGTGGGCCCCGACTTCCTGGTGGAGCTGCGCATCGACGGCACCGACCACCAGCCCGGCGGCATCACCCCCGAGGAGACCGGCGCATTCGTCGCCATGGCCGAGCCCTACATCACCTCCGTCCACGTGACCTGCGGTATCTATGAGGCGTCGGTCAAGTCGGGCACCGAGAGCTCCATGTTCCACCCCCACGGCCTGAACATCGACAACGCCGCCATCATCAAGACGTACACCAAGCTGCCCGTGGGCGCCGTGGGCGGCATCAACTCCCCCGAGCTGTGCGAGCAGGCCATTGCCGAGGGCAAGATCGACTTTGCCATCCTGGGCCGCCAGATGCTGGCCGACCCCGAGTTTGCCAACAAGGCCAAGCGCGGCCATGAGGATCAGATCCGCCGCTGCCTGCGCTGCTACAAGTGCTTCCCCGGCTCCCCCGAGGAGGGCTATGACGACCTGCCCTTCACCAGCGAGGAGCTGGCCCTCTACGTGGGCCACTGCACCATCAACCCCCTGGCCCACCTGCCCTTCGATCCCGACACCCTGGCCCCCGCCTCCAAGCAGGAGACCGTGCTCATCGTGGGCGGCGGCGCGGCCGGCATGCAGGCCGCCATCACCGCCTGTGACCGGGGCCAGAAGGTCATCCTGGCCGAGCAGGGCCCCCGCCTGGGCGGCCTGCTGCGGTTCACCGACGTGGACACCGACAAGCCCGACCTGATGAACTTCAAGAACCTGCTGGTGCGTGAGGTGGAGCGCCGTGACATCGACGTGCGGCTCAACACCGTGATCACGCCGGAGAACATCACCTCCTTCGGTGCCGACGGCGTCATCTTTGCTACCGGCTCCCTGCCCTCCTGTCCCCCGGTGCCCGGCATCGGGCACGCCCACAAGGCCATGGACATGTACGACGGCAAGGTCAAGCCCGGCCACAAGATTGTTATGGTGGGCGGCGGCCTGGTGGGCTGCGAGGCCGGCCTCTTCCTCCAGAAGACCGGCCACGAGGTCACCGTGGTGGAGCTGCTGGGCCGGCTGGCCAACGAGTCCTTCGGCATGTACCGGGAGGCCCTGATCTGGGAGATGGAGAAATGCGGCATGGCCATGCTGCCCAAGACCCGCTGCCTGGAGATCACCCCCACCGGCGTGAAGGTGGAGAACGCCGGCGGCGTCCAGACCCTGGAGGCCGACACCGTCCTCTTTGCCCTGGGCATGAAGAGCGTGGACATCGCCCCCCTGAAGGCCGCCGCCGAGGCCGCCGGACTCAAGACCTGGGTCATCGGCGACGCCATCCAGCCCGGCAAGGTGGATCAGGCCACCCGCAGCGCCTATCTGGCCGGCATCGAGGTGGGCCGCTGAGTCCCCCGCCCCGGAATAAATCAACCCCTCCGGCTAAACCGGAGGGGTTCTGCTTGTCGGAAAAGCGGCAAGAGCCACTTTTTCGAGGGAGATGCGCGCAAGATGAACCTTGATTCCCGACGGAAAAGTCGGCTCATCTTGCGCGGAAGTGTCATTTCCGGGGCGCATGTCCCCGGAAATGACTGATTTTCATGTTATTCCTGCGGCTGTGGCCGCAGGAATTCTGCGAGGCTTTCCTTCCTGGAAGGTTTTTCGCCCGTCTGCGGCGCCCCAGGCAATGCCTGGGGCGCCGCGTTTCTTTTGTTCTTTTGTCAGCGCTCCTGGCGCAGCGTCTCGGCCTTCTCCTTCAGGAAGCCCTTGAGCCACGCACCGGTGGCCGGGTGATCCAGGGCGAAGTCGATGGTGGCCTCCAGGAAGCCGCAGAGGTTGCCAGTGTCATACCGGCGGCCCTCAAAGTCCACGGCCACCATGCGGCTTCTCCGGCACAGCTCCCGCAGGCCGTCGGTGAGCTGAATCTCCCCGCCGTAACCAGGCTTGACGTTCTCCAGAATATCGAAGATCTCCGGAGTCAGCACATAGCGGCCCAGGATGGCGTAGTTGGAGAGCCTCTGCTCGGGGGTGGGCTTCTCGTTCATGTCGGACACGTCGAAGATGCGCTCCTCCAGGGGGGAGACCTTGACGGAGGAGTAGCGGGAGATAGCCTCAGTAGCCACCTCCTGCACCCCCAGGGCGGACGCGCCGTACTTCTCGGCGGCCTCCACCAGTTGGAGAGTCACCGGCTTTTTGGCCCGCATGATGTCGTCGCCCAGCAGCACGGCGAAGGGCTCGTCCCCCACGAAGCGGCGGGCGCGGCCGATGGCGTGGCCCAGGCCCTTCGTCTCCTTCTGGCGCACGTAGAAGATGTTGGCCAGGTCGGCGGCCCGGCGCACCTCCACCAGCTCGGACTCCTTGCCCGACTGGAGCAGGCGGGTCTCCAGCTCGGGGTAGTAGTCGAAGTAATCGTCCATGGCGGACTTGGCCCGGTTGGTGACGATCAGAATGTCCTCAATTCCGGCGGCCACCGCCTCCTCGATGATGTACTGGATCACCGGCTTGTCCACCATGGGAAGCATCTCCTTGGGGACGGTCTTGGTGGCGGGGAGCATCCGGGTTCCCAGCCCTGCGGCGGGGATGACGGCCTTACGAACTTTCATAACAAAAAACCTCCAGCAGAGCGGGCGGAACGCCGCCCGCCGTTATTGCAGATGTGCGGTGGGAATCATGGGGCGGAAATACCGAACCCTGGGCAGGGCCTTCAGGAGAATCGTGCCCAGCACATAGCAGGCCACAGCCTCCCCTGCCACAAAGGTCCACAGGTTCAGTCCATACGCCGCCCAGAAAGCGCCGTTGATAGCCCCTGCCTCCGCCCAAGCCCACATGGGCGGCAGCAGCAGGGCGTTCACCACAATGGGGGGCAGGGCGGCCAGATACCAACGGGGCATCTTGATGGAGAGGAAAGCTGCGATGGCGGTGGCCAAGGTGCCCACAATCATGTCGATGGGACCATAGGGGGAGAGAATATTGGTCAGCAGGCAGCCCAGTGCCAGCCCCGGCGCGGCGGCAGGGAACAGGAAGGGCAGCACGGTCAGCGCCTCCCCCAAGCGGACCTGAACCGGTCCGAAGGTGAGCTGAAAGATGTTGCCGAAGTAGCACAGGACGAAGTAGACGGCGGCCACCATCGCGGCCAGGGTGAGCTGTTGGATGTTGGATTTGCGCATGTGTGATCATACCTCCATTTTAGTCTTTAGAGAACGGCGGTGAGTCCCACCGAACGAACGCGGCCGTGGCCGCGCTTGGACCGGGTTTGGAAACCAGTCGGGGGTATTTTAGCACGTTTCCCATCGGAAGTAAAGAAAAAGCGCCGGGACTCTCCCCCGCCCTCCTCCGCGGAAAAAGCAGCCCCGGAGCGCACGCGCTCCGGGGCGGTCTTTTATTCCGTTATTCCGTAAAGGGCTTTTCCACCAGGGAGCCCCGGCTGTAGCGGGCCAGAATGTCCCGGTCGTCCCCGTCGTAGAGGAACTGCTCCAGCTTCTCAAAGGGGGTGCGGGACAGGCGGCCGTCCAGCTCATCCACATCCACCACCAGGGCGTCGAAGTCATACCCCGGCTCAAAGGAACCCACCTTCCCGAAGAATTCCCCCGGCCCCTTGGTGGCCAGGTAGAGGGCCTCCGGCAGGGAGAGGAGCCGCTCCTCCGGGTGGTCCAGGGCCCGGAGCTTGGACAGCCCCACCGTGGCCGCCACATGCCGGTTCATGGCGGCGGCGTGGCCGCCGGCCACATCGCTGGCCACGCAGCAGCGCAGCCCCTCCGACAGGCTGCGGCGCAGGGGCATGACGCCGCTGGACAGGTTGGTGTTGGACTGGGCGCAGTGGGCCAGGGTGACCCCCCCCTCCCGGAGAATGGCCTCCTCCCGCCCGGTGAGGTGGACGGCGTGGGCCATGATGGTGCACCCCCGGCGGAGCAGGCCGTAGTCCCGGTACACCTCGGTGTAGCTGGCGCACTCCGGATGGAGCTGGCCCACCCAGGCGATCTCGCTCCGGTTCTCCGACAGGTGGGACTGGACGGGCAGCCCGTACCGCTCCCCCAGCCGCCCCAGGCCGTCCATGAGCCGGGCGGTGGTGGAGGGGACGAAGCGGGGGGTCAGGATATACCCCACGTGCTTCAGCTCCGCCCGGCTGCGGCAGATGAGCTCCTCCGTGTCCGCCAGGGAGGCGTCGGTGTCCTCCCGCAGACTGTCCGGGGCATTGCGGTCCATGTTCACCTTGCCGATGAGGGCGGACAGCCCCGCCCGCTCGGTCAGCTCCATCAGCCGCCAGGCGGCCTCCTTGTGGATGGTGGCAAAGGCGGAAAAGCGCAGGGTGCCGTTGGCCCACATCCGGTTGAGGAACCGCTTCCACGCCGCCTCGGCAAAGTCCGCGTCGCCGTAGCGGGCCTCCACCGGGAAGGTGTAGGTCTCCAGCCAGGGCAGCAGCTCCTGGTCGTAGCCCACGCCCCGGTTCACCATCTGGGGGGCGTGGAGGTGGAGGTCGCAGAAGGCGGGGAGCACCAGCGCCCGGCCGAAGTCGGTCACCGACTGCCCGGCGTACTCCTGGGGGAGCGCCCGGTAAAAGCCGGCGCACTTCTCCCCATCTACCACCAGGTACTCCCCCTCCCGCACGGTCAGCTCGCCCAGCGCGGGAGTGTATAAAAAGTTGCCCTTGAAAATCATGGCAGACCCTCCGGTTTTCATATTCTTCCTTTATCCTATCATCCACCCCTGTAGAAAGCAATCAGAAGTTTTCGCCCCGGCACAGAAAAGCCGACGCACCCGTTGCGTGCGGCGGCCCATATCTTTTATTCGGGTATTCAGGGTACCAGCTCTACGGTGTAGCCCAGCTCCTTCAGGCCGGACACAATGCCGCCCGGATTCACCATGTGGCCCGCGCCCACGGCCAGGAAGAACGTATTCTCCCCCTCGGTCTCCAGATACTCCGCCGCTGCGGCAATCATGCCGGGGTCCCGCTCGGTGAACAGCTTGGAGTTGAGCTCGTCATCGCTGTTGAGGATGGCCTCTTTGTCGTAGACCTCCGCCAGGGCATCGGGGTCCCGGTCCTTCCAGGCGTCGAACATGGCGGCAATCTGCTCCTGCTGGGCCTGGGCCAGCGCCTGGGCCGCCTCGTCGGCCGCCTCGCCCTTGAGCATCCCCTCGTACCCGGCCAGGCTGGCGTCCAGATAGGCCTCCTGGTACTCGGCGGACAGGCCGTCGAAGATGCCGCCCTGGAAGGCGTAGGTCTCCACGGAGTCGATGGTCTTGCCCGCGTTCACCGCGTAGGCGTTGATATACACATCAATCGCCATGGCGTTGGCCCCGGTGGTGTCGTCCTGGAGGCTCAGGACGCCGAAGGTGGAGGCCAGGGCCCAGGGCTTATATGCGTCAAAGCCGTTGGGCTCCATGCCCAGGCTCACCGCCGCCGCCTGCACCCGTGCGTACAGCTCCGGGCTGATGTGGTCGGCCAGGGTGGTGCCGTCGGAGTAGGCCTGGAGCTGGGCCAGCAGGGCCATGCCCTCCTGGTCGTTGAGATCCAGCTCGAAGCTCACCACCTGGGAGGCGTCCAGGGCGTCCCGCACCGACTTATGCAGGGGATAGACGTTGCTGCGGTCCATGTGGATGGTGCCCAGCAGGTAGAGGGTGTTGTCCCCGTTGACGGCCTTCCACAGCAGACCTCTGGAGCCGGCGTCGTTGGCGTCATAGAGGGCCAGGATCAGCCGCTCGGCCATAACCATGGCCTCCTGATAGGTGCAGGGCCGGTCCTCGTTCAGTCCGCCGGCCTGATCGCCCCTGACCACGCCCAGGCCGGTGAGGAAGGCCGCGGCCCCCTCCTCCACGCCGTCGATGTCGTAGGCGGCCGCCTCCTGGTACAGCGCGTTCATCACGCCGCCGCGGGTGGTGTCCACCACCAGTCCTTCGGTGTCCGCCGCCCGCTGGGGCAGCTCCAGCAGGGCCAGCTTGTCGGCCACGATGCCGGTCATGGCCGAGAGCTGCTCGCTGGTGATGGTGCTCTGAATGTACGTAGTGTAGTTGTCGTCCACCAGCCCCATGGCGTAGCTGTCCGCCAGCTCTCCCACCGCCCAGGCGTCGGGCATCTGAGGGGCCGGAGCGGTATCTTCCGCCGCCAGCGCGGGCGCGGCCAGCAGGGCCGCCGCCGTGACGCCGGCCAGCAGCCGGCGCATCCGATTGCGCTTCATGTCATGTGCTCCTCTCGTCGAATTGTAAAGCTTGCTTTCCACATGTACTGTACCACAGCCCGGCCCCGCCGTCAACCGCAATTTGCGGCAGTGAGGGTCTGCCTCTGCTATACACGCAGTTATACTAGTTCTATACTAGTAATATCTATGTTTTAGCATGTAATAATCTATCTGTCAAGATGATACCCTTACATAAGGGTGAGACGCAATGAAAAAAGAGGAGCACAACGCCCGGTTTCGGGATCACTATATCGCCATCGGCATCCGCATCTCCTACTTCCGAAAGCTACGGGGGCTGAGCCAGGAGCAGTTGGCCGAGCGCGCAGGAATCAGCCCCGGCTTTCTCTCCCAGGTGGAGGCCCCCGGCATGGCAGTGGGCATTTCCCTGAGCACCCTTTTCCTCATCGCGGAAGCGCTGGAGATTCCGCCCTACAAGCTGCTGCAATTTGACGATTGACCCGCTTCAAACCGCGCAGGCCGCCCCATGGGGCGGCCTGTTTTCTATATCTGCCCTCTCCGCACGCTCAGGCTGGCGATAAACTGCTTGGCGGTTCGCGGCGTCCGGCCCGGGCTGCGCATCTCACCCCACGGGAGGTTCCCTCCCGTGAGGGCCCCTTTTTTCCATTCGGTTGAGGCGAAGTCAATTCGCCTCAACCAAGGTTTTGCCTCCGGCAAAACGCTTGTACGCCGCGGGGCGGCGGGGCGCTTCCACGCCCGTGGGAGATGCGGGCACCCGGTCACAGGCTCAGGCTGGCAATAAACTGTTTCGCCGTTCGCGGCGTCCGGCCCGGGTTGCGCATCTCACCCCACGGGAGGTTCCCTCCCGCGGGGGCCCCCTTTTTCCATTCTCTTGAGGCGAAGTCAATTCGCCTCAACCAAGGTTTTGCCTCCGGCAAAACGCTTGTGCGCCGCGGGGCGGCGGGGCGCTTCCGCGCCCGTGGGAGATGCGAGACACCCGGTCACAGGCTCAGGCTGGCAATAAACTGTTTCGCCGTTCGCGGCGTCCGGCCCGGGTTGCGCATCTCCCACTTGACCGCCTCGGCACGAAGACTATCCCGGTCCAAGGCAATCCCCGCCTGCTCCGCCATCCCCTCCACCAGCTCCAGGAACTCCGCCTGGTTCAGCGCCAAGTAGGGTATGCGCAGGCCGAAGCGGTCGGACAGGGAGGTCTTCTCCTGAATGGTCTCACTGGCGTCCACCTCGTCCCCCGCCCGGTCAGAGAAGGTCTGCCGCACCAGCCGCCGGCGGTTGGAGGTGGCATAGACTGCCACGTTGGCGGGCCGCCGCTCTAAGCCGCCCTCCAGGATGGTCTTGAGGGCGGAGTAGGTCTTGTCGTCCTGATCAAAGGCCAGATCGTCGATGAACAGGATGAATTTCAGCCGCCGCCCGCCCAGGGTACGGATGAGCCGGGGCAGATCAGCCAGCCCCTCCTTCTGCACTTCGATGAGGCGCAGGGCCTCAAAGCCGGGCAGGGTGAGCAGGTTCTTCACCGTGGCGGACTTGCCGGTGCCGCTGTCGCCATACAGGAGTACATTGTTCACCAGGTTGCCCTCCAGCATGGCCCTGGTATTGGCGATGACCCGGTTCCGCTGGAGCTCATAGCCCAGCATCTCGTCCGCGCCGGGACAGTCGGGTTGCTCCACCGGGCAGAGCGCCCCATCTTCCCACAGGAAAGCCCGGTGCCGGGCAAAGAGCCCCGCGCCGTTGGCCCGGTAGAACTCCGTCAGCTCCGCAAAAGAAAACGGGCTGCTCCCCCGCCACCGGGGCAGGTTGGCCAGCACCGGCCCATACTCCCGCGGCGCTTTCCCCCCTACCTCAGCGAGCACCTGGTCCCAGTCCAGCTCCGCCAGCAGGGTGAACGTCTCAATATCCCGCCGGGCGGCCGCCTCCAGGGCGGGGTCCTCCCCGCCCCGCTCCGCCAGAGCGGCATAGGGGGATTCCCGATCCCGGAGCCGGCCGTCCAGCCACTCCCCCAGGCTCCGGCTCCCCGCGCTCCGCAGGGCATAGAACAGCCGGGCGTAGTCCTCCACGGCCCCGCTGCCGTCCCCGGCGGACAGCTTATCCAGTACCCCCAGCGCCAGGCGCATCACTGGCTCATCCACAACAGGCCGGTAGGCCGCTACCCCCCGCAGGGCGCAGCGCAGCATGTCGGTTGTCATTTTCCTCTCCCCTCTCGCGTTTGTTCTATCTGTGTCGGTTTTATTGTAAGCGCCTCCCCTCCGGCTGTCAATGTCCGCGTTTTCTTTCCAAATGAAACCACTGGCTGCGCCGCATAGGCAAAAGAAACCTGCGGATAATAAGGGCTGTAACTACAACCGCAGGAGGAGTTTATAGATGAAAGCGACTGGTATCGTGCGCCGTATCGACGATCTCGGGCGCGTGGTCATTCCCAAGGAAATCCGCAGAACCATGCGTATCCGCGAGGGCGACCCCCTGGAGATCTATACCGACAAGGACGGCGGCGTCATCTTCAAAAAGTATTCCCTGATGGGCGGCCTGGGCGACTTCGCCGGCCAGATGTGCGAGACTCTGAACAAGACCACCGGCGAGATCGCCGTGATCACCGACCGGGATGCCTGCATCGCCGTGGCGGGCCTGGCCCGCCGGGAGCTGACGGACAAGCGGATCTCCTCTGAGCTGGAGCAGATTATGGAGGGCCGCCAGATTTATCAGTACCAGGCAGGCGACAAGGCGGTGCCTGTAAGCGACGACGGGAGCAAGTATCTTGTGGCCTGCGCCGCCCCCATTCTATCCGAGGGCGATGTACTGGGCTGTGTGCTCTTTGTGGGCACGGAGGGCGAATTGGCCAGCAGTGAAACCGACTATAAGCTGGCCCAGACCATCGCCGGGTTCCTGGGCCGGCACATGGAATCCTGATTCCAATGATGATAGGGGGCATCCCTGTTCGGATGCCCCCTATCATTCCAAAAAGGCCGCATACAGGAGGCCCCTGCCGCTGGCAGGGGCCTCCTGTGCGTATTCACCTAACCGCCCAGGGTCATGCCGCCGCCGGAGAGGCCGTCCTTCTCCAGCATGCGCTCCAGCACCTGCACGTCGGTGGCGATATCCATGGCGTCGTCCTGGAAGAGCTTGTCAAGCTGCTTCTCGAAGCCCTCCACCACCTTGTCCATCATGCCCTCGATGCGGGCCTTAGCCGAGCGGATATTCTCTCCCTCCACGCCCTGCTCCTCCATACGGGCGTAGGCCCGGAGGATTTTGAGGGTCGTAGGCAGATAGTAGCTTAAAAAGCTGCGCAACTGGCCCGCCCGGTTGGGGCTCTGCTTCTGATAGGCAAAGATCTTGCCGGTGATCTCTCCGATGCGGTCGATCTTCTGGCTCATGACCGGATCGTCGATATCGTCGTTGAGTCGGCGGATTTCCCCCAGCACCGCGTCATCGTCGTTCATGTCCAGCACGTCCTCCTCCGGCTCCGGCTCGTCGGGCTCGGGGGCAGGGGGCGCCTCTTCCTGAAGGCCCTCGTCACTGAGGATCAGACGGCCGGTGGACATATCCAGATAGCCCGTCTCTAAAATACCGCTGTCCAGCATATCCTGGAGATCGTCACAGGCCTTGTGCACCGACACCGGCATGGCCTGGGCCAGGGTGGTGATGGAGATGCTCTCCCGCCTGCCGATGAGGGCCAGGTACTTGCGGAAGCGCTTGGCCTTCTTAGTGCGCTGGGTACCCGCCCAGATCATGGCCAGGCCGCCGCCGAAGAAGCCGATCACCGGGGACATCACCGCCAGGGCGGAGAGGAAGCCGCCGCTCATGGCCACCGCCGGGAATCCGGTGAGTGCGATGCCGAAGATCACGGTCAACACAATTCCCCATACGGTCAGGCCCTTGCCCCGGTCCAGGTTCACCGGCCTGCCCTGCCGGGGGCTGCGGCCCACATGCTGCCGCCCCACCGGAGGCGTCTGCCGCTGGGCGCCGGGCATTCCCTGCGTGCCGGGGACAGGGCCTCCCTCCCGCTGGATATCATAAGGGTGGCGGGAGGCTCTGCGCCTGGAACCTCCGGTCAGCTTTCGGAGCAGCAGAATAAGGCCGATGGGCCAGACCGGGCTGACCAGCAATACGATGGTAATGATCCAGGAGAGCAGGTCCCCCGAATCCGGTCGATTTTCATTTCGATAGCTTGCCATGGGCACCGCCCTCCTGTTACTGCCGCGTGTTCTGTCTGTTATTCTATCACAGAAGTGTTAAAGTTTCGCTGGATAAGTTCTTTAAAAAAGATGAAAGATTAGATTGCGCCCCGCTGAAGCCTCTCTATCATACTGCGAAATCCGGGGCATGTAAAGCGCTTTCCGCCGGAAGTGCTATGTAACCGTTCTGTAATTGCTTTTCCCGGGACGAAGTCCTATAATAGTAGTCGTATTTTACATCCTCTGTGATGTTTTGGAGTTGATGAAGATGGAAAATCAGGATGGAAAGAGGGTCGCAAGGGGACCGGGCATGCCCCGGGGCGGAAAAATCGCTCTGGCCGTTGTCCTCGTTCTGGTCCTGGCACTGGCGGGTGGATATGTGGGGCTTTGCGCCTATGCGGGCAGCAGTGCTTTCCTGCCCAACACCTCCATTGCCGGGGTGGACGTGAGCGGCCAGTCCCGGGAAGGGGCTGCCGCCGCCCTGGAGGGCGCCCTGCCCGGCCTGCTGGCGGACAGCCGGGCCGAATTCACCTGTGCGGGCCAAAGCTATGCGGTGAACGGTGACGATCCCTCTGTCTCCGTGGACGCCGCCGCCGCAGTGGACGCCGCTCTGACCGACCAGGCCGGCAGCTTTTTCACCCGGGGCGGGCGGTATCTCGCCGCCGTGATGCACGGCAACCGCTACTCCGTCCCCGTGACCATCACCGGCACGCCGGACGCGGTAACCCGGGCGGTGGAGGAGTGCTCCGACCCGGAGGCCCAGACCACCTGGGAGGTCACCGACACCGAGCTGGTGCTCCACAAGGGGGTCACCGGCCGCACCATTGACGTAGCCGCTCTCACCGATGCCCTGGCCGAGCGGCTGGGCCATCTGATTTCCGACGACATTCCCGTCGGCTACGGCCCCATCGAGACCCAGGTGACCACCGCGCCCCCCGCCGCCCCCGACTTTGACGCCATCCGGTCCGAGGTCGCCGCCGAACCTGCCGATGCCTACTTAGACAAGGAGACGCGTGAGATCGTCCCCTCGGTCACCGGAGTGGACTTCGACACGGCCCAGGCCCAGGCTGTGCTGGATGCGGCCGGGGAGGGAGAGACGGTGTCCGTCCCCCTGCTCCTCACCGAACCGGAACTGACCACCGCCAAGCTGGAGGCCAATCTTTTCAAGGATGTGCTGGGCAGCGGCTCCACCACCTGCGCCGGCCCCTCCAACCGCTGGTACAACATCGATCTGGCGGCCAAGCGGCTCAACGGCACCATCCTGCTCCCCGGAGAGACCTTCTCCTATAACGACACGGTGGGCCCCTACACCCTGGCCAGCGGCTACAAGGCCGCCGGCACCTACCAGAACGGCCAGAGCGTGGACGCCACCGCCGGCGGCATCTGCCAGCTCTCGTCCAACCTCTACTGGGTTACCCTCAAGGCCAATCTGGAGATTGTGGAGCGCCACAAGCACCAGTTCAACGGCGGCTATATGCCCGTCATCGGCACCGACGCCACCGTGTGGAGCGACCAGTTGGACTTCCGCTTCCAGAATAACACCGATTACCCCATCAAGATTGAGTCCTATCTGGACAAAAACCACAAGCTCCATGTGACCATCTACGGCACCGATACCACCGGCATCCACGGAGAGCCCTACCACGTGGTCATTTCCACCGTGCCCTACAAGAACACCTACCAGCCCAAGGACAGCATTCCCGTGGGCACTGAGCCCCAGCGGGACCCCAACTACTCCCGCTACAACGGCTATACGGTGGATCTCTATCAGAAGCTGGTGGACAAGAACGGCAAGACCATCAGCACCACCCTGCTGTACCGCAACACCTACAAGGCGTCCGACGCGGTGTACTACTACAACCCCGCTGACGCGGCCCGCTGGGGGATTGACCCCTCCACCGGTCTGAAAACCCTTACGCCGGTCACCCCCACCCCATCGCCGTCCCCCAGCCCCTCCCCTGCGCCCAGTCCGACGCCAGGCGGCACTCCGTCGCCCGTCCCAACCGCCACACCTGTGCTTCCCCTGGAGCCCAGTCCAACTGTCCCCCCCAGCCCGGAGTCCCCGCCGGCATATACCCCTCCTGTGGAGGCCACCGCCACACCGGAATCTGGCGTCGGTCCCGGCATGGAGCCGGTGGAGGAGACCCCGGCCGTCACGCCGGAAACCGGGTCCACCCCGGCGGCCGTACCCTCAGCGGCGCCCGCCGCCTGACCCTAAAACAAGAGTGGAGGCCCAAAGGGCCTCCACTGAGACTGTCGATAACCCCTCCAACGAAAGGATTCGGAGGGGAGGATAGTGTGAAAGGGAACCGTCAGGGTTCCCTTTCACGTTGGATCAAACAACTTTTTGGAACTT
>ENA-UPWK01000771-UPWK01000771.1-human-gut-metagenome-genome-assembly--contig:-NODE-771-length-30166-cov-69.162584_pt1 | contig 30166 bp, 30 predicted proteins | sample MGYA00250048_ERZ773373 | MGnify/ENA primary metagenome ERZ773373 (study PRJEB29103, sample SAMN06112059) | human gut metagenome | biome: human gut; feature: ankylosing spondylitis patient; material... | reverse complement strand
GACGGCCTGACGGTGCCTTTTATGGCCTGTGGCGCCAGCGGATTGGTTTCCGTAACATCCAATCTGGTTCCGGGTATTATGAATTCCATTGTCAAAGCTGGCCTGAATCAGGATATGGGGGAAATGCTTTCCCTCCAGAAGACGTTTTATCCGTTGATGAAAGGGTTAATGACTCTGGATTCCAATCCTGTTCCGATCAAGGCCGCCCTGGCGATGAGAGGAGATATACAGCCCGGTATACGTCTTCCTCTGGTTCCATTGCCAAAAGAGAAGGAAGCTCAGCTTTCCGCTCTTCTGCAACGTTTCAACATTCTTTAACATTTTAGTGATATGATTTCCATTCTTGTTACAGGCATTTCGGGGCGCATGGGCCAGGCTGTCCAAGAGGCGGTGACGCTGAATCCGGATACTTGTGTGGGGGCTACTCATGATCAGGGGCAGGAGCTTTATCCGGCCCTCGCCAAATGCGACGTAGCCATTGATTTTTCCCATCATGCTTTTACCAGCACTTTGCTGGCGGAAGCTGTGGCCAATAACAAGCCTCTGGTAATAGGCACTACAGGACATACGGATCTGGAACGCCAGGAGATCGTGGATGCCGCCGCATCCATTCCGATTGTGTTTGCTTCCAATTATTCCGTGGGGGTGAACGCCCTGTTCTGGCTGACGCGCAAGGCAGCCCAGATTCTGGGAGGCAGTTGCGATATTGAGGTGATGGAGATGCATCACCGTCATAAAATTGACGCCCCTTCCGGCACTGCCCGGACACTGGCGGAAATCCTGTCCGGCGCTATTGACAGGAATTATGAAGATAGTGTGGTTTTTGGCCGTGAGGGGCTGGTAGGACCCCGACCTGCCAAGGAAATAGGGATGCATTCCCTGCGGGGAGGAGATGTGGTGGGAGACCATACCGTGATATTTGCTTCTGATGGCGAACGGTTGGAACTTACCCATAAGGCGTCCAGCCGTATGACATTTGCATCCGGGGCGGTCCGTGCGGCTCTCTGGCTCCAGGGACGGGAGCCGGGCCTGTATACCATGGAAGATGTTCTGGGTCTGTCCCAATTATAATTTTTTGGTATCGTGGCCGTTCTCCTTTTTTGGAGCGGCTACGATGTTTTTTACTGATGAAGAGAGCCGGCATTGCACTGGGATCCAATCTTGGTGATAAAAACAGCCTGATGGTTCAGGCCAGGGATCATTTGTTGCAGATGAGCCTGTCTGATGACCCTTTTCTGCAATCCTCCCTGTATGCCACCAGTCCTCAGGGGTGTCCGCACGGCGCGGATGATTATTTGAATGCCGTGGTAGAATTTACCTGGCCCGGTACGGTGGAGGATTTGCTTGTGCATTGCCAGGGTATAGAACGAGCCTTGGGTCGCATTCGTTCAGGGATTCGCTGTGAACCCCGTACGGCGGATGTGGATATCATCTATGTGGGCGATATGGTGGTCGATGATCCTCCGCGTCTGATTCTCCCCCATCCCAGAGCTCATTTGAGGAAATTTGTTTTAAAACCTCTTTCCGATATCAGGCCGGAGCTTATTCTGCCACGCCAGCGTAAAACGGTTGTCTGCCTGTTGGCAGAGTTAGATACGGATGAGGCTGATCCGCTTCTGGTATCGGAATGCTGGTAAATTGCATGTTTATTGAACGCCATGAATCAATCTTTTGAGAAAGCGGAACGAATCCGTGCCTGCAAGAACAGGCGGCATGTGACTCTGGTTACAGCTTATGACTATCCTACAGGCCGCCTTTTGGATGAAGCCGGCGTAGATATTGTGCTGGTAGGGGATTCCTTAGGGATGGTGGTTTTGGGTTTTCCGGATACCACTCATGTGACGCTGGATCATATGCTTCATCATGTGGAAGCTACTGCGCGCGGAGTGAAGAACGCCCTGCTGGTGGGAGATATGCCCATACATTCTTATGATACGGAGGAACAGGCCGTGCAATCCGCAAAGAAATTGTTTTTGGCTGGAGCGGATGCTGTCAAGCTGGAAGGGGGGGCAGCCCAGGCAGGAAATATCCGTGCTATTGTGGATGCCGGTATTCCCGTAGTGGGTCATATCGGCCTCTTACCGCAGAAAGTGCTGGAGGAGGGAGGATATAAGATTAAAGGGAAATCCTCCGCGGAGGAGGAAGCCCTGGTAAGGGATGTGGAGGCTGTGGCAGAGGCGGGGGCTTGTGCTGTGGTTGTGGAGGGCGTAACGCCTCATGCTGCCCGACAAGTTACCGTACATTCTTCCATTCCCACATTGGGTATTGGTTCCGGCTCCCATACATGTGACGGAGATGTTGTGGTGATTCATGATCTGGTGGGCGCATTTCCGTGGTTTGTTCCGGCTTTCGCCAAACCCCGTGCGGACGTAGCCGGGAGCATGACTGCCGCCGTCAAGGAGTGGATGGAAGATTGCCATACGGAACCCGGTTCCATCAGCTCATAATAATTGATTTTTTATGCTGGTATTTTCTACGTGCTGGAATTCCCACCGTCATCAGGACGGGGAAGAAATGATTGATGAAATTCTTTCTTTGGGGTTTGACCATGTGGAACTTTCCCACGGCATCAAGTTATCCCTTCTGCCTGGTATCATGAGGGCAGTAAAAGCCGGAAAGGTGCAGGTGGCCGGAGTTCATAATTTTTTCCCCGCTCCGATTGACGAGGTGGGGGATTCTCCGGACAGCAGGCCTTTTACGGCGGATTTGCTGCAGGTGCGTTCTAAGGCTGTTGAATTGACGAAGAAGTCTATCGAACAGGGCGCCGCACTGGGGTCTGGATATATTGTGTTGCATATGGGAACAGTGGAGCCCCTGGCAAAACGTTCGGATACGGCTCATTTGCAAAACCTGGCGCGTCAGGGAATGGTGGGAACGGAATCCTTTGCCGGCACCAAGGGCGAATTTGTACGCCGCCGCAACCGTTTGGCCCCCATCTATCTGGAACGGGCGCGTGAAGCTCTCCGGCAACTCCTTCCATTAGCCGGTCAGTTCGGCGTCAAGCTGGGCATTGAAGGTCGCAGCCATTATGAACAGGTGCCGAGTGAGGATGAAATGGATTTGTTGATGAAGGAGTTTGGAGAAAATCCCTTTATCGGCTACTGGCATGATTTCGGGCATATTCAGAGAAAGCATAATTTGCTGATATTAAATCATGAGCAATTTCTCTGCCGAATGTCTTCCCATTTGATTGGGGCGCATGTGAACGATGTCAAATGGCCGGCGCGGGATCATCAGGTTCCCCTGTTGGGGGGAGTGGTTCCCTTTGAGCGCCTTCTTCCTTTTTTCCCGCATGGAGTTCCGCTTGTATGGGAACTCTCCAGCCGTGTCTCCTCAGAAGATATCCGTGCGGCGCGCAAATTGTGGATGGAAAAATTTCCGCAGACGCTGGCCTGACTATCTTGTGATTGTAAATCCGGTTCCGTGGGTATAGAGTCGGTACGATGATAGATAAGACGACATCCCGCGTCATTATGGGGCTTTTGGGAACAGCCTGTGTCTTGATTACGGCATTTGCCTGGTACAAGACGAAATATGCCGCCGTTCCGGAGGCCGGGATGCACCATAATATTTATGACGAAGACATTCCGCGGTCTGCTCCGGTTCCTGTAGATTACCGGATGGTTTTGTTGACGCCCCAGGAGCTGGCAAAGGCGCCTCTGGCCGATGTGTTTACATCTCCCCTCGGAGATGAGAATGGAGCGTTTACCTATGTTGCCCAGGGTGTGGGGGATATGAATGCCGCCCGCAAGGGAAGGCATGCAGGACAGGATTTAAATGGAATAGGAGGAGAAAACACGGATGAGGGATTGCCTGTGCGGGCCGCCGGGCGCGGATTGCTGATTTACGCAGGAGAACCTTCTCCGGATTGGGGCAATGTTGTCGTGCTGCTGCACCGTTTGCCGGACGGTCGTTTCGTGCAGAGTCTGTATGCCCATTTGAAAACCGTCAGCGATATTCCGCTGGGGACTCTGGTTGGCCGTGGAGAGCAAATTGGCTCAGTCGGAACGGCGCACGGCAACTATTTGGCTCATTTGCATTTTGAGATGATGGAGTCCATTGCCCATGAGGCGGGAATGCCGGGCTATGGTAAGACAACGTTTAACCGAATCAATCCGGATGAGGTGCTGAAGCAATATGCTCCCGACCCGGAAATGATGATGCCTGACCCCATTATTGCCTTGAAACAGGTTCAGATGGCGGCGGGGTGGGAAAAACTGCTGGAGAATCTGTATAAGGATAACAGCATGGAAGCTTTGGATAAAATCCTCCCAGGCAGTCAGCCGCCCACGGAAGAAGAGGAAAAGCACTGATTACGGTTTTTCCGGTTAGGAATGTGGGTTTTGATTTTTGGAGACCAGCTCTTCCTGTTTTCTGGTGATTTGCAGGACACAGACCAGCCACAGGATGCTGGCTGCCGTCATCAGTGCGCCGGTGAGCAGAAAGGCCGTCACGTAATGTTCCGCCCCGAAAGGGAAAAGGGTGCACAGAGTTAGAGCTGTAGTCACCAGAAGATATAATCGCAGGGAACGGGAGGGTGTTTGCAGCATCCATTCTGCCGGGTTTTTGGATGCTTTATATATTTCCTGAAGAACCAGGGCATTGAGCACCATGCCGACTACCGGCATACAGCTTAGAAGAACGCTAAGGAATGGAGTGAACCGAATTCCCTGAACTTGAAATTCCTGAATATTGGCAGATGCCCGGTACAGCCAGATCAGCTGGATAAGCAGGGATGGAATGAACAGGATGCTGAGGAGGAAGACCAATGGCGCCGCAAAAGATGGCAGGTGAACCATATTCTGCTGAATGAGTGTCTGCATTTCTTCATAATTGACGACATTGTTGGAAAAAACAATCCAGCTGCTCCAGAGCATGAAAGGCAGCAATACGAGACATGCCAAAATGGATAATTTGGCTAGCCCGTTTAGAGGATAACGTAAACGGTACTGCTGCTCCTCTGGCTGATCTTTGTTCTTTTGATCCTGTGTTTCCTCCACTACGGGTGACATTGGCGGAAGAACTTGGGCTATGGGCTGCCATGTTTCCATGCCCTGTTTCCAGGTAAGCGTTTTTGAGTCGATCACGCCCTGTCCCAGAAATTCACGGACTTCGTATTCGGAGTAGGCTCTCGGCTGGGAATCGCCGGGAAGTTTCAGGAAGTATTCACTCATTTCCTGTATTTTAGAGAAAGAAATATGCGCGGAGCAATGGGAATTTGACGGATGACTGATAAAGTATCCCAACAGGGGCTTTTTTTCAGATAGAAGAATCAGCAGCTAGTAGGTTTCTGACTGGCTTTTGCAGGGGTAGTGAATTTGCCGGAAAATAAAATAACCGTCCGGAAGTGGTTGTTAAAAAATAATCGAAAGGGCAGAATTCGAACCAGTGGTCTCTTCGTCCCGAATGAAGAAAATTTGAAATATAACTATTGATAATCAATGATTGTGTTTCTTGTGCCCTTTTCAAATCCTTTGTTTTCCACTTGGTTATCGTGCCGTTTTAACCTTTTCCTTCACGTTCCGAATGAGGGTTGGGTTACGTGTTAAACGTGTCGATGGGGAGCGAGACATTTTTCAAGGTGTTTATGAACTGAATATTCAGTTCATTCAGTAGTAAACGACACGAAACATAACATTATGGCTATATCAACAAAACCATTCCACCCGTTGGATGTGGAAAACAACCGCCGCTACAAGGTAACGAAGAAAGAGCCCCCCAAGATTGGCTGGCACAAGACGGAAGAAACCGGGGTACATGACTGGGAAGGATATATCCGCGTTCCGGAAGATGGAACCTATAATTTCACGATTCGGATTGACGACAACGGCTATCTGGAAATCAATGGTGAAAAGGTAGCGGAACTGACTGGCTTACGCCAATGCACAACGTCTACTGGGATGCTACAATGTAGTGGATTATCCCACCATGACTACAGATGATGTGTGGAACTATATTGGAGGATGGCTGAACGATAGCCACGTTTCGGGAGATGCCAATTACATTAACAGTTGCGCCTTGCGTCTGAGCATTGCTCTTAGTAGTTATGGTATTGACCTTAATGGAGCTCCGGGAGTCAATAATATTGGGGCAAAAGGTAATTCCCTGGCGTCGGGGGGTAAAAAGCACGTTATCATCAGCGCAGCTCAAATGGCGGTTTATCTCCGTACCCTGCTGGGGACACCTGATTATCCGGATGATGGAGAAAATGGGTACAACACTCCCCAGGCTGGAGATATTATCGTATTTGGCGATAGTCTGCATGTGGGAATGTGTCCGGGAAATAACATTGGCGTGGGCAGTTTTATTTCCGTCTCTGTGTGGCTGCTCCAAAGATCGACACTGGATGATTAATAACTGATATTAAATAATATATTCATAGGGTGGACATTTTTTTGTGTTCGCCCTATTTTTATTGAATATAAACCAAAAAATCAGTATCATAACATATACATATGAAGTATGTTTCTTTTCTTTGCGTTCTGTTTTCAGGGTTACTTTCAACCGTAGCCCTTGGAGAGCCAGACCGTTCTTCCCATGTTGCTACGCAGGCCGAAGTAGAACAGGATAGTTTTCTCAGGGGTACAGCCCGAAATTTAGAAAAAAGCGATGTGGTCCTGTCTGTTATCATTTACAAAATAGTCTCTACTGACCAGGGAACGACGCACTATGCCCGCGTCGTTCAGTCGCTGCGGGGAGATATTCCTGTAGAAGCTCTGGTCAAGTGGAATGGGCACGCCAATAAGCTTCCCAAGGGAAGCGCTCCTAAAACGAAATTGTATTCCAGTTGTAATCTGAGTTATGTCCTTGCGTCTTCAAAGGAGGTAAAAAAACTGTTAAACGCACCGGAAGATTTTACTCCGGCTGACAGCATTTATGGACTGGATTCCTACAGCCTGGGCGATCACGTCAGATATTTTCCGATGACGGAGAGCAACCCGGGCCGTGCCATGAAAAAGCTCCTGCATATCGAGCCTGCAAAAATCACCGCTGAATCGGAAGCAGCCCGCTTTAAATCGGAATCCGGCAAGTAACCCGGTTTTCCCTCCCTGCTTCGACTTCATTTGACTCATCCCCGTTCATGAAATATGAACGGGGCTTTTTTGTGGAGGAGTTTCATTCTCCTGTGTTTAGGGGGATGTTATAGAGTACTTCCGCAGCGGCAGTGATGCTGCCTGGTACAGGGGAGAGAATTGGGCATAGATAATTTTTCCTCTGCATCGGTAAATACCCCCGACATCCTCCAGGCTTAATTGAGAAGATTTGCCCGTTTGATTTTGTTCCTGTGAGGAGGGTAAATTCAATCAGCATGATGCTGTTTATTTGCCTTGGCGCAAAATAGGGGAAGTGCAGAGTTGCTGATGAGTAAAATTGTTTTATATCAGTAAATAAATAATCAAAAAGCCGCCCGGAGGCGGCTTGGAAATTGGTCGAGCTGACAGGATTCGAACCTGCGACCTCTTCGTCCCGAACGAAGCGCGCTACCAGCCTGCGCTACAGCTCGTTGTTTGTGGTGCGGCGAAGTCTAAGGTTGAAAGATGGGTTTGTCCAGTTTTTTTTATTCGCCACGGCACTTAGTTGTGATACGGTGCCGGGGTTATGATGGATATGCTGGTGCGGCTGTATGATTTGCCCGATATTGAAGAAGACCTGAGGAGGCTGGAGAGGGAAGGTTTTTTGATTCGCCGTCCGGGTGCTTACGAACGTCATTTGGTAGCTGACTGGGTTGGCCGGAATTTTTCTCCCAAGTGGGTAAGTGAGGCGAAAGTCGCGTTCGGCCGCCAGCCCATTTCCTGTTATATTGCCACACGGGAGAAGAAGATTCTTGGTTTTGCCTGTTACGATGTAACGGCTCGCGGTTTTTTGGGCCCCATGGGGGTGGCGGAAGAAGTACGCAGAAGCGGATTGGGCACCGTGCTATTGATTTCCGCCCTGAAGGGTTTGCGGGAGCTGGGGTATGCATACGGTGTCATCGGCGGGGTTGGTCCGGCTGATTTTTATGTCCGGGCTGTGGGCGCGATGCCTATTGAAGGGAGCTCTCCCGGCATCTACATGGATATTCTGCCGGAACCATAATTCCGCCTGTTGTGGAATTCATTTCCATTTCTGATGGTTTCTTTTCCGGGCTGTCCGGAGAATGGAGCCGGAAGTAGTTATTTTTTATATCCTACCGGATGACAGAGCGTGGGTGTCTGGGGAGAGGTTGGTTTCAGGGCCTTTACCAGGGCATCCTTGTTCATGCTGGCGCGGATAGGTAGCCAGTCCCGTCCCGGAGCAGAACAGGGAGATGTTCTGGGAGACAATGCCGGCGTCCATGGCAGCCCAGGGTTCTGCCGTATCCGTTACAAGAATGAGACATATGGGGCATCCGCCGGGCGCACGTCCCCATCGTTTACGGGAATCATGGCGTGGGCCTTGTGGTCATAGAGGTAGGAGGCTTTTTTAGTGCATATATCAATTTTAACGTCTTGGCGGTTCATGGCGGACGGGGCTGTACGTTTGCCGGATTCCTGACGGTTGATGCCATTGGCCGCCCAGAGCAGGTCTGATAAATCTTTTTGGGATAGCGCTTTTTCAGAAAAGCTCCGAATGGATTGACGGTCAGACAGGGCTTTCATGATCGGAGCCCCCCGTTCCAGGTCTGGCTGGTCCAGTTTGACGATATCCGCGGCGTGAAGGAAGGCTGTTCCGGACAGCCCCGCTGCGAGGAGGTAAAGAAGGTTTTTTTTCATGGTTTTGCGGCAGGAGTGGCTGATAGATGCAGGTATTCCACATTTCCCCATTAGCCGGAATTTAACATGGGACGGAAGTGCTACAAGGTTTTTGTGCGCTCGTTTTCTGCCGCCGTCCAGAGGGGCTCCGCGGGTTTCGTAAAAAATCGGGAGGAGTTTTTCAAGAAAAGCCTTGAGTTCTTGCGTGAAACTGATATTGAAAGCAACCGATTTTTCGCCCGGCGGGGGAAGGCGCCCCGATTGCCCGCCGGTCAATAAGGGGCCATGAGAAAGATCGTTAATACTAACTCATCAACCATTTAAATGAGCACAACTGAACTGGCGGAACTTATTGACAGCAAGTTCCGCGAATTGCGTGAGGGTTCCATTGTTACCGGAACCATCCAGGAAATCCGTCCCCAAGTCGTTTTGGTGGACATCGGCTACAAGTCCGAAGGCGCTATTTCCATTTCCGAGTTTGAAGACGAAGAAATCGAAGTGGGGGACCAAATTGAAGTCCTTTTGGAACGCCTCGAAAACGACGAAGGCATCGTCGTCCTTTCCAAGGAAAAGGCCGCCCATAAGCAGAACTGGGATAAGATCGTGGGCGTGTACCGCGATGGCGGCCTGGTTAAGGGTAAAGTGAAGAGCGTCGTCAAGGGCGGTCTTATGGTCAATGTTGGCGTGGAAGCTTTCCTGCCCGGTTCCCAGGTGGATATTATTCCTCCTCGCGACCTGAACGAGTATGTAGGAAAGGTTTACGAATTTAAGATCGTCAAGGTAAATGACGACCGTAAGAATATCGTTCTTTCCCGCCGTGAGGTGATTGAAGCCGAACGCGCCGACCAGCGCCAGCGCTTCCTTGAAACCGTCAAGGAAGGCGACAAGGTGGAAGGTATCGTGAAGAATATCACGGACTTCGGCGCTTTTGTCGACCTCCGCGGCATGGACGGCCTGCTCCATATCACGGATATGAGCTGGGGCCGCGTGAACCATCCGAGCGAAATGCTCCATATCGGCCAGTCCCTGGAAGTCGTGATTCTGGAAGTGGATCGCGAAAAAGAACGCGTTTCCCTGGGCCTGAAGCAGATGACAGACAACCCCTGGGCGGATATCGAACGCAAATACCCGATCAATTCCCATGTCAAGGGCCGCGTGACCAAGCTTCTGCCTTACGGAGCCTTTGTGGAATTGGAAAAGGGTGTGGAAGGTTTGGTGCACGTTTCCGAATTGTCCTGGGTCAAGAGAATCACCCGTCCGAGCGATGTGTTGAAGCTGGACCAGGAAATCGAAGCCGTAGTTCTTTCCATTTCTGTGAAGGAACAGAAGATTTCCCTCGGTGTTCGCCAGCTGGAAGACAATCCCTGGGCGGATATCGAATCCCGTTTCCCGATTGGTACCGTCATCAAGGGTCAGGTTCGCAACCTTACTCCCTACGGCGCTTTTGTGGGGCTGGAAGAAGGCATCGACGGTATGATCCACGTGTCCGATATGAGCTGGACCCGCAAGATCAATCATCCCTCCGAAGTTCTCAAGAAGGGCGACGAAGTGGAAGCCATCGTTTTGGAAATCAAGAAGGAAGATCAGCGTGTCTCCCTTGGCATCAAGCAGCTTGAGTCCGATCCGTGGGAATCCATCAATGACCGCTTCAAGGTGGGCGATATGGTGACTGGCCAGGTGGCCAAGATTGCCAGCTTCGGCGCTTTCGTGAATCTGGACGGCGATATTGACGGCCTGATTCATATTTCCCAGTTGAGCGAAGACCATGTGGAACGCGTGAAAGACGTGATCAAGGTGGGTGATGAAATCACCGCCCGTGTGATTAAAGTGGACAGCATCGAACGCCGTATCGGCCTTTCCATCAAGGCTGTCAATTACGACACCGAACAGCTCCGCCGCGAAACCGCTTCCTTTGAAGCCCTCCGCCCGAGCAGCGATATGGTGGGACTGGAACACGCTTTCAACCTGGCGACCCGTGAAAACGAAGAGTGGAGCCCTTCTGAAGAGAAGTAAGCCTGTTTTCGTATTACGCTGATTAATTTAACCGCCGCGAATGGTTATATTCGCGGCGGTTTTTTTTCTCATTCCAAAGAAGGCTGGAAAAAACCTTGAGTTAGTTTCCACTAAAGTATTAACTTTCATTTTATACCATGTTGGAGCTGACCAAGAGCAATGAGGATTATCTGGAGGCCATCGGGTTGCTGTCTGAGAAGAACGGGACGGCCCAGGTGCGGGATATTGCAGAGATGCTTAAGGTAAAGATGCCTTCCGTTACGTCTGCCGTCAAGCAGCTGGCGGATATGGGGCTGGTGGAGTATACGCAGTATGCGCCCGTCAAGCTGACTCCCCAAGGCCGCAGAATTGCCGGGAAAATTATTGTCAGCCACGGTATTCTGTTTGATTTCCTGCGGGAGGAATTGGCTCTTCCGGAAGAACGCGCCAATGAAGTAGCTTGCCAGATAGAGCACATCATGACGTTTGAGGAGATTGAAAAACTCAGGTCCTGCCGGATCCGCCCTTTTGAGGGTGAAGAGGAAAATTCCGTCAGGTAATCTTGCGCCGGGCTTTCTTATGGGAAGCCGGAGAATGGATAGCTGAACCACATTCCGGAAAGAGGGGGAAGGGCAGAAAACGGTGATGTAAGGTAAGGGAATGAAGTAAGATTTTTGTCTGCTGTTTTTTCCCATGGGGCATTGAAATGGGGAAGAGGACTTGGTTTCGGAAATATCCATTTCCTGTTAGATGTTTTTCCTGCGGAAGAGGAGCGGTTTTGTTCAGCGTGCGGAGTTTTATTATTCTTGGAAATGGCCCGGTGCGAGTCGGAGTAAAAGAGGATGACTGGGAGAAACGGCATTTTGCCCTTTTCCGTCCAGGTAATTCGTGATAGGTTCCCGCGCATGGATCCCCATATCGCTGCAGATCTCTCGGCGCTCGACACGGCTGTCCTGCATAGCCGTCTTTCCGAGCTCGGGAGCTATCTTTGACCTGGACGGCATTCAACAACGAGTAGCCGAATTGGATGAACGCATGAGCGCCCCGGATTTCTGGGATGACCAGAATGCCGCACGGGCGCTGATGGCGGAGGTGAATCCCCTGAAACACAGGATGGAGGCGTTTTCCGCGCTGAAGTCCCGTCTGGAGGATATTGACGCTGCTATTGAGCTGGCTCAGGAGGCGGATGACGATGACCTAGGCCGGGAGGCTGTGGAAGAGTTTGCCAGATGGCAGAAGTCTCTGGCGGATTTTGAATTGCTGACCCTGCTGAACGGCCCGCAGGATCAGGCTTCCTGTTATGTAACCATCCACGCCGGGGCTGGCGGCACGGAAGCCTGTGACTGGGCATCCATGTTATTGCGCATGTATATCCGCTGGTGTGAGCGCCGGGGATTTTCCGTGACGTATTTGGAGAGTACGGACGGGGATGACGCCGGCATTCGTTCCGTGACATTAAAGGTGGATGGAGAGTATGCCTACGGATATTTGAAGAATGAACGCGGCATCCACCGGTTGGTGCGTATTTCTCCTTTTGATTCTGCCGGGAAGAGACATACTTCTTTCGCTTCCCTGGACGCGACGCCGGAAGTTTCTGATTCCATCAATATTGAGATCCTGGACAAGGATTTGAAGGTGGATACCTACCGTTCCGGCGGCAAGGGCGGCCAGAACGTGAACAAGGTGGAAACCGCCGTGCGTATCACGCATATTCCTTCCGGTGTGATCGTGGCCTGCCAGAATGAGCGCAGCCAGCTTCGTAACAAGGAAGAGGCTATGAACATGCTGCGCGCCAAGCTATACCAGATTGAGGAAGACAAAAAGCAGGCGGAAGCCGACCGCCAGTACAGTGAGAAGGGAGACATCGGGTGGGGCAACCAGATCCGTTCCTATGTTTTCCAGCCTTATCAAATGGTGAAGGATTTGCGCACAGGCGTAGAGTCCGGCAATATTCAGGACGTGATGGACGGCAACCTGGATCCGTTCATTGAGGCCATGCTGCGCGGCCATAAGCGCGAACGCTGATGTTTTTTCTTATGGCCGCCAAGCTGACGATTGACGTTTTGTCCCTGTTCCCGGATATGGTGGAAGCCCCTCTGGGCGGCAGCATTCTGGGAAAGGCCCGTGACAGGGGATTGTTGGAGATACGTTGCCATAATATCCGTGACTGGACGACGGACAAGCACCGCAAAACGGACGATTACCTCTGTGGAGGAGGGCAGGGCATGCTGCTGAAGCCGGAACCTATCTTTGCCGCCGTAGAGGAACTTCGACGGCGGGAAACCCGCGTTGTGCTGATGACTCCTCAAGGCCGTACGTTCAACCAGTCATTGGCCGCGGAATTGGCTGCCTCCGGAGGCCATCTTATTATCCTCTGCGGTCATTACGAGGGGGTGGACCATCGTGTAGTAGAAGAGCTGGTGGATATGGAATTGTCCATCGGGGATTATATTCTCACGAATGGAGCCATTGCCTCCGTGGTGGTCATTGACGCCGTAGCGCGCCTGATTCCCGGCGTGCTGGGAGATGAGCGTTCTTCCGTGGATGAATCTTTTTCCAACGGTTTGCTGGAGGCTCCCGCCTATACCAAGCCGAACGTGTTCCGGGGCCTAGCTGTTCCGGAGATTTTGCTGGGCGGCAACCACCCCGCCATTGAAAAATGGAAGCACGGGAAGTCTCTGGAGCGTACGCGCCTGAACCGTCCGGATTTGTGGAGGAAGTGGCTGGAATCGCATCCGGGGGATGCCATAGAGTGATATATTTGGCTATTGCGCCAAATTTCTCTTGCCAAGTTCGGAACCTTCCGTTATAAGATCCCGCCTGCCACCGCGAGGGTGGTGTAAAGTATTTTTCTGAACCTTTTACAAACACAAGATCATGTCCAAGCATTCCAGCCTCAAAGCAACCGGTACCGTAGGCGGCAAGCGTTCCGTCCTGAAGCGTTTTGAACGTGTCAAGCTTCTGAAGGAACGCGGCGAATGGAAGAAGGGCCAAAGCCCTCTCGGCCTGCCGAAGACCAAGCATGAAGCTTAAGCCTGCCTTTATCCTCTCCGGAGAGTTTCCCGGCGGAGTTTGCACGGCAAGTCATTTTCCTAATACAGGAAGCCTCTCGGATGTCTATGAACCGAGAGGCTTTTTTCTTCCGGCAAAAGAAAGCCTCTTCTTTTTGAGGACGTGAATTGCCGTAATATAAACAATACAAAATCATCCGCTGAGATAGCGGACATTATACCAATATGAGTGAAGAACAACATGGCTCCGAAGAAAACGGAGGTATCCGCATTAATAAATTCCTGGCCTCCTGCGGCATTGATTCCCGCCGGGTGGCCGACAGGCTGATTGGAGAAGGACGTGTGGAAGTGAACGGGAAGGTTATCGATACGCCTGGGATGAGGGTGACGGAGAAGGATTTCGTGAAGGTGGACGGCCGCCATATGACCCCTATGGAAGAGGTTGTGGTGCTGTTGAACAAGCCCCGCGGGTATGTGTGCAGCCGCGAAGCGCAGGGAGCCATAGGCACTGTTTATGACCTGCTGCCTCCGCGCCTGCGCCATCTTAATTATGTGGGACGGCTGGATGCCGATTCCGAAGGTCTTCTGATTATGACGAATAAGGGGGAATTGACCCAGGTTCTTTCCCATCCTGCCGGCGGCATAGAAAAGGAGTACTGGGTGACGGTAGATCAAAATTTTGATAATTCCGTCCTGATGCAGTTTTTGCGCGGAGTACGCATTCCGGAGGGAAATGCCAAGGCCAAATATGTTTGCCGCGCTTCCGCGCGCCGTGCCTGCATTGTTTTGGAACAGGGGTTGAAGCGTCAGGTGCGTCAAATGTTCCAGTGCCTGGGCCTTCGTGTCCGCAAGTTGGTGCGCGTGCGCATCGGATCCCTGTGGGGGGGGGATTTGGAACCCGGAGGCTGGAAGTTCCTGGATGATGCGGACGTGGCTCTGTCACTGAAAAATCCTCCCCGCCAGCGTAAATACCTGGGTGCTTCCCAGCTTGTCACCGGAGGGAGTGCCAAGGGTGAGCAGGGTGGAAGAGGCATTGATTCCGATGAGGATTATGTGTTTAATCCGGAAGATTTTGAAGCAGGGGATTCCTATGAACCTACTCCGGAAATGAAAACTCGTTTTGTAGAGACGGAGGATGAACGTGAAGTCAAGGAAGATGGATATTTCCGGGGAGATTCCGGCTTCCGTTCCCGTGACCGCCGCGGAGATTTTCATCGTCGTGGAGATAGTTTCCGCAGCCGCCGCGGGGACGGTGGCCTGCGCCGCGAGGGCGGTTTCAGGGAAAACCGCCGTGAAGGAGGGTTCCAACGCTGCGAAAGCGGTTTCGGGAGAGACCGCCGCGAAGGAGGTTTTCGTCATCAGGAGGGAGGCTTCAAGGGAAACCGTCGTGAAGGAGGGTTCCAACGTCGTGAAGGCGGTTTTGGGAGAGACCGCCGCGAAGGAGGTTTTCAACATCAGGAGAGAGGTTTCAGGGAAAGCCGTCGCGAAGGAGGGGTCCAACGCCGTGAAGGCGGTTTTGGGAGAGACCGCCGCGAAGGAGGTTTTCGTCATCAGGAGGGAGGTTTCAAGGGAAACCGTCGTGAAGGAGGGGTCCAACGCCGTGAAGGCGGTTTTGGGAGAGACCGCCGCGGAGGAGATTTTCAGCGGCGTGAAGGCGGGTTTCGTAAGCCGGGCTTTGGAGGCAGGTCCTCCAGCAGTTTTTCCCGCGGAAACAGGGGCCATTAATGAATGACTTGTTCCGGTATGAAGAAACATTGCAGATGGTGGCTTTTTGCCGGATTGTGGGGACTGACCCTCGTTCAGTATCCACTTCTTGCTTCTCAGAATATTTCCTCTCCGGCGCCTGCCGGGGAGGGAAATTTCGAGGCTTACTTGTCCGGTCTCCGCGAAAAAGCTCTGAATGGGGATCCCGCTGCGGCCCGGGAGCTGGCTGTGCATTATGACGTGGAGGGCAATGCTGCGGAAACGTCCAAATGGATGTCCGAGTATGTTTCCTTGGCGGAGAAAAGGGCCAATAACGGAGATGTGGATTCCATGCTGGACTTGGGCAAGCTGTTTTATACAGGCAGCCGCCTGTACCCAAAGAACCTGGAAAGAGCCCGGTACTGGTTTACCCGGGCTGCTGACGGTGGTAATGCCGCGGCACAGTACCAGGTGGCTGTAATGGCTTCCCAGGGAGCAGGAGGGCCGAAGGATGAAGCAACAGCAGCCCTTTATTATAAAAAATCTCTCCAGACGTGGAAAAAAGAGGCGGATGGCGGTGATTCCAAGGCGGCGTTATGGGCTGCCCTTGTTTATGAACGAAAGCTGGTTCCGGATAGTTCTCCGGAAAAGTCAGTCCCATATCTTCTTCAGGCGGCGGAAAGCGGCAACCTGACAGCACAAGGCCTTCTGGCATTTAAGTACCGGGATGGGCTGGGAGTGCCGCAGGATGCGGCCAAGGCCGTGGAATGGTTTGAGAAAGCAGCCTCCCGTAAAGATTTGGGAGCCGTGATGGAACTGGGCATAATGTTCCGGGACGGCAAGTATCTGCCCCCTGACCGGGAAAAGGCCTTCCATTGGTTTGAAAAAGGGGCGGAATGGAAGGATCCGTACAGCATGGCTGCCCTGGCTGATATGCTGCTGGAGGGAACTCCTTCCGCAGAACAGACGGTCCGGGCCCTGGCTCTGTATCGTGAGGCTGCCGCCGTCGGTTATTTCCCTGCGGCCCTAAAGGCCGCGGAGCTGCTCCAGAACGGGAAGGGCGGGGAACTGGATGCGGATGAAGCCTACAGGCTGCTGCGGCGTGTGGCGGATGCTACAGGGGATCCCAAGGCCATGTACATGCTGGCCCAGGTATATTATACACGGGGTGACGAGGCTCAGGGGGATTCCCTGATGAAAGCATCTGCCCAGGCGGCCTATCTGCCGGCCATGAACCGCATGGCGCGTCTCCATCTTCTGCCGGACAGTTCATTGCCCTGGAATCCGGTTTTATCCTATTATTATTGGAACCAGGCTGGAGAAATGGGGGATGAAAAGGCGGCTTCCGCCGCTTTTTGGCTGTTGTGGGGCGGTTCAGGCATTTTTTTATTGGTGATGTTTATTATTGTCTGGCGTTTCCAGCGTTTTGCCGCCAGAAGGCTGGCAGAACAGCAGAAACAGGAACGGCAAGCCTCTGATGACGCATGAAGCGTATTATGAGGTATCCGGCATGAAAAAAATCTGTTAAAAATACTGTAGTACTCCATGATGAACATGTTAGCTATTTTTGGACTGGGAACACCGGAAATTATCGCCATTCTGGTGATTGTCTTCCTTCTGTTCGGCGCTAAGAAACTCCCGGAATTTGCTCGCGGCCTGGGCAAGAGCCTGGGGGAATTCAAGAAGGCCAAATCTGAGTTTGAAGAAGAACTGTTGAAGACGGAGAAGGAAACCATGAGTGATGTCTCCTCCTCCAAAACGGAGCTCCGTACTTCTCCCGAGCTTTCCCAGCCCATTGATGTAGAGGTGGAGAAGGCGGCGGACTCCAAACCGGATGGCAAGTGAATTTTTGTAGTCTGACGGCAATATGAACAGGGCAGGAATTTTCCGTCCTGTTCATTTTTTGCCGGCCGCTTTTTTCGGGAGGCGTATGCAATTAGAGCGGAATTTTTTTAATAACCTGCAGGTTTTCTTTTCCGGCAGGATACGGAATGGCTTTTCTGGATGCGGGGTATTCCGGCTTGCATCCAGGATGGAGCAAGGCCTTGCGGAGGGGAAGTTTTTGACGGATGTGTTTTTACGGAAACCGCAACCCGGGCGGGGAAGAAGCGAAATTTAACGTTCAGAGGAATACTGTTCAGAATGGAGAGCGGTTCGGTTTATTGCTTTCCTTTGTTCAGGATTTGGAAAAAAGAAAAGGCATGGATTTTTTACGGCTGATGTTTCCCGTTTTTCAAAGGGTACGTTGAATGAAAGGATTCAGATATTGATTTCTTGCGTTGTCCGGTGGCTTGTTGTACACATGTATTAATGAAAATTCATTTTTGCGGAGCGGCGGGAACGACGACGGGATCCCAGCATTTGCTGGAGGTGAACGGATGCCGGATTCTTCTGGATTGCGGCATGTATCAGGGACGGCGTGAGGAGGCATGGCATATCAATAAGGATTTCCCCTATTTTTCTCCGGCAGAGGTGGATGCGGTGGTTCTTTCCCACGCTCACATTGATCATTCCGGCAATCTTCCCAATTTAGTGAAACAGGGATTTCTGGGCAATATTTACAGTACATTTGCGACCAGAGATCTCTGCCAGCTCATGCTGGCGGACGCCGCCCGCATTCAGGAGCACGACTGCGCATTCATCAATAAGATGAACAAGCGCCGCGGTATTCATCAGCCAGACGTTTATCCTACTTATTCCGAACAGGATGCGGAGCGGTGCATGCGCCAGTTCGTGAATATCGGGTATGGCCGGCCCATTCCCGTTGTTCCGGGGGTGACACTCACGTTTTATGATGCGGGCCATATTCTGGGCGCTGCGCAAGTGTGCCTGGATATTGAGGACAGGGAGGACGGGCGGAAGAAGCGGTTCCTGTTTTCCGGGGATGTAGGGCGGGGAGATAACGAATTACTGCGCGATCCCGTCCCTGTTCCGGATGTGGATATTTTACTGATGGAGAGCACTTACGGCGGCCGTTTCCATGAGGCTCCCTCCCGTGATGACGAGACGTTCTGCCGGGCTATCAAGGAGGCTCTGGAATTAGGTGGCCGCGTTTATATTCCGGCTTTTGCGGTGGAGCGCACCCAGCAACTGCTTTATCTGCTGAACAGGGCTTACCATGAAGGCACTTTGCCCCTGCTGCCCGTATATGTGGACAGCCCCATGGCCGTGGGAGCGACGGAGATTTTCCGCATTCATCCGGAGTGTTTCAATAAGGAGGTGTATGATTTCCTGTTCCGGGAGAAGGATCCGTTTTGTTTTGAACAGCTGCGTTTGATCCGTTCCGTGGGCGAGTCCCAGGCGTTGAATAAAATGAACGGGCAGGCTATTATTATTTCCGCCTCAGGAATGTGTGAAGCAGGGCGTATTCTTCACCACTTGGCGAATAACATAGGCGATCCGAAAAATACGGTTCTTTTTGTAGGCTATTGTGCGGAACATACGCTGGGCCGCAAGATTATGGATGGGTGGAAGGAGGTTCCCATCCTGGGTAAACAATATCCTGTCCGGGCCAGAATACGGGAGATGGATTCCTTTTCCGGCCATGCGGACCATGGGGAATTGCTGGAGTATTTTGACAGGACCGGGGGGCCCAAGAGGAATATCATTCTGGTGCATGGGGAGGAGAAGGCTACCCAGGCTCTGGCGGAGGCGCTCAGGGAGCGTCAGGCCAATCCCGTTTCCATCGCGCAGTTGGGAAGCGCCATGGTGCTTTAATGTTCCGGAATTCAGAATTGTTGCGGTATCCGCACGCATCCCGGGTTTTCGTTCTCAGGTTTTGTGTTCAACGGCGGATACATCGGCAGCCTTCCAATCAAGTCATGACGCCGGGATGGCTGCGCTGGCCGCTTGACCCGGTGTGTTTACGGGGCTAGCGTGCGGATATGTCTTCATTATTTATTGAATATCCCAAATGCACGACCTGCCAGAAAGCAAAGAAGTGGCTTGATGATCAGGGAATTTCTTATGGGGATCGCCATATTGTGGAACAGAATCCCACAGCAGAAGAACTGCGGAGGTGGATTGAAGAGAGCGGATTGCCAGCCAGGAAATTTTTTAATACCAGTGGATTGCTTTATAAAAGCATGAAGTTGAAAGATAAGCTTGCCGGCATGAGCCTGGATGAGCAGATAGCCCTGTTGGCTTCCAACGGCATGCTGGTCAAACGCCCTATTTTTATTACCAACGGAAAGATATGCGTCGGCTTCAAGGCTGACGAGTGGAAGGCCGCCTATCATTCCTGATTCCCGCCATGCCCCTGATTACCCGCACCAAGCCGGGCGCCGCCAATTTCGGCCCCTGGGAGAACATCGTCAGGGTGCTGATTCTGGTATGGTTCATGCTGTACACGTTGAATGCCATTCCGGATATTCATCCCCTGGTAGGCCGTATTGCGGTCAAGGTGAATTACTGGATCAGTTATTTCTTCATGTTTGAGTATGTCCTGCGGGTGCTGTGCGCCAAGCCGCGGAAGGCTTATATTTTCAGCGGCATGGGTATTCTGGATTTTATTGTCTGCGTGCCGTTTCTGGGCATGTTTTTCGGGACGGACTGGCAGATTCTTTATTCCCTGCGGATTGTCCGCATACTGGCTATTTTCAAGTTGGCCAGGTTTAATGAAACCGCTGCCAGTTTCAAGAAGGCTTTTTACCTGATCCGGGATGAATTTTTTCTGTTCTTTTCCGTGATTCTGTTCATGCTGTACGTCACTTCCCTGGGAATCTATATTGCAGAACATGATGCCCAGCCCGAGAAATTCCGTTCCTTTTTTGACGCTCTCTGGTTTGCCGTGGAAACTTTAAGTACGGTCGGGTACGGAGACCTGGTGCCTATCACTCCCATGGGGCGTATTTTTACCGGGGTGATTATGTTTATTGCCGTGTCCATCATTGCTATTTCCACAGGTCTTATCACGTCTGCTTTTTCCCGCGTATGGCAGCAGGAGAATGTTTTTGCGCACCGTCATCATCGGGACGCAGACAAGGTGGCGGCTAAGTCCGGGGATGGGGAAGAAGTTTCCAAATAGACTTGCTCCGCTCCCCGTGGATTGTTGACACCGGTTTCAAAGAGAACGGCCGCCTTTCCTGAAGAAAGGCGGCCGCTGCATAAGGGAGAGCAAGGTGTATCCTAGCTGTTGTACATCTCCGTGTAGTACTGATCCGCCATGCGGTCGGAGTCGAATTCGGGATAGATGTCTGTCATCGCATTGAAAACGATGTCCATCCACTTGTCGTTATGATCGTAGTAGAGGGGAAGAATCTTGTCGTCCAGAATGTTGTAGAAGTTATCGCGGTCAGAGCGGTCGCGGGCTTCCGGGGAGAGATGGGAGGGGGCTTCCGGAATGACGAAGCAGTTTTCTCCGTCCTTGGCGAATTCACAGATCCAGCCGTCATTGGTGGAGACGGATATGGATCCGTTCATGGCCGCGGACATGCCGGAGGTGCCGGAGGCTTCCCGGGTTACCACGGGGTTGTTGAGCCATACGTCGGAACCGTTTTTCAGGTAGCGGCTCAAGCCCAGTTCATAGCCGGTGAGCACGGCGGAACGGGGATATTTGGCCGTCATGTCATTCAGGCGGTTGAAGATTTCAATAGCGCCATGATCCATCGGGTAGGGTTTGCCGGCCCAGATGAACTGCACCGGATAATTAGTGCGCTGGAGCATGCGTTCGAACATCGTGGGATTGCCGGTGACCAGATCCGGACGCTTGTAGGCCGCAAAACGGCGCGCCCATACGATGGTGAGGCAGTTCGGGTCAAAGACGCGGCCCGTCTGTTCGCCCACCATGCGGAAGAGGGCTTTTTTCAGGGCCCGCTTGCGGCGGATGAACGCTTCCTTGTTGCGGGCCTGGAAGGCTTCCGCCAGTTCCGGATCCTGCCAGTATTTCTGGTTCTGGGCATTCGTGATATGGATGATGGGGCATATGCCCTCATAGTCCTTCCACATCTGGCGGGATACTTCTCCATGGAGTTTGGAGACGCCGTTGGCGATGTGGGAAAGGCGCAGGGCGGCCAGCGTGTAGTTGAACGTATTGTCCGTCATGCCTACGGCGGCGCGCACCTGTTCCATGGAGAGCCCGTCGAAGAAGGAGAACGTATTCATAGTGTTTACGTCCATCTTTTCGTTGCCGGCTTCTTCCGGGGTATGGGTGGTGAAAACGAAACGCTTGCGCACTTCTTCCACGCTGCCGGTCTTGGCAAGCACATGGAAAGCGGCAGCCAGGCCGTGGGCTTCGTTTAGATGGTAGATTTCCGGTTCAATGCCCAGTTCGTCAAAAAGGCGGGCGCCTCCCTTGCCCAGCAGTACGTACTGGGCGATGCGGGTGAACCCGTTGGCATCGTACAGGCGGCGGGAGATGTTACGGCTTTCCTCGTCATTTTCCTCCAGGTCCGTAGAAAGGAAGAACATGGGCGCGGTGCCGAATGTTTCCGGATTCAGGAAGTAGGCTTTTACCCAGACGGGCGCTCCGCAGACATGAATGAGGAATTTGATGTTGTGATCTTCCAGAAACGGGTAGTTTTTACGCATGTATTGCGTAGCCATGGAGCCGTCCTCCGCACGGATCTGGTTATAGTAGCCGTAGCTCCACAGGATACCGACGCCTACAAGGTTCTGGCGCAGGTCATGCGCGCTGCGCATATGGGAGCCGGACAGGTAGCCCAGACCGCCGGAATAGATCTTAAATGAATTATCAATGGCGTATTCCATGGAGAAGTACGCAACGCTTTTCCCATATTTGGGGTCTATTTCATACGGGTGCTCAAAGATGGTGGGTAAAAATGATTTCGCCATGGTTCTGTAAATAGAGTAAAGTGTTCAAAAGGAGAACTCGCACGCTTTGGTATCATGATTCCTTCCCGTTGGAAAGGGCAAATTGCGTGTGTGTCTGAATTGTCGATTGAACAGGAATGTCTTTCCGGCGTTTTCCGTCCACAGTTGCTGCGGGCGTTTCCCTGAGAAGGGAAAGAGAGGCGGAAGCCTCCGTTCCCTAGGCTTTTTCGACGTTCCGAAATGAATTTTGAGCTTGCCGCCGCAGGGGAAAAAGAGCATGAATGGGGGGCATGAAAGCTCTTGTAAAAACGCAGGCTGGACCCGGTTTGGAATTGATGGATGTTCCTATGCCGGAAGTCGGCCCGAATGATGTCCTGATTAAAATTCATAAAACAGCCATTTGCGGCACGGATCTTCATATTTGGAATTGGGATAAATGGGCCCAGCAGACTATTCCGGTAGGGATGCATGTGGGCCATGAGTTCTGCGGGGTGATTGAGTCCGTAGGCTCTTCCGTGACGGAATACAAGCCCGGGGAGATTGTTTCCGGTGAGGGGCACATTGTCTGCGGCCATTGCCGCAGCTGCCGTTCAGGGCAGAAGCACTTGTGTCCCAATACAAAGGGGGTGGGAGTCAACAGGCCCGGCTGCTTTGCGGAGTACCTTTCCATTCCGCAGGATAACGTGGTGCGCATCCACAAGAGCATACCGATGGAAATTGCCTCCATTTTTGACCCGCTGGGCAACGCCGTTCATACGGCTTTGTCCTGGGATCTGGTAGGCGAGGACGTCCTGATTACGGGGGCCGGGGTTATCGGCTGCATGGCCGCCGCCGTCTGCAAGAAGGCCGGAGCCAAGACGGTGGTTATTACGGACATCAATGATTTCCGCCTGGGCCTTGCCAAAACGCTGGGGGCGGACCGAACCGTGAACGTGACCCGTGAAAAGCTGGAAGACGTGATGAAGGAACTGGAAATGACGGAGGGATTTGACGTGTGCCTGGAAATGAGCGGCGCTCCGTCCTGCCTGAAGGACATTATCGATAATTCCCGCAATGGAGCCAACATTTCCCTGCTGGGAATTCAACCCGATGGTTCCAGCATCGAGTGGAATAAGTTCATCTGGAAAGGTTTGAAGATGAAAGGCATTTATGGCCGTGAAATCTTTGAAACGTGGCATAAGATGGATTCCATGATCCGCAGTGGCTTGAATGTAGCGCCCATCATCACGCACCGTCTGCCCTACACGGAATTCCGGGGAGGATTTGAAGCCATGAATTCAGGAAAATCCGGCAAGGTTGTTCTGGACTGGATTGTTTGATTCTCCCTTTTTCTTTCCATGTGATTATGGATGCCCCGGTTTTCCTCCAGGAAACCGGGGCGTTTTTTAGGGAACGGGGGTAGGTTTGTTGCCGAAACGTCAGGCTGTTTTTCCGGGAGGCTGCGGCATCCGGGCTTCCCGGGCATGGGCGCGGCGTTTTTCCTTCATGCGGCGGGCGTAGCTGTCGTCATCTTCTTCAAAAGCGTCCGGATGAGTCAATCTGAGCCTCCGTATCACCTTGTGATGGTCGCCGGGGGAAACCAGGTCCGTAAACAGGCCGCCGTGAAGGTGGTCTACCTCGTGCTGCAGGCAGCGCGCCAGCAGTCCGTTGCATTTCACGGTCACAGTACGTCCGTCCATCATGGTTAAAACTGCCCGTACGCAGGAGCGGCGCACCACGTCCGCATATACTTTGGTGATGCTCAGGCAGCCTTCCCGGTACGGCACTTTTTTTCCGAAGGGATGCAGGATGGGATTGATAAAATTCAAGGGCATGATTCGGGACAGCGTAGTTGGGCATCCGTCCACTTCCAGCCAGGTAGTGGTTGCGTCTGTGGAAGGGATGTTGATGGTGACCAGCTGGATGGGCCTGCCCACCTGCGGCGCGGCCAGACCTATGCCTCCCTGGGCCAGGGTTTCCTGCATATCGTCCAGGAAGGAAAGGATATCCCTGTTGATATGAACCACGGGGCCGCATTCCTCTCTCAAAAGAGGGTGTCCGTATTGAAGAATATCAAGAATCACGGCAGACAGGATGATATGGATAAAAGAGTGTGACATCCCGATTCGGAAGAGTGTTCATTATATTAAATAAATATTTTTTTCTGTCGAAGAAACGGAAATGTTTTTCCCGGATGAAATGAAAAGGCCTTGAACTTTGATGACGCTTTTTTACGGTAGCTTTGGTGCCGCGATGCGGGCCGGAGTTTCTTTCTCCTTTCTCAACGCTACGTTCTTATGAAGCTTAGCTCCTGTTTTTCTCTGTTTCCGAATTTGCCGTTGATGGGAGGCTCGCTCCTGCTGGCGCTGTGTTTGTGTTCCTGTGGAGATAAGGGAAAGGAGGCCGGGGCTGCGGAAGCAGGAAATTCAGAAAGGCTTTCCCCGGTGGAATCTTATGAAGAGCTGCTTTCCCTGCGCCTGAAGGAAGTGGAACAGATGACGGATCTGGTCGTTTCCATCCAGGACCGTACCGCAGGAGAGGCCCTGATGAATGAACTTGAGCGCCTGACGGAGAAGTTTAAATTTTATGATATGAATTGCGGGCGCCTGATGGTTCTTAATCCGCGTGTGCATGAAGAATCGCGTAAGATGCATCCCGCCTTTCATTCCATTCTCAGGGAGCGCGTGGACAAGGCCCGCGACCGGATGATGTCGGGAATACTGAAGCTCCATGAATTCAGGTATTATGATTCCGATGTCATCAGGAATGATCTGGAAAAGTGCGGTCTCAGCCTGACGGACGAACGGGTGGCCCTGTATTTGAACAACAAGATAAAGCCGTTTCTGAAGGCTTATCTGGAACAGTATTCCACCATGGTGGACATGCTGGAGGGGATTGACAATAAAGTTGCGGCGGAAGCCTATGCCGTATCTGTAGCTCTTCAGGGCCGAATGGTCAGGGAGCAGATGAATAATATTGCCAGAATGGAGAAGAAGTATGGAGACTGGATTCCCGGTTTTGAACGGCATTTCCATGATGGGCTGGAAAAGATGAGAAAGAAGGCGGAGGATGAACGCAAACGCGCTTTCCGGGTTCTCCTGAAGCTCACGACGGCCAGGATGTATGATTCCCCTTCCATGCAAAAGGCTGTGGCGGGGCTCAAAATAGAGCAACCCAGGATAATCGATTTTCAGGAGTTCTGGGCCGATCCTGTCATGACCATGGAGGAGTTCTGCGTGTGCCTGGAGAGAATCGACTTTCTCCTGCGCGGCATCAAGGATGCCGGAACGGCTGACCAGTGCGCCATGGAGCTGGTGGAAGTGGTGGCCAAGTTGAAAAGGTTGCGCTATGTTGTTGATGATTTCCAAAAATCCGGACGTATGAATCTGGTGAAAACTGGAGATATGGAGCGTATCAGCCGCCGTGCGGAGGAAGCGGAAATGGCCGTTTCCGGCTCCATGGCCCGTCTTATTGTGGAAACGGACGTGGTAACCCGCTCTCCTCTCCTTTCCAGAGCCATGGGGCTTTACCGCGATGTAATGTACGCACATTAAGCACTGTATGCCGGAAGGCGATGATTGACTTTATTGAGTGGAATATGACAATCAGCCTATGAAAGATGTTGATTTTTCCGGCAGTACCGTGGTGGTGACGGGAGGAGCCTGCGGCATTGGCCGCGCCATTGCGGAAGCTTGCGCTGCGGCGGGAGCCCGGGTGGCGGTTTTGGATGTGAAGCATGAGGAAACAGCCGCCCTGCTGGAGGAACTGCCGGGGGAGGGTCATCTTTGCGTGACGGGTAATGCGGGTGTGGAAGAAGACGTGCGGTCTTTTGCGGAAAAGGTGCTGGAGTGTTTTGGCCGTGTGGATGTGCTGGTAAATAATGCATGCATCACGCGTCGCGGCATTCTTTCCGGCTGTTCTTTCGAGGAATTCAATGAAGTTTTGCGCGTGGGAGTTTCCGCGCCCTATCTGCTGAGCCTTTTATTTCGCGACCATTTTTCCCGCGGCGCTTCCGTTGTTAATATTGCTTCCACCCGCGCTTTCATGTCCCAGAAGGATACGGAAAGCTATAGCGCCGCCAAGGGGGCCCTCACTTCTTTAACTCACGCTCTCGCCATGAGCCTTGCACCTTTCGGCGTCCGTGTGAACAGCATCAGTCCAGGCTGGATTGACACGGGGGCGTCCGGCGTCCTGTCTCCGGAAGACGCTTTTCAGCATCCTTCCGGGCGCGTCGGTTTGCCGGAAGATATCGTGAAGGCCGTTTTCTTCCTCTGCGGCTCCAGCTTTGTCAATGCGGAGAATCTGGTCATTGACGGCGGCATGTCCCGTATGATGGTGTACCACGGAGATGAGGGGTGGTCTTTCCATCCGGAACAGGAGGACAGCGTTTCCTCCTGATGGGCTTACGCTTCCGGCATGCTTTCCATTGCAGTTTCTTCAAACAGGTCCCGCGTCGTCTGGACGGAACTGGGATAACAGCGGCAGGCAGGCCGTTTGCCTCCATAAAAAAGGGCCATCCCCGGAACGGAGCGGCCCTGTTTTTATGTCCCGGAGGAGGATAACGTCAACGAATGGTGACGCGGGGATCGTTCGCAAGAACCTCGGCCAGTTCCTCCCAGCCGTCTTCCGTCTGGAGCTGGAACATCTGGAGGTAGACGGACGCTACGCCGGCAGGGTATTTTTCAAACAGTTCGTCCACGGCTTTGGCGAGTTTGTCCTTGTCCAGCGTTTCCGGCAGTTCATTGACAATACCGTTGCCGTCATGGGGGATGCCCAGGGTATTCAGGAACGTAATCAGCATGTCCTGGTGCTTGCGCAACAGCCAGACCTGAAGCAGATGGTCTCCGATTTCGTTGCTGGGTTTCCATGACAGCATTTTCTTGATGAAGGAAAATTGTTCCTGAAGAGGTTTGCGCTGGATGAATTCGGGGCGCAGTTTTTTCAGGGCTCCAAGTTCACGCACGGCAGCGCGGTAAATGGCGCGTTCCTGGTTGCGCATCCAGTCCAGAATGTTGCTGATTGTTTCTTCGTCCGCCTGCTGGAAAATGTAATATGCCTTCATGATAAGTAGGGAAAGAAAAGCTCTTTGAGGACATGAACTCCACCATGTTTCCACCGCCTATGCAAGCTCTTCTACTGTCACCTGCCGCTCTTGGCTTTTATTCCGCATTCAAGGCGTAAAAAAACGGTCTTATTGCAAAAAAGACTTGCTAAAAGGGGTTTCTTATGATTACTTGCTCGTGCGCTTCTCGCGATGCCACTGTAGCTCAGGGGTAGAGCAACGCATTCGTAATGCGTGGGTCGTCGGTTCAATTCCGACCAGTGGCTCCATCTTCATGGGTGGTGTTTGTCGCGGGGAATCGCCGGATACATGCCTCGTTAGCTCAGTTGGTAGAGCAGCTGACTCTTAATCAGTTTGTCCACGGTTCGAGCCCGTGACGGGGTACCATCCGGTTGTTCCTGCAAGGAACGCCATTATTCCAATGCCTCGTTAGCTCAGTTGGTAGAGCAGCTGACTCTTAATCAGTTTGTCCACGGTTCGAGCCCGTGACGGGGTACCATTTCTTTTTTAGTCCGGCTTGCTGATGGCAAAGCCGGATTTTATTTATTCCAAAATAAGGGAACAGAGAGGCGAATTGGGTAACTTGATGGGGAAGCCGGATTTATTAAATGGGGTGTTGCCTTCATGGGAACAGGTATTGCCGGTGTAAGTGCGCCGGGATTGTTCAGGAAAGGGCGTTCCGGACATGAATGTTCAGAAGCTGGCTTCTTGGGAGATTTTTCCTTTTGATTGCGTGGTCCGTTCCAGTAGTGTACGAATGCCGCCGTGAAGGAGCGGAACGTTCAGGATTGTTTTATAGCTCAGTGTTTCGCCGTAGAGAAGGGCAAAGGGGGCCGTCCTGAAACCTGGGAACGATTGAAAGAGGCTTTGATGGGCAATTTGCAGACACGGCAGGCAGGCCATGAGGTCCGGCTGCCGGGGGGATTCTCTTTTTCCTTGAGGGAAGAGGATGCCTGCCGGGCTGTTACTCCTTCCGCGCTGGAAGGATTGCTGGGGCGTTTCCTGACGGACGCCCGCCGTTCCGGGACGGTGTATACCCCCGGCTTTCTTGTTCGCTGGATGGCCCGGGAAGCGGTATCTTCCTGGCTGGAATCCAGGTTGCCTGCTCCCAGGAGCGGTGATGAAGAAGCCGGGTTGCTGGGAAGTATCCGTGTGCTGGATTTATCCGCCGGGGCAGGAGCATTCACCATGGGAATGCTCCGGGAGCTTGTCTCCCGCAGAAAGCGTCTGGAACCGGGGTGTCCGGAACCCGATTTAATCCGCGCTGTTTTGGAAGAGAATATTTACGGAGTGGATGTCTGTGCGGAGGCGTTGGAGGTGGCCCGTTTTCGTTTTCGTTGCGCATGGCTTGCCGCCGGAGGAGAGGGGGATTTACGGGATCACCTGCTGTGCGGAGACAGTCTGGATATGTCTGCGTCCGGCGTTTGGCGGCAGGGCCTTTCAACGGTGATGGAGGAAGGTGGTTTTGACCTGGTGATCGGAAATCCCCCTTTTGTCGGGGAAAAAGGGAACAAGGAATTGTTTGGCCGTTTGAAATGTTCTTCTCTTGCTTCCTACTGCTCTTCCCGTATGGATTACTGGTACGTGTTTGCCTGTGTGGGGCTGGACGCCCTGAAGCGGGGGGGCGTGATGCACCTGGTCGTCCCCAACAGGTGGATGGCTAATGCCGGAGCCGCCTTTCTCCGCCGCAAGCTGCTGGAAGATTGCGGTTTGCTGCGCTTGTCGGATTTCGGAGCCTGCCGCGTGTTTGAATCCGCCCGCGTCCATACCATGACTATTCTGGCGGAGAAAAAGGGAGAGGGAGGCAAGCGTCTGGTTCCGGAATACCGCCGTTTTGGCGGCTCCATGGGGGAAGTGGAATTATTTCTGGAACATGAGCCGTACCGGCGGTTTCCCTTGCCGGAAGATGCCGGAACGTGCGTCAGGGAAGGATTGTCCTTCTGCTCCGCAGCAGAGTGGAGTATCTTGGAAAAGATGGATTTGTGCCGGAATTTCAGGCTGGATGCCTCAAAGGAAATAACGCAGGGGATCGTGCCGAATCCTGACGTCGTTTCCTCCCGTGCCCTGGAGAATCTGGGGCTGGAAACAGTACGGCGGTTCGGAATCCGGAGGGGGGATGGGGTGTTTGTAGTTCCCCAGGGGTATTTTGACCTGCTGCCGGAACGGGAGCAGCATTTTCTCAAGCCTTTGTATGAACCTGTTCAGGCAGGACGGCATGCGCTGAAAGCTCCTGAGAAGGTGCTGTTATATCTGACCCCGTTCAACGGAGCGGAGCAGGCCGTTACGCTTTTGCACCATTTGGAAAAATTCCGTCCCCTGATGGAGGCCCGGCGGGAAACCCGCATGGGCCGCATGAAATATTACCATGTGCACTGGCCCCGGCAGGAACGTTTTTTTCGTCCCGGCCCCAAAATTCTGGCTGTCAGGAAGTGTGAGCGCCCAACCTTTACCTATACGGAAAAGGAGGCATATGTGATGATGGCTTTCAATGTGATACGCACGGAACGCGTGAGCATGAAATATCTGGCGGCTCTGTTCAATTCACGCCTGATGCAGTTTTGGTTTTTCCGCCGGGGAAAAATGCAGGGGGATTTTTTCCAGATGGATACCGCCCCTATCCTCCGGGCTCCCATCCGGGTGCCCGGGTCTCCCCTGCTGAGGGAGGTGGAAAGGCTGGCGGACGCACTCGCGGTCCGCTATTGCCCGGAAGGGGATGAGCGGATGAATGAGCTGATGGAAGACATTTACGGCCTTTCCCCGCAGGAGCGGGAAATAATTATTCAGGCATGTTCCCCCATGCGGGCCGGAAGGGAAAGCTTGCCGGAGTGATGATTTGGTGCCGGTAACTGTTCGCGATGATGCCAGGCAGCTGCATCATGGTTTCTTCATCGTGCAGGAAGTGGTTGGAATGGCCCGGTTCCTCAGGCCGGTGATACAACAGGCCGATGTAGCCGTAA
>ENA-UPWK01000733-UPWK01000733.1-human-gut-metagenome-genome-assembly--contig:-NODE-733-length-31116-cov-4.821644_pt1 | contig 31116 bp, 28 predicted proteins | sample MGYA00250048_ERZ773373 | MGnify/ENA primary metagenome ERZ773373 (study PRJEB29103, sample SAMN06112059) | human gut metagenome | biome: human gut; feature: ankylosing spondylitis patient; material... | reverse complement strand
GTATAAAATAGTATCATCTTCATCAAGAAAAACATGGTGCACATGGGGGCCTTCCTGCCGCATAGGATTTGTCCCGTGCCCATGATGCTGCACTAAGTCGGTGCGTATGCCAAGGGAACCGTCTTTGCGCAGTGAGAATACACTTATACTGCCGCCGCCATAATTGGCCGAAAACAGCAAACGGTTCTGCCTGTCCGTGCAGATATGGCATGGAGATGCGCCTCCGGTCTGGCACCAGTTTAATAAATACAGTTTACCGCCATCCTTTATGCCATAGGCGGTAATGCTGCTGGTTTGGGCATCGGACTCATTCACGGTATACAAATATTTCCGGTTGGCGGAAAAGTGAAGAAAGGATGGATTCACGGATGGGATAACGGAAGGGGCGGAAAAAAAGGTTCCTTTTCCCTGTGAGAAGAGAAGGGGCTGTGAAAAAATGGAGTTAATCTAATTCCATTTTTCCACAGCCCTTCCATTTTTATAAACATGCAGGAGAACAGCCATAAAGAGCGCATACTTCCCCTTACCCCAACAAAAGTATGCTTTTTCTTCTTTAAGCTACTTCCCTTAGCCTCTTCTGTTTATTATGAAATTTATAGAGATTATGGCCGATAGAAACTAGAAATAACTCTAATCTTACCGATTCCAGTCCTCTTCTTACAATCCGTTTATACCAACGGTCATACTTGATGATTCCAAAGGTTCCTTCCGCTTGTATGGAGCGGTTCATTCGCAGCAGCGCTCCATGGATGCTCTGCAGATTTTCTAATACTTCCTGGTGCATGGAACTCAATTCCGCATTGATACGGACCGTCCTGTTTTTGTCTGTCTTCTTACATCTTTCTGCATAGGGGCAGCCGCTGCAGTCTTCACAGGTATAGTATTCTTCCTGTCTGCCGTATTGATTCCCCTTCACTGGTTTCCGGTACGCTAAGTGAAATTTCCTTCCGTTTGGACAGATTAGATCCCCCTCTGAATCTGTTTCAAAGTTTACTGCCCGGAACGGATCATCATGATACTTCTCATCGGTTGTCTCTTTCTTGTACATAGGGAATTTCATGAATTTTTCCATTCCATGCTCCTGACAGAACAGGTAGTTATTGAAGGAGCCATATCCTGCATCCGCTACCGGATATCTCGGGTAAAAACCGTATAACTCATAGAACTTTTCCATCAGGGGGATAAAACAGTCCATATCGGAACGGTACTGCATGACATCTGCTACGGCAATGTACTCGTCCGCCACTCCGATTTGAATGTTGTATGCAGGAAGGAGCTGGTCATTTCCCATATAGTCCTTTTTCATCCGCATAAAGGTTGCATCATGATCGGTTTTCGCATAGCTGTTTCGGTCAGGTCCGCATATCTGAATCTTTTCCACGTATTCTGAGAGTTTTTCGATATATTCTTTTAACCTTTCGTAATAGCGCTGCTCCCGGCTTTTCCGATGTCCCCGGCCATGTACAAACGTGTTCTCATCGATATGGCAGACAAAATCATATCTGGACAAAATGGCCTCCAGGCTGTCCGGTGTGTATTCCGTATTGGTTTCGATTTTCAGTCCGGTGTATGCCAGCGTTTCATTCATTTCTATAAGCAGTGTGGTAATCTTATCGAACAAACGGTATCTTGATTTTTCAGTGGCTTTTTTCCAGACCCAGGTGTACTTGTCTGCATTTGCCTCGAATTTAGAACCATCTATATACAAATGCTGCAGGTCGATCCCCTCCGCTGTCTGGATATAAGAGATGACCGCTTTAAAAATATCCTGGGCGGATTCTTTTATCTCTTCATTGATAAAGTAGCTGAAGGCACGATAGCTGGGTGTTTCCTGATCCATCAGATACATGTAACGAAGGTTCACTTTACACCGGTCTTCTAATTCCCGCAGGGAAGCGTATCCTGTGTCCATAAAGCCGAACAGGATCGTCTTTAGCATGTTGACTCGATTATATCCTGGCCGTCCCATCTTGTGTAAGGGTTCTGGCTTAAGATACTTTTCTATTTCAATCTCCTCCATGATTTTGTCAAATGCTAATACCGGATCACAGATATCCAAACGATCTGAAATAAACAGTGGTAATCTTCCCTGATTTGAGTTATAATATTTCTCGGTATTATTATTCATAGTAGCTTAATTTTACCACAAAAAGAAGAACGCCTCCAGGTTTCATACCTGAAAGCGTTCTTTTTACTTTTAGGGGACTTTTTTCACAGCCCCTTTTCAAATGAAATTTTTATCCTTGAAGTGAACAGATGTTCGTTATACAATATAAGCAAGATGTTCGCAGTTCGTCGAACAAATGAGAGGTGAATGCTGTGGGCAATATAACTTTTGGATCATTTATAGCCGAGAAACGCAAGGCGCACAAATTCAATTTACGCGATACAGCCAAGCATTTGAATATTGCTTACGGTTATCTGTGTGATATTGAACAAAGCCGCCGTCCTGCACCCAATGGAGATTTTGTGGAACGCATCTCCGCCTTTCTGAATTTGGATAAATCAGAACATGAGTTGCTTTTGGATCTGGCCGCAAAATCACGCAATACAGTATCTGCTGATTTGCCAGACTATATCATGGAAAAAGATATTGTTCGGGCAGCCTTGCGTGTGGCAAAAGAAGTAGACGCTACCGATGAAGAATGGCAGACATTTATGAAAATGCTAAAGGAGCGTAAACGATAGGGGGGAGAGCTTTGTCAATTCCACAAATCCGTACAGAAGCAATCGAAGCGGTAGGGCGAAAAATCCTGATGGAATATGATCCCTCTCTGCTATCCGGTCAACCGTGTCCTGTGCCAATCGAAACCATTATTGAGACAAAGTTTGATCTAATCCTGGAGTTTCATACACTAAGAAAAAACCCCAAGATATTAGGGGAAACAATTTTCGATGACGGTGCCGTTGTTTTATATGACCAGATACAGAGACAGTATCGAATGATTGCAGTAAGAGCCGGTACAATCTTAATTGATGAACGGCTTTGTGATCCGTCAAAATTAGGGCGGCTCCGTTTTACCTGTGCCCATGAGCTGGCTCATTGGGTACTACATAAGAAGTTGTACTCCGGTACTGGAGATGTTGCTGCTTATAACGGAAATGTTTCTTCCGACGAAAGTCATGGCATAATTGAGCGTCAGGCAGACACTCTGGCCTCTGCTCTGCTAATGCCTTTACCGCAGATTAAAAAATGTTTTTACCGGCTTAGAATAGGACGGACAGATGAACAGCTCATTGCAGAAATGGCAAATATTTTTGAGGTTTCCAAGCAAGCAATGCAGATTCGTCTAAAATCCAGGAACCTGATATAACCAAAGGGAGGAATAGAGGGAGGCACTGCCCTCTCTCACTCTCCTCCTCTATGCTATTTTGCGCCTAATATGTTCGCGATATTGCGAACAAGGAGGGATATTCCATGAGAAAAGAAAGTACAACAATCCAAAAATGTAACAGCAGGCTAACAGCTTTGGGGCTTAACAGCGACGCTGCGTTTCATAGAAGTAAGCTGATTCTAAAGATTTACCGTGATGTAGTCTGGGTTCTGAGTGAACGGGCAGAAGAATTACAAGAAACTGCTTGGATTATGGGAGAACAAGATATAGAGTCTGGCCTCTGCTATCTTGAAAATTTTGCACCAGATATTGAACTGCAAGCCTTTGAAGAAAAAGTGTGCTGCCTTGTTCAAAATCAAATGCTGGTCAATATTATTGACCGCGCACTCATTCGTCTGAAACGGTATCCAGATCGAGGAGAACTTTACTATGAAATTTTGACTAAGCAATTCATCTATCGGTTCAACAGTACAGAGAAAGAATTGCTGGAAGAACTAAATATAGAGCGCAGTGTCTTTTATGACCGAAAACGAGAAGCCATCTATTTATTTTCTGTTTGCTTGTTTGGATATTCTATTCCAGAAGTCCTGGAGGAGCTGCCCCGACTAAATTCCGACTAAATCCCGACAAATCCCCGACCTAATCCCTACTCCCTTCCGACTTTGCCTCTGCTATACTCAGTACAGTGGCAGGTATGCGCAAAAATGAATAGGACCAGCTGACAAGGGCCGGGACGCTGTAAAGTGTCCCGGCCCGCTGTATTCCTGCCGCAATATGGCGGCAGGGATCAGCCGGGGATGCAGAAATGCGTCCCCGGCTATTTTTCTGCCCGGCATTGGGAGGGCCGGCATGGGCTGGGAGGCTTATATTGCCGAGTACCCCTGATTTCAAGATTTTGATTCGCCATCAAAATCTTGAAATTTGGAGGAAAGGCACATGGAATCCAACGGGAAGTTTACCCTTATTGTTTTTAACACCTGCACTCGGGAATATGAAGAAGTCATGGTGACCGAGGAGGTCTATCGTACTTACTGCAGAACCCGGTGGAATATCAAGGACAATGATCAGAGTTTTTTTGACCATGAGATCCAGATGAGCGGGATGATCGGCGGTCAGGATGGCGCCTATGAAAATTTCCGGGAGTTTATTGATGCCATCAACACTCCGGAACATATCGTCCTTGAACAAATGAAGAAAGAGGCCCTGTACCAAGCGATTTCAGCGTTGTCTGCTGCGGATCAAGCTTTGGTGCAGGGTTTGTTTTTTGAGGGCCAAAGCGAACTGGATTACGCAGGGGAGCTTGGAATCTCTCAGCCTGCGGTCCATAAGCGGAAAGTCCGCATCCTCAAGCAATTGAAAAAACTTTTGGAAAATTGAAATTGGAGGGTTATTAAAATGCCGACATCTTCCCCTATACAAGCGAGAAGGAACTGCTTCTCACTTGTTCCTTGAAAACCAAATATCCGATTGTCTGAATACTTTCCTGACGGGGCTTTTGAAAAAAGCAAGCGACGCTGGAGGATGCGCCAAGACCACCTGTAGATGAGCGGCATGGGTTGAAAACGAAGACACCTATACATTTTTGTTCGGTTTTGTCAATCAGCTGATCACCATCTATCAACGACGGCCAAATAAGGTGCCAAGCGGGTCCATCCGTCCACAAAACAGCCTGTGGCAAGCTGTATCGCAACGATTCCGTCAGGGACAATGATACTTCCGTCCAGTCACAGCCCCCACCGAAATGGGGATCAAGCAATGAGGGCGGCCGACAGAGATCCTGCCGGGGGTGAGAGTCCCATGACGCGGTGAAGCCAGCCGCGGTTCAGATGGTCGCCCTATGGAGCTGATGCCAGTGGCACAGTCTCCTGCGCTTGGGGAAGTAGTGTCGAATACGAGCGCCAAAGAAAGACAACACGAATGTGAAGTCTTAATATCAGAAGCAATGGGGATCGCTTCTGCTCTATGCCAGCCCTTTCACTGACCGGAATGACTGCTGTATGAGTTACCATTCCAATCCTGCAAGGGATCTGGTTATCAGAGAAGCGGTCCCTATTTTTGTGGTATTAAGCCAGAAAAACAGGGGGTGCAAATGATGGAAACATACCGCAAAGAGGACATCCGCCGGGGTGATATCTACTATGCAGACCTGCGGCCGGTAGTTGGCTCCGAGCAGGGCGGAATCCGTCCTGTGGTCATTCTGCAGAACAATGTGGGCAACCGGCACAGTCCCACAGTGATCGCAGCCGCGATCACCAGCCGGAAAGGTAAGCATAAACTTCCTACTCATGTGAACCTGGATGCTCCAGTCCCAGGTCTTTACCGCGACTCTATCATCCTGCTGGAGCAGCTTCGCACCATCGATAAAAGCAGATTGAGGGATAAGCTTGGTTCTCTTGGAGAAGACCAAATGTGCAAGCTTGACCATGCGCTGGAAGTCAGCGTTGGGCTTCTCCCAATCTATAATACCATCTGATTTTACCCGCACGCAGGATACCGCCATTTAAAGATAGACCAGGAAGAAGAAACATACGATCGGGGCCGTTCATCGGCTCCGGTGGGCGGCCCCTCCATAACAGGAGGGTGCTTTTATGACTAAGACAGAACTTCAAGATAACCTTGTGTTTCTTTCCGCGCTGAAGCTGCTGGAGCAGCTCACCAAAAAGGGCCTGCTGACAGTGGATGAGGCGGAGAAGTCCCGCGTTGAGCTGGAGCGCAAGCTCCGTCCCACTCTGCTGTTCGCCTGAACAGGCTCTATACGAGAATAGCTGATTGCCCAGTCTTTCCACTTCTTTTTCGTTGGTGTTGGTAATGGCTATTGCGGAAGGACTGTGGTAGTGTGTGTTGCTGAAAGGAGGTCAAAAAAGATATGACGGAAACAAACATAAGTACAGCAAGAGTTCCGCAGGTCACGGTGATCGACCCCAGAATCCCCGAAAAAGCAAAGCTGAGGGTAGCAGCCTACGCCAGAGTGAGCAGTGACTCCGAAGATCAGGTCAACTCCTACATCGCCCAGGTAGACTTCTACTCCAAGCACATCGCCGGTAAAGAGGACTGGGAGATGGTAGACATCTATGCCGATGAGGGTATCTCCGGGCTGGAAGCAAGGAATCGAGATGATTTCAACCGGATGATGGCCGATTGCCGAGAGGGAAAGATCGACCGGGTCCTCTGCAAATCGATCTCGCGCTTTGCACGCAACACACAGGAGTACATTCAGTTCGTGCGAGAACTGCTCCGGCTGGGTATTTCGATCCACTTTGAGAAGGAGAACATCGATACCGGGAAGATGACCTCGGAGCAGGTTGCCCAAATCTATGGAGCTTTCGCCCAGATGGAATCGACCAACCACTCCAGTAATATGCGCTTCAGTGTCCGTATGCGGATGGAAAAGGGATTGTTTGTCCCATCTTCCGTCCCCTATGGCTACCGGCTGGCAGGGCGGGATCTGGAGATCATACCGGAGGAGGCTGAGGTGGTCCGCCGCATCTTCTCCGCTTATCTGAGCGGCCAGGGAAAGGATGATATCGCCAGGGAACTGAACCAGATCGGGGTGGACCGAGGCCGAAATCGTGAGAAGTGGCATCCCAGTACGGTGGCCTACATCCTGACCAATATCACTTATACCGGAGATATGATCTGGCAAAAAAGCTGCGCCACAGATACGATTCCATTCCGGCAGGTTCGAAACCTTGGCCAGAAGCCCCGCTACTTTGTAGAGCACAGTCACCCGGCCATCGTAAGCTGTGCGGATTTCCAGAGAGTACAGGAACTGATGTCCTCCCGCAAGGAGCAGTTCCAGAGGGCACACTGTACAAAAAAGGGCAGCCTCTATGATAAACACATCTACTGCGGGGAATGCGGGTCTCTCTGCCGCAAAAAGATCACAGGAGGAAAGACTTACTGGGTCTGCCGCCGCCATGATGGGGACAGAGCAAACTGCCCCATCCCGCAGATCCCCGAACCGGAAATTACGGCGGCTGTCCTGCGGCTCTATCACAAGCTGAAGTTTGGTCAGGAAACCGTCCTGCGGCCTGCCCTTAGCCAACTGCAGGAACTGCGGGAACGGGAACTCCGCTCCAACCGCAAGATCAGCGATATTGACAACGAAATAGCCCGTATCTCAGAGCAGAATCTCGTCCTTGTTCGGCTGAAGTCGAAAGGGTATGTGGATTCTGCTCTCTATTTATCTCAGATGGATGAGATCGACCATAAACTGCGGGAACTCAGGAAGCTGCGCCGCCGTCTTCTGGAGGCAGCCGGTGAAGACCGGCAGATCCATGACACAGAGCGAATGATGGAGTATCTGGAGGATGGTCCGGAATGGCTGGATGAGGTTCCCTCGGACCTCTTTGGAGAGCTGCTCGATCGGATCATCATTATCAGCCCGGAACGGCTGAAATTCCGCCTGCTGAATGGGATGGAACTGTCAGAAAACATAGAGAGGATGGTGCGATAAATGGCTTGGCAAAGAAAAATACCTTTCGGCTATCAGGTTCAGAACGGCAGGATCAACTGCCAACCGGAGGAAGCAAAGTTTGTAAGGTCTATCTTCTCCCACTACCTGCTGGGCAGCTCCTACAGTCAGATCGCTGACGAGATGGCCCGGCAAGGTGTGCGCTATCATCAACATACTGCCCAGTGGAACAAACATATGGTCAAGCGGATTTTGGAGAACGAGCGGTATCTCGGGATGGACGGCTATCCCCGACTGGTGACAGATGAGGAATTTCTCGCTGTTCGCCTGCGGCGGAGAGAACAGAATACCTACGCTCCATGCCCAAGCGAGATCATCCCCATACGGAACAAAGCAGTCTGCGCTCTCTGCGGAGAAAAGATGACACGGGATACCAAATCCCATGGCCGCCCACGCTGGCGATGTAAAAATCCAGAGTGCGGCGGAAGTGTGTATCTTGATGACAGCATCATTTTGGAACGAGTGATGCAGAAACTCAAAGTGCTGGCTCATTCTCCTGAGCATATCCAGCTTCCCAAAGCCGCCCCTGTTTCAACAGATGCCTTGCGCATCGAAAATGAACTGGCCCTCTGCTTTAACCGGGCCGACATCAATCCGGAATATATGAAAACATTGATCATGGCCGCCGCTGCCGAGCGGTATGCCGGACTGAACGATCCAACACCGACACACAAGCTGGAACTGCTGCGGCAGAAGCTGGAGCTGGAGCCAGAGAGCGAAGAAACCCTGTGGGAAGTTTTTGAGTCGGCAGTAGCCCAGGTACGCATTGGAAAAGGCGGAGAGATCAGTCTACACCAAAAAGATCAAAAGGAGTGTGCCTTATGAACATACAGCAAACTGCCTCCACCCCCAAACTGGTCACCATGATCCCGGCTGACCCTCAGATGACAGAACGGGATATTCGAAACAAGCACCTGCGGATCGCGCCTTACTGCCGGGTATCCACAGACAAAAAGGAGCAGCTCTCCAGTTACGAGGCCCAAATCGAATACTACACGGAAAAAATCAACGCCAATCCAGATTGGACGCTGGTCCGACTTTATGCGGATGAGGGCATCACTGGTACCTCGGCTAAAAAGCGAAAGGCTTTTCTCCAGATGATCCGTGATTGTGAGCGCGGCAAAATCGACCTGGTCATCACCAAATCGGTGTCCCGGTTCTGCCGAAACACGCTGGATGGCCTGAACTATGTCCGTCGCCTGAAACGACATGGCGTGGGCGTCTACTTCGAGAAAGAGAATGTGAACACCCTATTCATGGACAACGAGATGATACTCACCTTCATGATGAGCCAGGCCCAGGCGGAAAGCGAATCCCTCAGCGGCAATGTAAGGTGGGGCCACCGGAAGAACTTCAAGGACGGAAAGGTCTATTACCACTGTAAAAACTTCCTCGGCTACCGCTGGGGTGCGGATGGCCAGCCGGAGATCGATCCGGAGCAGGCGGCCATTGTCCGGCGCATCTTCTCCCGGTTCCTGCTGGGACACAGTGTCCGGCAGATCACAACCGATCTGATGGCGGATGGGATCAAAACAGCCACAGGGAAAACAGTATGGCATGATAGTGTGGTCCAGAAGATGCTCTGCAATGAAAAATACATTGGTGATGCCCTCCTCCAAAAGACCTACATTGCGGATCTGTTCACCAGAGAAAAGCGGGTGAACAACGGCGAGCTGCCCAAATACTATGTCCATGATTGTCACCCGGCCATCATTGACCGGGAAACCTTTCAAAAGGTACAGGAGGAGATTGCCCGCCGGTCCAGCCTCAAGAAAACATCCTCCAAGGCGAAGACGCAGCTTGGGAAATACTGCGGAAAGTATGTGCTCAGCGAACTGCTGGTCTGCGGGGAGTGCGGCAGCCCTTACCGCCGGGTGATCTGGACGCAGAAAGGAGCCAAACGGGTCGTCTGGCGGTGTCAGAACCGGCTGGAACATGGCAGGAAGATCTGCAAGCAATCTCCTACTCTGGATGAGGGCGACATCCACGACGCCGTCATCTCCGCCATGAACGAGCTGTTCCGGATGCAGGCAGCCAAGGATGCAGTAAAAGCCGGTATTGCGGCAGTCCTGGCCGGAGAAGAACAGACGCTGAGCCTACCTGCCGTGGAACATCAGATCCGGAACCTGCAGGAACGCCAGCTGGAGCTGTTCCAACTGATCGTCAGTGCCGGCGCTGACTGTACCGACTATGATGAAGAACTTCAACAGGTCTACATGGCCAAAACCAAGCTCATGGCCCAAAAAGCTGAGCTGGAAAAGGAGCATCGAGGCGCGGCGGCCTTCGACAGCAGGCTGGCAGAACTTGATATGGCATTGGAACAGGCCAGCGGCGCCCTCACGGATTTCGATGAACTCACGGTCAGACAACTGGTCAGCAACATCAAGGTGCTGGACAAGGATAGCCTGCTCATCTGCTTTAAGGATGGAACAGAGATCACCCAAACCATACAAAGGAGGAGATCCGCATGATTTATATCACTGGTGACACCCACGGCGGCTTCCAGCGGTTCGGAAGCAAATACTTCCCCCAGCAAACGCAGATGGGCCGAAATGACTACATGATCATCTGTGGTGATTTTGGAGGGCTGTGGGACGGCGGCCAGAAAGACCAGCATTGGCTGGACTGGCTGGCTGAGAAACCCTTCACCACCTTGTTCGTGGACGGAAACCATGAGAACTTCGACCTGCTGAACGCCCTGCCGGAAAAAGAATGGCACGGCGGCAGAGTACATGAGGTGAGGGAAAATATCCTCCACCTGATGAGGGGCCAGATCTTCACCTTCGGTGGTCTTACCTGGTTCACGATGGGAGGAGCCTCTTCCCACGACATTCAGGATGGCGTCCTTGATCCGGAGGCCCCCGACTTCGAACAAAAGTATTGGCTGCTGCGCCGAATGCGAGGAATGTTCCGGGTCAAAGGACGCTCCTGGTGGGCGGAAGAAATGCCAAATGCCCGTGAATATGTAGAGGCACTGAAAAATCTGGAGCAGGTAAACTGGAAGGTAGACTGCATCCTGTCCCACTGCGGTCCCAGCAGTGTCGTGCGGAAAATCGACCCCTCCTATGGAAGTGACCAGCTCACCGATTTTCTGGAAACGGTCAATCAGCGGTGCCAGTTTACATACTGGTTCTTCGGGCATTACCACGACAACCGGATCATCAATGACAGATATATCCTCCAGTGGGAGCAGATTTCCGGATTAGAAATTTGAGTAAACGAGAAAATCATAACAGTGCCGCACAGAAATTGCTCTGTGCGGCACTGCTTACAACAATATAACCCCTTATAACCCCTTGAATATATAAGAGGAATGGGGTATAATAAATTTAGCAGAATGGAGGTGCGGTATGAAAGAAAAGATTCAGGAACTGGAGCGGCAGATCGCCGCCCTTCCCATCGGCTATATTTCCAAGAAGACGATCAACGGAAAGACGCGCTACTATCATCAGTGGACAGAAAATGGGAAGAAGCACAGCCAATATCTGCGGGATGGCGAACTGGAGCCGCTGCGGGAGCAAATAGAGCAGCGCAAAGTATTGCAGGCACAGCTGAAAGAGCTGCAAGCCAAGATGCCCAAAGTGCGCCAGCCAAAGTTGGACTTTGAAACCAGTGTAATTGTTGGTAAAGGATTGGCCGCCATGTCGCAGGGCGTAAAGGGCTGGGGCCTCCGTGACTGCTTCGGGCAATTGGAGGATTATCTCTACAGCAATGAAAGCGACAGGGTCTGCCTGGTTTTTGGCCTGCGCAGGACCGGAAAGACTACCATGCTCCGGCAGGCCATCGCCCGAATGAGCAAAGAGGATCTCAGCCGCACGGCCTATATCAAAGCCCGCAGAAGCGATACCATGGCCATGATGAACCGGGATCTGAAAAAACTGTTCGATGCGGGCTTCCGCTATGTATTCATTGATGAGGTCACTCTGATGCGGGATTTCATCGATTCTGCGGCTCTCTTCTCCGATGTGTTTGCGGCGATGGGAATGAAGATCATCCTCTCCGGTACGGACTCCCTCGGTTTTTGGCTGGCGATGGATCAGGAGCTCTACGACCGGGCAAAGCCCATCCACACCACCTTCATCCCATACCGGGAATACAGCCGCCTGCTGGGGATCGACAGCATTGATGAATATATCCGCTATGGCGGGACGCTGCGGGCCGGTGAGCTTGCTTTTGATGATGAAGATGTCAACGCCCAGGACGCCTCCTTCCGGGATGATGAGTCCACACGGCGATACATCGATACAGCGATCTGCAAAAACATTCAGCATTCCCTGGCCTGCTATGAGGCAGGCGGACATTTCCGCCACCTGTACTCTCTGTATGAGGCCGGTGAGCTGACCAGCGCCATCAACCGGATTATCGAGGACATGAACCACCGGTTCCTGCTCTCGGTTCTGACCGATGACTTCCAATCTCACGATCTACGGCTGACCGCCTCGAATCTTCGGAAAGAGCGTGACCCCGAAAAGCGTACCGAAATTCTGGATCATATCGATACGGAAGCGGTCACCCAGCGCCTGATGGAGCTGCTGGACATCCGCAACAAAGAGGAACAGTCCATCGGTATCACAGATACCCATATCCGGGAGATCAAAGAGTATCTCTCCGCATTGGAACTGATCGTAAACTGTCCCATTGAAACCGCTGACCCAGGAGCAAAACCTGTGGAACACATCCTGTTTACCCAGCCGGGGATGCGATACTGTCAGGCACAGGCTCTTGTCCACTCGCTGATGAAGGACGAGACCTTTTCAGCTCTCAGCGAATTGGAGAAGACCCAGGCTGCGGGCAGGATCCTCGAAGAAGTACGGGGACGGATGCTGGAGGATATTGTCCTGCTGGAAACCATGAAGTCGGCTGACAGAGAACACCGGGTGTTCAAGCTGCAGTTTGCGGTTGGCGAGTTTGACATGGTGATCTATGACGAGAAGGAAAACTGCTGCGAGATTTTCGAGATCAAGCACAGTGGCAAACAGGTCCCGGCACAATACCGGCATCTGCTTGACCAGGAAAAATGTGATAAGACCGAACAGCGGTTTGGCCCGATCCGAGGGCGATATGTTCTGTACCGCGGCGAGGATGTCGCATTGGAAAATGGAGTGCATTACCGGAATGTGGAACGCTATCTGAACGATCTGCCTGAGTTGAATATTGCCCCAGCACAGGAAGCTGGCATTGAGCAGACCGGCCCTGTTTTATAAGCTGCGGCACCTTCTGCACCAAAAACAAAAATATCGATTTTAACCGTCCTTTGCATCGGAGTATCCTTTGGGGTACTCCGATTTTTTATTGCCAATTTGTAAATTTTCTCATGTTGTTGCACAGGAATGTGCAACTTTTGTTGTTTGGGAACCTGTATGCAGAAGGACTTGTTCCTTACTACATACAGGAGGGCTATCTATGACCGAAGAAAATTACAACTACCGAACCAGTCAGAAACTGCTTCGCAACCAGTTTCCCGGCAAAGGAAAGTTAAAAATCCCCATCATTCCTAAGTTCCAAGAAAGTCCCGGAGACTTCGATGATCTTTTGTTGATCGGTTTTGACAAAACCCATTTGGAGGACCAGAATCACCTAGACCGCATGGTACACTTCTTCCTATATGACTATCGCTTTGAGAGGGTCTGGAAGAACCCGGACAATGACATTGAAAAACTCTCCCGCTACCGCGCGGTGCTGTCGCCGGATTTCAGTATGTACCTGGAGATGGCGCCTGTTATGCAACTTTACAATGTATTTCGTAATCGCTGGTGCGGCGCTTACTGGGCATCCAAAGGGCTCCGGGTCATTCCGACTGTCAACTGGGGAGATGAATCCACGTTTGATTTCTGCTTTGAAGGGATTGAAAAAGGAAGCGTTGTTGCTGTCTCCACTTATATGGCCTCAGAGCATGACAACCGCTGCGACCAGAAAGAATGGTTCATGGCAGGATACAACGAGATGCTGCGGCGCATTGAGCCGGAAAAAATTATCTGTTATAATACACCGTTTCCCGAAATGCAGGGCAACATTATCCATGTGGATTACGAACGCAGTTCTTGGCGGTATATGAACTATGAACGAAGTTTCCATCGTGAAGATTTGGATGCCTTTAAAATTGGCGGCACATCCAGTAATAATCGTGATACAATAGAGCCGTACCTAATTGGAAAAGGTGGAGGAAGCGTCTACGGCGGAGAAATCAAACCGTCAAAACCAGAGGATGAGCGATTCTGGGGTGAGCCGGGCGAAACAAAATATACCTATAAGGCAAAAGGAGAGCTTATTGAAACGCTGATTGGTCCTGACGGAAAAGCATATTTGGAAATTCACCATACAAACCATGGTTTCCCCAAGTATCATGAAGTTCCACACCAACATAGCATCATATGGGATCAGTCAGGCTTTCACTTCGGCAAAGAACAGACTACCAAGAGCTTTTTGTACGGGAGGAACACGAACATGGCAACATGGATCGGCACAAACAGCCTTGAAGATAATAGGTTTAAAACAATCAGTGATTTCAAACAGTGTATGCGGCGCGGCGGCGAAGTCCAGTTCGAGTGGAATGGCGTGCTGTACTGTTGCTTTGGCTGTATTTCTCCTGCGGCAGATGCAGCGCCTAAAATGGTGATTTGTCAGGCTGGCTCTGTGGAAGTAAACACTCGTACTGAGAAATGGTGTGATACCGCCGACGAAATTCTGGAGTATATGGTTGGTGGTGATCGTCTGCGTGATGTAATCACGCAAGTGAAAGTGTGGGAGCGTACAATTTAAGATGAAGCCTTTTGCCGACTGCTTACAAACCATTGATATTACTGGATTTTTCCAAGTCCTATAATTACACTCGGACCAAACTAAAGCTGCGCCAGCCTCTGGCTGGTGCAGCTTTAGTTTGGGAGCAAAGACGGGGCGGGATCAACAGGACAGCGCACCGCAGTGCGCAAAAAACATTCGGGGGGAATGTTTTTTAGTCCGCGGGTAGATTTCCGCTACCTTCACCAAGTTGAAAGCTACATTTTAGTCTATGGAAAAAGGCTGAGACGTAGCTTTTCTTTCATACAGATTTATTAATAAAAACCTCCATGTTATACTGCTCATGAGCACACGAGTAGAAAACATAGAGATTTTGTGATGTCTGGAAATGTCATTGAGATACCGCGAAGTAAAAAGCTCGTACCTATTTGGATTCATCAGCTTAAAGTAGCCGCTTATTGCTGGGTCAACATCAGCCATGAGGAACAGTAAACCCGTTTTTGATTTCATTTAAATACAATTTTCTGTTTGTACAGCCTATGGACAGAATTGTCCATTTACTTTTCGTTTTTATCCATGTATCTTAACATCAGAGAGAAAAAGGAGGCGCTCTATGTGAAAACTACTGGAGAAAAAATCAAGTCCCTTCGTATTGCTCTGGGGTTAAGTCAAGAACAGCTGAGTGAGACTATTGATGTTGCGCATAAGTCAATTTATCGTTACGAAACAGGAAAATCCTTGCCCGATACGACTACCCTGGTGAAATTAGCAACTTATTTTGATGTTTCGACAGACTATTTGCTTGGATTATCCGGTTTAAAAAATCAGAGCAAAGAAGAATACGGAAAGATTCGTCAATCTGGAAAGTATAACGAAATATATAAGCACTACCTTCAGAGCAGAGAGTTACATGATTTTAATAACAATGAGACATACTTTTGGATCTTTTCAACACGGCAGGATGGGGAGATTATATATGGCGGACAGACCGAGTGGTGTGGCTGGACAGACGAAACTAAAACAGTTGAGATTCGAAAGCTGAGGCCAGTTATTCCCGAGATTGCATATAAATGGTGCTGTCAGCTTTATTCCAAACCAATGATTATATCCAGTGAATACGATGCAGCGGTCTTTCGCATTTTTGGAGGGCAGGCTATTATCAGTCAAGAAATCTGCGATACATATTTTCCGGAATTGGTAGAGTTTCAAGGTCCTAACCCTCAATATAATCTCGACACCCTGGAACCCCCTTTTTAAATTTGGAATTTCCGTCTCCGAAAAAATATCAACAATAAATATCGGTTTTAACCGTCCTCTGCAGTCCCACATCCTTTGTTTTTCAAGGGATGTGGGATTTTTTTACTCTCTCAACGATTTGCTCCGGGCATCATAGGTGATGTTGAAGTCTTTACTAACGTTTCCTTTACCGCTGTGTGCAATGATTTTACACGTAAATTGCACACGGAAGTGCACACGAAAAACCGGCTCAATCGTCCGGCATGAGGCTTTCAATATAGTTCTCTGTTTTCTGGTCGTACTCCGCTTCTTTCTCTTTGATGGTGTGTTGATACGTCGTTTTCAGCATATTGTTTGTGGCGTGTCCCATGCGCTTCATGGAGTATTTGTCCGGAACACCAACGGCCAGCATAGCGGAGGCATTGACGTGGCGGAGGTCGTGGAAACGGAAGTATGGGACACCGCTTTTCTCGCAGATGCGGGAGAACCCGGAGTAGATGGATTTCCCGGTCATGTTGACAATGCGGTCTCCGCTGCGGGGCTGCCGGTCCAGCAGTTCCCGGATGTAGGCCGGGATATGGAGCGTTCTTGTCCCGCTGTATGTTTTTGTGCCTTTTTGGGTGGGGCCATCCTCTCCCAAAACGATTGCCCGACGGATTTTCAGAGTGTCGCCATCAATGTCCCGCCATTCCAGACCTAGTATCTCAGACTGCCGGAGGCCCAACCAGACCGCCAGCATGATCGGCAGTTCGTACTTTGTGCCCCTGCACCCCTTCAGTATGGCCCGTATCTCTGCCTCTGAACTTTACTTGGCAGCGTGGTCCGCAGCGTCATGGAGGGCCTGTACTCTTTCAGGACGGCGCTCAACAGGCCGTGGGCGTTCGCCACCGTCTTTGGGGAGTGGTCTTTCGCCAGCTGATTCACCCACCGCTGAATCTTTTCCTGGGTGAGATCGTTCAATTGGACACCGATGATGTCCTCCATGCGCTTTTTCGTGCGCTTGTAACCCAGGACGGTAGACGGGGATAGGATAGAGGATTTGCTTTCGATGTAACGGTCTACAGCGGCGCCAACGGTCATTTTCCATGGGGATCTGTTTTCCTCCATGATCTTTGTTTTCAGACCAGCGGCCCAGTATTCTGCCTCCTCCTTTGTGGGGAAGGTGCGCCCTACTCGTTTCCCGTCTACCAGCACCTGAATGCGCCAGTTTCCGGACGGGAGCTTCTTCGGCTCCGGCAGTCTCATAAATACACCTCCTAAGAGTACGCTGTAAGGAGAGACCTGACGGCGGTTTTTTATTGGGCGAGAAGGGCTTCTGCTTTTTGCGTATAAACGCCGAAGCAGGCAGAAACGGCTTCATCGCTGTACTCGACAATCGGATTTTCGGTAGTGGCTGTCTCGATGTTTAGATTGACAATTGTGGGAGTTTCTCCGTCCCCCCAGTAACATTGCACACGCCCGTTCGCCATTTCACCAGTGGAGAGATTCGCCGAGTAAGAATAGTAACCGCCAAGACCCCAGGACTGCCAATCTTCAAACTCATAATCTTCGGCATACTTAACTTCAAAGATCCGGACCGTACTGTGTTGGGCTTCTACAAGGAGGTCGGGCATGATTTTAGCTGTGGGGAATCTTTTGCGAAGCGTGTCGATGATTTTATTATCCACAGCATCTTTGCCGCCTGCTTCGTATTCCTGGAGCAGTTTGCTGAACTGTGGACAAGCATAGGCACAGCGAATGATCCGACAGATCTTACCTTTTCCGTCGCTCAGGAAAGGTTTTTGACCGATATCTCAACAATGGCGGAAGCTCCGGTTTTAGCATGGTCTCTGAGGTAGAGAATCCCATTTTTTCATCTTTGTGTTTATCACCGATTTCTGCTGCCGATTATTAATCATTGCTTCCCATTTTGAGCAGCGATAAAATGATTCACCGCTCGGTTTTATCGATTGCTTTGTAAATGTACGCGGTAAAATTGTTTGCTCTAGCTGCAGCTCCGCGACTGATGGCCCTATTCCTTGATTCGGCCTAGCATCTCCTGAGCCGCTTTCTGCCGGTATATTTCGGAGCATATCAAGCAAACTAAGAATTACCACGAAAAAGGAGCGGTAGATATGTTTAAGCATGAAAAGCAGTTATTCCATCCGGTGGCCGTGGAGCGGCCGAATCCCCAGTATGCAGCATTGCTGCAGGAGCAACTGGGAGGCGGCAACGGTGAGCTGAAAGCGGCCATGCAGTATCTGTCCCAGAGCTTCCGCATCAAGGACCAGAAGATCAAGGACCTGTTTCTGGATATCGCAGCAGAGGAACTGGGACACATGGAAATGGTGGCCCAGACCATTAATCTGCTCAACGGCCACGATGTAGATGCAGATCAGGTCAAGGCGGGCGAGATCCAGAGCCATGTGATCTTGGGCCTGAACCCCGGCTTAATCAATGCCTCCGGCTATTCCTGGACCGGCGATTATGTGACCGTGACCGGCGATCTGTGTGCGGACCTGCTCAGCAACATCGCTTCTGAGCAGCGGGCCAAGGTGGTCTATGAATACCTGTACCGCCAGATCGACGACAAGAAGGTCCGTGAAACCATCGACTTCCTGCTCAACCGGGAGGAGGCTCACAACCAGATGTTCCGGGATGCCTTCAACGAAGTGCAGGACAGTGGCTCCAACCGGGATTTTGGTACGACCAAGGCGGCGAAAATGTATTTCTCCCTCTCCAATCCCGGCCCCAATACCTTTGCTGGAAACGAGGTCTCCGCACCTAAGTTCGATTGATAGAATAAGAGAAACGACCCTACCCAATCTGAACAAGTTTGTAGGACTTATCAGATTAGGTAGGGCTGTTTTATGTGCGAAATCCTTGCAGCACAAGCTTTTTTGAGGAAAGGTATTCGAAAGTAAAATGTGACATAAAAATGGGAACAGTTCAAATTCTGGCTGCAAGCAGTCTGATTTTCTAAGTCTGAACCTCTGTGTCTCACGGCCATCAGCTCCTTACGGAAATCCATCGGCCTTTTGCAAAGTCAAACAAAATCCGCGGTCACTGTGAAAAATGAATCCTGTCTCTGGCTTACGCAACTCATACGCCATTTTGAATGTAGCCATAATGAGCTGCGTGCTGTTTTTCGGGAAACTTTGTGGGCGATCACTTTACGGGAAAATAGCTCCAAGATCACGCAGATATAAAGATATCGATTCTCTATACTTAAAACAGGCCACATCACTGGCCCGGATTTGATTGCTTGTCTGCTGAAAATTGCTGACGGAGGGTATTTTCTTCTTCTCCGGTTCTCGCAGTTTCAAACTCTGGATACCCCCATCTCCCGCATCAGGTCAGCGCCCAATTTGGCGCCGACCTGATGCCCGCGCCGTGCGAGAATCATCCAAATCTTTTCAGCGCCAAGTACCTGCCGATATTCAGCAAAGACCTCACAGATCAGAAGGCGGTATTCCTCCCTGCGTTTCTCAAACTGGGCATTCGCTCGTTTGTTGCGAAGAATGTGATTGCAGAGTGTGCCGCGTGGTATCTCCAATGCTTCGCAGAGAGTATGGACATCATCTTGCCCACAGGCAATGCCCCTCTTTTTCCGGGTCCAACACCTGGAAGGGCCTCCGCGATTTTGATATTCATAACACAAGGCGTAAAGTGCTATTCCGCCGAGATACCGCCCCTTGACAGAATACTTGTACGTACGGTGCAGAACGCCGATTCCTGATGAAAGGCCCCTCACCCATTCTGCGCGTCGATCTGTTCTTTCAGCTCATTCAGATATACCCACCGCTCCGTCTTTTCTTCCAGAGCGGCCTCCAGCTCCGCCTGACGGGCCTGGAGCTCCTGGAGCTTCACATAGTCGCTGCCGCAGCTCTCCTGCTCCGTCTGGCAGGCGGTGATCTGAGCCTCCAGCTCCGCCAGGTCCGCGTCGATGGTCTCAAATTCCCGCTGCTCCTTGAAGGTAAATTTCAGTTTCCGTTCCCGGGGACGCTCTGCCGCGGGCTTGGGCTTTTCCGCCTTGGGAGAGAGGGCCTCTTCCGCCCGGCGCTTGGCCTGCCAGTCCGTCCAGTTGCCGGTGAACCGGTGGATCTCCCCGTCTCCCCGGACCTCGAAGATGGACTCCGCCAGCTTGTCCAGGAAGAACCGGTCATGGGATACCGCCAGAATGGGGCCGGGGAAACCCAGGAGATAATCCTCCAAAATGGAGAGGGTAGTCACGTCCAGGTCGTTGGTGGGCTCGTCCAACAGCAGCACGTTGGGGGCTTCCATCAGCACGGACAGCAGATACAGCCGCCGCCGCTCCCCACCGGAGAGCCGCCCGATGGGCACAGACTGAAGATCACCGGGGAAGAGGAACCGCTCCATCATCTGGTTGGCGGAGAAGGTGCCCTCATCGGTCCTGACCTCATCGGCGATGTCGTGGATAAAGTCGTAGACCCGCTGGTTCAGGTCCAGCTCCCGCCCCTCCTGGGAGAAGTGGCCGATCTTCACGGTGGCGCCCACCTCCACCGTGCCGCTGTCCGGTGCCAGTTCGCCTGCCATCAGGTGGAGCAGGGTGGACTTCCCGGCGCCGTTGCGGCCCACGATGCCGATGCGGTCACCGCGCAGCAGGTTGTAGGAGAAGCGGCTGACGATGGGACGGCCGTCAAAGGCCTTGGACACATCCCGCAGCTCGATGATCTTCTTCCCCAGGCGGCTGGAGGCCGCCGCCATCTGCACGGCCTCGTCCGTTTCCGGTGCCTCCTGGTTCAGCAGGGCCTCGTACCGCTGGATCCGCTCCTTGGACTTGGTGGTCCGGGCCTTGCAGCCCCGCATGATCCACTCCCGCTCCACCCGGAGGATGGACTGGCGCTTGCGCTCACTGGCCTCCGCCATCTCTGCCCGCTGCTCCCGCAGCTCCAGGTACTTGGAGTAGTTGGCCTCATAGTGGTACAGCTTCCCCCGGGAGAGCTCCGTGATGTGGTTCACCACCCGCTCCAGGAAGTACCGGTCATGGGTCACCATGACCAGGCCGCCCTTGAACCGGCGGAGCCAGTCCTCCAGCCAGGCTACCATCTCGCTGTCCAGGTGGTTGGTGGGCTCGTCCAGAATCAGCACGTCCGCCGGGTGGATCAGGGCCGCCGCCAGGGCCACCCGCTTCCGCTGGCCGCCGGAGAGCGTCCCCACCTTCTGGGCAAAGTCTGTGATCCCCAGCCGGTTCAGCATGGCCTTGGCCTCATACTCATTCAGCTCCCGGAACTCGGCGGGGAAGTGGAGGAAGACCTGCTCCAGCACCGTGGCGGATTCCTCCATTGCCGGGTTCTGAGGCAGCAGACTGACCTGGACGTTGGGGTTCCGGGAGATGGTGCCGCCGTCCGGCTCCGTGACGCCGGAGAGAACCTTCAAAAAGGTGGACTTGCCGGTGCCGTTGATGCCGATAACGCCCACCTTGTCCCCCTCGTTGAGATAGAAATTCACATCATCCAGCAGCTGGCGGCTGCCGAAGTTGATGGAGAGATGTTCTGCGGATAAGAGCATGGGAGTTCCTCCTGAAAAAAACTGCTCCTATTGTACCATGAAGGATGGCGTTTTACCAGAGCCAAAACCCTTGCAAACAGAGTGGCGTCAGAGTACAATAACAGAGAAATGAGGTTTTGCCATGCAGGAGTTCCGGCCTTTTGAGCCCTGTCGTTCCTTCTGTTCTGCCTGCACCGGGGGCGGGGGGCCTACCTGCTGGGCGGTGGATATGTGCTGTTCGACCTCCTCGCCATCGCGGCGGAGCTGCTTTTCTGGCATCGGCTGCTGGTGGCCATGTTCGACACGGCGGCCTGGTACTGGAGCGGTCTGTGGGGTGTGTTCGCCGCCTTGGACGCCGCCTGTCTGCCGCTTGGGATTTTTCTGCTGCGCCGAAGGAGAGGTGTCCGATGGAGACGATTTCATATACCCTGCCGCCGGAACAGGACGGCGCCACGGTCCGGCATATCCTGAAGGCTGCGCTCCATGTCTCCTCCCACGCCATATCCCGGCTGACCCGGACGGAGAACGGCATCCGGGTCAACGGCATCCATGCCCGTACAGTGGATATCCTTCACACCGGCGACGTGCTGGAGGTGGAGACCAGCGACCACCGTCCGCCCCGGGTGCGCCCCACGCCGGGGCCCTGGCCCCTGCCCATCGTCTGGGAGGATGGCCATCTGCTGGTGGTGAACAAGCCTGCCGGTATGACGGCCCACGCCTCCAATTTCCTGCCGGACACGCCCACCGTGGCCGGAGCCCTGGCCTGGCAGCGGGGCGCGGACTTCGTGTTCCACCCGGTGAACCGGCTGGACAAGGGCACCACCGGACTGATGGTGGTAGCCAAGAGCGGCTACATCCACGACCGGCTCCGGTACGCGCTCCACACGGAGAGGTTTTGCCGGGAGTACCGGGCGGTGTGCATCGGCTGTCCGGATCCGAAATCCGGCACCATCGACGCCCCCATCGGCCGGGACCCGAATTCTGTGGTGGGCCGGTGCGTCCGGCCTGACGGTGCCCGGGCCGTCACCCATTATGAGGTGCTGGGGAGGTCGAACGGCCTGTCCCTCCTGCGGCTGCGGCCGGAGACAGGGCGGACCCATCAGCTCCGGGTGCACATGGCCTCCATCGGCTGCCCCCTGGCAGGGGACTGGCTGTACGGGGAAGAGGACCCGGACCTGATCCCCCGGCCGGCCCTCCACGCCTACGCTCTGGATCTGGACCATCCGGTGACGGGAGAGCATCTGTCCCTGACGGCGCCCATCCCGGCGGACATGGCCCGGCTGGCGCCGGAGCTTTTGACGGAAACAGAGTGCGCAAGTGAAGAAATTTGACCATAAAATGGAAGGGGATATCTTATGTTAACTTGGAACGTCACCTATCACTGCAAGTCCGGCCAACGGGAGGCCTTTTATCAGGCCCTCTGTGATTTGGGCATCCGGGCCAACTCCCTGAAAGAGGAGGGGAACCTGAAGTACGACTACTTCCTGGCGGCGGAGGCACCGGACGACCTGCTGCTGGTGGAGAGCTGGACCACGCTGGAGCTCCAGCAGGCCCACTGCCAGACGGAGATCTTCGGCCGTCTTCAGGAGCTGAAAGCCCAGTACTGCGACAGCGTCCAAATCGACAAGTTCAACGATTAAACGGCCTGGGAGCGGATGAAGAGTTTGAAAAAGCACGTCTTTGATCTTCTCTGGGCCTGCGGTGGACTACTTTGGCTCTATCTGGCGGTAAAAGATGTCATTTATACCATTACTGCCGATTCCCGGACTGGTTGGCCGCTGGAGTTTGCACTCGCCGTTAACGGAGCAATTTGGCTCGGAATTTTGGCAGCTATGATTCTCCTGTACCGAGTCATCCGGAAGAGTATCTGGAAGTAATTGAAAAATTATTACACCGGGCGGCCCGCTTTCGGGCCGCCCGGTGTCTGTTTTAGCTTATTTCAGGTGCGTCCAGCAGCTCCTGTAGCTCCAGGAAAAACCGGGACAGATGGAATCCGTCCGCCACGGCGTGGTGGATATTCAGGGAGACGGGCAGGATCGTCCGGTCTCCCTCCCGTTCATATTTTCCCCAGGTGACCACCGGGGCCAGATAGGTGCCGCTGTCGAAGATGTGCATGTCGAAGCTGCGGTACCGGACCCAGGGCAGGCACGACACATCAAAGGTGTTGGGCGGCACGTCCGTCAGGTCGAAGTGGTCCAGGGCGGCGTACCGTGTCCGATCCTCCAGAAAGCGGCGGTGGAAGGTCTCCAGGTCCGAAGAGAAGGGCGTCACCAGCTTCGCAAAGGTCTCCCTGTCCGGGTGGAAGTGGGCGTAGTAGGGCTCGATCCGGTCCCAGAGGACCAGCCGCCCCTGATCGTCCCAGCCGTACCGGAACTCCGCGTGGGCGTTGAGCACGTTGGACACCGCCCAGATCATGGCGGGGTAGAAGCGGAAGCCACTGGCCGAAAGCCGCTTCAGGAATCGGGAGATCTCCAGATCCACCGTCAGGCTCATGACACAGCGCAGGTCGTCGATAAAATGACGGAATACAGGGCCTCGCTCCCAGGTATCCGGTTCCACCACAGTGTGGGACGGGCAGAAATTGTCGTTCATATAAGCCTCCTAAAATAATTGGTTGATTTTAGGAGGCGGTGTCAAGTCCGCGCTTCACAGAGTACCCTCCTCTCCGAGATTCTGCCTTCATTTTATCCGGCCCGGGGGAGAAAGTCAACGGCGGCACCCCCTTGACAATTCCGGCTGGCCGCCCTATTCTGAAAAGACAACATTCGACAGGAGGGACTGCCATGGAGACAGGCCTTTGGAAGCAATTTGACCGGATCGTGGTATTCGACACGGAGACCACCGGCATCGAGTTCGGGCGGGACGAGATCATCGAGCTGGGGGCCGCCGCCTTTTCCGCGGAGGGAGAGACGGACTGCATGGACCTGCTGCTCCGCCTCTCCCCGGGGCGGACGCTGCCGCCCTTTATCACCCAGCTCACCGGCATCACGGAAGAGCAGCTGGAACAGGAGGGCGTGGAGAAAGCCGACGCCTGTGAGGCGTTCTGCAACCTGTTGGGCGGGGGAGAGCGGACGCTGCTGGCGGCCTACAACGCCCAGTTCGATCTGAACTTCCTCTATCATTTCCTGCGGCCCTTCGGGCGGGCGGATGTCCTGCGGGCACCCCGGTTTCTGGATGTCCTCACGGTGTACCGGGACCGGCGGGATTACCCTCACAAGCTCAACGATACCATCACAGCCTACGGATTGGAGGATCAGGCGGTGAACAGCCACCGGGCGGTGGATGACGCCCGGGCCGCAGCGGTGCTGCTGGAGGCCATGGCGGCGGAGCGGGACGATTTGGACCGGTATGTGGCTCTATTCGGCTACTCCCCCAAGTACGGTGTCTCCGGGCGGCGGATCGCTTCGGTGGAGTACCGGCCTCAGCCCTATCAGCGGGTCCGACCTCTGTATGAAGTGACGGAAACACTGTGAAATATTTGTGAATTTTCGCAATTCCCTCTTGCAATATGACAACTTGTCAGCTATGATAAGCGACAGGTTGTCATGTTTCTTTTTTCCATTCGCCGGAAACCCCTTGACCTTCCCCCGGGAGGAAGGTATAAAATCAGGGGCGGCGCTGAAGAAAACGGACCTTCTATTTCGTATAAGAGAGGATGAAACAGCGTGCCGAGCAGCACTTTTTTGAATCTGCCGGCGGAAAAGCAGGAGAAGTTGTTGGAGGCGGCCACCCGGGAGTTTTCCCACCGGCCTTTCAACGAGGCGTCCATCAACCAGATCATCAAGGAGGCAGGCATCCCCCGGGGCAGCTTTTACATGTACTTTCAGGATAAGGAGGACCTGTTCCGCTATCTGCTGAAGGGATATGTGGATCAGTTGTTCATGCTGCTGGAGGAGTTTCTGCTCCGAAACGGCGGCGACATTTTTCAGGCGCTGTTGGATCTGTATGATTACGTGCAGGCAAAAATCGACAATCAGCACCTGGGAGAGATCGGCGCCATGACCGGAATCATCCGCTGCAACAGCGGGATGCAGAAGAATGGGCTGCTGGAAATGCTGGATGCGGAAACGCTTCTCCAGCGCCTGGGCGGCGCGGTGAATCCGGACCTGCTGGACCTGCGGCAGGACCGGGACTTGGGCGACATCCTGGGCACACTGCTGGTTGTGGCGGCTCCCATGATTTACACCGGCCTGCAGGCCGGTGGCGATCCCGGGACCCGGGATCGCCTGGAAAACATTCTGAACATCTTCAAGCGCGGTATGGGGAAGCGCCCCACCGCGGAAATCGAGAACAAGGAGATTACATAACATGGAAACTGAATGGATGAACGAGACCTCCGCCGAGGCGCCCAGCGTGCCCGCGCCGGAAAAGACGGAGAAAAAGAAATTCTCCCTGAAGGGCTTTGGCGGCAAGAAAAAGAAGCGCTGGCTGAAAATTCTGATTATTTTGGTAGTGGTGATCGCCATTGTGGCGGGCTGCGTGTCCAGACTGACCAAAAACGTCAACACCCAACTCAGCAGCAGCTATCTGGTGTCCACCGTCACCCGGCAGGATCTGACGGTCAGCGTCTCCGGCACCGCCACGTTGCAGCCGGCGGACTCTTACAACGTCACCACCCTGCTCTCCGGCGATATCGTCAGCGCTCCCTTTGAAGAGGGCGACCTTGTGACCAAGGACACCCTGCTCTACACCATGGACAGCAGCGACGCCCAGGATTCCATGGACCGGGCCCAGATCTCCGTGCAGCAGGCCCAGATGTCCTATCAGCAGGCCCAGGAGGCCCTGCACCCCACGGCGCCCATCTCCGGCACGGTGAGTGAGATCTACGTCCACAACGGCGAGAGCGTCACCGCTGGGACGCAGCTGGCGAAGATCGTGGCCAGCACGGAGCTGTCCATCGACTTCCTGTTCCCCTTTGCCTCCCCCAGTGACTTCTATGTGGGGCAGGCCGCCACCGTGTTTGTGGACGGCTACGCCGGTTCTCAGATGGGCACGGTGACCTATGTCTCCAACTCTACCACCATCACCAGCAACGGCAAGGGGGCCGTCTCCGTCCGGGTGCGGCTGAACAATCCCGGTACAGTGTCCGACGCCGTCACTGCCTCCGCCATCATCGGCAGCTATTCCAGCTACGGCCAGGCTCCGGTGTCCATGCCCGCCTCTTCTGTGGTGTATGCCTCCGGTTCCGGCACGGTGAACGATTTCTCCAAGCTGGCCGGCAGCACGGTGACCAAGGGCGAGGTGCTGTGCACTGTGGAGTCCGAGACCATCCGGGACCAGATCGAGAGCGCACGGCTGAACCTCCAGTCCGCCCAGCTCTCTGCCAGCACTGCCTCCGGCGCGGTGGATGACTACAACATCAAATCTCCCATTGCCGGCACCGTGATTGAGAAGAACTTCAAGGCCGGCGACAAGGTGGACGGCGCTTCCTCCGGCACGCTGGCGGTGATTTACGACCTGAGCTATCTGGAGCTGGAGATGGCAGTGGATGAACTGGACATCGGCAAGGTAGAAGTGGGGCAGGAGGTGCGGATCACCGCCGACGCTCTGGAGGGCCAGACGTTCTCCGGCGTGGTGGATAAGGTCAGCATCAACGGCACTACCGCCAACGGTGCCACCAGCTATCCCGTCACCATCATCATTGAGGACTACGGCGATCTGCGGCCGGGCATGAATGTCTCCGCTCAGATCATCGGCGAAGTGGTCCCCAACGCCCTGTGCATCCCCGTGGATGCGGTGGAACGGGGCAACACGGTGACTGTTCCCGGCCCCGGCGCCCTCAGTGAGGACGGTTTGAGCGTGGTGGACGTCACCAAGCTGGAGACCAAGGAGGTCACCCTGGGTCGGAACGATGACGAGTATATCGAGGTTACCGACGGCCTGGAGGAGGGCGATGTGGTCCTCATCAGCAACCAGGCTTCCAGTTTGATGGACATGATGATGGGAGGCTGATCCCGTGAGCCATCTCATTGAACTGAAAGACATCTACAAGATCTACCACATGGGAGAGGAGACCGTCCACGCCCTGGACGGCATCAACCTGACGGTGGATCAGGGGGAGTTCGTGGCCATCGTAGGCTCCTCCGGTTCCGGCAAGTCCACGGCCATGAACATTATCGGCTGCCTGGACGTTCCCACGTCGGGAACCTATCACTTGGGGGGCATTGATGTGTCCACCATGGAGGACGACCAGCAGGCGGAGATCCGCAACAAAATGCTGGGCTTTATCTTCCAGCAGTATAACCTGATCCCCAAGCTGACGGTGCAGGAGAATGTGGAGCTGCCGCTGCTGTATGCCGGCGTCTCCGCAGAGGAGCGCCGCGAACGGGCCATCCAGTCTCTGGAGCGGGTAGGTCTGGCTGACAAGCGGAAGAACCTGCCCAGCCAGCTCTCCGGCGGCCAGCAGCAGCGGGTCTCCATCGCCCGGGCCCTGGCGGGGAATCCGTCGGTGATCCTGGCCGACGAGCCTACGGGCGCCCTGGACTCCCGCACGGGCCGGGAGGTGCTGCGGTTCCTGCAGAAGCTGAACCAGGAGGGGGACACCGTGGTCCTCATCACTCACGACAACTCCATCGCTGTCAAGGCCAAGCGCATCGTCCGTCTGCAGGACGGCCGGATCATCTACGACGGGGACGCCAGTGATCCCCAGGCCGTGGTCCAGCCCCAGGAGGACGCGGGAGAGGGGGAGCCGGCATGAATTTCACCCAATCCTTCAAGCTGGCCATCAAATCCCTGCTGCTCAGCAAGATGCGGGCGCTGCTGACCATGCTGGGCATCATCATCGGCGTGGCGGCGGTCATCATCATCACCAGCCTGGGCAACGGCATGCAGAATTACATGAACGCCCAGTTCGAGCAGCTGGGCTCCAACCTGATCCAGGTGATGGTCTACGGCCGCGGCGAGGGCGGCACCCGGGACGTGAGCACGGAAGATATGTATGCGCTTGTGGAGAAGTACCCCCAGTATCTCTCCGGCGTCACGCCCTATGTGTCCGCCACAGCCAAGGTGCGGCAGGGAACGGAGGACTTCGACCGCACCAGCATTTACGGCGTCAGCGAGGCATTTTACCGCGCCGACACCCAGAAGACCATGCAGGGCTCCAGCCTGGAGAATGGCCGCTTCCTCCGCTACATTGACGTGGAGCGCCATCAGAATGTGTGTGTCATCGGTTCCTATCTGGCGGAAAACGCTTTCCGGACGGATCCGCTGGGTCAGACGATTTCCGTCAGCGGCGTGCCCTACATGGTAGTGGGCGTACTGGCGGAGAGCGGCGACAGCACCGAGGGCAGCGTCGATGATGTGATCTACATCCCCTATGCCAATGCCCAGCGGCTGGGGGGCGGATATGGGGACATGTATCTGATGACCAGTACGGACCGGGATACGGCGTCTGCTGCCAAGGGCATCATTGAAAACCGGCTGTTCAAGACCTACCAGTCCTCGGACTACTACATGGTCATGACCTCCGCAGAGATGATGGACGCCATGGACTCCATGCTGAACACCCTGATGATGATCCTGATCCTCATCGCGGCCATCAGCCTGCTGGTGGGCGGCATCGGTATCATGAATATCATGCTGGTGTCCGTCACGGAGCGGACCCGGGAGATCGGCATCCGAAAATCCCTGGGTGCCAAATGCCGGGACATCCGCAGCCAGTTCATCATTGAGGCCGGCACTACCTCCGCCATCGGCGGTGCCATCGGCATCATACTGGGCATCCTCATGGCCAACGTGCTGACCAATGTCATCGCTCTGGTGCTGGGCACCGGCAACGACGGCTTCGTGGCTATGCCCACGGCTGGCGGCATCGGTGTGGCCTTCGGCGTCTCCGTGGCGGTGGGCATCCTGTTCGGCTATCTCCCCGCCAACAAGGCGGCCAAGCTGAACCCCATCGACGCCCTGCGTTACGATTGATTCCAGCCGATGAAAAGAGAGACCGGGAGACCGGTCTCTTTTTTGCGCAGAAAATTTTTCAGAAAATTGTTCTCCCTCCAAACTTTTTCCGCTCCCGGCGCGTCTATACAGCAGAACGAACGGAAAGGACCATGAGAAACGTGTCACATATCCTGGAAAAGCAACTGACCGACTATCTCGTAACGGATCAGGCGCGGTTTTACCGACTGGCGTACAGCTACCTGAAAAACAGGGAAGAGGCTCTGGACGCGGTGCAGACCGCCGTCTGCAGGGCACTGGAGAAACAGGGGGAGCTGAAGGAGCCGGAGGCCCTCCGTGCGTGGTTTTATCACATTCTGGTTCACGTGTGCATGGACGTGCTTCGCAGCCGAAAGCGGGTGACGCTGATCCCGCCGGAGGCACTGGACGCCGGCAGCTATGAGGACCCTCTGCCTTCGGACGGCACGCTGGCCCAACGGGTGGACGCTCTGCCGCCAGAGGTGGGGACCATCATCAAGCTGCGGTTCTATGAGGACCTGTCTCTCAAGGAGATCAGCACCGTCACCGGCTGGAATCTGAACACCGTGAAAACCAGACTGTACACCGGCTTGAAGAAATTACGGATATCAATGGAAGGAGATCAATTATGAACGAATTCAAGCGTGCACGAGAAGAATATGAGTCCACCCCCATTCCGGAGGAGCTGGACGCCCGGGTCCGCGCAGGCATCCGGCAGGGCAGGACCAGCAGCCGTAGCCGCGGTTATAAGGTGGTCCGGCGGACTGCGGGCAGCGTGGCCGCCTGTCTGGCTGTGCTGATGGCGGGCCTGAATGTCTCCCCGACCTTCGCGGCTGCGGCTGCGGATGTACCGGTGCTGGGCGGGCTGTTCCAGGTCCTGACGATCCGGGACTATGAGACCGTGGAGAACGGCATCGACTACAAGGTGTCCGTCCCCGGCGTGGAGTCTGAGGGCGACCTGGCCGAGAAGGTCAACGCGGAGATCCAGGAGCGGGTGGACGCCCATCTGGCCCAGGCTCAGGCGGACTGGGATGATTACAAGGATGCATTCCTGGCTACCGGCGGCACCGAGGAAGAGTGGGCCGACCGGGAGATGAACGTGCTTATCGACTACGAGATCAAGAGCCAGACCGACACTACGGTCTCCTTTGTGGTGGATTTCGCTGAGGGCTGGGTCGCTGCCATGCAGCAGCGGTACTGCTACAACCTGGACCTGGCCAACGACAAGGACATCACCCTGGCCGACGTGCTGGGCGAGGACTGGGTCGGCATCTGCAATGACGCCGTAAATGCGAAGATCGCGGCGGATGAGAGCGGCCTCTTCTTCACCCCGGAGCAGGGCGGCTTCACCACTGTGGATGACGCCACCTCCTTCTATCTGAATGAGGACGGCTCTGTGACGCTGGTGTTCCCCGAGTACAGCATCGCCGCCGGTGCCGCCGGGATTGTGGAAATCCCCGTGGTGGCCTGAGTATACCATCTCAAAGCGGCCCGCCTGTCGGCGGTCCGCTTTTTTTCTTCCATATCCCATAAAAATGCTATGAATTAAAGGCGGATTTTCGGCAAATGGTCCGTTGCAAACCCGGTGCGGCAGGTGTATCATGAGGCTATTCATTCAGAACGGAGGGATTTCCAATGCCTATTTATCACAGCGTCACTGAGCTGATCGGCCGCACGCCCTTGCTGGAGCTGTGCAATTACGAGCGGAACCACGACCTGAAGGCCGTGCTGTTGGCCAAGCTGGAGTGCATGAATCCCGCGGGCAGCGCCAAGGACCGGGTGGCTGCCAACATGATCGCCCGGGCGGAGACGGAGGGCCGTCTGGCTCCCGGCGGCACCATCATCGAACCTACTGCCTGTCCGAAGGAAATATATGGAGAATTGTTTTGAGCAGCAAGTGTACATATCGGAAAAGGGTATACAAGCATT
>ENA-UPWK01000729-UPWK01000729.1-human-gut-metagenome-genome-assembly--contig:-NODE-729-length-31244-cov-5.418680_pt1 | contig 31244 bp, 29 predicted proteins | sample MGYA00250048_ERZ773373 | MGnify/ENA primary metagenome ERZ773373 (study PRJEB29103, sample SAMN06112059) | human gut metagenome | biome: human gut; feature: ankylosing spondylitis patient; material... | reverse complement strand
AATTTTCATCAGGGACTTTTCCGCCACATCCGCGGTGCTTCTGATTCTCGTTCCGTCCTCTGCGGATACATATGCATATCCCTGTCCCAGCTTTGCAAGCGGGGAAACACCGTTTAAGCGTGCTGCAAGCAGTTCCATCTGATGCCGTTTTGCCGCAAGCACCTGATACAGTGCCTTCTCCAGCCGTTCTTCTGCCTGCATGGTATACTGCCGTCCATCCTCAATCCTGCTCACCGGGTTAAAAACAGCCAGCCGGAGCCTGTAGTTTTCCAGTACATTTTTACTGTCTGAAATCTTACGCACTGCCGCCGTATACAATGCCTTTTCATATGCTGCAATCTGCGCTTCTATTGCAGAAATATCACAGACTGCCAGCTCTGCTGCCGCAGATGGCGTCGGTGCGCGTAAGTCCGCCACAAAATCGGTAATGGTAAAATCAGTTTCATGTCCAACCGCGGAAATCACCGGTGTCTTTGCCGCAAAAACTGCTTCAATCACCGGCTCTTCGTTAAATGCCCACAAGTCTTCCATGGAACCGCCGCCTCTGCCGACAATCAATACATCCAGATTCTTTTCATCGAGTGTACGGATACCTTCCGCAATGCTTTCTGCCGCCTGCTCTCCCTGCACCAGTGCCGGGTACAGATACAGCGCCACATACGGATTTCTGCGGTATGAAATATTCATAATATCATGCACCGCCGCACCCGTTGCCGCCGTTACAATACCGATTCTTCGTGAAAATGAAGGAATAGGACGTTTATATTCCGGGCTGAAATATCCCATTTCTTCATAGCTTTTCTTTAACGCTTCAAATTGTTTATATAAATCGCCCTGTCCGTCTGCCTCAATGGCATCGGCATACAGCTGGTATTTTCCGTCCCGCTCGTAAACGTCAATTCTGCCGCTTACAATCACCTGCATGCCGTTCTCTAACCGGAACTCTAAGTTTTTAGCACTGCCCGCAAACATAATTGCAGACATCACGCCCTGCCCATCCTTTAAGGAAAAGTAAATATGCCCGGAAGTGTGATACTTACAGTTTGAAACCTCACCTTTCACAGAAATCCTGCTCAGCACAAAATCCTGCCGGAACATATTCTTAATGTAAGAATTCATCTGTGTTACCGTATACACGCCCGGCATATTTTTCTCCTTTCCGCAGACGCTGCCTTTTTTCTATTTTGCAAGCTTTGCAAGCACACCGTTTACAAAAGACGGTGCATTATCCCCGCCGTAATTTTTTGCCAGTTCCACGGCTTCGTTAATCGCCACATTTACCGGAATATCCTCATCATACAGCATTTCATAAACGGCAAGACGCATAATGGCAAGTTCTGCCTTACCCAGTCTGTTTACCGGCCAGCCTTCCGATACACTGTTAATTTTTTCATCTATTTCAGGAAGCAGTGCTGCAATCGTCTGTGTTTTCTCTGTAATATATTTGCAGTCAGCCTCGCTGATTGTTCCAAGTTCGTTCATATACAGACGAATCTGTCCGTCCAGTTCGTGTGCATCGTGAAATTCCACACGAAACAGCAGCTTAAAAATATGTTCCCTGATTACCGATCTTGTCATTGTTGTCCTTTCTGCTGTAAAACAGCTTTACAAAAAAATATCTTGAAACCAAACAAGAATTGATTCCAAGTAAACACTTTTCCATTGCCCTGTCTACGGACAATCGCCTAAAATCTGTCTGAAATCCGCACATAAAAATGGAAAACCCGTCCGATATGTCAAAAAAATATCTTACGGATTCTTCCACTTTCATGCTGCGCCGGCACCTGTTTACTGTGCCTCAACATCTACGCCTGCAATCTTAATATTGACGACACTGACTTCAAGCCCTGTCATGGTTTCAATTGCAGATTTTACCTTTTCCTGTACCTTTTTGGATACAACCGGAATCTCATAACCGTATCTGATATTGAGTGCTAAATCAACAGAAACGTTTTCCTCACTGACATTGACCTTTACACCCTTGGAAAGGTTCTTCATACCCAGCTTGCTTACCAGTTCATTTGTAATATTGCCTGCCATAGATTTCACGCCTTCAATCTCTGTTGCAGCAAGTCCTGCGATAATTGCCACAACCTCATCCGCAACTCTTACTTCACCGATATTGCTTACGTTCTCGCGGATTGTATAAGTGTTTCCTCTATCTTCAAACTCTTTCGTCATAGATAAACCTCCTAATTATCGAAATGTACTTATTAGATATTATAATCAATTTTTCTGATTATTGCAAACATTTATTGTAATCTTGTCTGCCGCCACTCCTGTTTTTCTTTTTACGATATCTTCAATCTGTGCTTTCTGCGTATCGGTCAGCTGTGTCTGATTGATGACAACATCCACGTTTCCATCTAAAATAGACACTGCCGCATCGGAAAAGCCTTTGGCTTCAAGCAGCAGCTCCGCCGCAATTTCTTTTTCCGAATTATCCGTAATTGCTGAAAGCTGCGCCACCGCCTCTGCCTTTGCACTCTCGGTCAGTGCGGCATTATTAATAACTTCCAGTAAGGTTTCTTTATTTTTTGCACGGATCTGTTCGCGGTTTAACTTTGCTTCCGAAACCACACTTGAAGACACACCGTTACCCGAAGTGAGTACCACACTGCCCGGTTCCTGAAGACTCTGCTCATCCGGTTCGGCATCGTTGCTTAAAATGTCGCCGGATACCTCATCGACCGGATTGGACGTCGGGTCCTGTGTGCTTACCGTGTCATTTACCGTGATAATATCCGATAAATTGCCGGTGTAATTTATGTAGCCTGCCGCAGCTATCATAATTGCCAGTGCCGTAATAATCAGCTGATTCTTTTTAATCTTTTTCAAAACAACCTCCAGATTTTTAATTCATTTTCAAAACTTTAATTTTATGTGCGGGTACTCCAAGCAGTGCTTCTGCCGCGGCTGTAATATCAGCGCATACATTTCCGTCACCACCTCCCTTTGCAACAATGACAATGCCCTCCACCTCCGGCATATTTTCTTTGGTGACATACGGCTCACTGCCCTCCTGCGTATCGTAATAAATATTGCTTGTGCTTCCGCTTTGCTGTGTAGTACTGCGCATGCCCCCGGCACTGTCGCTTTCCTGGATCACGCTTTCACTGTAATCAGAATCCGCCGCAATAATTTTTTCTGATGTATTTTTTAATGTGATGACTACACTGACTTCTCCGACCCCCTCTACTTTTTTTAATGCTTTTTCCAGTTTTTCTTCCAACACCGTTTCGTAGCTTTTTGCGCTTTCTGACAATCCGGTCTGCCGGGTCTGTGTATTTTCATTCGTTTCTGTCTGTCCGGACTTTGAACCGGTCGGAAGTGAAATTACAAGCAGTAAAATCCCTGTAAGTACTACTATTGTTATTTTCTCTTTACCGGATTTATTCTGAATTTTTTCAAAAATTCTGTTCCATTTTATCGGTGCCATGAAATCTTTTCACCTCCTGTTTTCACCGGGACTTCTGTTTTACCTCCACACATGAAATTGTAATATGTAAAAGCTGTGCCAGTTCATTTCGCAGTGTACTGTAATCCTGTGATATTTCCTGTTTTTTTTCTTCTGTGCTTTCCCCGATAACAATCCGTTCAACTGAAATCTGCTGTTCTTTTTTCTCCGATAAAACCACTGATACAGCGCATATCTTTCCATAATCTTTGCTGTCTTTGTCTTTCTCCACCGTAACGGTTGTTTTTGCAGGGTAATAACCGTTTTCCAGTACATATTCTTCCACGGTTTTTGCCGTTTCTTTTTCATAGGCTTCCATGACAGACTGTGCAGAATCCCCTTCCCGGTACGTCAGTTCCTGCTTTAGCCGGTTACTCTGATTATAGGTCATGACAGACTCATAAATTTTATCCGGTGAAATGCCTCCGTGAAAAACTGCCGCAAGCGGCTGTATACACACCATGACAATCAGCAGTCCGCAGATATACGATGCGTACTTCGTATATTTTGCTGACGGCATCAAATGTGTGACAACCGTTGATAAAATACTCAAAATAAAAATTTGTTTTACCCACGATAGTACAGCTTCCATTGTCCACTTCCCTTCTTACTGTAATCCCGTCATCATCACAATCATTGCCAGCATCAGTAAAAATAAACTGACTGCTGCCAGTACCGTCATCAGAAGCATTCCGACTGCCGTTCCCAGTGCATTGACTGCCTTTACCACCCTTTTATCCGCCACCGGTTCAATTACTGCCGCTGTCACTTTAAACAGCACTGCCATCAGTACCAGCTTTAAAACAGGAACTGCACAGACAATCAACACAGCAATGACCGCCGCCATACCGATACCGTTTTTAATAATCTTAGCCGCCCCCCAGACAGTCTGCGTAACCGTTTCTATTGAACTGCCCACACCGGGAAGTGTCTGCACGGCACGGTAAAGCATTTTCTTTTTATAGGTTTCCGATACCGGTACGAGCATTCCCTTTAAGCCTCCAAGCCCTGTAAAAACAACCAATGCCGTCCTGCCCGACCATTTCATGACCTGCACACAGAGTTCCGCCGCTTTCGTAAAACGTTCTTCTTTTGCAACGGCATCTGCCATGGAAATCAGCATATAAATCTGGTCCACCTTGATTAACACGCTTTTAAACAGCAGATTCACGGTGGTAATGAGCATTAATATAATTTCATAATAAACTGCCGCCGTCACATTGCCGGATGCAAAGGCAACCGCCGAAAAAAATACCGGAACAACCGCTTTATATACGCTGATACAGCCCTCCAGCGTATCGGTGCTGATGGTGCATGCCGTATAAAACGAAGCAATCAGCACCGCCGTCAGCGATATGGACAGAATCATCTGTGCCGTGTCGGATATCTGCTCTTTGCATGCAGACGGACCGAAACAGCGGATTGCTGCCGAAAACAGTGCCAGTATGATAATCTGTACGACTGCGGTTTTACTGCCTGTTATGACCTGTAAAAATGTTTTATTCAGTACCGAAAAAATTCTCTGTCCGGTGACACCGTCCTCTCCCGTTATCTGATTGATAATTTCCTGAAAAGAAATGCTGTAACCGCTGTTTTGCCTGACTGCCCTGTCAATGGCAGAATAATCGTAATCGCCGTAACCGGCTTCCTGCACCGTGTCTGCCGCCGCTTCCAATACCATCTGCGTACCGACTGCGGCACATACCGGTTCTGCCCTCATGCCTGCCGCCGCAAGGCTGACACACACCGCTGCCATCACCCCCAATACCCTGATCCCAAAAAAACGTTTTTCCCCCGTCGCATTTCTTTTCCGATACGATGCTTTTATTACCCAATGCATTTTGTCACAACCTCAAATAATGTAAGCACCACCGGCATACCCAGTGCAGCAATCGTGATCTTGCAAAACACCTCCAGTTGTCCCGCCACCGCGCTCTGGCCGTTGTCCCGGCAGATGTCTGCGGCAAGCTGTGTCATATAGGAAATTCCAATCATTTTAACAAGGATTCCGATATATTTTCCGCTGATTCCGATGTACCCCTGTAACATTTTCAACTGTTCTACGATTACCGAAAGTCCCGACAAAATATAAAACAGGATAAATACCGATACTCCGGCGGCGACAAGCATCGTCATTTCACTTTTTACGCTTTTTAAAACCGCTGCCAGAAACACACCTGCTAACGCCGCCATAATCACTTTGATTCCTTCCATGCCCTTCTCCGCCTATAATTCAAACATTTTTTTCATGGATTCAAATAAATCGCTGATATACGGCACAATCCAATACAACACCAGCAGAAGCCCCGCAAGACTTGTCAAGAACGCCTGTTCTTCCCTCCCACTGTGCTTTAAAATCTGACTGATGACAGAAACCAAAATTCCGACCGCCGCAATTTTAAAGATCAGGCCGACCTCCAAATAACCACCCCCTTATCCGTCTGATGCTTTAAATCAAAATTAATACAATCACAAGTCCTGCTATAACTCCAGCACTTTGATAAATGCGGCACCGGGCATGGATATCTTTTTGTGTTTCTTCAATCAGATTGTCCAGTTCCGAAATATTTTCTTCCAAAAACGCAAGCTGCATCTGAATGTCCAGATGGAGCGGAATACTTCCGATATTTTTTAAAATTTCACTGTCACTTTCTGTCAGATAAATATCACGGACATAGCTGTCAATACCGGCTGCCCACGTTTCCCAGAATCCGCTGTATGTATGCTGTTCCAGATTTTCCGATACAAAGATATAAAACTGTGACAAGTAATCATAACGGCTTTTCTGCCCGATTTGTGCCAGTGCCTGCGGCATGGCTATTCTTGCCACACGCAGCTGTCCGCTAAGGCAAAGCAGGGATTCCTTAAACTGCTTTAACCGCCACAGCCTGCTTTTTTTCTGAAAAGCATAAAACAGTCCGTAACAGGTTGTACCGGCCACAATACACACTGCACCGCAAAATTTTATCATCGCTCACTCCTCCTTTATAATTCCAGACATTCCTGTACTGTTCCCGCACCATTTTTACCGGATAATACAATCAATCTGCCAAATACCCCCCGTTTTAGCAGCGCACCCAGTTCCGGTTGCTGATACAGTTCTTTAACGTCTGCCCCATGCACCGTACCAATCACGATACAGCCGCAGTGTATTACTGACTCAATGGCTTCTATGTCTTTTTTTCCGCCAATCTCATCGACTGCCACAATATCCGGCGACATCGCCCGGATTACCATCAACATCCCCTCTGCCTTCGGGCAGCAGTCGATGACATCAGTACGCTCTCCCAGATGATTCTGCGGAATCCCGTCCACACAGGCGGCAATTTCAGAACGTTCATCGACAACGCACACCTTTTTTGCAGGCATCACACTGCCCTGTGAAAGCTGTCTTACAATGTCCCGCAAAAGTGTAGTCTTGCCGCAGCAGGGCGGCGAAATAATCAGCGTATGTTTCAGAATTCCGTCTTTGCATACAAAATCCATAACCGCATCTGCACAGCCGATTTTTTCATGTGCCACCCGGATATTTAAAAATGACAGGGACGTCTGTCCGGTAACGATACCATTTTCCAGCACAGCACGCCCCAGTACACCAATCCGGTGTCCGCCCCGCACGGTCAGATATCCCTGCCTGATTTCCTCCTGGAACGCATAGAGGGAATAATGGCTCATATATTCCAGACACTGCCGGATATCCTGCTGCGCTATAATTACTTTGTCTGTCCGGTAATCCTTTCCCTTAAACCGGATTTCTGGCGGCTGTGCACACCGCAGACGGATTTCTTCCAGTCCGTCATAGGTAACCCGGAAACCAAACATCCCTGAAAACAGACTGTTTTTCAGCCTGTCCGGCAGTAAATTTTCAATTTCTTTTATTCTGTCCGTCATTTTCCCTCCATTCTACAGACGCCCCGCCTGTTTCTTTTTGGTTTATCCCAATATATGTGGACAGCTTTTGTGATATGCCACTTATTTTTGTGGCATTTGCCACTTATTTTTTGTGGCATTTGCCACTTTTCTTTGGTGGCATTTTTCGCACATTCTTATCATAAATCTAATTAAAAAAGATAGGTTTTAGCGCACTATGAAAAAATGGCTCTGCCTCGTGCTTTTTCTGACAACCCTTACATATTCCATTACGGCACTCCTGCCGTCCCGTATCCGTGTTTCTGCCGCCGAAGACGATTTGCAGCTGCATGCAAAATATGCCGTATTGTTAGACGGCGATTCGGGACGTGTTTTATATGGAAAGAATGAAGACACCCCTGCTCCCATGGCAAGCACCACAAAGATTATGAGCTGTGTCATTGCCTTAGAATACGGTTTAAAGGAAATGACCTGCACCACAAGCGCCTATGCCGCTTCCATGCCCGATGTCCAGTTAAATGCAAAGAAAGGCGAAACGTTTACCTTAAATGATCTGCTCTATTCGCTGATGTTAAAATCCCACAATGATTCGGCAGTTATTATTGCAGAAAATACTGCCTGTTACTATATTTATCAGGTTCAGTCCGGCATTTATCCCGATACGTATGACGTACTTTCCGGAAAAGACCTCTCCTTTGTGTCATTTCCTTCCGGATTTGACACTTCTTTTCTGCAAAATATCACAACCGAGCAAAGCAAAATCCTCGTTGCCGTGTTTACAGGGCTGATGAATGAAAAAGCCGTATCTCTAGGCTGTACACAGACTCATTTTATTACACCAAACGGACTGGATGCCTCTGATGAAACCGGGGAACATGCCACAACGGCAAAAGAACTTGCCGTTATCATGTCCTACTGTATACAAAATGAAGAGTTCCTTGCGATTACCCAGGCAAAGGAACATCAGTTTGATTCTTACAGTGTTTCCAATGCCAATGCCTTTTTAAATATGTATGACGGCGTGCTCTCCGGAAAAACCGGATTTACCGGCAATGCCGGCTACTGCTATGTCTGTGCCTGCCGGTATGACGGCAAAACCTTTATTGCAGCACTGCTTGCCTGCGGCTGGCCGCCTGCAAAAACCTACAAGTGGCAGGACTGCCGCACGCTGTTAAACTGGGGGAAAGAACATTTTAATCATGAAGAAATTATTGGTAAAAACTTTCCTCTAAAAAGCATCACCGTTACCGACGGGCTGGAAAAGGAACTGCCGGTTTCCATTCACGATACCTGCCGTCTGCTGCTGCGTAAAGAAGACCTTGTCAACGTTGTTATTAATACGCCGGACAACATTGCCGCCCCTGTCTTTACCGGTGATATTGTCGGTTCTGTCTGTGTCTACGTCAATGATGAGCTTTTATTTTCTACACCTGTCTATGCCGATACCTGTATCCGCCGCACCGATTACTTGTATTTTCTCAATCAGGTGATAAAATCATTTTGTTTTGTCGACAAATAACAGTTTTTGCGCTATACTGTATGAAGTTTACAGTTTTTAAAGAAAGGTGATAATGTTACGATGAATAAGATTTATAAAGCATTTCCGGGCGGAAAGCACAAAGTACTTACATTCAGCTATGATGACGGCAAACTAGAGGACAGACGTCTTGTTGAGATTTTTAACAAAAACGGTCTGCGTGGTACCTTTAACTTAAACACCGGCATTGACCAGCCGGATATCCGTATCCCGAAAGACGAATGGAAGGATTTATATGCCGGACATGAGGTTGCGGTTCATACCTGCACCCACCCGACAATCGCAAGATGCCCTGACAATGAAATTGTCTATGAAATCTTAAATGACCGCATGGAACTTGAAAAAATCATGGGCTATCCAATCCGCGGCATAGCTTATCCGAACGGTTCAAGCAATGAAAAAGTCTGCCGTATCGCAAACAGCCTCGGCATGGAATACGGTCGTGTTGCCGCCGATAAATATGCAGCTGTCTATGCAGCACAAAAAGGTGCTAAAGAAGCTGAAGGGCCGATTCTTTTAGGCGATGAAACCGGTTTTGGCATGCCTGAAAATTATATGCAGTGGCTTCCTACCTGCCACCACAACCACCATCTGGTAGAATTCGGCAAGGCATTTCTTTCATTAAAAAAGAAACAGTATCTCTATATGATGTATGTATGGGGACACAGCTTTGAATTTACCCGCAACAACAACTGGGAAATCATGGAAGAATTTGCAGAAATGATGGGCGGCCACGATGACATCTGGTATGCTACCAATATCGAAATCGTCGATTACAACAAAGTCTTTGACCGTCTGCAGTTTGCCGCAGACAACAGCTTTGTATACAATCCGTCTGCTGCTTCTGCATGGCTGTGCATCAACAACACGCAAATCGTAGAAGTCAAGGGCGGAACACTGGTACACTTATCATGAGGGACTATATGAAAACATGGATTGCTAAAATCAAAGACTCCGGTCCGTGGATTGTCTTTTTTGAAATTTTTGTCATTGCACAGCTGCTGTTAATTTTTGTTTTTAACCTGACACATTTAAAATATGAAGCAGGCTTTGATTCCTCCGCCGCCATGGCGCAGGCAATGGAAATCTGGAATCAGAAAAGCATTTTTTTAAAACACTGGGATTACCAGTCTACACTTGGACTCGATTCCGTGATTATTCCCGCGAGTATTTTTTACGGGATTACCCACAACATTTTTTTAGCCTACGGCATTGCTGACTGTCTGGGTGTTTTGCTCTACATTTACATTTTCAGGGATATTTTTAAACTGTTACAGCTGCCGAAGCTGGTACGCATGATTGTTTATGTACTTCTGCTGACACCGTATTCTTTGGAACCGCTCGGATATATGCCGATGATGTTTACGGGTGCCGCCTATTACATCATTAAAGTGCTGATTCCGATTATGCTGATTGATATTCTTTTAAAAATCAGGCTTGGGATACCGGTCCGCAGATATCTTCATATTTTGATTACTTATTTTGCTGCTGTGTATCTGACTGCACTCTCCTGCGGTCTGTACCTGTTGATTTGCGGTCTGTTTCCAATTATTTTATATGAATTGTTTACCGTCATCTGCAGTGGCAGTTTCAAAAACTTTTTGAGTAAAAACACGCTTCTGCTTTCCGCAAGTCTTGTCATTTACGGACTGGGCTATGCCAGTGCAAAAATTTACGGTGCTGACATTTTTACAAACGAAATGGTGCTTACCACGGCAGAAAATTTTGTCAATAATTTTGCAAAATGTATTGTCGGCATTGCAGAGCTGTTCGGCGCACTGCCAAATCAGAAAATTGTCGTAACATCAGCCTTTGGTATCCATTATCTGTCACATATGGCGGCTTTTTTGCTGTTTGTCATTATTCTGATTGCAACGATAAAGACAGTCCACCCGCTGTCCGGCTTGTTAAAAAACGGTCAGACAGATTCCCCGGTACAGACAGTTGCCGGCATGGTATGCTGTATTATTGCCGTTAATCTTGCCGTATTGATTTTAACCGATACGACTTACGGTTCTGAAACCTTTGAATTCAGATACCACTTAATTCCTGTGGTATCCGGATTTCTGATTGTCGGCATCGGCATCGGCGGCCTGGTGGCATGGCTTAAAGCCCACCCGAATCCGCTTATTTTTACTTCTGCCATGGCTTCGATTGCAATCATCTGGCTGTTGTGCAATATCGTCTTTTACTATTATTATACAAGCCGCAACAATTACGAAACCAGTACCGCAATTACCGGTTATGTACAGGAACATTCCGACTGTGATTTAGTATATTTTATCGGTGACAGTGATTCGGAAATTATCGAAGTTGCCCGTATCGCACGGCTTTTGGAAAATCGTCTGAATATCATTGATGGAATTTCCGTAGGTTCATTTCTTGGCTGGGGCGCTAGCCGCACTTACTATGATCCTATGGAAACGTTTGATAAGGTTATTATTGTATGCACCGATGAAACCTACGATTCCATTGAGCCTTACTACCGCCGTGACATGACTAAGCTTGGAACTGTTGAGGGCTACACGCTCTACGAGCTGACCGATATTCTTTCTCCGGAAGAATATGAAAAAGAACCAAAAGATAAAGCAGATGATGAATCAGCGTCAGACGATGAAGACGATACAATGTCCGGTAGTGACACGGATACGGAAGACTAAATAATATAATCATTATATTTCAGGTCTCCGCCGCATCGAATATAAATTTGATGCGGCGGAGGTTTTCTTTATACAATCTTAATGTTCTGATAAATACCCTTACACCATCTTTAAACTGTATTCTATATAATAATCATTACAAAACCATTTAACTCAACAAGGAGCTGCTATATATGTTAGAAACATTACATAGAAAAAAACACCTTACATCTTTTCAATTTATTATTCTTGGCTTTGCCGGAATTATTTTTGTCGGTGCATTGCTTTTAATGCTGCCCATTTCATCTGCCACGGGGACAATCACACCTTTTAACGAGGCTCTGTTTACATCCACATCCGCTGTATGCGTAACCGGCCTTGTTGTACAGGACACCGGCAGCTACTGGTCCTTTGTAGGACAGCTGATTATTTTAATACTCATACAGACCGGCGGACTTGGTGTTGTAACGGTTGCCGCATTCGTTTTTATGCTTTCCGGCAGAAAAATATCCCTTATGCAGCGCAGCACCATGCAAAATGCCATTTCAGCACCGACAATCGGCGGCATTGTCCGTTTGACAAAATTTATTTTAAAAGGAACTTTTATCATTGAATTTCTAGGTGCCTTGCTTATGATGCCCGTATTTATTCATGATTTTGGGATAAATGGTCTCTGGATGTCTGTATTTCATTCCATATCCGCTTTTTGTAACGCGGGATTTGATATTCTGGGAAGCAAAGACTGCCTTTATCCATCTCTTACAGGTTACAGCAATAATTATATCATTAATATGATCATTATGTTCTTAATTATTGCAGGAGGTATCGGTTTCTTTACCTGGGACGATATCTATACACATAAATTTCATATAAAAAGATACCGCATGCAAAGCAAAATCATCCTTACAACAACAGCTCTTTTAATTATCCTTCCGGCTGTACTTTTCTTTCTTTGTAATTTCAAAGAATTACCGTTTGGAAAGAGGCTGATACTCTCTCTTTTCCAATCCGTAACTCCCAGAACCGCCGGATTTAATACAGCCGATATTTCATCCATGACAGATTCTTCACAGGCTGTTATGATTCTGCTTATGTTTATCGGCGGTTCTCCAAGCTCTACTGCCGGAGGTATAAAGACAACCACCTTTGCGGTTCTGTTATTAAATGCTTTTGCAACTTTCCGCAGCCAAGAAGATGTCTGTGCCTTTGGACGCCGCTTTGACTGTCAGGCTATAAAAAATGCAGCAACCATTACGATGATGTACTTTATACTTTTTTTCACCGGGGGCATTGCAATCAGTATTTACGAAGGTCTTCCTCTTTCAAGCTGTTTATATGAGGCTGTATCTGCGGTCTGTACCGTTGGACTGACATTGGGCATTACTCCAAAGCTGCACATTCTGTCCCGTTTTATATTGATTCTTCTTATGTATCTCGGGCGTGTCGGCGGACTAACATTAATTTACGCAATTCTGTCTAATAAAAACAGAAACAATGCAAAAATGCCTTTAGAAAAAATAACTATTGGATAATACAATGAGGATCATTATGAAAAATAACGCTGATGCGCTTATTTTTCACACGGCTATTTGTTTCTGAGCGAAAACAAATAGCCATGATTGCAGATGAGAAATCGCCTGCGCGAATTTCTCATCGCAACTTCACAACAAAGTCGCTCAGAAATGAGGATTATTATGAAAAACATTTTACTTATCGGACTCGGACGTTTCGGCAGACACATTGCAATTCAGCTCAGCCAGCTTGGTCATGATATTATGGCTATTGACACGGATGAAGAAAGAGTCAATGACATTCTTCCATTTGTTACTAATGCACAGATTGGCGACAGTACCAACCCTGATTTTTTAAAATCACTTGGCATTGGAAATTTTGATATCTGCTTTGTTACTATCAGTGGAAGCTTCCAGAATTCGCTTGAAACTACATCACTGTTAAAAGAGCTTGGTGGGAAATTAGTCATTTCCCGTGCCGAACGTGATGTACAGGAAAAATTTCTTTTACGCAATGGTGCAGATAAAGTCATTTATCCTGAAAAACAGGTAGCAAAATGGGCATCCATCCGATATACCGATGATCACATTCTGGACTATATGGAGGTGGATGCTTCCCACGCTATTATTGAAGTTGAAGTTCCTTCCGGCTGGATTGGCAAAACAGTCGGTGAACTGGATATCCGTAAAAAATATAATATCAATATTATGGCTGTTAAAAGCAACGGAAAAATTAATATGTCTGTCTCAACAAACACTTTGTTTACCAATAATATTACTTTATTGGTTCTTGGTGAATATAAAGCAATTCAAAAATGTTTTCATATTTAATAGGTAAGGAGATGGTTCTAATGACAGATATATTTCTTGCTTTCAGTTTACTTTTTATCTTTATTATCGTCGGCTTTTGGATTATGTCCAAAATCGACCGCTTTATTAACAGCTTACGCGATAAACTTCAAAAAGATGATGCCATGGAAGATGATAACACAAAAGGTAATGATCATGAAGATTGGTAAAACAACTTCTGAAGCATAAAATTTTAAAAAATCGAAGATTATCATTCTATATCATGGTATAATAAATCAAATCGGACAATGGTGGTGAAATAAATGGATAAGACATACACAAATGGTTCAGACCGGACAGAAGAACACATATTAGTCTGTCTGTCTTCCTCTCCTTCCAATAAAAAAATTGTGCATACCGCAGCAGCAATGGCTGCTGCCCTGCATGCACGTTTTACCGCGCTTTATGTTCAAAACAGAATATTATCGGATACATCTGATAAAAAAAGGCTTGAAGAACATATTCATTTTGCTGAAAAACTCGGTGCAGAAATTGTAACAACGCATGGTGAAAATATTCCTGTTCAAATTGCAGAATACGCACATCTATCTAATGTTACAAAAATCGTTATTGGACAGAGCAATGCAAAACGAAGCCATTTTTTCAGCAGGGCCGCACTCACAGAGCAGTTGATTAAAGCAGCTCCTGACATTGATATTCATATTATTCCGGATGCTGTTAAATCAGAAATTTATCCTAAAAAGCAGCCTTTACTGTATACCAACAAACCATCCTTAAAAGACTGCTTTTTAACAATATCCATATTTGCCATCTGTACACTCATCGGATTGCTGTTTCAAAAGCTGAAATTTACAGATACAAATATTGTTACAATATACATCCTTGGCGTACTGCTCACTTCTATTGTAACAAACGGATATCTTTGTAGTATTTGCAGTTCTTGTTTGAGTGTGGTCCTATTTTGTTTCTTCCTGACCGAACCACGTATGTCTTTTCAGACTTATGCCGTTGGATATCCCGTAACTTTTTTGATTATGCTGATATCCTCTGTACTGACCGGAACACTTGCAGCTAAATTAAAAACGCATGCAAAGATCTCTGCGCAGCTTGCATTCCGGACACAAATTTTATTTGATACCGACCGCTTACTGCAAAAAGCAACCGGCAGTACAGAGATTCTTAGTATTACCTGCTCACAGCTTGCCCGGCTGCTCAACCGCAATATTACAGCCTACGTCGCAGAGCAAGGCACACTCTCAAAGGGGCAGCTTTTTTTTAATAAAAAGGAGACTCCCGCAGAAGACATTTTAACCGAAAAGGAATATGAAATTGCCAAATGGGTGTATGAGAATAAAAAACGCGCCGGTGCCACAACCCGTCATTTTAACGATGCAGAATGTCTATATCTTGCAATCCGTATCGGAAATAATGTGTATGGTGTCATTGGAATTCCCGTAAAAAAAGACTCCCTGGATTCCTTTGAGCACAGTATTCTGCTTTCCGTTATTAACGAATGTGCTCTTGCCATGGAAAATTCGCAAAATGCAATAGAAAAAGAAAAAAATGCGATTTTAGCAAAAAACGAACAGCTTCGTGCCGATCTTTTACGGGCAATTTCCCATGATCTGCGTACCCCGCTGTGTTCCATCTATGGCAATGCCGATATGCTGCTAAACAATGATACCTGCCTCGATACGTCAACTAAACATCAGATTTACACGGATATCTATGACGATTCTGAATGGCTGATTGGTGTAGTAGAAAACCTGTTATCTATTACAAGATTAAATGACGGACGGTTAAAATTTAAATTTACCGACCAGCTTGTAGATGAAGTTATTGCAGAATCACTGCGGCATATTAACCGGAAACACGACAATCATAAAATCATTGCAGACTGTAATGAATTAATTCTTGCCCGTATGGATGTGCGCCTTATTATTCAGGTTCTTGTTAATTTGATTGACAATGCTGTAAAATATACACCTGCAGGTTCAACAATTTATATCCATGCCGTCAAAAAAAGCGCGGAAGCACAAATCAGCGTAACGGATAACGGTCCGGGTATTCCCGATCCAATAAAACCGCATATCTTTGAAATGTTTTATACCGGAAAAAATACAATTGCTGACAGTCATCGCAGTCTTGGTCTTGGACTTGCACTTTGCCATTCTATTATTGAAGCACATAATGGAAAACTTAATCTTACTGACAATGTACCACATGGCTGTATTTTTACTTTTACACTACCACTGAGCGAGGTGACATTAAATGAATAAATTATTAATTCTGGTTGTTGAAGATGACCGTCCGGTACGCAATCTGATTGTAACCGCATTAAAAACACACGACTATAAATATCTGACCGCCGAAAACGGAAATTCGGCCATTTTAGAAGCTTCGTCCCATAATCCGGATATTGTACTGCTTGATCTTGGTCTTCCCGATATGGAAGGTGTTGATGTAATCAAAAACATCCGGACATGGTCCAATATGCCCATTATTGTCATCAGCGCCAGAAGTGAGGATGCTGATAAAATAGAAGCCCTTGATGCCGGTGCTGATGATTATATCACGAAACCTTTTTCCGTTGAAGAACTTCTTGCACGCATACGCGTTACCCAGCGCCGTCTTGCAATGATTCAATCCGACGAAAATCAGGAATCCTCTGTTTTTATAAACGGTCAGCTAAAAATAGATTATACGGCCGGTTGCACCTATCTAAATGGAACGGAGCTTCATTTAACGCCAATTGAATACAAACTCCTGTGCCTGCTCTCCCGCAATGTCGGAAAAGTATTAACACACACCTATATTACCCAGCAGATCTGGGGCAGCAGCCTTGAAAATGATATTGCTTCCCTGCGCGTTTTTATGGCAACACTACGAAAGAAACTTGAGGTTTCCCAAAATGATATCCAATATATTCAAACACATATTGGAATCGGATACAGGATGCTAAAAATCGAATAAATGGTACAAATATTCAATCAGCTCAGGCGCTTATCCTCGCCTGGCCACCCACAACATTAAAAAGAACGCAGGAAATCATTCCTGCGTTCTTTTATAGGTATGTATCCGTATTGCAGATTCGCACTGCGGATTTTACCGGCTCTTTTAATTTACTGTGGCTGCTTACCGATATAAGCTAAGATACCACCATCAACATAAAGAATATGTCCGTTTACTGCATCTGAAGCTTCTGAAGCTAAGAATACAGCAGGACCAGCTAATTCTTCCGGCTTTAACCATCTGTTAGCAGGTGTCTTAGCACAGATGAACTGATCAAATGGATGTCTTGAACCATCTGCCTGACGTTCTCTTAACGGAGCTGTCTGAGGTGTTTCAATATAACCAGGTCCGATACCGTTACACTGGATATTGTACTGGCCATATTCAGAACAGATATTTCTTGTAAGCATCTTTAAACCACCCTTAGCTGCAGCGTAAGCTGAAACTGTTTCACGGCCTAATTCTGACATCATAGAGCAGATGTTGATAATCTTACCATGACCTCTTTCGATCATTGAAGGGATAACTGCCTTAGATACGATGAAAGGTGCATTTAAGTCAACGTCGATAACCTGTCTGAACTGTTCAGCAGTCATATCGCACATTGGAATTCTCTTGATGATACCAGCGTTGTTTACAAGGATATCGATAGGAGCTACATCCTTAGCAATCTGAGCTACCATAGCATTAACCTGTTCTTCGCTTGTAACATCACAAACATATCCGTGAGCATCGATACCTGCTTCCTTATATGCTGCAAGTCCCTTATCTACTAATTCCTGCTTAATATCGTTGAAAACGATTGTTGCACCAGCCTTAGCCATACCGCTAGCGATAGCGAAACCGATACCATAAGAAGCACCTGTAACTAAAGCAACTTTTCCTTCAAGTGAAAAATTTACTGACATTTTAAAATCTCCTTTTCTTAGTTTGTTTATAAATGAAACCCTTGCGGATACCATTCCGGTAAATTATGTAAATCCCAATACCGTAGATTATACGGATATTAGCGTAAGTCCTTCATATCGACATCATCCATGTCATCGAAGTCCTGATTTTCACCAACCATGCCCCAGATAAATGTATAAGCATGTGTTGCAGAAGCTGAATGGATAGACCAGCTCGGTGAAATAACTGCTTCTTCATTTCTCATAACAATGTGGCGTGTTTCTGTCGGTTCACCCATATAATGGAAAACAACAGCGTCATCCGGTACTTCAAAGTACAGATAAACTTCCATTCTTCTGTCATGTGTATGACATGGCATTGTATTCCATACACTGCCCGGTTCAAGGCATGTCATACCCATTTCAAGCTGACAGCTTTCAACCTGTCCCGGAAGAATGTACTTGTTGATTGTTCTGTGATTTGCACTTTCAAGACATCCAAGTTCCTTCTTATTTTCAGGAAGAATGTCCTTTGCAGGGTCGATAAATACTGTCGGATAAGTCTTGTGTGCCGGTGCACTGTTGAAATAGAACTTTGCAGGATTTGAAGCATCATCACTTGCAAATGAAATTTCTTTTGCACCCATTCCGATATACATACCGTCCTTGTACTTAAACTTGTATTCTGTACCGTCAACTGTAACTGTACCGTTACCGCCGATATTGATAATACCCATTTCACGTCTTTCGAGGAAATACTTTGCACGAAGCTCGGCACCTGCCTCTAATACTAATGTCTTCTTTGCCGGTGTTGCCGCACCTACAATAATTCTGTCAATCTGGCTGTAGATTGTCTTAATCTCATCTACTGCGAATAAATCCTGAATCAGGAAATCATGTCTTAATCTGTCTGTGTCGTAATTCTTTACGTCTGCTGGATTTGCACCTGGTCTTACTTCCATTACAATTCTCCTTTTCTAAAAAATATTGGCTCAATTTGCCTTAATTATCTATATCTTACCATATTTCCTACAAAATTACAATACAAATTGTAAGTGTTTACATTTTATGCTACAATCTCAGTAAAATCTACACTCAGGAATGTCTGCTGTATGCCGTGTCCTGCACGTTCACAGCCCAAATTCCTATAAATAACGACAAATAAGGACTACTGTTATGAATCATTATCTGATAACCATTCAATATGACGGTTCTGCCCACCACGGCTGGCAGCGCCTTGCAAATGAATCCGATACCGTTCAGGGTATTTTAGAAAATGCCCTGTCTGCATATTTTAAGGAAAGCATACGCATTACCGGAAGCGGCCGCACCGATGCCGGTGTCCACGCACTGCACCAGTACGCGGATTTTTTCTGCCGTGCTTCTTTAAATATACAGGATACGCAGTTTTTAACGGACTTTAACAACACCCTGCCGCCCGATATCCGGGTGACAGGTATCCGCCCTGTTTCCGCCAAATTTCACAGCCGCAAAAGTGCTGTCGGCAAAATCTATACCTATTATACGGTGCTTTCGGACAAACCGGACGTTTTTTCCCGGAACTACGCATACTGCCCTGCCGACACACCGTTCCGCTTAAAAAATGCTGAACTGCCGCCGCTTTCTTATTCTGAAATGCGCACCGCCGCCGATGCCTTGTGCGGCACACACGACTTTACCAGCTTTACCTCAGATAAAACCCCCGGTAAATCCCATGTGCGCCGGATTGATTCTATCACTGTTGATACTGTCACACTGCCCTCCGGCATAGAGCTTTTACGCTTTACCTTCTGCGGAAACGGCTTTTTATACAATATGGTGCGCATTTTATCGGGTACACTGCTGGCTGTGGGGCTGGGTCAGATTTCAGCCGCACGGATTCCCGCAATTATTGAAGGAAAAAGCCGTCCGCTTGCCGGTCCGACACTTCCGCCCTGCGGTCTGTTTTTAACCGATGTCACATACCCTTAAACATTTATCAGATATTTTATCCTGTATTTTTTCATTAAATGTCTTTTTCCGTGATGACACCGTGAATGAGCGGGCGTACCGGTACGGGGTCTTCCGAAAATGAATATGCGCCTGCAAGCCGCTTCTTTGCCGCTTCAAGCTTATCCTTATCATTGGCATAAAGCCTGGCTAGCGGCTCATTTTCTTTTACAAAATCACCGACTTTTTTGTTTAACACAATTCCTGCCGATAAATCAATAACGGAATCCTTTGTTTCCCTGCCGCCGCCTGCCGTCATTGCGGCAAGTCCGACTTCCTCGGACTGGATATGGGCAATATAGCCCGTCTTTGGCGCAGTAATCGTATCGGTATATGTGGCATGCAGCAGACGTTGTGGATTTTCCACATCTTCCCTGCTGCCGCCCTGTGCCGTCACAAATTCAATCATTTTTTCATAAGCAGAGCCGTCCTTTAATGTCCCTCTGAGCTTATCTGCGGCTTCTTCCAAAGAATCCGCTTTTCCTGCCGATACGAGCATATACGAACCGAGTGCCACACACAAATCTTCAAGGTCTTTGGGCCCGTTGCCCTTTAACGTATCAATGGCTTCTATCACCTCTAACGCGTTTCCGACGGAAAATCCTAACGGTTCATCCATTTCCGAAATGACTGCGGCAGTCTTTCTACCCGCACCATATCCGATGCGCACCATTTCCTTTGCAAGCTTTCGGGCAGCTTCTTCCGTTTTCATAAATGCGCCGCTGCCCACTTTTACATCAAGCACAATCGTATCTGCTCCCGCCGCAATCTTTTTACTCATGATACTGCTTGCGATTAACGGCAGACTGTCCACGGTATCGGTTACATCTCTTAACGCATACAGCTTTTTATCGGCAGGCGCTAAATTTCCGGTCTGACCTGTAATCGCCATGCCGATTGTGTTGACATTCTGTATAAATTTTTCTTCGGAAAGCGCCGTGCTAAACCCCGGAAAACTCTCCAGCTTGTCAATCGTTCCACCGGTGTGTCCAAGCCCTCTGCCGCTCATTTTTGCCATTTTAACGCCCAGCACTGCCGCCATCGGTGCGAGTACCAGGGTCGTCTTGTCGCCCACACCGCCGGTGCTGTGCTTATCCGCCGTTACACCGTGAATGGCAGACAGCGAAAGACAGTCGCCGCTTTCTGCCATTGCCAGTGTCAGTGCCAGCGTTTCCGCTTCATTCATGCCCTGAAAATAAACCGCCATTAACAGCGCCGCCACCTGATAATCAGGAATCGTTCCATTTGTGTATTCTTTCACAAAGTAATCAATTTGCTCCTTGGAAAGCACACCGCCGTCCCGCTTGGTTTTGATAATATCATACATTCTCATATTAATCTCCATTTTATAAACCCGATTTATCCGTTTTTACGGTTATCCGATTAATTTTTTAAAATTTTTTTTGCATAGCTTTCTCCGATTGTTGTCGGTTCTGTACCGAAAATGTCTGCAATTGTCTGTGCAATGTTGGCATACGTCTTTCCCGTGCCTAAATCCACATTTTTATTTAACGCTTCCCCATACATTAAAAGCGGCACATACTCTCTTGAATGGTCTGTGCTTGGCGTTGTCGGGTCACAGCCGTGGTCTGCCGTAATAATCAGCATGTCGTCTTTACGCATTGCCGCAAAAATCTCCGGCAGACGCGCATCAAATTCTTCCAGTCCGCGTGCGTATCCTTTAACATCGTTTCTGTGTCCCCATGCCGAATCAAATTCAACAAGATTTGTATAAATAATGCCTTCATTTCCCTGTTTCATATACCGCAGGGTAACGTCAATGCCGTCCTGATTGTCTTTGGTGTGCGTTGCTTCACCGATACCCACTCCCGCAAAAATGTCTTCTATCTTGCCGACACCGATTACAGACAGTCCTTTGTCCTGCACGCGGCATAAAATATTGTCTGTCGATGGCTTTAACGAAAAATCACGGCGGTTCGGCGTTCTTGTATACACGCCGTTTTCACCGGTAAACGGTCTTGCAATGACTCTTGCCACCGCGTGTTTTCCGGTAAGAATCCGTCTTGCCGTATGACACAGCTCATACAGCCGCTCAACCGGAATCACATCTTCATGTGCCGCAATCTGAAAAACAGAATCGCCCGATGTATAGATGATGGGTTTTCCGGTGCGGATATGTTCCTCACCCAGCTGTTTAATAATCTCTGTTCCCGATGCCGGAATATTTCCAAGAATTCCGGAAACTCCGGTTTCTTTGATAAACGGCTCAATCACTTCCTGCGGAAAGCCGTCCGGATAAACCGGAAACGGATCCGGCGAATAAATTCCTGTCATTTCCCAGTGTCCAATCGTTGTATCTTTTCCGTTAGAAATCTCTGCCAGCCGTCCGTAACAGCCCTTTGGCTGTTCACATTTTTCAATGCCTGTAATGCCCGCAATATTTCCGATACCTAACTGAACCATATTCGGAATTTTTAAACCGCCGACTGCTTTTGCCGTATTGCAAAGCGTATTGCTTCCGACATCACCAAATTTGTCCGCATCGGGAAGCTCCCCGATACCGACACTGTCTAACACGATCCAGATTACTCTTTTTACCTCTGCCATGTAAATCCGTCCCTTCTATATTTTAGTAAATGTTATTGATAAATTTTTGTTTTCTCTTACTTACAATCATAACACTTTTTTATGGGGAATCAACATTTTAAAAATCAAACTATATTTACATTTCTTATAAAATATAATATAATCATTTAATCAGAAGTACAAACTATAAGAAATAGAAATGAGGAAAAATCAATGAGTTTTGAATTTGTTAAAAAGCTTCCGGCACCTAATGAAATTAAAAGAGATTTCCCGGTGCCTGAAAGGATTGCCCGTTTAAAGGCACAGCGTGATGCCGAAATCCGCGATGTTATTACGGGAAAATCTGATAAATTTCTTGCAATTATCGGACCATGTTCCGCCGACAACGAAGCTGCTGTTTTAGATTATACGCTTCGTTTAAAAAAGGTACAGGAAAAAATCAAAGATAAAGTAATTATTATTCCACGCGTATACACAAACAAACCGCGTACAACCGGTACCGGTTACAAGGGAATGTTACATCAGCCGGACCCTGAAAAGAAGCCGGATTTACTCGGCGGACTGGTTGCAATCCGTAAAATGCACATCAACGTCATGGAACAGACCGAGCTGATGCCTGCCGATGAAATGCTTTACCCTGAAAATTACTGGTATTTAGCAGATGTGTTATCTTATGTCGCAGTCGGCGCACGTTCCGTAGAGGACCAGCAGCATCGTCTGACTGTCAGTGGAATGGATGTTCCTGCCGGTATGAAGAATCCGACCAGTGGTGATTTATCCGTCATGTTGAATTCTGTTGTTGCCGCACAGGCAAAGCAGACCTTTATTTACCGCGGCTGGGAAGTCAATACACCGGGTAACGAACTGGCTCACACCATTTTGCGTGGTGCGGTCAACAAGCATGGTCAGTGTATTCCAAACTATCACTACGAAGATTTAATGCGCCTTTCCAATATGTATAAGACCAAAGATTTGAAGAATCCTGCCGTTGTTGTCGATGCCAACCACAGCAACTCCTCTAAAATGTATTTTGAACAGATTCGTATTGTCAAAGAAGTATTGCACAGCTGCAAGCACTCTGCCGATGTGAAACAGCTTGTCAAAGGTGTCATGATTGAAAGTTATATTGAGCCTGGCAACCAGAAAGTCGGCGAAGGGGTTTACGGTAAATCCATTACCGATGCCTGCCTTGGCTGGGAAGAATCTGAACGTCTGTTATACGATATTGCAGACCTTGTATAAAAATTTGCATAAAATTTTCACAAGCAGTCTTTTCTATAAAAGAAAACAAAAGCTGTATGGGTTCTCAGTAAAGATACCCATACAGCTTTTTTAAAATCAACGGATTACAGTACGCTTCCGTATACGTTCCTGCTCCTACCAGAATCACAGCAATCGCTGTAATAATAAGTACATTTTTTCCGGTCAGATGATGAACATAAAACATTTGGTACAAAAAATACAGCGCTGTTCCATACAGAATATACTGCGGCACAACCGACGCCAGATACAGTCCGATTCCTGCCAGTCCGTAATACATCACCGATGTTGAAACCAGCATTCCGGCACAGATTCCCAGATACGCAATATAAAATGCAATCAAATATTTTCTGAATACCGTCAGCCCCATCATGCCTATCAGCAGTAAATCCCTGAAACGATACCGGATAATATACTTCCAAAGTGCATAATAATTCATTGTAATGTCCGCATATGCCGACAAATAATGCTGATTGTAAATTTCCGGCAATGCAGCCTGATAACGGTACGCTATATTCGCATAACCGGTTCCGATACAGATACCGGCAAAAAATGTCACCGCAAACCGATGGCGCAGCAAAAAATTTTGCATCAAAAATCTTTTTGTTTTCACACAATCCCCCATTTTACAGACAGTCCATATCCAGCAATGTTCCTGTCTTTTTCATTTATGGGACAATATATGCTACTTGCGGTTGATATATGCCATAATCGCCGCAACTGTTTTAGAATCCTGAATCTTACCGCCGTAAATCATACCGGCAAGTTCCTGTGGTGTATACGCATAGACATCAATATACTCATCTTCATCTAAATGCTGCTGTGTCTTTTTTAAATCGGTTGCCAGATAAATGTCAATGACCTCGTCACAGAAGGCAATTGCCGTAACAATTGAAATCAGTGGTTCTAAATGCTCTGAAGCATATCCTGTTTCTTCTTCCAGTTCTCTTGCAGCTGCTTCAATCGTCGGTTCGTCCTTGCTGTTTAATCCGCCCGCCGGAATTTCCAGTGTATAACGGTCTACCGAATTGCGGTACTGTTTTACCATTAAAATTTTACCGTCATCCGTGACCGGCACAACTGCCGCTGCCCCCTGATGTCCGATAAAATCCCAGACCGCCGTATTGCCGTTTGGCACTTTAATCGTATCCGCATACATGGATAAAATTGTGCCTTTGTATTTTAATTCCCTCTGAACTCTTTCAATATGTTCCATACAATTCTCCATTTTTGATCTATTTTATTTTCGTACATGCCTCATAGCACTTATCCGTTGCCTTTATCACGGCATTTCTAAATCCGTATTCTTCCAGTGCCGCAACACCCTGAATTGTTGTTCCTGCCGGTGAGCATACGTTATCTTTTAATTTGCCCGGATGTTCTCCAGTCTGTAATACCATTTTGGCTGAACCTAAAAGTGTCTGTGCCGCCAGCTTATAAGCGTCCTGTCTTGGGATACCGTATTTTACAACGCTGTCTGCCAGCGCTTCGATAAACATATACGCATATGCCGGTGAACTGCCGCTTGCACATACAACGGCACTCATTAAATGCTCCGGCACGGTAACTACCTCACCGAAGGACTGGAAGAACTGTTCTATCGTGTCGCGTTCTTCGATTGTAAATTCTTCTTTATTATAGCTGATGCCTGTCATGCCTTCACCTACCAGTGCCGGTGTATTCGGCATCGCTCTGACAACACGTACACTGCCGCCTAATTTTCCCTTAATGCTGTCAATCGTAATACCCGGTGCGATAGAGATAATAACCTTTTCCGATGTAATCACATTTTCAATATTTTTTAAAACCACATCATACATCTGCGGCTTAACGGCTAGAATAATATACTTTGCGTTATTTGCACATTCTGCATTGCTCTCGGCATATTTTACACCAGTCTGCGCACTGATTTTTTCGCATTTTTCTTTGTGCGGTGTCGTAAATATAATCTGTCCCGGTGCAAATTCTCCAAGTACGCCGTTTAACATCGCATATCCCATATTTCCCATTCCAATAAATCCAAACTGTGCCATTTTTCTTCCTCCATCTCCGCATATATTTGTGCTGTAAATGATATAACTATAAAAGGGCTTTCGCACATTTCCAAACATCTGCATTTTTATGCAAATCCTTCTTTGTGCGACCGCCCTTTTATTATATCAATTTCTGTAATTATTTTGCAAGAAGCTTCTCTACGCTTACCAGTTTTACACAAAGAACAAATAAATCAGCTGCCTGTGCCATCTCTTCCGGTGTTGGGAATGACGGTGCAATTCTGATATTGCTGTCTTTCGGGTCTTTTCCGTAAGGGAATGTTGCACCGGCATTTGTAAGCTTTACACCGGCTTCCTTACACTTTGCAACGATTTCCTTCGCGCAGCCTTCCATTGCATCAAATGAAATGAAGTAACCGCCTCTTGGTGCGTACCATGAACCGATACCCAATCCGCCAAGTTCTGTATTTAACACTTCCAGTACCGCTTCAAACTTTGGACGCATCTGTTCTGCATGCTTTCTCATATGTTCCTTTAAACCGTTGATATCCTTAAAATATCTTACATGACGTAACTGGTTTAACTTATCATATCCGATTGTCTGGATTGTCAGTGACTTCTTAATGTCTGCAAGATTTGCTTCTGATGAAGCCAGTGCCGCAATACCTGAACCCGGGAAGCTGACCTTTGAAGTGGATGCAAATTCAAATACCATATCCGGATTTCCTGCTTTTTCACATTCAGAAATGATGTCTAAGATTTCATCCTGCTTGTCATCGTATAAATGATGAATCACATAAGCGTTATCCCAGAAAATTCTGAAGTCCTTTGCTGCCGGCTTTAAGTTTGCAAAACGCTTTACGGTTTCGTCTGAATAAGTAAAGCCCTGTGGATTTGAATACTTTGGAACACACCAGATACCCTTTACGGTTTCATCGTTGTTTACATACTGTTCTACCATATCCATGTCCGGACCAGATTCTGACATTGGAATGTTAATCATTTCAATACCAAAATGTTCTGTGATTGCAAAATGTCTGTCATATCCCGGTACCGGACATAAGAACTTCACCTTGTCAAGCCTGCCCCAAGGTGTGTTTCCTAAAATACCGTGTGTGTAAGCTCTTGATACCTGATCGTACATAATATTCAGACTTGCATTACCATAAACAATAATATGCTCAGGAGTGGTGCCCATCATATCTGCCATCAGCTTTTTAGCTTCCGGAATTCCGTCTAATACACCATAATTTCTACAGTCTGTTCCGTTTTCTGCCTTTAAATCAGAAGAAGCGTTAATTGCATCTAACAGACCCAAAGATACATTCAGCTGTGTTGCAGACGGCTTACCTCTTGACATATCAAGATTTAATCCCTTTGCTTTTGCTTCTGCATACTGCTGGTTTAACTCAGCCTGTAAGGTTAATAATTCTTCTTTGCTCATTTCACTGTACTGCATAAAATCCTCCTAGTTCATTGCTTATTTTTCTGTAGCTTGCATTATCATACAATGTTTCCGGCAAAAAAGCAAGCTTATTATTATTTATTTGAACTTTTTTCTGTTTTGAACTTATTTTATTAAGTTGTTTCTTTATTTTGGTTTATATTATTAATGGTATCATTCTTATCTGCCTTTTTATCTGAAGTGTTCTTATCCATTTAATTTACTTTCTTCTGTAAAAAGATTTTATTACAACTTTTTATAATACAACTTTCGAATGTGCCTTATAAAATAAAAAAGCTGTGTCTTCCGTTTTACCGGATCACACAGCTTTTACTTTCTTTTTTTCAGACTACCGCAAATTTTACTGCGCCGCCTTAATTTTTCTGATAATGGTCATATATTTTGCGCTAACCTTTTCATTGATTGGCTCTGCAACGCTTTGGAATTTTGCAGACTGTTCCTTTGTTAAATATGTAATCGTACAGCCAGCATCCTCTGCAGCTTTAATTGCTTTTTCATCATATTCCTGCATCCATTTACGCTGAAGCTGTCCGGCTTCCTGTGCGCACTCTCTGACAATCTGCTGCTGCTCGGAAGTAAGCTTGTTCATAGATTCCGTTGATGCCACAATCATTTCCGGGATTCTTGTATGCTCATCAACCGTAATATATGGTGCCACTTTATAATGTCCCGTTGAAATATAGGACGGCCAGTTATTTTCCGCACCGTCAATCGTTCCGGCTTCAATGGAGTTATAAATATCATTATAAGATACATTGATCCCCTTTGCACCACAGCTTTCCAAAAACGCAAACATCGAATCTGTATTAACACGCAGTGTCAGTCCTGCCAGATCCTCCGGACTTGTAATCGGTCTTACATTATTATAAAAATTTCTTGAACCACCGGATATCCAGCACAAACCTTCCAGACCGTTGTCCTTTAACTGCTGCGCCTTTAAAAATTCATTTCCGATTTCTCCGTCCAGCACCTTCCACATATCGTCTTCACTGCTGTACAGATACAATGCCTGAAACGCCTTGATATCATCATAATATGCTGCCACCGGTGATGATACTCTGACAAAATCAATTCCCCCCACGGTTGCCTGTGCTATCTGTTCCGCTTCCGTACCAAGTGTTGAACCATGATAAACTTCTATGACAACTTTTCCGTTTGTTCTTTTCTTAACAAGCTCTGCAAATTTGTCACACGCCTGTGCCGTCGGGTGGTCGCCTTCCTGCACATCTGACATAATCAGGGTGACAACACCTTCATTTTTTGTACCGCAGCCTGAAAATGCAAATAACAATGTCACCAGCATTCCAATAAATAAGACTTTCTTTCTCATACTGTTCCCGCCTCCATTATATTCTTGTAAAACGTCCTACCGTATTTTCCAGCCGTTCTGACACAGATTCAGTCTGTGACATTTCTTCTTTAATCTGACTGATACCCTCTGTCAGACCAACCGTATTATTAGAAACAGCTGCAATACCGTCGGAGTTTTCATTAATTGTAGAAGACATTCCACGGATTAACTTTGCCACTTCTTCCGTTGCCTGTTTTAATTCTACTGCCTTATCTGTAAATCCGCGCATAATATCATCAAAATTTCCTGCGTCCTGATTGTACTGTTCACCAATATTGACCAGTTTATCATAATCCGGCATAACAACCTCTACGATAAAATCAATCATCTTATTGGCATTGTCGGCAAGCTCTGCAACGGAATTGGTCACCTCGTTGCTGATTGCCTGAATATCATTTGCCGTACTTCTGCTGGAATCCGCAAGTACTCTGATTTCATCTGCAACGACTGCAAAACCTTTTCCGGCTTCTCCGGCACGTGCCGCCTCTATCGAAGCATTTAGCGCTAAAAGATTGGTCTGGCTTGAAATACTTAAAATATTATCTGTCAGATCATTAATCTTTTCAACGCCCTTGCTTCTGTCCAAAGAATCCCTGACAGAATTTCTGATTTCATCTGCCATTTTACTTGTATTTTCTTTACTTGCAATTCCCTCTTCTTTTAATTTAACCGCTTTACCCTTAATATCTTTTGCAATTGCAGAACCATCACCTGCCTGATGTGCAATCTTTTCCATACTATCACTGATAAAGTCTGCCTGCTCACTGATGTGTTCTGCGGCCGTTGCCATTTCTGCCATACCGGCCGTCAGCTGTTCCATAGTCGCCGATACATCCATAATGTTTCCATCCGCAGTTGAAATCTGTCCATAAACCGCATTGACACTGTTTTTCATTTCAACCGCATCATTTTTCATTTCTGCAATAATGCCATGAAGCACACCGATAAACTGATTGACTCCTGCAACCAGCTGTCCGACTTCATCCGATGATTTCTGTGAAACTCTTGCTGTCAAATCGCCATCCTGTGCTTCAATTCCCGCAATAATACCTTTAAGCTCCCCGGTTGCAATCTTTGCCGGGCGGATAATGGTATATCCTGCTGTTAAAATACCAAGAATCAGTGATACTACCAGAAGCACACCGACTGTTACAAATGTAATCCTGCTGATTGTCATATTATTACTCAGCGCTTTCTGTGCCCGGATTGTATTGACCGTATTCTGCACCTCCACTGAGTGAATGGATATTTCCAGACTACCGTAGAGTTTGCTTAACTTACTGTTTACCCCTGTTTTGTCTGTAATGCTTCCATTTTGAATCTGTTTTAAAACATCATTGTACTGGGTATTGTACGTATTATACGACTGCTCCAGCTTGTTTACCGTTTCTCCCGCTCGGTCAGTTGTTGTATTTCCCTTTAAATTCTGCAGGGAAGTCACAACTGCCCCCTGGGTTTTGGTGATATTACTCATCGTTGTGGATTTCTGCGTGTCATCGTCAATCAGATATTCCAGCATCTGTGACTGAAGACTGACTACATTCTTAGAAATAGCATCCACTTCTTCAATACTTGTAAGGTATTTCTGACTGATTTCATTTGTAATTGTTCCCATACCGTTAATCTTGGAATTTACAATGATAATTCCAACACAACAAACCAGAAATACCAGCAGCAACACATAACTAATTTTTGCGCCTATTGATTTCATCATACATATTCGCCCCTTTATATTTTTTTGTTCCGGCTGGAACTTAGTAAAATTATACCATATTATGTTATAAAATGTTTATTTTTTTAAAATTTTTGTAAATTTTTTTGTAAAACACACTGCGTTTTATAATGCAGCATACCTTAAAAAATCCATAATTTCCTGAACAACAAAAAAAGACCGTGTCCTAACAATCTGCATTGTTAAGACAACGGTCTGTTTCATGAACTTTATCGTAATTACTTTGCGTAGCCAACGGCTCTGGACTCTCTGATTACACTAACCTTAATCTGTCCAGGATATTCCATCTGCGTTTCAATCTGCTTCGAAATATCTCTCGCCATAAGTACCATATCTGAGTCGCTAACGACTTCAGGAACAACCATAACACGAATCTCTCTACCCGCCTGAATGGCAAATGATTTTTCAACTCCCTTGAAGGAATTGGTAATATCTTCTAATTGTTTAAGTCTGTTTGTATAAGTTTCTAACGTTTCTCGTCTTGCACCAGGTCTTGCGGCTGAAATTGTATCAGCAGCCTGTACAATACAAGCAATTAAGCTTTCCGGCTCAACGTCACCATGATGTGCTTCTACTGCATTAATTACGATTGGGGATTCCTTGTACTTCTTACATAAATCCACACCAATCTGAATATGTGAGCCTTCCATTTCATGGTCAACTGATTTACCGATGTCATGTAATAAGCCTGCGCGCTTTGCCAGCTTAATATCCACGCCAACCTCACCAGCTAACAGTCCTGAAAGCTGTGCAACTTCAATTGAATGCTTTAACGCATTCTGACCATAGCTTGTTCTAAAACGCATCCGTCCAAGTAATCTTACCAACTCCGGATGAATGCCATGAACGCCAACCTCAAGGGTTGCTGCTTCACCTTCTTCTTTAATTAATACTTCTACTTCTTTCTGGGCTTTCTCAACCATTTCTTCAATTCTTGCCGGATGAATACGTCCGTCAAGAATCAGCTTTTCAAGTGCAATTCTTGCAACTTCTCGTCTGATTGGATCAAACCCTGATAAAACAACGGCCTCCGGTGTATCATCAATAATCAGTTCTACACCTGTTAATGTTTCAAGAGTACGGATATTACGTCCCTCTCTACCAATAATACAGATCGGAAGAGCGTCGTGTAGGGAAAGAGTGTAGATCTCGGTGGTCGCCGTATCATTAAAAAAAAAAAAAA
>ENA-UPWK01000720-UPWK01000720.1-human-gut-metagenome-genome-assembly--contig:-NODE-720-length-31516-cov-9.590668_pt1 | contig 31516 bp, 36 predicted proteins | sample MGYA00250048_ERZ773373 | MGnify/ENA primary metagenome ERZ773373 (study PRJEB29103, sample SAMN06112059) | human gut metagenome | biome: human gut; feature: ankylosing spondylitis patient; material... | reverse complement strand
ATCTCTCGAAAAAAAAGAGAAATTCCGCTTTGAAAACTATTAACTTGAGTTGGGAATTTAAAATGAGATTTTTAAGTCCATCATGAAATTTGACGAGTACTATAGAAAATATTATGGAAGAATCGTTGCTTTTGCAAGGTCGTATGTCAATGATGATATGGTTGCCCAGGATATTACGGCGGATTCCATGATTAAACTATGGAAATTTCTGAAAGATAATCCTGATGCAGATGTTCATAGTTGGCTATATGTCATTGTGAGAAATCTATGTCTGGACTATCTGAAACATCAGAGAATCAAGCAGAAGTTTCTTGTAGAGGTGTCTTTGTCGAAAATTCAGGATCTCGATTTCAAGATATCATCCCTGGACAGATATGAACATGATACCATAGTTTCCAGAGAAATTCATGGAATTGTCAACACTGTTCTTGACAAACAACCTTCAAGAACCAGGAGCATTTTTATTAAAAGCAGGGTTTATGGGAAGAAGAATCGCGAAATTGCGGAATCGATGGGACTCTCGGAAAAGAACATCGAATACCATATATCAAAAGTTCTGAAAGCATTGAAGATTGCATTGAAAGATTACCTTATTATATTGTTATTGTTGGTGTTAAATATTTTTCTATAAAAGCGGTATTGAAATGAAAAAAGTCCTGTTCATAGTATGCGTTGTGCTGATGTATCTTCCCCTTCACGCACAGAAGTTGGAATGGAAACTTGAAGTTGAGGCCTCAGACCTACATCTGGTAGGCAAGGCCTTCTATGACACTCCGAACCCATACCACAGAATTGATACCTGTAGGTTCAAAGGTTTCACCAGGGAGGAAAACATGCAGTGCCGTTGTGCCGCAGGCCTGGCAGTGCTTTTTACGACTGATGCAGAAGCCATAGGTGTAAAAATGGACTTCGAGCAGGCAAACGGTGATTCATATCGTTCATACAGGGGTTTTGACCTCTATATCATGAAGGACGGGAAATGGCTATGGGCTGGTATGACGGATTTTCCAGTCAATCATAATAACAAAGATGCAATCCATACTATCGTCAAGAGTATGGCTCCAGGCGAAAAGGAGTGCCTTCTGTATCTTCCGCTATACACGGATATCAAATCCTGCAAGGTCTCCGTGGCGGGAGCCTCTCATATCGAGCCGATGGAATCTCCTTTCAGGCATAAGATTCTCTTCCACGGAAGCAGTTTTACTCATGGGATAAGCACGACCCGTGCAGGCATGGCATATCCGGTACAGTTCATGCGAAGGACAGGTCTGCAACCCATTACCCTGGGTTTCAACGGCAACTGCAAGATGCAGCCTTATTTCGCAGATGTCCTTGAGGAAATCGAGGCGGATGCTTATGTTTTCGATCCTTTTTCCAATCCTAATATCCCAATGATAAGGGAACGGCTTCGTCCCTTCCTGGAAAGGATGGTGAAGGCACATCCGGGCAAACCAATAATAGTGCAGCGCACTATTTACTGGGAGATGGAAAATTTCGATACATCGGCGCAGAAGGAATTCGGAGGGCGCCGTGACCTTGCTGACAGCCTTATGTCTGCAATATGCAAGGAGTATGAGGATATTTATTATATCAAACCCGATGCGGCCCTGCACAATGGTGAATCTTCGACTGCCGATGGAGTGCATCCGAATGATAACGGCTACTCTATTTGGGAGAAATCCATCGAAAAGCCCCTGCTCAAGATACTCAGGAAATATTATAAGGACATAAAATAGTTAATACAAACTGTTATCAACTTCCAAATCTATGAATGCGGATAATAGAATAAATGATGAATTGTTGAACCAATATATCAGTGGCAACGCAACTGATTCTCAGATAGAGGAGGTTATGCGGTGGGCTCATGAAGATCCTGCCAATATGAAAGAACTTGAGCTTTTGCGTCGTCTCAATGATGAGGTGATATGGAACGCCGACATAGACACTCAGCAGAGCAGGTCGCAGAAAAGGAGGTCAATGGTTAGAAGGATTGTCTCCTGGTCCGTGGCTGCATCTATTCTCCTCCTTATTGGTTTTTCTGTTTCTTTTTTGTTGTTTGTCCATAAGGCTCCGTCAATGTCTGTCTTTGTCCCCATGGGGCAGAGAACGGAACTTGCATTGGGTGACGGTACTCACGTCTGGCTTAATTCCGGAAGCCGTTTGGATGTTTATGAAGGCTTCAACAGCCGCACACGTGAGGTGAAGCTTGATGGAGAAGCCTATTTCTCTGTCACAAAAAGTACTGAGAAGCCTTTTGTCGTTCACACGAAGAATTATAATGTGAAGGTCATGGGAACAGAATTCAATGTTTGCTCCTACACAAATGCACCTGAATGGTCTCTTGTCCTTGTAAATGGGCAGGTTGAGGTCTGTGACGACAATGATGTCAATCCCGTCCTGACTCCGAATACGAAGGCAGAATTGGTTGGTGATAAACTTGTTACCTCAGAATTTTCTGATCATGATGCTTTGTTGTGGAGAAGAGGGATAATGTCATTTGAAGATGCTTCGTTCCATGAGATATTTGCCAAGTTGGAGGCATATTTTCAGGTTGATTTCCAAGTTGAAGACAGTGAGATACTTGACAGGCGTTCAACATGTAAATTCATGATATCAGATGGGATAGATTGCATTATGGGGATTCTGTTGATGGGAGAGAACCTCAGTTATGAGTTCGATATCGATGAAAGGGTTATCATGATTAGAAGATAACAAAACTCAAGTTTCGCAAGTTGCGAAACGAAAGGAAGATGACAAGACTTTTATATGCTATATGAAAAGCCAAGCTTGAAAAAGTTTGGCTTTTTTTAAATTTCTGTTTAGGGGTTTTGCCTTATAAATCGTTTTAACTTGTAATGAACAGAAAATAGTAACTAAAAAATTATTCTATGAGTTTGTGTATCAACCGTTTTTTGTCAGTTATGCGTAGTGTTTCCGTAATAGGAATTGTTGTCGCATTGATGCTGTGCTCTACAGATTTGAGAGCTCAGTCGAAGAAGGTGACCATAGTATCTTCTTCAGCTACAGTAGGTCAGGTCTTGAAAGACATTGAGTCTCAGACGGGTTACCTGTTTGTCTACAACACATCTGATATAGATGTGTCCGGTAATGTTTCTTTGAATCTTAAGGATGTAGCTGTATCTCAGGTTCTTGAGAAAATCCTTGCCAATCAGGATGTCAAATGGCATCTTGAAGGAAGATATATCAAGATAATGAAACATAGTTCAGAGGCTCCAAAAGCCGCTGGTGAGGGCAGTACAGCTGTAGGATCTATTCTTGTCAAAGGAAAGGTAACAGGAGTTGATGGGGAACCACTGATAGGTGCCAGCGTCATTATCAAAGGGACAACCAATGGAGTCATTACCGGTGTGGACGGATCTTTCAGCATTGAAATTCCGTCTAAAGGAGCCGTGATAGTGGCCTCCTATCTTGGTTTTTTGGACAAGGAAGTTGAAACTTCAGGGAAACAGTATATAGAGATCGTACTCCAGGAGGATACCAATTTGCTGGATGAAGTTGTAGTTATCGGATATGGTACCGCGAGAAAAGTTGACCTTACAGGATCTGTCGGTGCAGTTGATGGAAAGACAATTGCCGACAGAAAATCCAATTCCGTGGCTGCATCCCTTCAGGGAGCCATGGCCGGCGTTACAGTTACAAGGAGCAGCAATGAGCCAAGTAATGAAGGAGGTGACATCAAGGTCAGGGGAATCACCACAATCGGAGACTCTACTCCGCTTGTGATTATTGACGGTGTTCCCGGCGACATGTCATCTGTCAGCCCGGAGGACATTGAGAACATTTCTGTACTGAAGGATGCGGCTTCGGCTTCCATATATGGTTCAAGGGCTGCTGCAGGTGTCATCCTGATAACAACCAAGAGGGGTTCCAAGGAGCGTATCAACATATCATATAATGTTGAATATGGTTATGAAATCCCTACATCAAACGTTGAATTTGTCGATCTGACAAGGTATCTTGAGATGACAAATGAATTGCGTTACAATGACAACCCTTCAGGTGGACTGTATCAGACTTATTCACAGGACCAGGTTGAAAATTGGTTGGAATACAATAAGACCGACCCGAATAACTATCCTAATACTGACTGGCATAATCTCGTCTTGTCCAATGCAGCTTTGAGGTGTATGCACAGGGTAAATATTTCTGGAGGTTCAAATGTTATCCAAACCAATGCATCTTTCACATACAACAAGACAGATGGTTTGTATAACGGCTTGGATTTCAGCCGTTTCATGACTAAAGTCAATAATGATATCAACATTACCAAGTGGCTGCATGCCAGCATAGACTTCTCTTTCAACAAGAAAGAGGCTAACAGTCCTGTGACGAATCCATATACCTTGGTAAGATACCTTCCTCCAATTTATGCCGCTACCTGGGATGACGGGCGCATTGCAGATGGCAAGGGCGCAAATATCTATGCCCTGGTCAACTACGGCGGTTTCAATAAAGAGGACGTCTTTCAGATTGCTGGTAAGGCGCAGGTTGACATCACACCTATACCTTCACTTCGCTTCTCGGCGGTATTTGCCCCCAACTTTGTAATAACCAAGCAGAAGAGTTTCCAGAAAGAACTTCCTTGGACCACGGCTGAGGACCCTGACATTGTAGGAGGCTATCTGATTTCATCAACCAAGCTGTCTGAATACAGGAATGACAGCAGGAGTTCCAATGTGCAGTTCCTTGCGAATTATAACGAGACGTTCGGCGGTCATACCATCGGAGTGATGGCAGGTTACGAATCGAACTATTATTTCTATGAGGGCCTTACTGCTACAAAGGATAAATTCGAATTGAGCGATTTCCCATATATGGACATAGCTCCGAACAATCTGGTTTTCAACTCTGGAAATGCTTATGAGACAGCACTGAGGTCTTTCTTTGGACGTGTGTCATATAATTACAAGAACAGATACCTGCTTCAGGCGAACTGCAGGTGGGATGGTTCTTCCAGATTTGCAAAGAAATACAGATGGGGAATGTTTCCTTCTGTATCAGGTGCATGGGTAGTGAGCGAGGAACCGTTCTTCAAACTTGGGAAAAATTCGATTTCGTATTTGAAAGTGAGACTTTCATACGGTACTTTGGGAAATGAGCGTATAGGTAATTATCCATACCAGTCTTTGATCAATACAGGTCGTGGCCTGTTTGTCAACAGCAGCGGAGAAACTGTCGAAGAGATGATGGTAGCCCAGCGAAATTATGTCATCGAGAACATTACCTGGGAGACAACCCAGTCGATAGATGTCGGTTTGGATATGTATTTCCTCAATAACCGTCTGTCCCTCACAGCTGATTATTACAACAAGAAGACCAAGGATATGCTTCTGGCTCTGGAGATTCCAGACTATGTCGGCTACGGTAATCCGGAAAAGAATACTGGAGATATGAAGACCAATGGTTTTGAGTTGAGCCTTGGATGGAAGGACAATGTGGGAGATTTCTTCTATGGCGTCAATTTCAACCTTTCGGATTTCAAGTCTGAGATGGGAAATCTTGGAGGTACCCAGTTTCTTGGCGATCAGGTGAAACTCGAAGGAAGTGAGTTCAATGAGTGGTATGGTTATGTTTCAGAAGGATTGTTCCTGACTCAGGAAGACTTGGATTATTCGCCGAAGCTTAACAACCAGACCAGTCTTGGTGATATAAAGTACAAGGATATCTCCGGTCCGAATGGTGTTCCGGATGGAAAGATCACACCTGAGTATGACCGTGTGCTTCTTGGCGGTTCTCTGCCAAGGTTCACTTATGGAGGTAACTTGAATTTCGGATACAAGGGTATTGACTTGTCGTTGTCGTTCCAGGGAGTGGGCCTTCAGAAATCAAGGATGACCAATATGATGGTCAAGCCGTTGATTGCCAATTATGGTAACATCCCTGCCGTGATTGATGGCAAATACTGGAGCAGTTTCAAGACAGCTGAAGAAAATGCTCAGGCAGAATTTCCACGTCTTACCTATGCAAATGAAAGCGGGGTGTATTGCTTGTCCGATTACTGGTTGTTCAACGGTGCTTATTTCAGGTTGAAGAACGTGATGCTCGGCTATACCTTGCCAGAACACATTACCAAAAAGGCATTCATCAAGAAGCTTAGATTCTATGCAACCGCTACCGACCTATTCTCGATAAGCAATTATCCGAAGGGATGGGATCCGGAAGTCGGGCCAACTTCTTATCCTATTACAACCACTGTACTTTTAGGTGCTGAAATAACATTCTAATAATCAGTTAATTATGAGATTAAATAAAATATTGTCACCAGTTATTATCGCTCTATGTGGCCTTGCTGCGACATCGTGCTATGATTTGGACAGGAATCCTTTGTCAGAAGGTTCTTCTGAAAACTGGTTCACCACAGAAGATGAGTTCGAGGCATCTTTGAAAAATTTGTATCAGTCCGGAATGTGGACTGCTGATAATGAGAGCTGGACAGATGATTTTGTTCAAAGGCAGATTCTGAGCAGCTTTGCCAATGCAACTGTAAATGGTCAGACACAAGAAGTCGTCGATTATTGGGAAAATAAGTATAAGGGAATAGGCAGGGCGAATGTCGTGCTTATGAACCTTCAAAGAGGACTTGAGTCAGGTATCCCTCAGAGGAACGTTGACAGATTCGGCGAAGAGGCCTATTTCCTCAGGGCGGCTTTCTATAGCATGTTGATTGAAAAGTTCGGGGATGTAGTCTATGTAGACTCGATGGTCAGCATCGAGGATGCTTTGACTATGGAACGTACTCCTAAGAGCGAACTCATTCCTTTGGTCTATGCGGATTATGACAAGGCTATAGAAGGACTGCCTGAAAAGACTGATTATCAGGCATCAAGAGCGACCAAGGGAGCCGCCATGGCTATGAAGGCCCGTTTTGCTCTTCGTATGGGTGACTGGAAAACGGCGGCAGAGGCTGCCAAGGCTTGTATGGACCTGAATGTCTATGATCTCGAATCTTCTTTTGAGAAACTCTTCTTGCAGACTACAAAGGTATCAAAGGAATATATTCTTGCAATTCCACGTTCGGTGGAACTGGGCTATTATTATCCTGCATGGGAGATTCTGTCAAGACTTGGCTCCGGAAATGCCTGGTGGTGTCCAAGCTGGGATTTGCTGGCAACATATACCTGTACAGACGGAAAGCCTATTGACGAGTCTCCGCTTTATGACAAGAATGACCCGTTCAAGAACAGGGACCCGCGCTGTTCGATGACCATCGTTCCTTTCGGATCAATGCATTGTGGCTATGAGTATAACCCTCATCCTACTGCCACAGTGGTAAAGGATAAGAATGGAAAGCAAGTCAGCAATAAGGATTCCAGGGGAGTCTTTCAATATGCTTCGTTCAACGGCCTGCTCTGGAAGAAGGGTGTTGATGAAAGTTGGGTTGAGAATGGAAGAAAAGCGGAGCCAACGCAGATTATCATAAGATATGCCGATGTGCTTCTTATGTATGCTGAAGCCAAGATTGAAATGGACGATATTGATGACAGTGTCCTCGAGGCAATCAACCGCGTCCGTTCCCGTGCATATTCAACAACCTTTGACAACACAACTGCTTATCCTGCTGTCACAGCAACTGATAGACTTGAATTGAGGAAGATTCTCAGAACGGAAAGAAGGATGGAGTTTGCAAATGAAGGTCTCAGATACAGCGATATCATCCGTTGGAAGATAGCTTCCAAGGTTATGTCCAAAAAGAACTATGGTATGCTTTATCCGGCCCAGTCTATTGTGGAGAAACTCATTAACAATGGTCTCCCTTGGTTCTGGCCGATGACTCCTGAAATTGATGAAGAGGGTATCCCGGATTTCACCGCTATGGAGAAGAAGGGTTATATTCAGGCTCTTTCTGCCAAGAAATGGCATGACAGGCAATATCTCTGGCCAATCCCTTCTAAAGAGATCGTGATAAATAATAAACTGACACAAAATACAGGATATTGATGATGAAAAGCATTATAAAGAAATCTGGTCTTTTTCTGACTTTGTTGTTCCTTGCTTCATTCCAGTCTTATGCAGCTGGGCTTCTTGTTGAGGCAGAGAGCTTTAGTAACCGTGGTGGCTGGTGTATAGACCAGCAGTTCATGGACTTGATGGGTTCTCCATATCTGCTTGCCCATGGTATGGGTGTCAAAGTTGAGGATGCTACCACAGAAGTTGAATTTCCTGCTGCAGGAGACTATGATGTGTATGTCAGGACTTATAACTGGACTGGTCCCTGGTATGATGGGAAGGGTCCCGGAAAATTTCAACTTAAGGTAGGGGAAACCACTCTTGAGGCAGTGCTTGGAGAAACCGGTGACAGATGGATGTGGCAGTATGCCGGTAAGGTCAAGATAGATAACAAAAAGCAAATGCTTACTCTTCAGGATCTTACAGGATTTGAAGGAAGGTGCGACGCAATATGGTTCACTACTAAGAAGAATGATGTACCTCCGGCAGATGGCAAGCAGCTGGAAAAATTCAGGGCCAAAGCCTTGAAACTTGGAAAGCCTCAGACACTCAACTATGATTTTGTTGTGGTGGGCGGTGGAGTTGCCGGAATGTGTGCTGCAATGTCAGCCGCCAGACTTGGGCTTAAGGTCGCTTTGATTCAGGACCGCCCTGTTCTTGGAGGAAACAACAGTTCCGAAAGTCGTGTTCATCTTGGAGGTCGCATTAACAAAGCCCCATATACCAACCTTGGCAATATGATCAAGGAATTCGGACCTAAGGAAGGTGGTAATTCCCGTCCTGCTTATGTGTATGAGGATCAGAAGAAGATGGACTGGATTATGTCGAACGAGAATATCGACCTGCATATATGCGAGCATGCCAATTCTGTCATTATGTCTGGCAACAAGATAAAGAGCGTTGTTACCCAGAATATAATGACCGGAGTAAAGCATGTCTTTACAGCACCGCTGTTCGCAGATTGTACTGGTGATGGAACTATTGGTTATCTTGCTGGTGCTGAGTATCTTATCGGCAGGGAAAGCAGGGACCGGTTCAACGAGAAGAGCGCTCCTGAGAAACCGGATATGCTGACTATGGGAAGTTCTGTACAGTGGTATTCGGTTGATGACAAGAAACCGTCATCATTCCCGGAGTTCTGCTACGGAATACAATTCAATGAGGAAAGTTGCGAAAAGGTATTCAAAGGCGACTGGGAATGGGAGACCGGAATAGGCCGCGACCCAATCAAGGATGCCGAGCAAATCAGGGACTATGCTACCCTTGTGATCTATTCCAACTGGAGCTATCTTAAAAACCATCTGAAGAACAATCAGAAATGGCAGAACCGCAGCCTTGGCTGGGTAGCTTATATTTATGGAAAGCGTGAGTCAAGACGACTGGTCGGAGACCATGTCCTTACCGAGCAGGATGTAAAGGAAAGGATTCCTTATGAGGATGGCACCGTCACCACAACCTGGGATATAGACCTTCATTATCCGGATCCGGAAAATGGGAAATGGTTCCCTGGACAGGAATTCAAAGCGATAAGCATAGGCGACAGAATCTATCACTATGCTGTGCCGTACAGGTGCTTTTACTCCCGCAACGTTAACAACTTGTTCATGGCTGGAAGGGATGTCAGCGTGACACACATAGCCTTGGGTACAGTCCGCGTGATGAGGACTACCGGAATGATGGGTGAGGTTGTCGGAATGGCGGCTTCTGTCTGCCACAGGAACGATTGCCTTCCAAGGGATGTCTATACGACTCATTTTTCTGAGTTGAAGGAACTTATGAAAGCCGGTGCCGGAGATCCTGCGGCTCCTGACAATCAGAAATATAACTGGGGTTTTACTCTTGAAAAAAAATAAATGCTATCATGAAATCAAATTTTTACAACAAAATACAAAAAGGTCTGTTGACCGTATCATATATGGCATTGCTCTGCGGATGCTATTCGGAGAACTATACAGTCATACCTACGGAAGTCAACGATTCCGAGTCTCTGTATAATATCCGTACTGAGGAAATGGAATATAGGGATCCGTTCATTTATGTGGACAAAGAGAAACAGGCGTATTATTGTCCTGTAGTTGTTGCCGGCGGTATAAAGATGTTCAAGAGCAGGGACTTGAATATGTGGAGGGATCTTGGGAATGTCTATAATACCAGTGGACTGTATTCAAACTATACATATTGGGCTGCAGATATGTACAGGTGGAAGGATAATGTCTATTGCATAGCGACCGCAGTTTCTTCAAATGGCAGTGCAGATGACTTCACCAGCGCAAAATCCAACACTGTTTTCAAAGGTGACTATGGTCCTGAAGGGGCTATATGGCCTTTGAACAGGGAGCATGTGAATGTAATTCCTGAGACTGATACTCAGAACATTGACGGTTCTTTGTATGTCGATGAAAGCGGGACTCCTTGGATTGTCTATTGCAGGGAAGCTGCAACTGAAATAACCGAAAAAGGCTATGATGCAGGTGTATATGCCTACAAAATGAATGATGACCTTACATCTACTGTAGGAGAACCTGTTCGTCTGTTCAACGGTTCGGACTCCAAATATGCCTGCGCGGTGGATGTGCGTGATGGCAAGGCGGTTTACATTGCAGATGCCCCTATGCTTTGGCGTGACCCATCTTCCGGCAAGCTTATCTGCATCTGGTCCCATTATGCAAAACAGCCGGGTAACGATGACCAGAAATGGTATTCAATCGGACAGGCTGTTTCGACTTCAGGAAAAATCGAGGGACCTTGGGAACATACCGGCATAGTCAACAACTACGACGGGGGTCACGGATGCATATTCGAGGATCTGGATGGCAATTTGAAACTGGCTTATCACCTGAATCCGGCACTTTCCAGGAACGGCAAGCCTCACCTTGTAATCAAGGACATATCTGTAAGTGCCGGTACACTTGATAAGGTGGTCCAGCAGCCGGCCGTATTGGTTGAGGGTAAAGAAGATGAATTGACACTCAAAGCAGATAAGACTACTTACAATATCCCTGTCAACATTGTCTTCTGTGACAGCTATTCTGCCAGCGTAAGTGTTGATATGATTCAGACCGGTCTTCAGGATCTTTGTGATGAGTATAACATTGAAAGAAGGACATCATATCCTTTGCTCCCTTCTGATGCTTACTCTGTTACACCAGCACAACTGGGTTCCGGAACATTGTCTGGAAATATTGTCATTACCATTGACAGAACCGTAATTGAAGAGGATGTACAATATCTGCTTCCTGTCAAGGTTGAGGTCTCATCCGATTCAAAACTGGAGTTGATTGATAATCCTATTTATCTGGTGGTCAGCAAACCTGGCAAATTTGAATTTGCCTATATGGATCAGACTCAGTTCAAGATTCTATTCTGCAACAGCTCAAGGGCTTATGAGCACGATGGTGGTGCAACTGGTGAATTGAAACTGGCTGAAACCTACAAGGCACATTACCTCATAGACGGAGTTGAGGACAAAGGCTGGTTCTCCAACTTCCAGTGGTGGGAGCCGTTTGTACAGGATAGGTCAGGAGTTGAAACCGGTAAAGATGATTATGATTATGACTTTACTGAGTTCCATGCTTTCAAGGGCCGCCGTTGCTCAGTTTCCATAGTGATTGATATGCAGAAATCTGTAGATGTAGCTGCGGTAGGTTTGCTGAACAGACGTCCGAACGACGCATCGGTGACAGATACCAAGAGTGTTGAATTCTATGTTTCTGATGACACTGAGTTCAAATTCACCCCATCGAATGGTGAGGCTGGCTATGATTATTCTGAGTATGGAAACCCTTCACAGAACAATTGGACAAAGGTTGCTGCAAATGAGAATCTCGCTAAAGGTCAGTCTGTGCAGTGGTGTGCTGTGTCAGAAGAGAACATGCTTGCTCATGCTTCCAAGGGAAGATACTTGAAGATCAGGCTGCTCGGAACATACGATGGTTCAATTACCCTGTTCTCTCTGAGCGAAATATATGTGAAAGAATGTACAAGCATAAGATAAATTACAAACACTAATACTATTTATTATGAAAACAAACCATTACATGACTCCAGATTTTAGTTTGATTGAGATTACAGTCAACTCATCGATTCTCCAGGGTTCCACTTCGAACTTTATTGATTCATATCAAGAGGATGCTGAAAATGATTGGGTTCTCTAGATTTGGGAAAAAAAACAATTTTAAAAGGTCTTTATTATGAAAAAAAATACTACAATCTTTTTGCTTTCCTCTGTTATTGCGTTTTGTGGATGCAATAAGGAAGTATCAAATCATTTCAATCCAGATGATTATCCTGTATTTTCTGCCGGAATGGAAGTTCTCAGTACCAAGACTGAGCTTGGTGAGAGTAATACCGTTGTATGGAATGCAGGTGATGAAGTTGCTGTATTCAATAAGAATACTCAATTGTTAAAGTATAGAGCTCAATCTTCTGGCGCAGAGACAGTTCTTGAAGCTGCCGGGGCGCAGGGGGAAAGTGGAGAAGCTCTCAGTGCGCGTGTTGCATTCTACCCTTATTCCGCTTCAACTACATGCATCGAAAACGCAGGAACATTCACCGTCGTCACATCTTTGCCTGCGACTCAGACATATAAGCCAGGCAGTTTCGGTCCTGGTGCGGCTCCTATGATGGCTGTTTCCTCAACCGAGTCTTTTGCTTTCAAGAATGTCTTTGGATGTCTCAAACTGCAATTCACAGGTTCTGGCAAAGTCACGAGCATCGCTGTCACGGGTAATGATGGTGAAACTCTTGCCGGCAACGTGACGGTAAGCATGCCGGCTGACGGTGAACCTACCTTTAATTTTACGACTTCTTCCACCACAGTTACTTTAGATTGCGGTGAGGGTGTGGCATTGAGTAATGTGCCGACTCCGTTCTATATTTCCCTGCCTGCAAGGGACTATACCAAGGGTATCACAATCAATGTGACTATGGCCGATGGGTCGGAAATTCCTGCAATATCTACCGGTGCAAGCTTTACGGTTGGAAGATCCGCTATCTGCCCTATGGCTGCTTGCAAGTTGGTGGGAATAGAGATCGCGCAGATGACTGAATCCAAATTTAACATTAAGTTCTGCAACTCCTGCTATGCATACAACACAATCAATGTTGCCAATGGCAATAATAGTGGAGTGGAGAGAAAAAAAGGCGAAGAGAACGATTACTCAAAAAAATACTCGTTGTATGGCTCAACCAGAGAATATACCCACTCCAACGATTTTTATGACGGGATGGGTGGATATAGCCCTAAACTCCTTCTCAGAGGCACAGGCTCAGGCTGGACATCTCTTCACGGAAGTGGTGGAACGCTTGTTCAACCTTCAGCGGACTGTAAGGAAAGCGGATTTGACGATTACGACTATACTTATAAGGATTTTCATTCCTTTGGAGGCCGTCGCCGCCAGGTTGCACTTGTTGTGGATTTGGGTGAGTCCTGCAATGTCGCTTCCATTGGGCTTGTAAACTGGACCCGTAATGCTTCAAGTGACGGCAGGCCTTTAGGCCATCTCAAAGGCGTTGAGTTCTATGTTTCGGATGATGCCGAGTTCACATTCACCCCGGCCTATGGAGCCTACAGGAATGATTATGATTATGAGAATTATGCCAATCCGTCTGAGAACAGCTGGACTCTCATAGCCAAGGAGGACAATATGCCAGTTTCTACCGGTCCGGATGATACTGAATGGGTGAATGTTCCGTACTCTGTTCTTGTCAGCGGAAAAGCCAAGGGCCGTTTCCTCAAGATAAGATTCCTTACAAATACTGGTTTGGACGGAGCAACCGGATACAGCGCTAGGGAACTTTATGTAAAGAAAGCGACAAATCTCTGACATTCATAAATTTACAGAAATTCATTAATGAAGAAAACAATACAGATAATATTATTCCTCTGTATTCTATCAATTGGTTGCCAAGCCCGGAATTTCACGATTCTGGGCTTAGGTGACTCAATAACAGAGGGTATTGACGGACAGGGTTCATACCTGTCTCCTTTGAAGAGGATGCTCTTCGAGGAAGGCTATGATGTGGAGTTCATCGGTCCGAGGATGAGCCGCAGCGGTGAGGAGTCCATACCTTGCTATGGCTGGTGCGGCAAGGATGTGGAATTCATAGAAAGCACGGTTGAGGATGTGTATAGGGAGTACCCTGCAGACATAGTCCTCTTCCATTCCGGTCACAACCACGATGCTGCAACCAAGCCGGTGAAAGGTATCATAAAAGCCTATAAATCAGTCATACGGAAAATCCGCAAGATCAATCCGGATGCAGTCATCCTTGTTGCTGAGGTGATTCCGTCCGGGAAACTGCCCAAATATTCCTATATCCCTGAACTGAACCGGAAAATAGTCAAATTGGTCAAGGGATATGGCGATGAGGGTATAAGACTGGTGGATATAGCCGAGAACTACAGCTGGGAGAGGCTGAATGTCGCTGACAAGGTTCATCCAAATGCTGAAGGCCGCGAGTGGATTGCCGGATGCTGGAATGAGGCTTTGAAAGATGTCCTGGGAGAACCTGTCTTCGCTCCTTTGAAAGTCACATATTTCAACCTCGTTCCTACAGAGGCTTCGAAGGCTCCCAATTATTATTGCACTTGGAACACCCAGTATGCATATTGCGGCACTGACGATATCCGCTCCGAGATGACCGAAGAGAATATTTTCGGCAGCGGCCCCGGACAGGGATGGATAAATTTCTTCCCTAAAGTCCGCAAGGACCTTTATTTCCTCCTCGACGACTCATGGGATATTCCGGTCAATACCAACAAGGGCTATGGCCGCGACGAAGTGGACACAACGAGATTTCCTTCCATAAGCGGTTCTCCTGCAGAAAGGATGCAGAAACTCTCAGACAAAGTCAAGGCAAAAGGATGGAAGGGTCTGGGCCTTTGGGTTGCGGCACATGAGGACCAGCAGAGCGGAATGTCCGCAGATGAATTCTGGACTGACAGGCTAACTACCTTCGCGAATGCCGGGGTCGGCTACCTGAAGGTGGATTGGGGAAGATATGAGCATGATGCAGCCTATCGAAGGAATATGACTGCACTCGGAAAGAAGCATGCTCCTGAACTTTGGATTGAACACGCTCCTTGCATCGGTCCTACACCAACGGAAAATCTTCGTCCCTACGTCACCTTCAGCGATGTGTACCGCACCTACGATGTGGATGACGTGATTTCTGTGCCGTTGACAATTGACCGCGTTTCCAGAATGCTCGCCCTCAAGGCAGAGGACGGGGTGAAAGGACTTGTGAATTGTGAGGATGAGGCATACATAGCCGCTGGTCTGGGTTGTTCGATAGGCGTCATGCGTCATCCATTGCTGAATGTCAGCGGCAATGATTTGAACACAATCTCACAGATAAAGTACAAGGATGTTTACCTTAGACTTGATGAGATTGTAAGGGCTGTGAGATGGAGCAGAATTGCGGAGCCGTTCGGAGTTAAGTCTGATGTCGTAGTTGATAATCAGCGTCTTACAGATAAATGGATTTATGCCAAAGGCGAATCCTGGGTAAAGCACGAGGAAGGCGACACCGTAAAGGCAAGCGCACCTGCCAGAGTGAGCCGCAATATGCCTCTGGCCCAAACGGATGACCAATCGGAGGATTGCCCTTACCTTCTGTGCAGCAGGTATCCGGACGGGGCAACGGCTGTGTCGGCACTTCCGAGAAGGATAGGCCGCGAGAGAATAGCCAAGGGCGTGGATGTTAGCATCGAGATAGAGGACATTTACAAGCCTGTCGGAGTGTTTGGAGTATTCGGCACATTGACTCTCAAGGCAGATGGACTCAAAGGGAAAACCTTCAGGATTCTTGCTCAGGATCTTGCAGGGGATAGATCAGTCGATATCTCAAAGACTGTGAAAATGACTGGCTACGGACTTGTCATCCCCGCAGAGGTGTTGAACCGCATAGGCAGGATGGCTGCAACTCCGGGAGACATTTCCTCACCCGGCACAGTTATCCGCATATATGATGCAGCCGAGCGTTGGACCGAGGAACAGGCAAATGCATGGAGTGCGGCACAGCCCTGGTTCTCTGGAGTCAATTACATCCCAGCCAATGCCATCAACCAGATTGAAATGTGGAGTGCAGAGACCTTTGACCCTCAGCGGATTGATGAAGAATTAGCTTGGGCTGAGGACTTGGGATTCAACACTTTAAGGGTATTTCTCAGCAGTGTGGTATGGCAGAGAGATCCTTGCGGACTGAAAGACCGTATGTCGGTATTTCTGGATATTTGCAAGAAACACGGCATACGTCCGTTCTTTGTCTTCTTCGACGACTGCTGGGAGGCGGAATCCTCTTATGGGCAGCAGCCTGAACCTAAGACAGGAGTACACAATTCAGGTTGGGTGAGAGACCCGTCAATGTCTTTGCGAAAAGACAAGGAGAGCCTGTTCAAGATGATTGAGTCGTACTTGACAGATATCCTGACAACATTCGGCAGGGATGACCGCATTCTGATGTGGGACCTGTTCAATGAGCCGGGAGGCAATCAGCTCGGAATCCAGAGTCTTCCATTGGTTAAAAAGGTGTTTGAAATTGCACGCAAATGTATTCCAAGTCAGCCGCAGACCTGCGGTATATGGATGCTAAATCAGGCTTATTCTCCGCTCAATGCCTTCCAACTTCAGAATTCGGATGTCATCAGTTACCATAACTATGCTCCCGAGCCTGTGCATGCCGCTGAAATCAAGCACCTGCAGGTATTCAACCGTCCTATGTTCTGTACTGAATATATGGCCCGCACCAAAGGCAGTACATTCCAGGCGATTATGCCTCTTCTGAAGAAAAACAATGTCGGGGCAATCAACTGGGGCCTGGTTGACGGCAAAACGAACACCAAATATTCCTGGGAGGAGGTTCTCCCGGACGGAAGAGAACCGGAACTGTGGTTCCACGACATTCTTCACAAAGACGGGACTCCTTACAAAGCAGACGAGATAGAAATAATAAAACAATTGAATACAAGAAAATGATGAAAAAGAGACATTCTCATATACTGACGGCATTACTCTCTGTTGCGGCATCGCTTATGTGTTCCTGCTCCCATAAAGGAACATCTGAGAGGGAAATGGATTCCTTCATTGATGATCTGATGTCCCGTATGACTCTTGAGGAGAAATTGGGGCAGATGAATCTTCCTTCTGTTCCGAACACTTCGGTGGTAACAGGCAATCAGAAATGTGAAAACGTCCTGGAAGACATCAGGGCCGGGAGAGTTGGTGCCATTCTGAATACCTATGGGTATGAGAATGTCCTTTTATATCAGAAAGCCGCAGTTGAGGAATCCCGTTTGGGGATTCCGCTTCTTGTCGGTCTGGATGTGATACATGGACATGAGACCGTCTTCCCAATCCCTCTGGGACTTTCCTGCTCATGGAATCCGGAGGATGTGCAGACAGGAGCAAGAATTTCTGCAATTGAGGCAACGGCTGACGGAGTCAACTGGACATTCAATCCGATGGTTGATATAGCCCGTGACCCGCGGTGGGGTCGCTGTGCTGAAGGCTTTGGGGAAGATCCTTATCTGGTCAGTCTTTATGCCCGAGCCATGGTCAGGGGATATCAGGGAGACAAGGGGTATTCGGAAGACAGCAACATGCTGGCTTGCCTGAAGCATTTTGCCCTTTATGGTGCGACAGAGTCCGGCAGGGATTACCGCGAGGTTGACATGAGCCCGGCGCGTATGTACAACGAATATTTTCCTCCTTACAAGGCTGCCATTGAAGAGGGCGTTGCTTCAGTGATGACTTCGTTCAATGATCTGAACGGCTGCCCTTCGACTGCAAACAGGTGGCTTCTTACCGAAGTGCTTAGAAATCAGTGGAGTTTTAATGGCTTTGTCGTTTCTGACTACAACGCAGTCGGAGAACTTGTCAACCACAGGGTTGCTGCGTCAAAGGAGGATGCAGCTGTGATGTCTCTGAATGCCGGTCTGGACATGGATATGGTGACTGCTGGTTGCATGACACTTGACAAGGCCCTTGAAGGTGGGAAGGTGAGCCAGAAACAAATAGATGCATCCTGCCGCCGGGTTCTTGAAGCAAAATGGAAACTCGGCCTGTTCAATGATCCGTACAAATACCTCGAACCATCCAGAAAACAGAGGATCTATACGGATGAGAATCGTGCTGAGGCACGAAGGATAGCTGCTTCCACCTTTGTGCTTCTGAAGAACGGACAAGTTGATGGCAAGCAGCTGCTTCCTCTGAGCAAAAATCTGAAACTTGCTCTTGTGGGCCCTCTTGCAGATGCCGGGGTACAATATCAGGGATGTTGGGCAGTTGCCGCCAGAGATGATTATGCTTCTTTGCTTGATGAAATGAGAAAGCAGGAGGGGATAAACCTCAGTTATGCAAAGGGATGTAATGTCCTCGAAAATGAGAAGTTGGAAAAGCAGACATCCCCGAGGAATGCCGTGCGGTGGGACAAGCGACCTTTGGAAGAAATGATCGGTGAGGCCGTGTCCATTGCCAGGAGTTCAGATGTTGTGGTAGCTGCGGTGGGAGAGACAGCCTTTATGAGTGGAGAGTCCGGTTCCCGTACGGATATTGGCCTTCCAGGATGTCAGAAAAAGTTGCTTGAAGCCCTGTATGCTACAGGAAAGCCGATTGTTATGGTGCTTTTCTCTGGCCGTCCGATGACGCTTGCCTGGGAAAATAAGGCTATGACCTCCATTCTTGAGACATGGTTCGGTGGGTCTGAAGCCGCGGCTGCCATTACATCTGTTCTTTTCGGAGAAGTGAATCCTTCAGGAAAGCTTACAATGAGTTTCCCCTGCAGCGTCGGTCAGATTCCGGTCTACTATAATATGAAGAATACCGGAAGGGATCCCTACGCCAAGGATTATTGCAGATATTCAAGCAACTGGATAGATTGTCCGAACGAGCCTCTCTATCCTTTTGGTTATGGTTTGAGCTATACCACCTTCGCTTATTCACCAATTACGCTTTCAGATTCCATTATTTCAGGAGATGGTTCTGTCAAGGCAAAGGTGACAGTGAGCAACACTGGCAAATATGATGGTTATGAAGTAGTGCAATTATATATTCGTGATGTGGTCTCATCTGAAAGCCGTCCTGTCAAGGAACTCAAAGGCTTCAAGAGGATTTTCCTTAAAGCCGGCGAAAGTGCTGAAGTGGAATTTGACATCAGTCCTGACATGCTGGGCTGGTATTCAGTTGACCAGTACAACATGTCAGGCTCATCTGAACCATTGTCTGCCAGATTCGTCGTTGAAAACGGGGACTTTGACATTATGATAGGACCTGACAGCCGTGATGTGCAATGCGCCAGGCTGACCGTGCAGATTCCGTTACTTTGAAACGGGCATCTTGGACTTTTTATTGGACAGGCGGCTCTTTTCCGCACGGAATCCCATCACATGGCTTTCTACTGAGGCGTCTATGCTGCTTGTAAGCTTTGATTCATCCTGTGCAGATACGGCCTCGATAAAATCGCAGACGAGAGCCATGTCCCCGCCACCGTGGCCGGAACCCTTATATTCAGGGATATCGCTTACTTTCTTGTCCCATACAAGTTTACGGTTGCTCCCTAAACAGCGCATGTTCCACTTTGGGAGTGTATGCCCATTCTCTGATGGTTGCGCTCATGTCAGCGAATATTTCCTCATAGAGTTCGCGACAAATCATGCGCTGCAATTTTTCCAGCTCAGAGATTGGTTCCTCATTCAGCGGAGCGTTCTCATTACCAGTAACAGAACCATCAGCATCGCCATCTTCAGAATCTGTTGGAAATAAGCCAGTCTCTTTAGCTGATGAGTTATCTTTGGCTTTCTTCTTATCCGATTGTTTCAGCAGTTCAATCGTAGCTTCCTCTTTAACCAGTTCCTCCTGAAACCATCGAAACTTCAATGCCTCGAAGGTAATGGTCATTGTTTTGTAAGAATCAGCCCTTGCCAATTGACCGATAGCGGATAATTCACTCAGAAAGTCACGGACAGTAGCCCGTTGCCAAGCCCAGTCACCAGCCAGTTCTGTTACCGTGGTGTCAAATTCACCTAGTAGCTCAGCTGATGCTGCCTTGGGCAATACCGAGAATGGCTTTTTGACCATGGCTCTACTCAGTAGGTCGAAATACGCCTCCAGTCGAGTAAAGCGTCCCTTGGGCTTTTGCTTGAGGAATTCAATCAAGCGTGGAGTGATCACGACATGACTGACCTCATAAGATAAGTTGTTGTTCATCTTCAATTGTTTTGGATGTTAATACTACTTGTTTGCGCTGACCCAAGGGAACCGGGAAGTCATGGTCAACTTGTTATAATTCAAATGTTGTTTATATAAAGTTTTGTGTTGCTCAATAATAGTTGGCGACAAGCTGTCCCGGTATGGAAGTAAGAGAAAAAATCTCATCGGGACTTTCCACCATGTTTCTGATTCCACGAGAGGGATAGAAGATTGAAGCTACCTGTAAAATACCGAGTGCTACAGCCATCGAGAAGCAGTGAGGAATAAAGAGCCCAACCAATACCAGTGAACATACTGACACCATCACCTTACGTCTCTTGATAGCGTAGAACACCAACTCAGCCATGGAAAAGCGAATCAGCAGAGCCGTGATGATTAACGGTATAAAAGTATCGATGGCTGATATATGCGTCTGAATCTGTATGAACTGAAACAGGATAAGCAGAAGCATGACCAACTGCACATATAATCTCCTGGCAACATCATGAAAACTCATACGCCTATAAAAGGCATTCATCCACCTGCCATCCCTCTTGTAACAACGTAAAGCTGCCACGAGAATAAGAATAGGGAAAATCAATAGTAAGCTATTCCAAATCATCTTTTAATGGTTGTTTATTGGTTCTAAAATTTTTATCATATACTTCTAACTCCAGCTGAACGTAGCCCCACGATGCTTCCAAAACGATTGCTTCCACATCTTCGGGGGTTGGTTCCAGACATCTAATCCGACGGGCAAAACTTGTGTCAGCATTGCTCAACTTTCGGATAGCACGATCCATTTCATATTCAGAAATGCCAATCACCTGTGCACGAACCTTGTTTCCTCTCGGCCACTTCACAATCAGATTGAATACCGGATTGGCATACCTTTTCAAAAGTCCACCAGATACAAACAGGAACCAATCATCCCTATAAATACCTTGAACAGTAATCCATGTACGGTAACGGTCAATCAGGATAGCCATCTTCTTCCAAAGCACTCTGTTCATATCAAAAGAAATCCCCCATGACACTTGCCTCAGACTTCTCATAGAGATACTTGCCAATTGTCCGTTTGTTATGCAACTCTTTCAAAATCTCACCATACATATCGTCCAAGGAATCATAGATGGTCACATACACCTGCTCACAAAGACCATTCACATTGGTGGCAGCATTAATCTTGAACATGTGACCATACTTCGGATTAGAATAAGCACAACAGCTCAATCCAAATTTCATATCTTCTAACGCTCTGTGATAGTACAACAGAATGAATTCCATCTGGTCTTCCAGATAATTGAGCATATCCTCAAACTCTATGGGACGAGGAAGCTCATACATCAGAATACCTTCATCCTCATGAATCTCCACGTCTTGTAGATTACTCATGGCAAATACTTCCGGCACCATCAATGGCGCAGAGATCTTGAACAATTCAATTCCATCTTCTATCAACATATTATATCTATGCATTAGTATGATAATTATTACTCTGTCATTCCGAATAATTGACATAATTAAACTTCTGAGCAATTTTCTGATGAAAAACATCGCTTCATCGGTCTTAATTTGCCATTAAAGTCTGTTCATGTCTCAAAGAACAACGCTGCAAAGTTAAGTGCAAAATTCCATCAAAACCAACTTTAACAAATTGTTATAGAGTTATTTAACCTTCATACTCAAAAGTATGAAAACTTTTTTTTAAGTCGTAACTTGCTGATAATTATCGAGTACGATAAAAGGATATTTGCAGATGTTATCCAAACCATTTTCTGCCCAATCGAAAAAAACAGCCGTTTAAGCGAAAATAGGACACGTACAAAAGCAACTAATCCGTTTGGAAATGCCACCCGAAGCTGATTTATCTGTCGGCAGAACCATAAAAACGAGGTAAAAATCGATGAATTAAGCATCTTTAGTGCCAAGTATGATTTTCAACGAGAAATATCCAGTAAATTTGCAAGCAATAAATAATACTCTGCGTATGGCACGAATAGGATACCTGTGGAATACTCCACACTATAAGTATTTAGAAGAAGACAAACAGTGGATGTTGGACAATGGTTGTGAACAGATCATTGAAGAACAGAACATCCATGAGAAACTTCGTCCTGAATGGCAACGACTCATCGAAGCATTGACCACCAGTGACGAAATGGTCGTTGGTAAATTCAGCAATGCCGTGAGAGGAGCCAGAGAACTATCCATTCTCCTGGAATTCTGCCGCAAGAACATGGTGCGAGTGATATCCATCCGTGACAGGATAGACTCAACAGGAGAAATGTTCAAAGACACCCGTTCCTCGGATATCCTTAATATGATGGCAACCTTACCACAAGAAGCCTTGGCAATGCGTAGAGCCAACAGCAGTACAAGCAAGCTGAAAAAGCCTATCAAGGCACACACTTCAGCAACCTTGCTTAAACTGGAGCGCAACAAGATGGTGGTCAATATGTACAAAAGTGGCCATACCATCGACGACATTTGGCAACGAAGCGGATTCAAAAGTAGAAGCTCCCTGTTCCGTATCTTAAACGAAGCAGGAGTAGATTTGAACAGAGGCCATACAAAAGGTCCATTGAAGAAACGTAATCATTCAAATGAAGAAGACGACAATGAAAAAGATTAAGATAACAGTAATTAGAAAGGTGAATCATACAGACCTTTCAGCAAAATACGAGAGTCCGATTGAACATGCCTGCAATATGCAGGAAGGACAAACGTTTATCTCCATTGATGCTCAGAAGCCAGATGATCTTTGTGAGAGTGCTTGGCAGTCCATGCAGTCTTTCGTGATGACATTGGCACATGGCGGTGAAAACTTCTACGATGGTTGGATGAAGAACCCAAAATCAGCCATGATATCTTGCAACGATGGCTTTCGTCCTGTTAGTTTTTACATAGAAACGATAGAAGAATGAGTACAATAGAAAAGATAATCATTAGCTATGTGATAGTCATCAACGTCATTACCTTGATGATCTATGGCATCGACAAATGGAAAGCCAAACATAGCAAATGGCGCATTCCCGAAGCCACACTGCTTATCATGGCAGCTGTGGGTGGAAGCATCGGTGCATGGACGGGTATCAAACTCTTCCATCATAAGACCTTGCATAAGAAATTCAAATATGGAGTGCCGGCTATATTCCTGATTCAACTAGGAATAGTGGTATTCATTTACCTCAAAACAAACAACTTTGTATGACATCCAAAGAATCAGCACTACTTGCTCAGATGCAAGACCTTGGTTATAGCAACGGAATGATAGTAACAGCCATGCGTATTCTTGGTCAGTCGAAGGCTGCCCAAGATGATGCACTACTCTATCTTTATGACGAGCATCCATCAGAAAGTCTGTTTATTGATTATATTTCCGAATTATGTTCAAGCCCAAAGATATGAATAATCAAAAATGTACTAAGGAATTGTCTGAGATGAGCCTTGAAGAACTTTGGCAACTATTTCCTATTGTTCTCACAAAGCCTAACGAACGTTGGGGTAATGATTATGCTGAAGAAAAGTCATTGTTAGTTCATTTGTTATGCAATATGAATCTGGTACGTATAGCACATATAGGTAGTACATCCATCCAAGCTATTTGGGCTAAACCGATAATAGATATATTGATAGAAATGAATGACAACAGTAGCTTCAATGATATATATAAGATTTTGCTAGAACATGATTATTTCTGCATGATAAAATCTGAAAGACGCATGGATTTCAACAAAGGCTACACAAAATTTGGCTTTGCCGATAAAGTCTTTCATATTCATGTGAGACTTTCAGGTAAAAATATATAGCAGTATGGAAATAATAGTAATAATCGCCGTGTTCTGGGTCGTGGGAAAAATACTCAAGGGGATATTCGGCGGCTTCAGCAAGAGTGACTACAGGCGAGACCAGTGACAGGCCGGCATGGTGGTATGGCAGACCGAGGGAATCCGCAGAGAATCAAATGTTTTCCGCAAGGTTTCGGGGAAGGCTTGTGTTTGTCCGGGGGCCAGTGCCACCCGGATGCAGATTTTCGGCACGTCAATCATGGAAGATAAAGTGATAATCATTACCTTTAACACAAATTTATAACCTAAAAATTTCTGGCAGTATGACAAAAGCGGATATTGTAGCCCGGATTGCACAGCAGACCGGAGTGGAAAAGGCAGTTGCGATGACCGTTGTGGAAGCATTCATGGAGACCGTGAAAGATTCGATGGTCGCAGGAAACGAGGTGTTCCTGCGCGGGTTCGGCAGCTTCATCATCAAGAAGCGGGCGAAAAAGGTTGCCCGGAATATATCAAAGAACACGACCATCGTGATTCCGGCTCACTCCGTCCCTGCGTTCAAACCTGCGAAGACGTTCCTTGAGGCGGTAAAAGAGGGAAAATAAAAAAATAAGATTGTTGGGGAAACCGTCAGTGAAACGGTGTTCCGTCCACCAGATAATGAATACCGTAACCATCTTTGAAGGATGTGTTGCGGTATTTGTTTATTGGGCTGGTATAAAGGGAAAAGGGTAAATGGGTATAAAAGAATGGTCTACAAAGGAGATATAAGTGGGCGGTTCCGGTAACAGGTTCAGGACACATCTATTACCACGCATCCTGAACCCGCTTCGGTCGTTACCGGTATCGGAAGTTTAGGCTATCCACTTGTAGCCTTCGTCCGTCAGTTCAAAGTATTCATCCATTCCCGGTTTAACAAAGAACATGATTTCAAAGGCTTCGTTGCTTCCGCCATCCGGTATCGTCATGTCGATTTCACCATTTTGGATAATCCCTCTACCCACGTTATACCCCAAGTTTTCATCCGCGTAGGCATAATGAAACTCAACCTCCTGGAATATCTCGGAGAGCTTTTGAATAAGTTGCGGCACGCTGTCCCAAGCCGTGTTAAACCAAAGGATGTTCGGCTCTTCAAAATATTGGTCGTAAGCATTCCATTTTGTACCCCAAGTGGCAATAGACCACTCGTACCAGGTTGGATAACCGTATTTTTCGAGATTGCTCAGGTATGACGCTCCAAGCTGCAATACCTTTTTTCTTCTCTCTTCCTGCAGTTCTTCCACCCGTTGAATGGCTTTCAAATCATCCGGTGTATAGAACGGCTTTCGCTGCATTGCGGCGAAATATTCCATTCCCAGTTCCCCATCGCTGGATGCGTCAATAAGCAGTTCTTCGGGCATGGGGATAATCCTGTTAAAGTCGATGTAGCAAGGCGTGCCGTCCTCTTCGTTTTCTCCTCGTAAAAAGTTCAATACTTTCTGTACTGTTTCGCTGTCCGCATTAATTTCCAAGCGGTTTGTTACATGATTAGGCATAATTCTGTTTTTTAATCTGTTATACTTTTTTTATTTCACCCTCCTGTCGGCTCTTTATCTCCTGAACCGTTTTTGGGTTTTACGGATGCGGTACACGGTTGTCGGGATAACTTCATACGGTGGCTTTTCCTGCCAAATTACTCTTGCGCAGGAAGGAAGAATTTTGCAGGAAATGCACTTCAAGCCACCGGATCAAGTGCGACAACCTACCTTTGCATCTGATAAAACCAAACCGGTGACAGGATGAAGGGCAAAAGGGAGAAACACGGAAGGTAGAAAATGGTATAAGGGATAAATGCTGAAGATAAAAAGGAAATATGGCCGGTTAGAAAAGGAGGATAGCCGCCCGCCGGAACATATAAAAGGGAACGGGTTGGCACTCCGGACATAAAATAACGAATACCGCAGCCATCACGTAATGACGGTTGCGGTATTCGTTTGTTCGGCAATGGCTTTTCGGTTCGGCAGCCACAGCCTTTGTTCAGGCTTCGCTAATCCGTAGTATCATAGAAATAGCTTAACTCTTCGTCTTTCAGGTTCTCCACAGCATACTGGTTGGCCTGCTCATAGAGCGTGTTGTAGAGCGTTGCATATTCCGGCTTATTCTCGTAGTACTGCCAAATCTTGTGGTTAAGCACCATCACCAGCTCGGTAAGGTACGTGTAGTCTTCTTTCCACTCCTTGAAAGCACGGTTGAACGTGTCCTGAATAGCTGACAGCCCAAATCGGTCGGCTATTGAAAAATCATTCCAAAAGGTTGTTTGCAACTCGTACCCGTTCTCTTGCATAAATTCTCTGAATGTCATATCGTTTCAAATTTTAAGATTGATTTTTTGTTTTCCCTCCGATACATTTCTGTACCGAAGGCTGATTATTTTTCTGCCCAAAGGATTGGTGGCAGGCCCGGGCAAGGAGGACGCGGAAAATACGCTCGCCGACGTGTCGGGGAGGAAGATTTTCCGGCGGCAAGCGCAAGCGGTACTTGACAGGGCTGACGGCCGACAATCGAACTTTGCAGAGAAAATAACCGGGCTTCCGGAATGGAATATGGGGGAACAAGTGTGGAGAGAATAAAACAGAGGGATAGTGAAGAATGTAAAAATGGGCCACCGCTCCGTAGCGGGATGTACGCAGGGACATCCGGTGGGGCATCCCGGAACAGGGCACGACTGACGGTTCTGTTACAAAAGGAGACGGGCTGCGCTTTGTCGGCCACAAGAAAGAATACCGCAATCGTCTTTGAGACTGCGGTATTCTTACGGGTGATACCTTATGCTGCCTTGTCCGGCTTCTCCAGCTTGCGCTGCCTTGTTTTCCAACCGTACACGTCGGCCACATAGGGATAGAGGGAACGTGTTCTTTTACGGAAACCCTGCTCGTCTATTTCACGGTTGTAGATTTTTTCGGCGATACGTTCCGCTTCTTCACGGTCTTTGGCACCCTGTAGAGGACGTAGTTCGTGCCGTCGTGGTGGGTCATCCGGCTCCGAATGTTATAGCCGTCGCCGTACCATTCCGCATATTCGCACGAGGATTTCAGAATATCGGCGATGTTGCTTCCTAAAATCTGGTAGCCTTGCCTCCGACCATGCCACAGCCCAAGGTCTCCGAACACGATAATAACGCCGTCCACCTGTTTGTTCAGGTTGCACCGTTCATCGTCCAGCCAGTTATAAACTTCTTCCGCCCATTCTTCATCGCTGACCTCGTAGGTGTCATCGTCCAGCATTTCCCGTTGGGAATTTTGATAATCCTCCTTTGCTGCTTCGTTCAACAAGTCGTCGCTTGTCCAAATCATTCGTTTCATTGTCTTGAATTTTAATGTATTACTTGTTTTTTATCCCTGTTGTCGGAGGCTTTACCTCGTCCGGCGGGATTCGATTTTACATGCGGGACACAAGGCGAAAAGGCGGGAACAAGGCAAGGAGGAAGCGGCAGTCCCGGACGGTTACATTTGTGTTAAGAAGTATTGGTGAGCTTGCGAGTTGATGGTTGTTAATCGCAAATGAAGCCGCGTCTTGCCGGTTCACGCCCGCCTTAACTTTGCAGGGAAAATCAATGGACGGCGGCGGGTAAGCGGAGAATGGACGGAGTGTATAAAAGCAGTGATTCTGCGGAACGGCAACGAGCAAAACAAAAGCGGTCCGGAGACCGCTCTGTTCTGGATAAGGCAGGAACTATTTCTTGCCTTTTTTCTTTTTCGGTTCCGCAGGAGCTTCCTCCTTCTCGACAGCCGGATAGAACTTGACAGCGGTCATCACGATGCGGTTGTGCTTCACGCCGCCCTGGTCGGCCCACTCTTCGGGCTTGAAGTAGCCCTCCACGGTGAGCAGCGTGCCTTTGGTGAGCTGGTCGAACGACCCGGCATTCTCGTTTTTGCGCCACGCTTCCATGTTCATCAGGGCGGATACGCGGTTGGTGTCCTCGCCGTTCTTCTCCTGACGGGCGATTGCCAGAGGGAAACGGGCTACACTTGCGGTGGTGAACTGGCGGATTTCAGCGTCTTTTCCTACGAATCCGGTTACTACGAAATTGTTCTCGATCTTTTTCATTGCGATTGTTTTTTGAAGTTAATGAATCATTTTTACGGTGCCGAAAAAGTAGGTGCAGCAAAGGGAAAGCACCAAGGATAACGCATAAATACTCTTTATTTTGAGGCGCAGCCCCAAACCGTAGGCGCGATAAAGGAAGATTTGTGCGGTACGCCATTGGTCGAGGTTCACGGAACCGGTCCCGTCTGCATACTATCTTTGCAACGGAATAATGATGATGACTTCGATAGGAAACGGTTGCGGAAAAGGCGGGATGAAACAAATCGTGGCGGGTTCGGAGAACCGAAAAGACCAGTCCGCCTACCGGCACAAGATTACGGCGCATTCCGGCATGAAGCGGAGAAGGACATCGAGGCGTGGAAACGTACCGTCGGCCTCTTGAGTGGAAGCGGCAATAAACGATATGCCGTCCGACCTGCCATGCGCGTTGTGATGTGGAGCGTACATCTGACGAAGAACCGACAACCGGCGTGTGCCGCGTATCGTCAGCGTGCTGTCCTTATCCGACTGTTATATGAGGGAGGAGAAGCAGGAAAAGGGAAAATGGTGGAAGCCTGCCTTTCCGACAAAGCTGCGAAGTGACGCCCCGCGAGTGGAGAGCCAGCTATAAAAGGATGTGGCGCAGCCAAAAGAGAATATAAATGGCAGTTTCGGGGAATACGGAGGGGGGCCGTTTATATATAAACCAGCTTCTATTTGTTATACATTTCCAGTACCCAGTACGGCTGCACTTCCCAAAACCATCTTTTTTTATTATTTCCCCAGTACCGGAAAACAATCATATTTCCCTCTTCCGAAGTATCATCAGGGTCTTTCACGATTGCCAGGACATGGCAAGATACTTTCATGTCCCGGCTATTAGGTAGCTTCATTTCCACACAGTCTCCAACATTTAATATCATGGCGTTTATTTTTCGGTTTTCAATGTAAATGTATGAATTTATTTTATTCTTGTGTGATTCGGGCGTTATTTGTATGGATTATAAATAACGCCCGAATGCCTTATTGGCTGTCTTTTGCCCCTTGATAATCGTATGATTTTCCTTTGGTGGAATCCCGCCATTCCGGGAATTTTCCGACAATCCGGCTTCTCGGAATTTGTCTCTATCTCTCCATCGTTATCATTCTCCTGCCGTATTCCTTGATTTCGTCCATCGTGAGCCATTCAGGTCTTTCGTCCTCTGCGAAACTTTCATAAAGTTTTGTCATGGTTTCGATTTGGGCTTCCTCATTACCAGCCCACAAGCGGTTGGTGTTTCTGTTCCCAAACCCCAAGTAATACTCGCAATCTGCCTGCAAACGACCTAATAACATGTATCTGAAGCGTAAGTCATGCTGTAAAATTTCATCTATCGTCATACTCTTGTTTTTTTAGTTTTTTATTTCTCCCTCTTGTAGCTTGTCGGCTACTTTCGGGCTTGATTCAATTATGTCGCCTCAAAAGGTGGCATGGCTCTTTATGCAGGGTTTCACAACCAAATACGACCTCGGAGAGGTGGAGATTTTGTCGTGAACCGTCAGGCATGACCTTGCATACAAGAAAGACATGGCAGGTACCTTTGCAACACAATTCGTATCAGGCAGCCCGGAAGTGGATAAGCGAACTCAGGGAAGAGAAGAAGATGCTGTAAAAGGAGGATTTGTATGTAAAAACGGGATTGCAGCCAAAAGAGAAAATACAAAAGGGAACTCCTGAAAGGTATCTATCGTGCCGGAGGCATTTGTATCGGAAACGCACGGAGGTTCGAGGTAAAAAGGGGCTGTTCGCCGGCAGGCTTATCCGCATTATGTGAAAATGCGGATTGAAATCGGAAATACCGTCTCAATCCGCATAGCTCGTCGATGGATTTTCGTTGTGTTGTCCTGTTATGTCAAAAGGTCAAAATCGTGCCATCATAACACGATGCTTGAACAGTTTGTTTTTGTCGCTCGGTCGTCGCTGGCTTATCCAGATATGATGTGCCCCGTAACCGAACGTGAAATATTCCTCAAGCTGCGTTTCCTCCTTCAAGTGTTCCATACCCGCACGGAGTTCAGCTTCATTGGCCGAAAAAAGAATCGTGTTCATGATTCTGAAATAAATCTCCGTCGCTTCATCGCAATAGAGACAAAAGCTGTGTTCGATAATTACGTCCATACTACTGTTTTTAATTTGACTGTGTTGCGTCCTGAACATTGGTCATTATAGACACGCCGGATTGACTGAAAATCTCCATAGTCGGGCAACCACCGTTTTCTTCGGGGAGCAGAGGTTCCGATGTCTCGGGCAATGCAAACCATTCGTCATAAAACAGACGTTTGTCGCTAATATTCGACACGTCCTCACATCCCCATGAACGGATAATACTGACGGCTTCTTCGTAACTTTCAGCTTCCACACTGAAATAATCCCGTTCCCAACTTGTAACCTTGCGGTCTTGATAGAATTTGTATTTCCCCATATGATTGATATTTAATTGTTTACTTCGACAATGACCTCAATTCTGCCATACAATACCGAGCGTAGTGCCGTTTTGTCAATGGCGTAATACTCTCCAATGTGTCCGTACTGCTTGACAAAGTACCGTTTAAGAATATCCGAGAAGTCAAAATGATAACCGCTCAATGCAATGCCCCGTTTGAAATAGACGCTTTCCCGCACGTTACGGGTAATCCAGTTTTTCTCCTCTCGGTTCAATTTGCCACCGTTATTCAGACGTTCCCGCAGCTTGTAAACACGGCTGTCCTGTAATGTCGTCAGTTCGGGAACGTCCCATTTGACGAATTTTGTTGCTATCTGTGCCATAATCCCATCTGTGCTAATCATAAATAATCACTTCGTCACGGTATTCTGAAATTTCCTTACCATTTGTAAGGCGGATAACTATGGTGTTGCCATAGTCGCCCACGATTGTCCCCTCCGTGTAGCCCTTATACGGGTTAAGTAACGTGCAATGCAATCCGATGATGTCGGACGGTTCTTCATATTCATACATAGAGCAATGTTTTTGCGGTTATAATTTGATTTCCCATTTTCCTTGAGAGAACTTCCTGAAGCTCACGTACTCATCTTCAAGTTCGTGAGTTAGTATGCGCATATAGATTTCGTTTTTAGCTTCCAACGAATCCACCAGCTTGTTGATTTCTTTTTCCGGGTATTCCCAGCGAGAAGAAAATTCTGCCTTCAAAATATCGTCCATTCGTTCGATATAGCATTCTCCAAAGTTCTCGTTCAAGAAAGCCTCTATTCTGTCAAGGTCATTTTCATTCTCCGTACTTGCGAAGAAAAGGTTTGTTGCAATGTTCGCCATAATCTCAAATTTTAAGTTTTTTTCTTTTTCCCTCTTGTAGCTTGTCTGCTACTTTCGGGCTTGATTCAATTATGTCGCCTCAAAAGGTGACATGGCTCTTTATGCAGGGTTTCACCACCAAATACGACCTCGGAGAGGTGGAGATTTTGTCGTGAACCGTCAGGCATGACCTTGCATACAAGAAAGACATGGC
>ENA-UPWK01000714-UPWK01000714.1-human-gut-metagenome-genome-assembly--contig:-NODE-714-length-31784-cov-27.656480_pt1 | contig 31784 bp, 23 predicted proteins | sample MGYA00250048_ERZ773373 | MGnify/ENA primary metagenome ERZ773373 (study PRJEB29103, sample SAMN06112059) | human gut metagenome | biome: human gut; feature: ankylosing spondylitis patient; material... | reverse complement strand
CGGAACTTACCCGACAAGGAATTTCGCTACCTTAGGACCGTTATAGTTACGGCCGCCGTTTACCGGGGCTTCAATTCGGAGCTCTCACTCCTCCTCTTAACCTTCCGGCACCGGGCAGGTGTCAGCCCCTATACTTCATCTTTCGATTTGGCAGAGACCTGTGTTTTTGCTAAACAGTCGCCTGGGCCTATTCTCTGCGGCTCTTTCGAGCACTCCTTATTCCGAAGTTACGGAGTCAATTTGCCGAGTTCCTTAACTACCCTTCTCCCGCTGGCCTTAGAATTCTCTTCCTGTCCACCTGTGTCGGTTTGCGGTACGGGCATCTGTTTCTATACGCAAAGCTTTTCTCGCCTTCAGCCAAGTGTGCTTCCCTACTCTAATTTCGGTCCCTTACGCCCGGGTCAACCAACGCCCGGGTCACACCCTTTTGAAGTGTCCCTTTGCTTAAATTACAGATGGTTACGGAATATCAACCGTATGTGCATCGGCTACGCCTTTCGGCCTGACCTTAGCTCCCGACTTACTTGGAGCGGACGAACCTTCCTCCAAAAACCTTAGACTTTCGGCCATTAAGATTCTCACTTAATTCTCGCTACTTATTCCGGCATTCTCACTTCTGTACAGTCCACCGCCGCTTTCGCTACGACTTCGCCCCATACAGAACGCTCTCCTACCATACATTAGATGTATCCCAAGCTTCGGTGTATAGTTTAGCCCCGTTAAATTTTCGGCGCAGAGTCACTCGACCAGTGAGCTATTACGCACTCTTTTAATGAGTGGCTGCTTCTAAGCCAACATCCTGGTTGTCTGTGCAATTCCACATCCTTTTCCACTTAACTATACTTGGGGACCTTAGCTGTGGGTCTGGGCTGTTTCCCTTTTGACAATGAAACTTATCTCCCACTGTCTGACTCCTGAAAAACGATTATCCGGCATTCTTAGTTTGATAAGGTTCAGTAACCTCTCGGCCCCTAGCCAATTCAGTGCTTTACCTCCGGTAATCTATTTCAAGGCTAGCCCTAAAGCTATTTCGGAGAGAACCAGCTATCTCCGGGTTCGATTGGAATTTCTCCGCTACCCACAGTTCATCCGCTACCATTTCAACGGGAGTCGGTTCGGTCCTCCATAAAGTTTTACCTTTACTTCAACCTGACCATGGGTAGGTCACCCGGTTTCGGGTCGAATACAACCGACTTCATACGCCCTATTCAGACTTGCTCTCGCTGCGGCTTCACACCTTAAGTGCTTAACCTCGCCGGTTACATTCACTCGCCGGACCATTCTACAAAAGGTACCCGATCGCTCTTTGATGAGCTTTCGGTGCTTGTAAACACAAGGTTTCAGGTTCTTTTTCACTCCCCGTCAGGGGTACTTTTCACCTTTCCTTCACAGTACTTCTTCACTATCGGTCACCGAGTAGTATTTAGGCTTGGAGGATGGTCCCCCCGTATTCCCACCGGGTTTCACGTGTCCGGCGGTACTCTGGATACAGATGGCTGTTCAGGCTTTTCGTGTACAGGACTCTCACCTTCTTCGGTTGGACTTCCCATTCCATTCCACTAAACCTTTACAATACCGTATTCTGTCCGAACCCCGAAAGTATTACTACTCTCGGTTTGGCCTCTTCCGCGTTCGCTCGCCACTACTTACGGAATCTCAGTTGATTTCTCTTCCTCGCCCTACTTAGATGTTTCAGTTCAGGCGGTTCCCCTCATATACCTATGTATTCAGTATATGATGACAAGACTTTCCTCTTGCCGGATTGCTCCATTCGGAAATCTGCGGATCAAAGCCTACTTACGGCTCCCCGCAGCTTATCGCAGTTAGTCACGTCCTTCTTCGGCTCTCGGTGCCAAGGCATTCCCCTTGTGCTCTTTGTAGCTTGACCATTATGAGATATCTTTGGTTCTTCTTTTCTTGTAATGTTAATTACTCTTTTCGCAGTTTAATAAGCCTTTAGTTTATTTATAACTAATCTTCTTATTACCCTTAAGCTTAATTGTAGTATTTTTTACCTATGGTTTACGCATTCAAATTATCATTTGAGTTTGTTTACCTGTATAACTAATACTTTTCTCGCTTTATCTGCTTCTTTATTCAGTTTTCAAGGTGCTTTGAATAACTGACTTTTGTCGGTTATTCTTTGGTGGGCTTAAGTGGACTCGAACCACCGACCTCACGCTTATCAGGCGTGCGCTCTAACCGGCTGAGCTATAAGCCCATATTGGTTTGGCTCGTTATTTCTTAAGCCGTTGTTGAAAAGCTGTTGCTTTTCATGGTGGAGATAAGCGGGATCGAACCGCTGACCCCCTGCTTGCAAAGCAGGTGCTCTCCCAGCTGAGCTATACCCCCGTATATCTCGGGCAGGACCCTGAAAATTAAACAACGAGTTTTGAAAGAAATCTTTCGTAATGCTGACCTTGGAATTTAAATCAGCTTGTTTCATCTGATTTGGTCTCCATAGAAAGGAGGTGATCCAGCCGCACCTTCCGATACGGCTACCTTGTTACGACTTCACCCCAGTCGCCAATCCTACCTTCGGCAGCGTCCTCACGAGGTTGGACTACTGACTTCGGGTATTACCGGCTCCCATGGTGTGACGGGCGGTGTGTACAAGGCCCGGGAACGTATTCACCGCGGCATGCTGATCCGCGATTACTAGCAATTCCATCTTCATGCAGGCGGGTTGCAGCCTGCAATCTGAACTGAGAATGTTTTTAGGGGTTTGCTCCACATCGCTGTCTTGCTTCCCTCTGTTAACATCCATTGTAGTACGTGTGTAGCCCAGGTCATAAGGGGCATGATGATTTGACGTCGTCCCCACCTTCCTCCGTTTTGTCAACGGCAGTCCTATTAGAGTGCTCTTGCGTAGCAACTAATAGCAAGGGTTGCGCTCGTTGCGGGACTTAACCCAACATCTCACGACACGAGCTGACGACAACCATGCACCACCTGTCTCAACTTTCCCCGAAGGGCACCTAATGTATCTCTACTTCGTTAGTTGGATGTCAAGACCTGGTAAGGTTCTTCGCGTTGCTTCGAATTAAACCACATACTCCACTGCTTGTGCGGGCCCCCGTCAATTCCTTTGAGTTTCAACCTTGCGGCCGTACTCCCCAGGTGGATTACTTATTGTGTTAACTCCGGCACGGAAGGGGTCAGACCCCCCACACCTAGTAATCATCGTTTACAGCGTGGACTACCAGGGTATCTAATCCTGTTTGCTACCCACGCTTTCGTGCCTCAGCGTCAGTTAAAGCCCAGCAGGCCGCCTTCGCCACTGGTGTTCCTCCCCATCTCTACGCATTTCACCGCTACACGGGGAATTCCGCCTGCCTCTACTTCACTCAAGCTCTACAGTTTCAAATGCAGTTTATGGGTTGAGCCCATAGATTTCACATCTGACTTGCAAAGCCGCCTACGCACCCTTTACACCCAGTAAATCCGGACAACGCTTGCTCCCTACGTATTACCGCGGCTGCTGGCACGTAGTTAGCCGGAGCTTATTCATTAAGTACCGTCATTTTTCGTCCTTAATAAAAGAAGTTTACAATCCGAAAACCTTCATCCTTCACGCGGCGTTGCTGCGTCAGGGTTGCCCCCATTGCGCAATATCCCCCACTGCTGCCTCCCGTAGGAGTCTGGGCCGTGTCTCAGTCCCAATGTGGCCGTTCAACCTCTCAGTCCGGCTACCGATCGCGGTCTTGGTGAGCCGTTACCTCACCAACTAACTAATCGGACGCGAGTCCATCTTCAAGCGATAAAATCTTTGATATCAGAACCATGTGGTTCCGATATGTCATGCGGTATTAGCATTCTTTTCAGAATGTTATCCCCCTCTTGAAGGCAGGTTACTCACGCGTTACTCACCCGTCCGCCACTAAACTAAATCAAATTCATTCCGAAGAAATCTTTCAAAACAGTTCCGTTCGACTTGCATGTGTTAGGCACGCCGCCAGCGTTCGTCCTGAGCCAGGATCAAACTCTCTAAAATTTGTATCTCAACAGCCTTTCGACTGTTCAAATCAATTTCAGAGCTTTAATCGCTCATTGACGAATATGTCACTGACTATATCCGTTATTCCTGATGCTTTTTAGTGTACATCTCACTGTAATTCTTTGAGCTTTCCTCAAAGTCATTACGGGTTTCTTTACTATTATCTCGTTGTTCAATTTTCAAGGTCCTACGCACTTTCAAGGCTTGTTTGCTTCCTTCATTTGAAGTCGCTAACCTCAGCAGTGCAAGAGCTATTATACTACGTTGTTTTGATTTTGTCAAGCACTTTTTAAAAGTTTTTTAAAAAGTTTTTTCAGCTTTTAAAATCAAAACCGAGCAACACTTTCGATTACTTCTGAATGCTGACTCTCCACTTCCGTGCGTTCTACACTCTTTCACCGTCTGTGTTTTCTCTTGTCTGCCTCGCCTCTCAGCGCAACAGTTGATATTATATCAGCACTTTCCTCTTTTGTAAACCCCTTTTTGACAATTTTTTTATCTTTTTTACATTATCGGCAATTTCTACATTTTAAACTCACTTGTTGTTTATTTTATCCCAAAATTCACTATATACACCCTTTTTTTAAAAATAAACTTTATTCGACAGATTTTCAAAACAATTTTCTTGACAAAGAATGGGTATATATATATAATAGTATTAACAAATGAATCCCCTTAAAAACATTGACGGGAACAAGATGCAAATGAACCGGCAAAGAGAGCTGACGGTTGGTGTGAGTCAGCATGGAACATTGTATGGATAGCTCATCCCCGAGTTTTTCGTGTGAAGTGTATATACTATTATATATGTAATGCGAAACGCAAGACTGCGTTATCGGTCGGGACTTTGTCAGAAGTCTTTAAGGAGAACATAGTGATGTGTTCTTGAATACGGGTGGTACCACGGATTTTATTCGTCCCTTTGTTTAGGGGGCGATTTTTTTGTGCTATTTAACAGGAGGTTATTATATGAAACCATCATTTGAAAAGTACATTCCCTTTAAGCAGATTAATCTGCCGGACAGACAGTGGCCGAACAACACTATAACAAAAGCACCAATCTGGTGCAGTGTTGACCTTCGTGACGGAAATCAGGCGCTTGTCGATCCTATGAACCTTGAAGAAAAGCTCGAATTTTTCCACGCACTTTGCGATATGGGCTTTAAGGAAATTGAAATCGGTTTTCCGAGTGCGTCTGAAACAGAATACGAAATCTGCCGTGAGCTTATCGAAAACAACCACATTCCCGATGATGTAACAATTCAGGTTCTTGTTCAGGCAAGAGAGCATCTTATCAGAAAAACTTTTGAGGCTGTTAAGGGTGCTAAGAATGTTATCGTTCATTTCTATAACTCAACTTCAACTCTCCAAAGAAAAGTTGTTTTTAAAACAGATATGGACGGCGTAATCAAAATTGCCGTTGACGGCGCAAAGCTCATTAAACAGCTTACGGATGAATATGACGGAGATACAAACTTCAGATTTGAATATTCTCCCGAAAGCTTCAGCGGTACCGAGCCTGAAAACGCTGTCGAAATCTGCGACAGGGTTATCGAGGCACTCGGTTCGACTGCCGAAAACAAGCTTATCGTAAATCTTCCGAATACTGTTGAGATGTGCACACCGAACACATATGCAGATCAGATTGAATACTTCGCAAGAAATCTCAAGCATCGTGATGCCGCTATCATCAGCATTCACCCACACAACGACCGTGGATGCGGTGTTGCCGCAGGCGAGCTTGCATTGCTTGCAGGCGCTGAAAGAGTTGAGGGTACACTCTTCGGCAATGGTGAGCGTACAGGTAATATGGATATCGTTACAATGGGACTTAATATGTTCACACAGGGCGTTGATCCTAAGCTTGACTTTTCAAATCTTCCAAAGCTCCGTGAAATCTATGAGCGTTGCACAAACATGAAGATTGATCCTCGTCAGCCATATATCGGCGAGCTTGTATTTACTGCATTCTCAGGCTCACATCAGGACGCTATCAACAAGGGTATGAAGTATATGAAAGAAAGCGGAACAGATTACTGGGAAATTCCGTATCTTCCGATTGACCCTGCCGATGTCGGCAGAGAGTATGAGCCGATTATCAGAATCAACTCACAGTCCGGCAAGGGCGGTGCGGCTTTTGTTATGAACAACAACTTCGGTTATGATCTTCCAAAGAGAATGCATCCCGAATTTTCAAAGCTTGTTCAGGCAAAATGTGAGGAGCTTGGCAGAGAGCTTATTCCGAAAGAGTTGTTTGAGGTATTTGAGGACAATTATCTTGAGCATAAGCAGAAATATGTTCTCTCAAGCAGAAAGATTTACGAAGAGAGCGAAAACGGCAATGATTATGTTCACTTCAAGGGCAAGATGAAGATTAACGGCAACGAAGAGGTTTCTCTCAATGGTGTCGGCAACGGTCCTATTGACGCATTCTTCAACGCAATCAAAAAGGTCGGTCTTGACAAGTACGAGTTCATCTCATACAGCCAGCACGCAATTTCGCAGGGTTCCGACTCAAAGGCTGTTTCATACATCGAGCTTAAAAAGCCTGACGGAAAGAGCATTTTCGGTATCGGCATTGATTCAAATGTCAATGTTGCATCTGTTCTCGGTGTTCTCAACGCAATCAACAGAGCCGAGGCTTAATCAATTTAACAATTCAATTTTCAGGGCTGTGCGAATGTGCAGTCCTGTTTTTTATGAAACAAGATGTTAATAATTGACTTTTGAAACGCAGACATATATAATGTAAACATATAATCGCAAATAAAAATGGTAGGGGTTAAAATGAAAAAGAAAGTAATTATAATTATTGCAGTGGTCTGTGTAGCGATTATTGCCGTTGTCGGTACAATCTTCGGCGTAAACGCTTACAACAATTACACCATACAGCAACAGACAGAACAGCAAGACAAAAGTATTGACGATACATACTCAAAATTTACAAAGGAAACCGACAGAGCCAAAAAGTTAGTTATATTATCCGATTTCATCAAGAATAAGCCATCAACAAGTGATGAAATCAAGGTTGAAGTGTTAAACTCTGTTGAGCCAAAGTACAATGAAACACTTGCAAAAATGCAAAAGTTTTTCACAGATGATTATGATAAGACAATAAAAGATAACACTATTGACAGCAAAACTCTTGAAAAAACTAACGATAAAAAGAAGTTGCAGTCTTGTATTGATAATCTTGAGGCTTTAAAGAAAACAATTGATTCCGAAAAAAGCGATGTATTCTATAAAAACGATATTGGCAACTACGATAAAAAGCCTGACGAATTGATTAGTTCTTATAATGACAGAATAACTGCCATTGAAAAAGCTGAAGCAAAAGCTAAGAAAGAAGCCGAGGCAAAAAAGAAAGCCGAAGAAAAAGCTAAACAGGAAAAGAAGAAGCAAACCGAGAGCAGTAACACAAACAACACCGATAACTCCTACAGTGATAATACAAACAGTTACAGCGACAGCGAAAACAACTACGACAGCGGAAACAATAATTACAGTTCTAACGATAGTAACTACAGCGGTGGAAATAATTCTTCAAGTTCTTCTAGCAATTATAGTTATTGGTCTTATACAAATGAAAATGGAACATATTATCACGATTCTAATGGAAATAAATGGGACTCTAACGGAAACAAGTATGAATACGATCCTGATGATGATATAAATTCTTGGGGTTATCCTGAAGATGAATAATTTTTTAATTTCAACTACCTTTATCGGTCGGATAATTTATTAAAATTGTCAGACCGATTTTTTGCGTAAATTCGGATGTAATTTTCATTTAATACGCAATTCAAGCATTGATTTCAGAAAAATGTTACAAATCACCTTTAAAAACCAAGAATTTCGTTACAAATCATTGAATATTTTCAAGAATAATGTTACACTACAATTAAGAGGTGATTTTATGCTTCAAAGAAAAGCCTATGAACATTTAGTAAAATGGAAAAATACACCCGATAAAAAAGCTCTGCTCATTACAGGAGCAAGGCAAATCGGCAAAACATATATTATAAGGAAATTTGCAGAAGAAAATTATTCAAACTTTATTGAGATAAACTTCATCACAAATCCCGATGCCGTAAAAATATTCAATGGAGATTTAAATGCTGAAACCATACTGATTAACCTTACAGCATACACACAAAAGCCCTTGGTAAAGGGAGATACTTTGATTTTCTTTGACGAAATACAGGAATGTCCGTCTGCGAGAACGGCAATTAAATTCCTTGTAGATGACGGACAGTTTGATTACATTGAATCGGGTTCACTTCTCGGAGTAAGATATAAAGAAGTAAAGTCCTATCCCGTCGGTTACGAAGAAAACTACCGTATGTATCCGCTTGATTTTGAAGAATTTGCAACTGCAAACGGTATTCAGCCACAAACGATAGAATATTTAAAGAAATGTTACGACGACAAAGAAACGGTTACGGAAGCTGTTCATCAATCATTGTTGAAGCTTTTTCAATACTATATTATTGTCGGCGGAATGCCTGCGGTTGTACAGAAATTTGTTGATACAAAAGACATCGGCGAAGTCCTGAAAATTCAGAAAGATATTCTCGACTTGTACAGACAGGATATTTCAAAATATGCCGACAGCAACAAAGAAAAAATAAAAAGCATTTTTGATTTAATTCCTGCTCAGCTTAATGACAAGAACAGAAGATTTACACTTTCCGATATTAAAAATTCTGCACGAATGTTGAGATATGAAACAAGCTTTAATTGGCTTGCAGACGCAGGAGTTGCTCTCCCCTGTTACAACATAACCGAACCTGTTCTTCCGCTTGAACTCAACCTACAGAACAATCTTTTTAAACTGTTCTTGTGTGATACGGGACTGCTTTGTGCCGCTTCAATGGGAAACATTCAGTTTGACATACTGTCGGGAGATTTGTCAGTTAATATGGGAAGTATTCTTGAAAATGTATTTGCTCAGGAGCTTGTTTCAAACGGTTTTCTTTTAAGATATTTTAATAAGAAAAATATCGGTGAAATTGATTTTATCGTTCAAAAAGGTAAGTCAGCCGTGCCGATTGAAATTAAGTCGGGCAATGACTACACAAAACACAAGGCATTGGATAATTTGATTGCAAAGCAGAGTTGGAACATAAACAGCGGTATTGTGTTCTGTAAAGGCAATTTGAAAATTGAAAACAGCATAACATATTATCCATGGTATATGTCAATGTTTTTCAAGCAGGAGACACTTCCCGAACATCTGAAAGTTAATGTTGATATTGTAAATATCTGATAATCGACAATTTCAGGGCTGTGCGAATGTGCAGTCCTGTTTTTTACGCTCTGAATTGCCCATAATAAGCCTGTGGGCGGAAAATAGGGGCATACAGCTTGTTAGCCGTATGCCCCTTAAAATCGCTTTTAAAGCTTATTTCATACTGTTTTCGTAAGACTCGATCATCTTTTTAACCATCTGACCGCCTACTGAACCTGCTTCTCTTGCGGAAATGTCGCCGTTATATCCCTGTTTGAGGTTTACGCCTACTTCGTTGGCACATTCCATCTTAAAGCGTTCCATGGCTTCCTTTGCCTGAGGTACATTAATCTGATTGTTATTGCTTGACATAATTTGTTTTCTCCTTTTCAAAACTTTTAAATCTCGTTAAATTTATTAATAAAGCGGCGTTTCGGCATCCCGTTTTCATCGCCGCAATAGTATTGTTTGCGGTGAAATTCGTTTTATTATTTGTAATTTTTTCAAGTTTTGAAATTCACAAAAACATCATAATCGAGTAGGAGGCTTACCCATTAGTTGAGTAGCCGACCTCTCACACCACCGTGCGTACCGTTCGGTACACGGCGGTTCAATCATATTGAGTGCATAGACTTGTACGCTTTGGATATGTCATAATATCCCCTGCGTGCAAGTCTTTCGTTTTCGGTGTATTCTGTTTTCATCATACCAACCTCCTTTGGCTGTTTACTAAAGACTTATGATTGTTCAGCCCTTCCCAAGTTTTTTTCCCTTGGTACTATGGCTTCGGCTGACTTCTTGCAGTTAGTTGTTACTACGGAAAGATTATCCGCCTGCAAGACCTCCTCGGGTAAGCATTACCACCTTCGCCTCGTATATCTGCTACATTTACACCTTGAAATTTCGGGCAGTATTGGACTTCGTTTTGATTGGGAAACTCGTCCGTTTCAAGTATGCCTTATATGTAGTTTCTGTTGAGCAGTTTGAATAGCTCCTTGACCTCATAATTAAGCTTTGCACATTTCTCGTGAGGGAATAAGTTTCCTTAATATAAATCTTCAAGTGTGTTCATTGTCGCACTGCCTTTCAGCAAGCAACAATATCACAACTGTTTTCATAAGTCCGGCAAAAATCATAATAAATCATTTAGCAGATTCATACATTTCACTTTCTGCTGCATATTAGCACTTCCGTAAACATTCAGCGTAAAGGATACATTTTTATGTCCTAAAATTTCAGAAAGAGATTTGATATCAAACTCCGGAATTTCTATCGCCCTGACCGCAAAGGTATGACGTATTTCATGAAATTTTACCTGCTGCAGACCTTTTCGTTTCAAGAATCGAGAAAAGAATTGTCTGTAGGTTCTCGGCTCGGTAGGTTTAACCTTTCCTGTTAAAAAATAGTGATTTGGATTTTCGGTATAAAATTTTTTGATAATATTCATTAATAATGACGGAATAGGGATCACCCTTGCTGATGTTTTGGTCTTTGGTGGACCTATATTCAGATATGTAGTGCCTCTCTTTTTATCATATATTCTTTGTACTGTTTTATTAACAATTATTGTTTTGTCAAGCAAAGAAATATCTTTCATCTGGATACCGCATAATTCACCTATTCGCAACCCGGTGAACAAGGCAATTAAGATACCGGCTGTTTTGCGATTCATATCCATATAAATACATTGAATCAGTGCGAGTTCCTGTTCCTTTGACAAAGATATGACTTTCTTAACACTTGTATCTTTCGGATACTCAATCAAATCCCAATTAAGCAAAGGAATAATTCGCTCTTTATAAGCATAATTGAGAGATAACCGTAAAACAAGTATTACATCTCGTATTGATTTTACAGTCAAGCCCCCGGTATCATCAAGACGACCGTTATTGTACAAGTAAGAAATAAATTCTTGTATGTCGGTCTCAGTGAAACCGCCAATCTTCTTTCTTCCAAAGTATGGAATCAAATGGTTCTCTGAAATAAGAACAAAGTTTGCATGTGTTGACGGTGTAATCATTGGTTTCTTTTCTATTAACCAAGTATTTACAAGCGTCTTGAATTGTGTATTTTCAGTCATTTAGACCACCTCCGATAATTATTATACATGAGGTGGTTTATTTACAATCTTATCTTCAAGTAACGGTATTGAAAAGTTCCCGAAACTGCGCTTTCCAGAATTTAAAGAGCCTTACAGATCAGCGCGTCTTGGTGAAATAGCCGTTCTCATTAACCGCACCGATCCAAAATCTGCTGCACCAATTATGATGTTGAGTGCTGGCAATGGCTTTATTATGCAATCCGATAAGTATTCAAGATATAATGCTGGTCAAAGCCTCAAAAAATACATCCTGCTTAAGAAGGGAGAACTAGCTTATAATCATGGTGCGTCAAAAGCAAAACAGTTCGGTTGCTGTTATGAACTGCTTGAAGATGAAGCACTAATTCCATATGTCTATCACTGCTTTAAGGTAGATAAAAATGAATATACTCCTTACGTAGCCTTTTTGCTCAATAACCCAAAAATAGATAGACAACTCAAACGCCTCGTTTCGTCAAGTGCTCGTATGGATGGACTGCTAAATATATCTTTTAAGGATTACATGAGTATAAATCTGTCTTTACCCCCATATGCAGAGCAAAAACAAGTATCTGATTTTATAAAAAGAATTGATGAAAGAATAGTAATACAGGAACAGTTAATTTCATCCCTCAAGAAGTATAAAAGAGGATTGATTAATGAAATTTTATCCGAGAGAGTAAAACTTTCGGCTGATAAATGGATAACTTGTCGTATAGGAGATTTTTTATGTCCTAAAAGTGTTAAACAACTTCCTAGTGAGGATGCTCCTTTGATGGCATTTACATCAACATCTGGTGTATGCGAGAAAGGTGAACGATATGATCGCGGTTTTTTAGTAAAGGATGTAACTACCAAAATGTATAAACGAACAGATTACGGTGACTTCATTTACAGTTCAAATAACATTGATGTCGGCTCTATTGGTCTAAACTTATATGGGTCTGCTGTAATATCAGATGTATATGAAATATTCTCAATAAGATATGCAGATCCTTGGTTTATAAGTGAAACTATACAACAGAAAAAAGTTATTCATAACATACTAAAATATCGTCAAGGTTGTCTATATGGTCAATACAGAATTTATGCAGAGGACTTTATGAGTGTACATATTAGAGTTCCCACCTTAAACATTCAAAAGAAGATAGGTTCTATATTCTCCCAAATTAACAGAAGAATCACATCTGAGCAAAATCTTTTATATTTGTTAGAAAAAATAAGAGCATCGTTATTGCAACAGCTCTTCATATAAAGAGCTGTTGCAGTAGAGCATTCTTCAAGGACAGTAATATATCATATTTATGCTGATGAAGGGTGATAAGGTTAGTTAAGCTATGCAAATACTCTCCGATTTTAATTTGTTCTCCTCTTGAAGGAATCATGTAATCAAGGGAAGCTATTGTTGTCCAATTAACATAAATCTGTGTATTTCCTTGAGCTTGCTTTATAATTTTTTCTCTTATGTTTGGAGCATTTAGCATTTCATAAAGAAATATGGAATCATATTTATCTATGTTTATTTCAATACGTTCAGTTCTCTGATTATATACATATACACCAGATTTTTCAATCAAAAGTACTCTTCCAATTATATTTCCTGATGCTGTTTTATCATTCAATATCATCGTTAAATCGTTCTTATTCAAAACACGATTACTTGTTTTATCAGATTTGATTGCTCTTATTCCTTGATCATTGTATACACTACTTTCAGAGTAACTACCAATATTGATTACCTTGTATACTCCATCTTTAGAAAACTCGGATTCTATGGATGTTCCACCAGTTGCTTTTCCAAAATCTCTCAACTTACGCTGTTCCCAAGGTTTAGTAAAACCAGCAAAGCGGTATTGAGGTGTGATTTCTCCTTTTTTAGGAAATAAAGCTGATAATGAACCTCTTTTATACTTCTTGAGGCTATCAATGACTTCCTGTTGCTTACGCATTCGACAGTCGAGCAGATGGAGCAAATCCACTATCTTTTCCTGCTCCGAATAAGAGACAGGAGCAGAAATAAGTGTATTTCCGATATTGCTTTTGCTAACTGATAAAACCTTGACTCCCTGCATTAACGGAATAAGCTGCTTATGATAATAAGGTGAGTTCATATAATAGCCGAGGAACATTGGTGCATAGGCAGTTCTCGGATGGCATGGTATGGTATGCAATCCCGCTTCTATTTTTGCATTTTGTGTGTTAATGATTTCGGTGCATTTACCTACCGTTTCGTCTTCGGCAGTATCAGCAATGATAACATCACCATCGCTTAAATAGCATTGCTTTTTGCTTTCTTTCCCAGTGGTAATATAGGGGATTTCATCTGATTCGACATCCAGAATTGAGCCATATTTGATGAGAACATCGCCATAATGAACATTCAAGATATCACCGCAAGAGGCAAGGTCTGCCCTCGACAGCGTATTGTTTGGAAGAAGCGAAAAAATCTCGTCAAATATATTTGTCTTCCACGGCTCATCGAAGCCCGGAAACCGGAGTTTCGGACGCTTCTCAAGACCGTTACTTGAGGATAATTTTGCCATAATTATTTGCCCTCCTCGCCAAACGGAAAATCAAGTCCCAGTTCGTCAAAATATGGTTTTAATTGTGCGTCAATATCTTTGATTTCAGCCTGTAGTTTGCGAATTTCCGTTGCAACTTCATTCAAATCAATTTCCGGTTCCGGCTCGAATGTATCAACATAACGGGGAATGTTCATATTGTAGCCGTTTTCTTCAATTTCTTCCATTAATGCAACATGACAGAACTTATCAATATCCTTACGCTCCTTATAAGCATTTACTATTTTTTCGATATGCTTATCTTCAAGCGTATTTTGGTTCTTTCCCGGTGTAAATTCTTTTGAAGCATCAATAAAAAGAATATTCCCTGAATTTCCGTTTCTCTTGGATTTTAATACCAGAAGACAAACCGGAATTGATGTGCCGTGGAAAAGGTTTGCGGGTAAACCAATTACTGCATCCAGTTTATTCAAGTCTTTTACAATATACTTTCGTATTACCTCTTCAGCTCCGCCTCTGAATAATACGCCGTGCGGTAGGAGCACTGCAATACGACCGTCATCGGGATCCATATGGTAAATCATATGCTCTAAAAATGCAAAATCCGCATGGCTTTTAGGCGCAAGCTTCCCTGCGCCGGAATAACGAGGATCTTCCTCAAAAGACTTGTCCGCCGACCATTTAAGCGAATATGGCGGATTGCAAACCTGAACCGTCATCTTCACATCGCCATAGCAGTCATTTTTCAAAGTATCTCCCTTATAGATATCAAACCGCTGATATTCTATGTCGTGCATCAGCATATTCATACGAGCAAGGTTGTATGTACTGGCATTATTTTCCTGTCCGTAAAAATGTCCTACTTTGCCGCTGCTCAGGTGCTTCTTAACTTCCAACAACATAGAAGCTGAACCACAGGTACAATCTCCTACCGTTTTTGCTTCATCCAGTCCGATTGTCGCAAGAATTGCACAGAGTTTGCTCGGACCCGTGGGTGTAAAAAATTCTCCGCCTTTTTTTCCGGCATCTGAAGCAAATAAACCAATCAAAATCATATACGCTGTGCCAAGAACATCAAACTGTGATTCATTTAACATAAAATCAATGTCAGCAATACGTGACATAACCTTTGAAATAAGTTCTGTACGCTCGGATACAGCGTCTCCCAAATCCGGGTCTTGCAGTTTCATATCATTAAAAAGCCCTGTAAAATCCGGTTCAGATTCTTGACCCATGGTAGAACCGGTCAATTCGCTGATTGCTTTTTCAAAATCTTCAACCGAAAAAGAACGCTTGTTAATCTTGTCTATCAGATTCCTGTAAAGGTACTGTGGTTTCATAATATAACCAAGACTATTCACTGACCATTTCTCTACTGTTGATCGAAATTTCTCATCCGCATAAGCTTCCTCATATGTGATTCCATCGTTCTTAAGTAAATCATTCATATATGACTCTGTTCGCTCTGACAAATATCTATAGAAAATAATACCCAAAATATAATTTTTAAACTTACTGGAATCCATATTTCCGCGAAGATCATTAGCAATTGCCCATAATTTATTTGAAAGCTCATTTGCCTGACTCTGATATGTATTTTTCTCCGTCATAATTATTCTCCCTCTGCCTTGTATTTTCTATAGGTTTCAACAATAAATCCCTTTAAATCTTCAATTAATAAAGTCAATTTGAGTAGCCCAAGATTCAAACAACTCACCTTATTACGAATTTCCTCATCCGTAATATAACCATTGAAGCTGTATTCAGAAAAAAGATCAAACACGATTCCCTCATCCAGATTATTTGTATAAGCAAATTCTTCTATCTCTGAATTCAATGAATCTCTCTCGTATTGCTCGTATTCTTTCTGAATATCGGCATCAGGAGACAAATCGAAAAATCTCGTTTGAATGAACGCTATCATCAAATCTTTTTTGAAACGCATAGATTCATTATCGGATCTTTCAATTTCCCTTAAAATCAAATCTACATCTCGCCGTTTTTCCTCGGGAGTGCTATCCTTATGCACATTTTTTAAAAGGTTCAATATATAGACAACATTAATCCTGTCAGTTCTGACAAGTTCGATATCAAAATCAACATCTACAGGAACAGGTATTTTTCCATTTGGGGGTCTGTGTTTGGTCTGGTCATAAAAGTACAGATACCAGCTTTTGAATTCTTCGTATTCATCTTCATCCAACGCAACCGCAAGATCGTTCCAATCAAATTTTGAAAACGTCTTTAATGTAGCCAGTGTCTGCGACAAACGTCGGAATGCCAAAATAAACATTCGAATTATGTCTTCACTTTTCAGATTTCCGGCTTCTTCCGGTGTTCTCGCAACTTTGCGCAATATTGGCACCTGATTCAGCCACTGATTCACATAGTATTCATAATTCTGAAGCAGGTATTCATTCGGATCACCATCACCCGAGAACAGACGGAGAGCATCATCCTGTGCTTTCTTGATATTTCTGTATGTTACAATCTGACCGAACTGTTTTGTCACCTTATCAACACGGTTTGTACGGCTGTAAGCCTGAACCAAAGTATGCCATACCAAATTTTTATCCAGATACAATGTATTACAAGGTTTTGCATCAAAACCTGTAAGGAACATATTTACAACAAGAAGAATATCAATCTGCGGCAAATCCTTCTGTTTCATACGTTTTGAAATATCTTTACGATATGCATCGAATGTATCAGTTGTAAATGCTGTAGCTGTATGAAACATTTTGTTATAGTCCGACATAATGCGGTCTAGCAGTTCACGTGAATGCTCATCTCCCCCTTCATCCATATCTTCATTTGCACCATAACTGAATATTGCAGCAATACGAAGTCGTTGATTTTCAGGACGTTCTTCGTTAATCTTTTTAAAATAATCATAGTATTTTCCCAGAGTCGGTATTTTATCGACTGCAAATAGTGCCGTATAAATATCCTTGCCCTGCGGATGAACATGCTGCTCATGATGCTCCATAATATGCCGAGCTATTTTTTCAATTCTCTCTTCATCATGGTAAAGCTCATTTATGTCAATATTATGCTGACGGCAATACTCAGGATTATCAATATATTCCGGATTAATACCCTTATGCGAAATCTTATTTGCCCATATGGTTCTTTGATATTCAACAGAAAAACGAAGAACATTTCCGTCAGCTATAGCGTCTTTTATCATATACTTATGTAAACAAGCATCCATCTTCCCTGCATTGAAAATATCCGCTGTTGTACGACCGTCAGCACCTTTATTTGCCTCAAAAATAGGTGTGCCGGTGAATCCGATATAGTTTGCATTGGTAAAATGTTTTTTGATATCGGCGTGCATCTTTCCAAACTGACTTCTATGACATTCGTCTATTATGAAAACGACCTTTTGTGTCCGGTAAGAATCCATAAGTGCTGAATATTTAGAATTACGCACAGCAATAGCGAGCTTCTGAATTGTGGTAACAATCAGCTTTCTATCTTTTTCTTTGAGTTGTTTAATAAGGACCGATGTTTTATCTGTTCTGTCAACACAATCTTTTTCAAAGCTGTTATATTCGTCAATGGTCTGGTCATCCAAATCCTTTCTATCAATCAGAAAGATTACTTTTTCTACCCTGTTTTCATTCCGAAGTAACTGGGCAAGTTTAAAGCTTGTCAGCGTCTTACCCGAACCTGTACAGGCAAATACATATCCGTCTCGGTTTGCTTCCAACACTCTTTTCATTGCCGCTTTTACAGCATATATCTGATATGGCCGCATAACCATAAGAACCGGCTCGGTTATTTTTACAACCATATATTTCAAGAGCATATCAATAACGGCAACCTTTCTAAAAAAGTCACCTGTAAATTCAAAGAGCTTATTGATTCGTTCGTTATATTCATCTGTCCAAAAGAAAACCAAGCTTTTCAGGATTGGATTATATTCTCCGCCTGCCATTTCGTTTTCATTTGAAAAATATTTTGTCTGAACACTGTTAGAAACCACGAAAAGCTGTAAATACCTAAAAATCCCCTTGAATGAAAACTTACGATATCGGTTTATTTGGTTAATGGCTTCATTTATTTCAACACCCGGTCGTTTCAGCTCTATCTGAATTAGCGGCAATCCATTAATGATGACTGTCACATCATAGCGATTTTTATATACCACATCATCCTTATGAGCCGGATCCATTGTCACTTGATGTGTAACTTGAAAAATATTTCGTGTAGAATCATCGCTCAAAAAATCAATGTACACTGTTTCGTTATTATCCAGTAAAAGAACATACTGATCTCGCAGAATCTTTGCCGATTCATATACAGTATGATTATCTATATATGTAAGTAATCTGGAAAACTCAGAATCTGTCAGATACGCTTCTCCCTTTTTCTCAATCAGTTTCTCTTTATTAAACAGAGCTATCTGTTCACGAAAGTTTTCAAGAACTTCATCATAGTTTTTCAATTCAATGTATTCATATCCTATTTCACAAAGGCGTTCAATAAACAATTTCTCAACTTCATATTCCGTTTTCACCTTTGGCATTATTATTTCCTCCTTAAGTGAATTTTTCATTACCATAACTTGATGTCAGCATCCTACATGTTATTAATTGAGGATACATTTTGTCGCAGTCAGATTTCTGCTAGATAAATTTTATAATTTCATTGAGTCGATTTGATATCTCAGAAAATTCTGTATTTAAATCAAGAGTTTTTACACTAAAATTATTTCTGCCTATTTTAAAGGGCTTTTCATCAGGCAGGACAGTTTCATCTGTTTTTGCATAAAGCAATATTCCGGAAACATTTCCCGTATTATTCTTATCATAATTTTTCACATAGGTAAAATCTGATACATATTATTTGAATGATATGATTTTGTATCATAATTTATCTGCATAATATGAGAATAATATTTTGTGTCAATAATTAAAGTTTTATCGTTTGCTTTGTTTATCAGCATAATATCAGACTGCATTTGAGGCAAAAACGAAATTTCCAAATCGTCTTCAATATTCCAATGAATTTGTTTTGACGATACATAAAAATTATCTCTAAAATGCTGTCTGTAATATTCAAGAACAAATTTCTCATACAATCTTGACATTAAGTCTTCTTTAAAAGACATCATTCTATATTCGCCGGATTCTGTAGTCATCAGTTGGGAATTCATAACAAAACAGCAAATATACATCAGCATTTCATAACTTTGATTATTACTCCTGAAACATAAAGTATTCCAATTAACAAATTTCAAAGGAACCATATCAACATTGTCAAAAAACAATAACAACTTTTTTAGCTCTCTCTTATGTTCAGGCTTAACAGTATTGTGTGCAACAAGGATATTCATTGTGGTCTTATCTTATTAATCAGAGTTTTTCTATCATCGACATAGGCACGGAGTTTATCCGCAAATTCCACATAAAAATCTATCCAAGTAAAATTATCCATAAAAGCCATCTCCTGATAACAAATATATTATTATTAGTATAACATTATTTTTTATCACTTTCAACGAATTTCAACATTTTATGTTGATAAATCTACTAGTTTTTGTATACCTTTATTTTAAGAGTAAAATATTTAATGTAACATTTAAATATATCTTAATTATATGTATCAGATAGTTTTCCTGCCACGCTTTCGCTTATAAATCTCATTGCGTTTTCTTCTGAATAATTATAGCTTGCATAAAAATAATCGGATGATGTCCATCCTGTCTGACCGGTGTTGCTGTAAACCCGTAAACATATTTTGCATTGACTGTTTTCAGGATTTTTTCAAAACTGAATGCTGAAACATGATGACACTCGTCAACTATCACCATACCGTAATCCTTGACAAACTCCTTGACTTCATTGTCCTTTATCGAAGATTGCATAATTGCAATATCGACTTTCCCGTTAAGAGTATTCTTTCCAGAACCGAGCAAACCAATATGAGAAATTTTCTTTTTTCTTCCTCTTGTTGTTGGCTGTTGCAGGAGTTTATCTTCAAAAGTCAAAAATTGAGATAATGACTTTTCCCACTGTTCAAGCAAGGCGGCAGAATGAACAAGAATCAATGCTTCTCAGGGCTATGATATATGAGGCTACAACGGTTTTGCCGAATGCAGTTGTAGCAGACAAAACGCCGTTTTCATATTTCAGCATTTCATTGACCGCTGACTGCTGTTCTGCCTATAATTCACCCTTGAACTTTAGATTTACTGGCGAGCCAATATTCCTTTTATCTTCAATTATATATTCTGCCCCTACTGATATGATATATCCCTGTTCTTCCAGCTTTTCGATTATGTACCTGATTTCTGTCGGCTTTGAATCCTTCATTATGCCAAAGGTCGATTGCCTGTCAAGTCCGAAGCTTGTTATTCTGTCATTTGTTTTTCCTCGCAGGACATCAGAAATTATTGTTGCGCCAAATTTTTGTCCTGTTCTGATGATACAGGATAGAATTTTCTGCGCTTCAATCGTAACACCGCCAAACATAATTGCAGGAGCCTGATAGCATATCGACTTGCCTGCGCCCGTAGGCATTATTCCGAGAGCATCCCTGCCCGACAACAGGCAATCAACCATTTCTTTCTGACCTTTTCTGAACAAGGAATATCCGAAGTATTTTCTTAAAACATCAAATTTATCCATAACTCTGCACCTGATTTATTCTATACTTTAATTATAGGTATTTTTAGAGAGTTTTCAAGATAAACAACGCAGTTTATCATAATTCAGCATAAAATAAGGTCGGGTATCCGTTGTGAATTACCCGACCTTTGATTTACAAATCCTCATCTATTGTAACATTCGTATTTCGTTGTGTTTTTATCTTAATAAATGAGTCCATCCCAATTGACAAAAAATCTTACGAAATAATAAGTCATTCTTTTCCCCCCTTTCATTTGTTTATTTATTGTGTCTATATCATAACAAACCGACTGTGACAAGATCCGGACAAAATCAGGAAAATTTTAAATTTTTTCAAAAATTCTTTGATAAATATAAATTTGCCAAGCAATATTACTCTCTTGCTCGGCAAATTATAATTACTAAAAACTATGTTTTACTTTTTAGTCACATATTTTTGATATCGGCTTGTGGGTTTATCCGGCATAGTCATTTTTAGTTTTCCGCTTTCAAGCAGTGGTTTAATATATCTGTTTGTAAATTCCCGGATATCCTTCAAGCCAAAATGCTCAACAATTTCTCTTTTACTTTTTGGTTCAATACAGAATTCAATTATTTTCTCATATACAACTTGAATTACCTTTTCTTGTAGGGTGTCTTGTAGGGTGTCTTGTAGGTTATCTTGTGGGGTATCTTGGTTGCCATCAGGTCCCACCATACTCGTTGCCGCAGAGGATAGAGGAATTATTGTCTTAAATACATCACCCTCGATAAATTCAGGAACTCCGCCTGAGTACATCTTTGTGTATTTATAAGTATTTCTCATACCCGATCCGAGCTCATCGGCAAGTGACACCTCTCTGAACACCTTTGCAATGGGCGGGTTCTTAGAAAACGGTTCAAATCTGTCGAGTTTCAACTCACCATGACCGTGGGACAGATTTCCGTTTTCTGTGTACATCCTGTCTTTCTCAATAACAAATTTTGCTACATAGCCTGTAGAATAATCACGATGTGCAAGGCTGTTTGAGAAAATTTCTCTTAAAATTGCATCTCTTGCACTTACAGCTTGTACTCCCTCAAGAATAAACGGATCATTCAGATGCTTTTTGCCAAATTCCATAAGCCTGTCAAATGTATCAAATAAATTCGTAATAATAACATCACGGTCATCATATCTGTCTGTATTTTTGGTTCTGAAAATCGCATCTGTTTTGTGTTGCGGCAAAGCCGCCATTATAGTTTCATCCTTACCAAAAAGAAGTATCGCAGCAAGTGTCGGTCCGTCAACTCCTTTTTCGCTGTCTTTGAGAATCAAGCCGGAGCTGCGCAGTATTTCTTCATCATTCATAGTAAGCCACGGATGATTTTTATTTCTCAGTCTTGACAATCTTCTTGCTCTGTCAATTATATCGGAACGCAGATCATCCATTGTAAAGCAAGTGAAAACTTTATTAACAAAATATGTGCCCTGCTTTTTTGAATACAGCTTAAAAACCAAATCTCCTGAATTGGTTATGTCTATATCCGAATCGTTGTTTCTGTCAAAAATCCTGCCGCCGCAACGGCAAACTTGCGTACTCTCGGGGACAAAAATATAAATAATCAGCTTATCATCATATTCAATATTTTTGATCATCAAGTAAAGCGGAGGATACATTTTATTCGGATTATTGATTGAAGTAACAAAATCGCTCCTGATTCTCTCTGCACGGTTTCTGTCCACTCCGATAACCGTACCGTCATCTTTAACACCGAGCAGGATATGTCCGCCTTCACGGTTTGAGAAAGCACAAACCGTTTCATAAACATCTTTAGTAATATCGGTTGTGGATTTCTTAAACTCAATATTCATCCCTTCGCCCTGTGATATTATATTTTTAATTTCTTCATATGTCATTACAAGCTCTCCAATAATCTGACGGTTTATATTTTTATTATATTCGCAATCAAAAATAATATCAAGCGATTAAAGATAAATCACACCAAAGTTTTTAATATCGTTTTCTTCACTGGTTACCATATCATTTAAGGTTAAGTAATATATTTGCAAAACCACATTGTTTTTTCGGATTTCGCAGGTGTATCATCATATAATTATTATTGGTGTCAGATTTTATAAAAATATCCCCGAAAGGCTGAGGCTGATTGCTGCCTTTCGAGGAGTGGTGTTTATTATTCTATTAAGCCTTAAAAATGCGATAAACAAGCCGTTTTTAATAGGTTACTCTTACCTGATACGTAACCTCCTGACGGTATCCCTCTACATTGCGGTTATTGCGTATGTAAGACTTATTTCGTACGGGTAACATCTTTTTAACCATCTGACCGCCTACAGAACCTGCTTCTCTTGCGGAAATATCGCCGTTATATCCCTGTTTGAGGTTTACGCCTACTTCGTTGGCACATTCCATCTTAAAGCGTTCCATGGCTTCCTTTGCCTGAGGTACATTAATCTGATTGTTATTGCTTGACATAATTTGTTTTCTCCTTTTCAAAACTTTTAAATCTCGTTAAATTTATTAATAAAGCGGCGTTTCGGCATCCCGTTTTCATCGCCGCAATAGTATTGTTTGCGGTGAAATTCGTTTTATTATTTGTAATTTTTTCAAGTTTTGAAATTCACAAAAAACATCATGCAAAGCAAAAAGCAGCTATGCCAAACGACATAACTGCTTTTTATATTGTGTATGAAAGGGTTAGGGAAATAAGCCTTTCGTCTTGCTGTTAAAATATATTGAGTTACTTTTTCTCGATGGAATCGGTCTTGTAGATGAAGTCAACCTTACCGTCCATATCATCTGAAATACCGCTGTAGTTGTTGTACTTCTTTGATGCTTTCTGAACAGCCTTGAAACGGTCGATGATATCCTGGACATCACCGTTTGCGGCATCAACAATGCTGTCAATGCCCTCCTCTTTAAACTTCTTCATACCCTTGGACAATGTCATTGCACCGTCATTGAGCTGTTTAACGCCGTCAACAAGTGCTGCACTGCCGTCCTTGAGAGTACCAACACCCTCGAAGAGGCTCTTTGTACCGTCTGAAAGTGAGCTTGTGCCGTTTTTGAGAGTCTTTACACCGCTTTTAAGACTTGATGTACCGTCCTTGAGTGTTGAAGTACCGCTTTTGAGTTCGCTTGTACCGCTCTTAAGACTTGAAGAACCGTTCTTGAGCTGACCGGCACCGCTTACAAGTGAACCTGTGCCGTCCTTGAGTGTATATGTGCCGGCGAGAATCTGCTGAGCGCCCTCGTTAGCCTGATCAACACCCGCTGTGTATGAAAGCACACCCTGATAGAATGTGTTGTAGCTGTCAAGCTGAGTTTTGAGAGCCTGGAGTAACTTTCTGCCTGCCTGAGCTTTTGCAACACCTGCCTGAATCTGACTCTGAACCTCTTCGCTGTTCATATTTGTTTCGATAAGACTCTGAATCTGTGAAGCTGTGTTGCTGTCAATTGCAGCCTGAACCGCAGATGTACTCATCTGTGTAGAAACTGCAGTAGAAACCTGAGCCTGAACTTCCTCGCTGACCTGACCTGCGGCAACAGCGGCATCATACTGATCTGCCGTCATACCAAGACCTGCGGCTGCGAGAACCTGTTCCGTAACAGACTTTCTTACCGTTGCCTCAACGGCAGTTTTGATAACATCCTTCTGACTGTTTACAGTTGCCGTTACTGTTTCAAGTGCTGTATTGTAAGCGAGCTTCTGGGCATTTTCGTCGCTGAGTGATGAAATAAGTCCTTCAAGAACGCTGTCATAGTTTTTAATTGTAAGCTTGTCGGCTGTAAGACCTGAGGTGGCAATCAGAGTGTCGGCAGTTGAAAGAAGTGTGTTAAACACCTGTTCTGCACCGCCGTTTAGAGTTGCACTGTTGGATGAAAGCTTGCCAAGACCGCCCGCAAGTGTTGCAACATAACTGCTGAGACTTGCCGCACCGTTGTCAACCTGTGACGCACCGCCTGCAAGTGTTGCAAGACCGCTGTCAAGCTGTGATGCACCGCTGTCAAGCTTTGACGCACCGCTTTTGAGCTTTGCCGCACCGTCATCAAGCGTCTTTGCACCGCTTGAAAGACCGTCTGCACCGCTGTCAAGTTTTTTTGCACCGCTGTTTACCTGTTCCGCACCGTCATAAAGCTTGTCGATACCTTCAATGAGTGTTCCTGACTTGTCAAGAAGTGTGCCGATGCCGTCATAAAGCTGTGAAGAACCGTCAACAAGCTGTTCTGCGGCGTCTTCGAGTTCATCAAGAGAATCCTTAAGCTCGTCAACCTTATCGTCAACCTTTGAAAAATCAACATCGTTGAAAATATCATTCATTGCAACTGTCATTGTTGTTGAAAGCTCAAAATCGGTTGTGTCTGCTGTGATTTCAACATAATCAGGGATTTCCATTTCATCCTTGTCAATGTCAAGGCTGTCCTGCATACCCGGAAGAGCAAAACCGGCAACGATTGTTCTTGTACCGTCATTGATAGCCTTGCCGTTTGAAACCTCAACATTTTTGAAGTTGTCATTGTCAAGAATCATACCCGAAAGCATAAGGAACGGAACATTAACTTCTTTTGTCTTGCCGTTAATCTTAACTTTTTCTTTCTGTGTGTTTTCGTAGTCAATGCGGATTGTAACCTTACCGCTCTTGCCTGCAATTTCATCGGCAGAAACAGTTTTGCCGTTAAGCTTGTAGCTTAATTTGAGCTTTACGGGAAGTTCGGTTGTGCCAGTTCCCTGATAGTAGATATCATCGCCATTCGCAGCCCACTCATAAGCATTGTCTTCGTTTACCGTGTATGTTTCGTCACCCTTAACATTTTTAACATCCTTGAGGTTTGAAACATCCTTTACCTTGCCTTTTGTATCTACACCCTTGAGCCAGTCGCTTACAATAATTTTCTTAGCCGCACCGCTTGCGTCGGCAATAACATAAACGGTTTCATTTTTGCTGAGCTTTTTGAGAGCCTCTTTAGTTGTGCTTGCCTTCTTAACAGCCTCAACCGTACTTTCTGTCTGAACACCGAGAGCCTGTGAAGTATTGTCTGCACCGGCAGAATAAGCGGCAACGCCTACTCCACTGCAAAGAATTGTGAGTGCAAGCGCGCCTGAAATAGCACCCTTGATATAGTTTTTGCTTAAAAATTTATGATTATTATTTTTGTTATTCTTTTTCATTATACAGCAGCCTCCGAAATTGATGTTTTTTTCGGCTTAAAACCGAGAGTTGTCTTTGCAATTACCTTGTCGAACAGCATAAACATTGCCGGCAAAATAAGCGTTACGCAGAACATACTGATGACAGCACCTCTTGCAAGGAGCTTACAGATTGATGAAATAAGGTCAACATCCGAGTAGAATGCGACGCCGATTGTAGCGGCAAAGAGTCCCATTGCACTAACGATAATTGACGGAATTGAAGTTTCAAGAGCCGTAATAACCGAGGTGCGTTTATCGTTTCCGAGATACCTTTCCTTCTTATATCGTGTCGTCATTAAAATTGCGTAGTCAACCGTTGCACCAAGCTGAATTGTACTTATACAGATAGGTGTGATGAACGGGAGCGACTCGCCCATAAGATGCGGAATACCGAGGTTGATAAAGATTGCAAGCTCAATAACCGCAACAAGAATAATCGGAAGTGTAATACTCTTTTCAACAATCGCAATGATAATGAAGATTGCAACAATAGAAATTGCATTTACAACCTGAAAGTCAACTGTCGTGATGTTTACAAGGTCGTTTGTACAAGCGGCTTCACCGATGAGAAGTCCGTTTTTATCATACTTTGTAATGATTTTATTCAACTCGTCAATCTGCTTTGCCATAGGATCTGTGGCTGTTTTGTACTCAGAGTTGATAAGCATAAGCTCCCATTTATCATTTTTGAGAACGCTTGTGATTGAATCGGGAAGAACTTCTTCCGGAACAAGCGAACCTACAACGCTTTCAAGACCGAGAACATATTTTACGCCGTCAACCTTTTCAAGCTCGTTTGTCATATTTCTTGCGTCCTTTGCAGAAAGCGAAGAATCAACAAGAACCATATGTGTTGTACCGACACCGAATTTATCTTTAAGCTTTGTGTTGGCAATTACATTTGCCATATCTTCGGGAAGACTTTCCGACAAATCGTAGTAAATCTCATTGTTTGTCTGGCTGTATGCCGAATAGAACGGATAAATAAGAGCTGCAAACATTACGAGAAATACGGGGAAAATTTTAACAAGTCCTGTTGCAAGCTTCTTTGTTGACGGAATAAGCGACTTGTGCATTGTCTTTTCAAGAGGCTTGTCAAGAACAAGAATGAGTGACGGAAGAACCGTTACACAGGAGATAACACCGAGGATAACACCCTTTGCCATTACAATACCGAGGTCAAGACCGAGTGTGAATGTCATAAAGCAAAGTGCGATAAAGCCTGCAACCGTTGTGATTGAACTTCCGATTACAGAACGGACGGTTTCGTGAATTGCAACAGCCATTGCCTGCTTGTGGTTTTCACAAATGCCCTTTTGCTCTTCATAACTGTGCCACAGGAAGATTGAGTAGTCCATTGTTACCGCAAGCTGAAGGACTGCCGCCAACGCTTTGGTAATGAATGAAACCTCACCCATAAAGTAGTTACTGCCCATATTGACGAGGATAGCAACCGCTATACTTGCAAGGAACACAAACGGGATAATCCAGTTATCCATAAATATCATCATTGCAATTACCGCAAGAACAACAGCGATTGCAACATAAGTCATTTCCTGTTCCTCAAACATATTTTTCATATCCGTAATCATTGCCGACATACCCGAAACAAAGCATTGCTCACCGGCAACCGAACGAATCTCTCCGATAGCGTTCATTGTTTCATCGGCTGATGTTGAGGTGTCGAAGAATACCGCCATCATTGTTGCATTTCCCGAATTGAACGCATCATAAATTTTGTCGGGCAACATTTCCTTTGGAATTGAGATGTCGGCAAAATCGTCATACCAAAGAACCGTATCAACATGATCGATTTCTTTGATTTTTTTCTCTGTCGCCGCAACATCCTTATCATCCATATTCTCAAAGATGAGGAATGAAAAAGCACCCTTTCCAAAGTCATCAAGCAGATAATCCTGACCCTTGATTGTGTCAAGGTTATCGGGAAGATAACTAAGAATATCGTAATTAACCCTTGTAAATGCCATTCCCAAGGCTGACGGAATCATCAGCGCAACGGCAAGTATAAGGATTACGAAACGGCTTTTAACAACCGCTTTCCCTAACTTCATATTTCATACTCCTTCATATATGATTTGCAGACTGCACTCTGCATTCAAAGGGACGATCCGAGAGGTGAACCGCATTTCCTTTGTCCGTAATATATTCTATTACGGCTTTGTTAAAATTTAAACAGACACAAAAAATGCCGTGTCAGGAATTTAGACACGGCAATAAATTTGTACGGAAATCAGACATTTTGTTAAATTCGTCTGCATTTCAGACACGCAAGCAAGCGCAAATATTCATTTTTAACCAATAAAACAGCAATCAGGCATTGATTTTGGCACATCTGTTCAATGCGGACTCCATTGAACCCTCAAACAGCTCACAAATGCGTTTCATCTTAATTTTGAGGTCATATTTCATACCTCCGCCGAGCCAGTCGATAATAAAACCGACAAGCTGACACTTGTAATACATAATCATTGCGTCGAGGTCATCTTCGGCAATATTTTTTGTAATTTCAAGCTTGTCAAAATAGCTTTTTATAGCGTGAGTACAAATCCTGTTGAGATACACATCAAATGTAGTTCTGTTCGCAGAATTGTAAATGTGCTGAATCACCGGCTTGTTAGAAAAAGCATAGTCAATTACAGAAATCAGGCTTTCATAAACAGAGGTATTGTTGTCGGTTTCGGTCGCAACAAATCTGTCAGCCTCTTCAACGAGAATTTCCTCAAGAAGCGACGGAATGTCGTCAAAATGGTAGTAGAAGGAATTACGGTTAATTCCGCATTCTTCAACAATTTCCTTGACTGTAATTTTATTCAACGGCTTTTTATTCAAGAGCGAAATAAATGTCGCCTTGATAGCCGCCTTGGTAAATGTCGGCATAGTGTCCCCCCTGAAAATTGCAAAACATCCGTGTGCAGACGGATATTTCCGTTCCGAATTTTTTCATACACAATATATGCAGCCGATTGCTACACTAATTAAAGTAAATTGTATCACAATTATTTAAAAATAGCAATAACAAGCATATTAACAAAATCAGGGGTTTGTTTTGTATTTCCTATGTAAAAAGCCCCGAAATTGATGTTACCCCCCAAAAAAGGTCAGACCAAAAATCTAATGATTTTGATTTTTGAGGTTGGTTCAAAATCGTGGCTTTATATTTATAAAGTTATAAATTCAACATCTTTCGGGAAATCATTTTGCACACTGCAAAGGCTGATTTCATAGTCCGAAAATTTATATTGTTTCATATAATATTCAGTTTGATTTTCAGAGAATTTTCCGCTGCTGACATCAACACTTTTTGCGCCACGGTGAAATCCGTCACCCATACATTTTAAGAGTGCCTCTTTTTTAGTCCACAATTCAAAAAATGTGCCGAGCCTGTCAAAAGCGTTGCCGAGCAATTTCATCTCGTTGTCGCAGAAAACAATTCTGCCGAGCCTTATGCCCTTGAGAAATCGAATTTCTTCAATATCACAGCCGACTTCGGACCCCGACAACGCAAAAAGCACATAGCTTCCGCTGTGCGAAATATTGAAACAAAGTCCGTTGTCACATTCGGGCTTGCCAAATTCATTCACGGTGATTTTTGCACCGCCAAGAAATTTGTTCATAAACAAGCCGCCTGCAATGCAACGCAGTTTATCGTCAGCTCTGCGGCATCTTTGAACACGCTCCGCCCTTTCGGGAGAAAGCTCACCGACTCTGTCAAAAGAGATTTTGCGGATATCGGTTATAAAAAGCCGTGTTTTCATATCAATAGCCACGGAGTGCGTCAAGCGAATCATCGGACATAATCCAATCGTTCACATCAATTTCCGTAAAATCGGTTTTATCGTTTCTGACAATAACCTTGTCAATACCTGCGTTGATAACCATACGCTTGCACATTGCACACGAAGATGTGTTCTGAACATACTCGCCGTTTGACATCTCCTTGCCGACAAGATAAAGCGTTGCGCCAATCATCTGTTCTCTTGATGCATGAATAATAGCGTTCGCCTCGGCATGAACGCTTCTGCAAAGTTCATAACGCTCGCCACGGGGAATATTGCGTTCCTGACGGATACAAAATCCCAAATCACAGCAATTTTTTCTGCCTCTCGGAGCGCCTGTATAGCCTGTTGAAACAATCTGGTCGTTGTTCACGATAATTGCGCCAAAATTTCTGCGCAGGCAAGTTCCCCTTTCAAGCACAGTTTCGGCAATGTCAAGATAATAATTAATTTTGTCAATTCTGTCCATATAAAAACACCGTCCGTTATCATAATTTCAAATTCGGTCAAGTATATTTTAGAGTAGTCGAAAGCATTATCAGCCTTTGAGCTTTTCAACACAATCTCTGCATACATATTTTCCGCCGAATGCAATCAGATTATCAAGAGTATTGCAAAAAACGCACTTGCTCTCTGCCTTTTTAATCGTAACGCACTCATCGTCAGCCTCAATGTGAAGAATGTCACCCGGCTTAATGTTGAGGTGGTTGCGGATATCCTTTGATATTACAATTCTGCCTGCTTTATCAATTTCCCTAAAGTTTGTATAAATCATTTTAATTCACCATAATCCCTATTTTTTAATTCACCATAATCCCTATTTTTACCTATACTACCATTTTTCGGGATTTTTGTCAACGATTTTATTAAATAATTTGATTACAAAAATGACAATATTGTACATTTTGTCGTTAATTGCAGCAAAAGGAGTAAAAATGCTGAATTATATCTGGAGCGGACTCATTGCCGTGAGCGTGTTGTGTGCGTTGTTTATGGGCAACACCGCCGACATTTCAAACGCACTCATCGAAAGCGGAGCGTCATCAATACAGCTTATTCTCACAATGGCAGGCATAATCTGCCTTTGGTCGGGAATTATGAAAATCGCAGTCGAAAGCGGTTTGACAAACATTTTTGCAAAAATCTTTGCACCGTTGCTCCGTCCGCTTTTTCCGAGACTTGATAAAAAAAGCGACGCCTTTCAAAGCATTACCATGAATATCAGTGCAAATCTGCTCGGACTCGGCAATGCCGCAACACCTTTCGGACTAAAAGCAATGGAACAGCTGCACACGCTCAATGACCGCCGTGACATTGCGAGCAACGAAATGGTTGTTTTTGTAGTTATGAACACAGCGTCACTCCAGCTGTTACCCACAACGCTTGCCGCACTCCGCCAATCCTACGGAAGCTCTGCGCCTTTTGAAATTATCGTTCCCGTCTGGATAAGCTCTGCGTGTGCGTTGACGGTGGCATTGCTGATTGCCTGTACGCTGAATATCAGGCAAGGTAAAATTTGAGAAATGTGGTGAGCAAATGGAATTTGTAATGCCGGCATTTGCGTGTATTGTTGTGGTGTTCGGGCTGATAAAAAAAGTTCCCGTATTCGATGTATTCATCTCGGGAGCAAAAGAGGGAGTAAAACTTCTGTACAACATTGCCCCTACAATTATGGGACTTGTATTTGCCGTTGACCTTTTGCAGTCAAGCGGAGCAATTGACGCAATATGCGCACTGATTCAGCCGACAGCGGAATTTTTAGGATTTCCGAAAGAAATCGTTCCGCTCGTACTCCTCCGCCCCGTTTCGGGAAGCGGTTCAACCGCACTCCTCACAGCCCTTTACAAAACCTGCGGTCCCGACAGCTTTGCAGGCAGAACAGCCTCCGTACTCGCAGGTTCAAGCGAAACAACCTTCTACGCAATCGCAATGTACTTTGGCTGTATCCGTGTCAAAAAAATTCGCCACACCCTCTTTGCCGCCATAACCGCCGACCTAACCGCCGCAATCATGAGTGTTATAACGGTCAGATTGTGGTTTAATATGTGATTGTAAAGTGTTCCCATTCCGGAACACTTTTCCTAAATTCAAGCCTTGTGTTCCCATTTCGGCACAATTTTATTTTAACATTTTTCAATTTGTCATTTTTCTTGCCAAACAGAGTTATTATTCCAAAAATCCGATACTAAATCACAAAATTAAAAAGTCCTTTGAGAAAAGATTTCTCAAAGGGCTTGATAAACTGGAATTTTCAAATTAGTCTTTGCAAATAACCTTTGAACCTTCACCATCAATTACAATTCCCTGACGGTTGTTAATTGGGCATAGATTCAAATCCGAAAATTCAG
>ENA-UPWK01000696-UPWK01000696.1-human-gut-metagenome-genome-assembly--contig:-NODE-696-length-32453-cov-10.374969_pt1 | contig 32453 bp, 30 predicted proteins | sample MGYA00250048_ERZ773373 | MGnify/ENA primary metagenome ERZ773373 (study PRJEB29103, sample SAMN06112059) | human gut metagenome | biome: human gut; feature: ankylosing spondylitis patient; material... | reverse complement strand
CCCGTGAACCACCACAGGAAAACCGAGTTTGTGCAGGAGAATCGCCAACAACGGCGTCAGGTTGGCCTGTTTACGCGCGCCGTTGTAACTGGGGATGACAATCGGCATCGGCTTGCCTGCTGGCGGCGTCAGCTTGATGGTGTGATTTTGCATGGCTTCGTAAAAGCCGAGCATCTCTGCTTCCCCTTCTCCTTTGATACGCAGCGCAATCAATACGCCGCCCAACTCAAGGTCAGGGACTTCACCATTGAGCATATGAGCATACAGACCGCGCGCAGTATCCCGGTCTAAATCGCGCGCGTGGTTTTTCCCGCGCCCGATCTCTTTAATGATTTTGCGATAGTCCATTTACGACTCCTTACCTGACTCACATCATTAACGCCGCCGACGGCGTGGGGATTTCGTTTTTTCTTTCTTTTTAACTATACCTTCAGGGACTTCCGGTTGCTCTATCGGAAATACCGGTAATGCATCCAGTAGTCGCTTGCCATAATTTTTGGTCAGCAAGCGTTTGTCGTAGATAACCACTTCGCCCCAGCAACCGTGGCTTCGAATCAGTCGCCCAACCTGCTGAATCAGGTTAAACGAGGCGCTCGGCAGGCTTTGCACCTCAAACGGATAGCGGTTGAGGCTTTTCAGCCATTCCCCTTCGGTGATCACCACCGGGCTGTCGATGGGCGGAAAAGCGATTTTGTGGATATGCACCTGGCTGAGCAGATCACCTTTCAAATCAAGCCCTTCGGCAAATGACTGTAAGCCCACCAGCACGCTGCGCTCACCGTTGGCGACGCGTTTGCGGTGCAGTTCAACTAAACGGTAACGCGGCTGATCGCCCTGAACCAGCAACATCAGACGTAAATCCGTCACATAGTCGAGAAAGCGCTGCATCGCCCGTCCGCTGGCAAACAGTACCAACATACCGAGATGTTTTTTGCTCTCCACCTGCTTACGGAAAAAGGCCGCCATTTCGGCAATATGCTGCTCTTCGTTGTCGATGGAAGGCTCAACGCGCATCCGGGGAATAACAATTTTGCCCTGTTCGCAGTGGTTAAAGGGGGAATCCAGCGCCACAAAACGGTCGCCCGCTTTCTCTTTCAGACCACTCATCTCCTGCAAACGCGAAAAACTGTTCAGCGAACGCAAGGTTGCGGAGGTGACAATAATGTGCGGAATACTGCGCCACAGCAGCCTTTCCAGCTGATCGCTGACACGTATTCCCACGCAGTGAAACCAGAGGTGTAGCTGCCCTTCGCGCTCTTCCCGCGTCGCCCATTTGGTCACCGGTGCACCGGAAGATTGCGCCAGCGAAGCCAGCCGCCAGAGTTTGCTTTGCGCCTCGAACATCCCCAACGCGCGGTTCATCTGCAAAATCAACCGATGCAGACGTACAATGTCATGGCTGCCGGTTTTCTCACTTAAATCGTTAAGAAATAACTCCGCCAGGCCACGCAGCATCTCGGTGAGTTTTGCCAGCCGCTGGCAGATCTCCAGCACTTCATCTGGCAGTTCGCCCATCGCAAAACGGTGCTCTGCCTCCTGCCCGGCAGGCATGTAGAGATTGAGAATGTTGTTTAACGAGGCGATAAGCTCATACAACTCTTCACAATGCGCATTCAAACGTTCAGGGATCGCCAGCGGTGGGATGGTCTTCGGGCGAAACTGCTCCATGCAGGTAGCGACCAGTTTCGTGAACAAGTCCAGCTGTAGTCGATACCAGGGCGCGGTGATTTCAGCGCTCATCTCCAGCGCATCCCGGGCCACATCTGGCAGGTGATGACCTTCGTCCAGCACCAGCAGTAAATTTTTCGGGTCAGGCAATACCGCTTCGCTTTCCATCGCCGCCATCACCAGCGCATGGTTTGCCACCACCACTTCCGCTTCCTGAATCTCCCGACGAGCGACAAAAAACGGGCATTCACGATAGTAGTAACAATTGCGGTTGAGGCAGCTGGCTTTGTCGGTACTTAAACGACGCCAGAGATCGTCATCTATAGCGATATCAGTATGATCGCGCAGACCATCCCATTTATAAGTATCGAGATCGCCCTTCAGCTTCGCACAACGTTTTTGCTCTTCCTGATTGTTCGGCGTCAGTTCGTCGTCAAGAAACGCCAGCAGATCCTGTTGCGTGGGCTCAGTGCTGGCAAGCGCCGTCAGATTACGCGGGCAAACGTAGCGCCCACGACCAAAAGCGGCAGTGAATTTAAGATCGGGAATGATCTTTTTCAGCAGCGGTAAATCTTTGCTGTAAATCTGATCCTGCAACGCCACGTTGGCGGTACTCACCACCAGCGTTTTTTGCTCTTCGCGGGCAATGGCGATGCCGGGGATCAAATAGGAGAGCGTTTTCCCAACGCCGGTGGGGGCTTCAATCGCCAGATGCCGCCCTTCTTCTCCGGCCAGCGTTTTGGCGACGTCCGCAATCATCTGCCGCTGCGGCGCACGGGGAATAAAGTCGGGGATCTGTTCCTGAAGCGCCTTATACCAGGCGGCAATTTGCGCTTTAAGCGCGGCGGTTAATGCCATGAGAAAACCTGAAATACTGTATAAACAGCCAATATTGTGGCATTTTTCGGTTTTCAGGGGTAATGGTTTTTCTGTTTCTGGAAAGCGGCTCGCAATAACCACCAACATAATGCGGTTTAATGCCCGTTCGAGCACAAAGGATCCAACACGTCATGCAAGACACCATCATAAATTTCTACAGCACCAGCGATGACTACGGTGATTTTTCTAACTTTGCCGCCTGGCCCATCAAGGTTGACGGGAAAACCTGGCCCACCTCAGAACACTATTTTCAGGCACAAAAATTCCTTGATGAAAAATACCGCGAAGAGATCCGTCGGGTTTCTTCCCCTATGGTCGCCGCACGCATGGGGCGCGATCGTTCTAAGCCTCTGCGTAAAAACTGGGAGTCGGTCAAAGAACAGGTGATGCGAAAAGCACTTCGCGCTAAATTCGAACAGCATGCAGAACTGCGTGCGCTCTTGCTGGCAACCGCGCCCGCAAAACTGGTTGAGCATACGGAAAACGATGCTTACTGGGGAGACGGTGGTAATGGTAAGGGCAAGAATCGACTGGGCTACCTTTTAATGGAGTTGCGCGAACAATTGGCTATAGAGAAGTAACGTCTCGGTGGCTTATGGGCGGTAAAACAGATAAATTTTTTCCCGTGTTCTCAAATTGCTGACAAGTGCTTGTTGTGAAATGCCGGATGCGGCGTAAACGCCTTATCCGGCCTACAAAAGCATGCAAATTCAATATATTGCAGAGTTCACGTAGGCCTGATAAGCGTAGCGCATCAGACAGTTTTGCGTTTGTTCATCAGCCTGATGCCGGGCATAGCCCGGCATAAAAGATTACTGCGCAGCGGCAGGTTTACGCGGACGGCGGCGACGTTGTTGTTCGCCTGCCGGTTTGGCATCGCCGAGGCGGCGAGACGGTTTTTCTGCAGGTTTCGCGCTTGCAGATTTTGCGCCACCTTCCCCACGGCGTGGTTGCTGTTGACCGCGACCACCACCTTGCCCACGACCGCCGCCGCCACGTTGCTGGCGACCGTTCTGGATCGGTTCGGCTTTGATTGACGGGTCCGGCTCATAGCCCGGAATCGCAATGCGCGGGATCTCTTTTTTCAGCAGTTTTTCGATATCACGCAGCAGTTTGTGTTCATCAACACACACCAGCGACAACGCTTCACCGGTAGCAGCCGCACGACCGGTACGCCCGATACGGTGGACATAATCTTCCGGTACGTTTGGCAGTTCATAGTTGACGACGTGCGGCAACTCTTCGATATCCAGACCGCGCGCAGCGATATCGGTCGCCACCAGTACGCGAATGTCACCCGATTTAAAATCAGCCAGCGCACGGGTACGCGCACCTTGCGATTTATTCCCGTGGATCGCCGCACTACGGATGCCATCTTTATTGAGCTGCTCAGCCAGATGGTTAGCGCCGTGTTTGGTACGGGTAAACACCAGCACCTGCTGCCAGTTCCCTTTCCCAATCATGTGCGACAGCAATTCGCGTTTGCGTTTCTTATCGACAAAGTGAACGTGCTGGGTCACCTGATCAGACGCGGTATTGCGGCGTGCCACTTCGATTTCCAGCGGGTTGTGCAACAGTTTTTCCGCCAGGGCTTTAATATCGTCAGAGAAGGTCGCAGAGAACAGCAGGTTCTGGCGTTTCGCTGGCAGTTTTGTTAACACGCGACGGATATCGTGGATAAAGCCCATGTCGAGCATGCGGTCAGCTTCATCGAGGACGAGGATTTCAACCTGATCCAGCTTCACTGCATTCTGATGTTCCAGGTCCAGCAAACGTCCCGGGGTTGCCACCAGCACATCAACGCCGCCACGCAGTTTCATCATCTGCGGGTTAATACTCACACCACCAAACACCACCAGCGAACGAATGTTCAGGTATTTGCTGTAATCACGGACGTTTTCGCCAATCTGCGCCGCCAGTTCACGGGTCGGGGTAAGAATGAGCGCACGTACCGGACGACGCCCTTTGGCGTGCGGCTGGCGAGTGATCAGGTGTTGCAACAGCGGCAGCGTAAAGCCCGCTGTTTTACCGGTACCGGTCTGGGCGCTAGCCATCAGGTCGCGGCCTTCCAGCACCGCAGGGATCGCCTGCTGCTGAATAGGGGTGGGTTCACGGTAACCCTGCTCGGCAACGGCGCGCAGGATATCAGGGCTTAAACCCAAAGAATCGAAAGACATAACTACTCCGAACCGCCCCGACCGTTACCGGTGTAGTTTTCAGGGAGATACTGAAAAGGAAAATGACAAAAACCACAATGTCATGAGGGAGCGGAGTGTAGCAGTTTTTGTGACGCAGCGCATAAATTATCCCTGTGACTGGCGTAGCTAAAATTCTTAGCCATACTGGACAACTCCCCTATGGAGTCATAATCTTAATCAATCATTTGATTAAGAATGGACTGTGCGATGAATAATCCTGCCATGACAATCAAGGGTGAACAGGCGAAAAAACAGCTGATTGCTGCCGCACTGGCGCAGTTTGGTGAATATGGAATGAACGCCACCACCCGCGAGATAGCCGCCCAGGCCGGGCAGAATATCGCTGCCATCACCTACTACTTCGGTTCGAAAGAAGATTTGTACCTCGCCTGCGCCCAGTGGATTGCCGATTTTATTGGCGAGCAGTTCCGTCCGCATGCCGAGGAAGCCGAACGCTTGTTCGCCCAACCACAGCCTGATCGGGCTGCCATCCGTGAACTGATCCTTCGCGCCTGCAGGAACATGATTAAGCTGCTCACCCAGGATGACACCGTCAACCTCAGCAAGTTTATCTCCCGTGAGCAGCTCTCTCCCACGGCAGCCTACCACCTGGTGCACGAACAGGTGATTAGTCCGCTACACAGCCACCTGACACGCCTGATTGCCGCCTGGACCGGCAGCGACGCCAATGACACCCGCATGATCCTTCATACCCATGCGTTGATTGGTGAGATTCTGGCGTTCCGTCTTGGCAAAGAAACAATTCTGTTACGTACCGGCTGGACCGCGTTCGATGAAGAAAAGACCGAACTGATCAACCAGACGGTGACCTGTCATATCGACCTGATTTTGCAAGGATTATCGCAAAGGAGTTTGTAGTGATGAAAAAACCTGTCGTGATCGGATTGGCGGTAGTGGTACTTGCCGCCGTGGTTGCCGGAGGCTACTGGTGGTATCAAAGCCGCCAGGATAACGGCCTGACGCTGTATGGCAACGTGGATATTCGTACGGTGAATCTTAGTTTCCGTGTTGGGGGGCGCGTTGAATCGCTGGCGGTGGACGAAGGTGATGCTATCAAAGCGGGCCAGGTGCTGGGCGAACTGGATCACAAGCCGTATGAGATTGCCCTGATGCAGGCGAAAGCGGGTGTTTCGGTGGCGCAGGCGCAGTATGACCTGATACTTGCCGGGTATCGCGATGAAGAAATCGCTCAGGCCGCCGCAGCCGTAAAACAGGCGCAGGCCGCCTATGACTATGCGCAGAACTTCTACAACCGCCAGCAAGGGTTGTGGAAAAGCCGCACCATTTCGGCAAATGACCTGGAAAATGCCCGCTCCTCGCGCGACCAGGCGCAGGCAACGCTGAAATCAGCACAGGATAAATTGCGTCAGTACCGTTCCGGTAACCGTGAACAGGACATCGCCCAGGCGAAAGCCAGCCTCGAACAGGCGCAGGCGCAACTGGCGCAGGCGGAGTTGAATTTGCAGGACTCAACGTTGATAGCCCCGTCTGATGGCACGCTGTTAACGCGCGCGGTGGAGCCAGGCACGGTCCTCAATGAAGGTGGCACGGTGTTTACCGTTTCACTAACGCGTCCGGTGTGGGTGCGCGCTTATGTTGATGAACGGAATCTTGACCAGGCCCAGCCGGGGCGCAAAGTGCTGCTTTATACCGATGGTCGCCCGGACAAGCCGTATCACGGGCAGATTGGTTTCGTTTCGCCGACTGCTGAATTTACCCCGAAAACCGTCGAAACACCGGATCTGCGTACCGACCTCGTCTATCGCCTGCGTATTGTGGTGACCGACGCCGATGATGCGTTACGCCAGGGAATGCCGGTGACGGTGCAATTCGGTAACGAGGCAGGACATGAATGATGCCGTTATCACGCTGAACGGCCTGGAAAAACGCTTTCCGGGCATGGACAAGCCCGCCGTCGCGCCGCTCGATTGTACCATTCACGCCGGTTATGTGACGGGGCTGGTGGGGCCGGATGGTGCAGGTAAAACCACGCTAATGCGGATGCTGGCGGGATTACTGAAACCCGACAGCGGCAATGCCACGGTGATTGGCTTTGATCCAATCAAAAACGACGGCGCGCTGCACGCCGTGCTCGGCTATATGCCGCAGAAATTTGGTCTGTATGAAGATCTCACGGTGATGGAGAACCTCAATCTGTACGCGGATTTGCGCAGCGTCACCGGCGAGGCACGTAAGCAAACTTTTGCTCGCCTGCTGGAGTTTACGTCTCTTGGGCCGTTTACCGGACGCCTGGCGGGCAAGCTCTCCGGTGGGATGAAACAAAAACTCGGTCTGGCCTGTACCCTGGTGGGCGAACCGAAAGTGTTGCTGCTCGATGAACCCGGCGTCGGCGTTGACCCTATCTCACGGCGCGAACTGTGGCAGATGGTGCATGAGCTGGCAGGCGAAGGGATGTTAATCCTCTGGAGTACCTCGTATCTCGACGAAGCCGAGCAGTGCCGTGACGTGTTACTGATGAACGAAGGCGAGTTGCTGTATCAGGGAGGACCAAAAGCCCTGACACAAACCATGGCCGGACGCAGCTTTCTGATGACCAGTCCACACGAGGGCAACCGCAAACTGTTGCAACGCGCCTTGAAACTGCCGCAGGTCAGCGACGGCATGATTCAGGGGAAATCGGTACGTCTGATCCTCAAAAAAGAGGCCACACCAGACGATATTCGCCATGCCGACGGGATGCCGGAAATCAATATCAACGAAACTACACCGCGCTTTGAAGATGCGTTTATTGATTTGCTGGGCGGTGCCGGAACCTCAGAATCGCCGCTGGGTGCAATATTGCATACGGTAGACGGCACACCCGGCGAGACGGTGATCGAAGCGAAAGAACTGACCAAGAAATTTGGTGATTTTGCCGCCACCGATCACGTCAACTTTGCCGTTAAACGTGGGGAGATTTTTGGTTTGCTGGGGCCAAACGGCGCGGGTAAATCGACCACCTTTAAGATGATGTGCGGTTTGCTGGTGCCGACCTCTGGTCAGGCGCTGGTGCTGGGGATGGATCTGAAAGAGAGTTCCGGTAAAGCACGCCAGCATCTCGGCTATATGGCGCAAAAATTTTCGCTCTACGGCAACCTGACGGTCGAACAGAATTTACGCTTTTTCTCTGGTGTGTATGGCTTACGCGGTCGGGCGCAGAACGAAAAAATCTCCCGCATGAGCGAGGCATTCGGCCTGAAAAGTATCGCCTCCCACGCCACCGATGAACTGCCATTAGGTTTTAAACAGCGGCTGGCGCTGGCCTGTTCGCTGATGCATGAACCGGACATTCTGTTTCTCGACGAACCGACGTCCGGCGTTGATCCCCTCACCCGCCGTGAATTTTGGCTGCACATCAACAGCATGGTAGAGAAAGGCGTCACGGTGATGGTCACCACCCACTTTATGGATGAAGCGGAATATTGCGACCGCATCGGCCTGGTGTACCGTGGGAAATTAATCGCCAGCGGTACGCCGGACGATTTGAAAGCACAGTCGGCTAACGATGAGCAACCCGATCCCACCATGGAGCAAGCCTTTATTCAGTTGATCCACGACTGGGATAAGGAGCATAGCAATGAGTAACCCGATCCTTTCCTGGCGTCGCGTGCGGGCGCTGTGCGTTAAAGAGACGCGGCAGATCGTTCGCGATCCGAGTAGCTGGCTGATTGCGGTAGTGATCCCACTGCTACTGCTGTTTATTTTTGGTTACGGCATTAACCTCGACTCCAGCAAGCTGCGGGTCGGGATTTTACTGGAACAGCGTAGCGAAGCGGCGCTGGATTTCACCCACACTATGACCGGTTCGCCCTACATCGACGCCACCATCAGCGATAACCGTCAGGAACTGATCGCCAAAATGCAGGCGGGGAAAATTCGCGGTCTGGTGGTTATTCCGGTGGATTTTGCGGAACAGATGGAGCGCGCCAACGCCACCGCACCGATTCAGGTGATCACCGACGGCAGTGAGCCGAATACCGCTAACTTTGTGCAGGGGTATGTCGAAGGGATCTGGCAGATCTGGCAAATGCAGCGAGCGGAGGACAACGGGCAGACTTTTGAACCGCTTATTGATGTACAAACCCGCTACTGGTTTAACCCGGCGGCGATTAGCCAGCACTTCATTATCCCCGGTGCGGTGACCATCATCATGACGGTCATCGGCGCGATTCTCACCTCGCTGGTGGTGGCGCGAGAATGGGAACGCGGCACCATGGAGGCTCTGCTCTCTACGGAGATTACCCGCACGGAACTGCTGCTGTGTAAGCTGATCCCTTATTACTTTCTCGGGATGCTGGCGATGTTGCTGTGTATGCTGGTGTCAGTGTTTATTCTCGGCGTGCCGTATCGCGGTTCGCTGCTGATTCTGTTTTTTATCTCCAGCCTGTTTTTACTCAGTACCCTGGGGATGGGGCTGCTGATTTCCACGATTACCCGCAACCAGTTCAATGCCGCTCAGGTCGCCCTGAACGCCGCTTTTCTGCCGTCGATTATGCTTTCCGGCTTTATTTTTCAGATCGACAGTATGCCCGCGGTGATCCGCGCGGTGACGTACATTATTCCCGCTCGTTATTTCGTCAGCACCCTGCAAAGCCTGTTCCTCGCCGGGAATATTCCGGTGGTGCTGGTGGTAAACGTGCTGTTTTTGATCGCTTCGGCGGTGATGTTTATCGGCCTGACGTGGCTGAAAACCAAACGTCGGCTGGATTAGGGAGAAGAGCATGTTTCATCGCTTATGGACGTTAATCCGCAAAGAGTTGCAGTCGTTGCTGCGCGAACCGCAAACCCGCGCGATTCTGATTTTACCTGTGCTTATTCAGGTGATCCTGTTCCCGTTCGCCGCCACGCTGGAAGTGACTAACGCCACCATCGCCATCTACGATGAAGATAACGGCGAGCATTCGGTGGAGCTGACCCAACGTTTTGCCCGCGCCAGCGCCTTTACTCATGTGCTGCTGCTGAAAAGCCCACAGGAGATCCGCCCAACCATCGACACACAAAAGGCGTTACTCCTGGTGCGTTTCCCGGCTGACTTCTCGCGCAAACTGGATACCTTCCAGACCGCGCCGTTGCAGTTGATCCTCGACGGGCGTAACTCCAACAGTGCGCAAATTGCCGCCAACTACCTGCAACAGATCGTCAAAAATTATCAGCAGGAGCTGCTGGAAGGAAAACCGAAACCTAATAACAGCGAGCTGGTGGTACGCAACTGGTATAACCCGAATCTCGACTACAAATGGTTTGTGGTGCCGTCGCTGATCGCCATGATCACCACTATTGGCGTAATGATCGTCACTTCACTTTCCGTCGCCCGCGAACGTGAACAAGGTACGCTCGATCAGCTACTGGTTTCGCCGCTCACCACCTGGCAGATCTTCATCGGCAAAGCCGTACCGGCGTTAATTGTCGCCACCTTCCAGGCCACCATTGTGCTGGCGATTGGTATCTGGGCGTATCAAATCCCCTTCGCCGGATCGCTGGCGCTGTTCTACTTTACGATGGTGATTTATGGTTTATCGCTGGTGGGATTCGGTCTGTTGATTTCATCACTCTGTTCAACACAACAGCAGGCGTTTATCGGCGTGTTTGTTTTTATGATGCCCGCCATTCTCCTTTCCGGTTACGTTTCTCCGGTGGAAAACATGCCAGTATGGCTGCAAAACCTGACGTGGATTAACCCTATTCGCCACTTTACGGACATTACCAAGCAGATTTATTTGAAGGATGCGAGTCTGGATATTGTGTGGAATAGTTTGTGGCCGCTACTGGTGATAACGGCCACGACAGGGTCAGCGGCGTACGCGATGTTTAGACGTAAGGTGATGTAACTTCTTATCTTTCGCCAGCAAAGACACTACCGCCGGGCCGGCAAGGATTGCCAGCCCTGCAATTGCCAGCAAAAAGTTGTTTTCCAGTACACGGGACAACAGCCACAGCACAATCAGCGCTGCGCCAAAATACCAGGTCGTGGTCAGCTCTTCCAGCACGTCTGCCACCTCACGCCAGCGTTGCTCGGGGTGGCGCTGAAACACCAGCATCATCACTACCGTGACACAATACAGTGCGCATAATCCCACGCCGACGTGAACCAGAGTCTTACTCATCCAGCCCACCACCAGCAGCGCCACTACCAGTAAATGCAACATAATCTGCCAGCAACTTAGACCAGTTGCGACACGAACACGTTGTTGCCACTTCATGGCTTCTCTCCTGAAGAATTTATCTCTACTTACTCAGAGTACCGAACTTTACGGAAAATTCCGTAAGACCGCACCTTTTTGTGACGCCGACTACACTATTTCAATGAGATAAGAGGCAAAGACAGGAAAATTATGCCCGATCAAACACAACAATTTTCGTTCAAGGTGCTCACCATCAATATTCACAAAGGCTTTACCGCGTTTAACCGACGCTTCATTTTGCCGGAACTTCGCGACGCCGTGCGTACCGTCAGCGCCGATATTGTTTGCCTGCAGGAAGTGATGGGCGCGCACGAAGTTCATCCGCTGCATGTGGAAAACTGGCCCGATACCTCGCACTACGAGTTTCTCGCCGACACGATGTGGAGCGATTTTGCCTACGGTCGCAATGCCGTATACCCGGAAGGGCATCACGGCAACGCCGTACTGTCGCGTTATCCCATTGAACATTATGAGAATCGCGATGTTTCGGTCGATGGTGCGGAAAAGCGCGGCGTGCTCTACTGCCGCATTGTGCCACCGATGACCGGAAAAGCGATTCATGTGATGTGCGTACATCTGGGCCTGCGTGAGGCGCACCGTCAGGCGCAGCTTGCGATGCTCGCCGAATGGGTGAATGAGCTACCGGACGGCGAACCGGTATTGGTGGCGGGTGATTTCAATGACTGGCGGCAAAAAGCTAATCATCCGTTAAAAGTGCAGGCCGGACTGGATGAGATTTTTACCCGCGCCCACGGACGCCCGGCGCGCACGTTTCCGGTGCAATTTCCTCTACTACGACTGGACAGGATCTACGTCAAAAATGCCAGCGCCAGCGCGCCAACCGCGTTGCCGCTGCGGACATGGCGACACCTTTCTGATCATGCCCCTTTAAGTGCGGAGATTCATTTATGAAATGTAGCTGGCGCGAAGGCAATAAGATCCAGTTGCTGGAAAACGGCGAGCAATATTATCCCGCGGTGTTTAAGGCGATTGGCGAGGCACAAGAACGCATCATTCTTGAAACGTTTATCTGGTTTGAGGATGACGTCGGCAAACAGCTGCATGCGGCACTACTGGCAGCAGCGCAACGCGGGGTTAAAGCGGAAGTCTTGCTGGATGGCTACGGTTCGCCGGATCTCAGCGATGAGTTTGTCAATGAACTGACGGCAGCTGGCGTAGTGTTCCGCTACTACGATCCCCGCCCTCGCCTTTTTGGTATGCGCACCAATGTGTTTCGCCGGATGCATCGCAAAATTGTGGTGATCGACGCGCGTATCGCCTTTATTGGCGGGCTGAATTACTCCGCCGAGCATATGTCCAGCTACGGTCCAGAGGCTAAACAGGATTACGCGGTACGCCTTGAAGGGCCGATTGTCGAAGATATTCTCCAGTTTGAGCTGGAAAACCTGCCTGGACAGAGCGCGGCACGACGCTGGTGGCGACGTCATCACAAAGCGGAAGAAAATCGCCAGCCGGGAGAAGCGCAGGTATTGCTGGTCTGGCGCGATAACGAAGAACACCGCGATGATATAGAACGCCACTATCTGAAAATGCTCACTCAGGCGCGGCGGGAAGTCATTATCGCCAACGCCTACTTCTTCCCCGGCTATCGATTTTTACACGCCTTGCGTAAAGCGGCACGCCGCGGGGTGCGGATCAAACTGATCATTCAGGGCGAACCGGATATGCCGATTGTCAGAGTCGGCGCGCGCTTGCTGTATAACTATCTGGTTAAAGGCGGCGTTCAGGTGTTTGAGTACCGCCGCCGCCCGCTCCACGGCAAAGTAGCATTGATGGACGATCACTGGGCAACAGTAGGGTCCAGTAATCTCGATCCGCTCAGTTTGTCACTGAATCTCGAAGCAAATGTCATCATCCACGATCGTAATTTTAACCAGACGCTGCGCGATAATCTGAACGGCATTATCGCCGCAGATTGTCAGCAGGTGGATGAAACCATGCTGCCCAAACGCACCTGGTGGAACCTGACCAAAAGCGTGCTGGCGTTCCACTTTTTACGCCACTTCCCGGCGCTGGTTGGCTGGCTTCCGGCACACACGCCACGTCTGGCGCAGGTTGATCCGCCCGCACAACCGACAATGGAAACGCAGGATCGGGTAGAAACTGAAAACACGGGGGTAAAACCCTGATGAGTAAATCACACCCGCGCTGGCGCTTAGCAAAGAAGATCCTCACCTGGCTGTTTTTTATCGCGGTGATTGTGTTGCTGGTGGTCTACGCCAAAAAAGTGGACTGGGAAGAGGTCTGGAAGGTCATCCGCGACTACAATCGCGTTGCGCTGCTTAGTGCGGTCGGGCTGGTGGTCGTCAGCTATCTGATTTACGGCTGCTATGACCTGCTCGCCCGCTTTTACTGCGGTCACAAACTGGCGAAGCGCCAGGTGATGCTGGTGTCGTTTATCTGCTACGCCTTCAACCTGACGCTCAGTACCTGGGTCGGCGGCATTGGTATGCGCTATCGTTTGTACTCTCGTCTGGGGTTGCCCGGTAGCACTATTACGCGGATTTTCTCGCTCAGTATTACCACCAACTGGCTGGGCTATATTTTACTGGCAGGGATTATCTTTACCGCAGGCGTGGTGGAGTTGCCGGATCACTGGTATGTCGATCAAACTACGCTGCGTATTCTCGGCATTGGCTTACTGATGATTATCGCGGTTTATTTGTGGTTTTGCGCTTTCGCGAAGCACCGCCATATGACCATCAAAGGGCAAAAGCTGGTGCTGCCTTCATGGAAATTCGCCCTCGCTCAGATGCTGATTTCCAGCGTTAACTGGATGGTAATGGGGGCGATTATCTGGCTGTTACTTGGTCAAAGCGTGAACTATTTCTTTGTACTGGGCGTGTTACTGGTTAGTAGTATTGCTGGCGTCATCGTGCATATTCCGGCGGGGATCGGTGTGCTGGAAGCGGTGTTTATCGCACTACTGGCTGGGGAGCATACCTCGAAAGGGAGCATTATCGCCGCCCTGCTCGCTTATCGCGTCCTGTATTACTTTATCCCGCTGCTGCTGGCGCTGATCTGTTACCTGCTACTGGAAAGCCAGGCGAAGAAGCTACGGGCGAAAAATGAAGCGGCGATGTGAAGTTTAGTTAAGTTCTTTAGTATCTGCATTTACGACTAATGAAAAAAACGCGTATGCCTTTGCCAGACAAGCGTTATAGCTATCGCGGCAAGTATCCCAAAGAAGCCGATAAAATAGTAATAGAGTGTTAATGCACCTGTAACAGCGCAACGAACCGGACTCCACAACTCTTCACTATGGCATTTCCCCGCCAATTCAAGGAGCTTATTTCGTCCATGCGAGATAATGCCTGACCATAACACAATCATTAAGCAACTTATTACCCAAACGGGTCGTTCACTCATTAATGCGGCATTCATGATGATCACCAGGGCCAACCCTGTCAACGTCATCATAATGATAAAACGGTGAGAACCAGGATCAACATTAAATAATAAACCGGCCAGCATACTGATTAAAAACATCGCGCCCGCAGTGCTGAACACGACGATAATGGCAGGTACAGGAGCTAAACTTGCAACGACAATCGCCACCAAAGAGAGTAAAAACAGATATATTACGCCCGCGATGGCGGCATTTATCTTGTTGATATCCTTACTTAAGCCATACATACAAAGTAATAATAACCCTATGGCGACATACATTGGTGGTGAATCATATTTGGTTGCCGTAATTTCGAGATACTTAGCTCCCCAGGCCAGTCCTGCGGTTGCCACCAAACCTAAAGCGGTAATGAGCCATATACCGTTTAATATCCTGGTCTCGTGCTGAAAATCTAATTTATTGCTGTTTTGTGAGTATGATTCCATTCTTTTAGTTGTCCTTAGAAAAAATATTAATATTCACCATCAATAAATTTAAAACCACGCATACAAAATACTTTTGTATTTATGGATACGGAAAACGCTTCCGCTCGCCATAAGGCGTATTTTATACCTGGTACTTGTTAAGTGTCGTTTTTAGTAAGAAAAAAAATCCCGACACATGGCCGGGATATTGATGGTGAAAAAGAATTAACGGCGGTTGCCAAAAATTCGCAGCAACATCAGGAACAGGTTGATGAAGTCCAGATACAAGGTTAACGCGCCAAGAATGGAATATTTGCGCAGGTTCGACGTGTCGCGGGTATCAATCTGCTCACCCATATTTTTCAGTTTCTGCGTGTCATACGCCGTCAATCCGACAAAGACAATCACGCCGATGTAGGTAACTGCCCACATCAATGCTTCGCTTTTCAGCCAGAAGTTGACCAGCGATGCCAGCACAATGCCGATTAACGCCATAAACAGCATATTGCCAAAGCCACTTAAATCGCGCTTCGTGGTGTAACCGTACAGGCTCATTGCGCCGAACATCCCGGCAGTAACGACGAAAGTACTGGCGATAGAAGCAGCGGTATAGACAATGAATATACTGGAAAGCGTAAGACCCGTCAGCGCCGAATAAAGCATAAAGAGCATCGTCGTTACACCTGCGCTCAGCTTTTGAATCATCGCTGATAACACAATAACCAATGCTAATTGCGCGATGATCAGACCGATTAAAAAGACACGGTTAGTGAACAACAGCTCCATCACGGCCGCGGAATTAGCCGCATACCAGGCAACAAATGCGGTCAGCAACAAGCCAACGGTCATCCAGCCATAGACTTGCGCCATATAAGTTTGCAAGCCAGCCCGGGGTTGTACGATTGAATCAGAACGTGGGAATCTGTCCATGACGATCTCCTGAAGATATAAGGAATATCTTAAGGATACTGCAAAATGATGAGGCTGTGCATCGACGCAGCGTAAACGCATGTACTGAGCGGTGAAATTGCCGGACGCAGCGGTGCCTTATCCGGCTAACAAAAAACTACCAGCGTTTTGCCGCCTGCTGATCGCTCTCCCGAGCTTCAACCCAGCGGTCGCCTTCCGGCGTGGCTTCGCGCTTCCAGAACGGTGCGCGGGTTTTGAGATAATCCATAATAAACTGCCCGGCTTCAAACGCACTGCTGCGATGCGCACTGGTGACACCGACAAAAACGATTTCATCGCCCGGCCATAATTCCCCGATGCGGTGAATCACAGTGACGCGCCCCAGCGGCCAGCGGTTACGCGCTTCATCAACAATTTCTGCCAGTGCTTTTTCAGTCATCCCCGGATAGTGTTCGAGGGTTAATGCTTTGACGCTGTCGCCCAGGTTATGGTTGCGCACCTTACCAGTAAAGGTGACTACCGCACCGTCTTCGTCACGCTCCGCCAGCCACGGGTACTCTTCTCCTACGCTGAACGGCTGCGGACCAACAACAATTTTGGTTTCTGCCATCTTAACCTCCGGTTACCGGCGGGAAGAAAGCTACTTCGTCGCCGTCAGTCAGCGGATGGTCAAAACTCACCAGCGTCTGGTTGACGGCAGCCAGTAATTTGCCATCTTCCAGCGCCAGCGCCCAGCGATCGCTCTGCGCAGCCATGTGCTGGCGTAACGCTTCAACAGTTGGGAAATCCGCAGCCACTTCGGTTGCATCTGTTCCCACCAACTCGCGCACCTGGGCGAAAAAAAGAACTTTAATCATCCGCTTCCACCTTAAAGTCACCCGACTTGCCGCCGCTCTTCGCCAGCAAACGTACCGGACCAATCACCATATCTTTTTGCACCGCTTTGCACATGTCATAAATGGTCAGCGCCGCCACGGAGGCCGCGGTTAATGCTTCCATTTCGACACCGGTTTTCCCGGTCAGGCGGCATAAGGTTTCTATACGCACCCGATTGTGCTCCGGCTCGGCCTGTAAATTGACTTCAACTTTGCTGAGCATCAGCGGATGACAGAGCGGGATCAGATCCCAGGTGCGTTTTGCCGCCTGAATACCGGCAATACGCGCAGTGGCAAATACGTCGCCTTTGTGGTGGCGACCATCAATAATCATCGCCAGCGTCTCGCTGCGCATGGTGACAAAGGCTTCCGCCCGCGCTTCACGCACGGTTTCCGCTTTGGCGGAGACATCCACCATGTGCGCTTCGCCAGCGGCGTTGATATGGGTCAGTTGCGACATACTTATTTCTTCAAATGTGGATGGAAATTACACGGACGCGTACGGGCATCCAGCTGCGGCGCGATGATATTTTCCCATGCGGTACGGCACGCTTTGGTCGAACCCGGCATGGCGAAAATCAGCGTTTTGTTGGCGACGCCCGCTACCGCACGAGATTGCAACGTGGAAGTGCCAATCTCTTCAAACGACAACATACGGAACACTTCACCAAAACCTTCAATTTCACGGTCGAACAACGGCAGCAATGCTTCGGGAGCCTGATCACCTTCCGTCAGGCCAGTACCACCCGTAATCAATACCACTTGTACATCGTCGCTGGCGATCCACGCAGATACCTGAGCGCGAATAGCGTAGCGGTTTTCTTTCACAATGGCTTTATCGACAACGTGATGGCCCGCTTCTTGCGCCGAATCGCGCAGATAGTGACCGGAGGTATCGTCTTCTTCACCGCGACGATTAGAAACCGTAAGAATAGCAATACGGGTCGGGATAAATTCAGTGCTTACCTGACTCATCTGATCTCTCCTTTTGACGTTTTAGCCGCCAATGTACGATAAGTTTTGCGTAATACCGGTGTTGTTTTGATGCAGGAAATGGGTCTGTTTCTTCTCCCGCAGCGCCGCTGAAATACGCGCTTCCAGCGCCTGTTGCTGGGTATCGTCTTCCAGCAGATCGCGCAGGTTAACGCCGCCTTCACCAAACAGGCAGAGATGGAGTTTACCAATGGAGGAAACGCGCAGGCGGTTGCAAGTGGCGCAGAAGTCTTTTTCATACGGCATGATAAGGCCAATCTCTCCGGCGTAATCTGGATGGCAAAAGACTTGCGCGGGACCGTCGCTGCGTTGACGTAATTGGTGGATCCAGCCGCGACGCAGTAGCTCGTCACGCAGAACCTGACCAGAGATGTGATGCTTACGGAAGAGCTCGCTGCCCTCGCCCGTTTCCATCAGTTCGATGAAACGCAGCTGGATAGGGCGATGCTGGATCCAGTTCAGAAAGGTGTCGAGCTGGTGATGATTAACATCACGCATCAGCACGGTATTGACTTTGACCTTCTCAAAACCGGCCTCAAATGCAGCATCAATCCCCGCCATGATCTGGTTGAATTTATCCTGCCCGGTAATAGCGTGAAACTGGCGGGCGTCCAGACTGTCGACACTGACGTTAATGCCAGTAAGTCCCGCATCGCGCCAGTTCGCCACATCGCGTTCCAGACGGTAACCATTGGTGGTGACCGCAATCTGGCGGATAGCGTCGTTTTCCCGCACAGCGGCGATGATATCGGTAAAGTCGCGGCGTAAAGACGGCTCACCGCCTGTCAGGCGCACTTTTTCGGTGCCCAGACTGGCGAAGGCGCGCGTAACCCGGCGAATTTCATCGACGGTAAGAAAGCCTTTATTGGTGACGCCGCTCGGTTTGTAGCCATCCGGCAGGCAGTAGGTGCAACGAAAGTTACACACATCGGTAATCGACAGGCGCAAGTAGTAAAACTTACGCGCAAATGCATCAGTCAGTTGTGAAGCCATGTACACCTTTCCAGATACGGGAGGCGAAGTCATTTCTTCCTTCGCCCTGGTGGCAATCTTTACGAGCATTGTCACGGCCAAAGCACCGTATCAGTTGACCCAGGTGCAGAGGCTAGAGTGTTTAGTGGTTATGCCGATACTAGCGTGTAAATGAGATTTTTACCATCCACACTTTCGCTATGTAATCATGTATATAGCGTCATGATCGTGCTATTTCGCTACAGAATAAGGGAAAATGGCGGCTTTACTTTGATATACATCATCAGGGAGGCATAGCGTGCATCGTCCTTTAGAGGTAGAAGAAAATAGTTTGTATCCTCAATATTGGCAGGTTAATTGCTGTTTCCCCGCAATTTGCGCTACTGTAGCGCGGATAATCTGACTCCAGGAAACTATATGCGCAATCGTACGCTGGCTGATCTTGATCGTGTCGTTGCTCTCGGCGGAGGGCATGGACTGGGACGCGTTCTCTCATCACTTTCGTCTTTGGGTTCTCGTTTAACGGGTATCGTCACCACCACCGATAATGGTGGCTCGACGGGGCGTATTCGCCGTTCAGAAGGCGGCATTGCCTGGGGCGATATGCGCAACTGCCTCAACCAGCTGATAACGGAACCGAGCGTCGCCTCCGCGATGTTTGAATACCGTTTTGGTGGCAATGGCGAACTTTCCGGTCATAATCTCGGAAACTTGATGTTAAAGGCGCTGGATCACCTTAGCGTGCGGCCTCTGGAAGCCATCAATTTAATTCGTAATCTGCTGAAAGTGGATACGCATTTGATTCCAATGTCAGAGCATCCTGTTGATCTGATGGCGATTGACGATCAGGGGCATGAAGTTTACGGCGAGGTCAATATCGACCAGTTAACTACGCCGATTCAAGAGTTATTGTTAACGCCTAATGTACCCGCAACGCGTGAGGCGGTTCACGCTATCAATGAAGCGGATCTCATCATTATTGGGCCTGGCAGTTTTTATACCAGCCTGATGCCAATTCTGCTGCTGAAGGAAATCGCCCAGGCATTACGCCGCACGCCAGCGCCGATGGTTTATATCGGCAATCTGGGGCGTGAGTTGAGTTTACCTGCGGCTAATTTGAAGCTGGAAAGCAAGCTGGCAATTATGGAGCAGTATGTTGGTAAAAAGGTCATTGATGCGGTCATCGTCGGGCCAAAAGTGGATGTCTCGGCGGTGAAAGAGCGGATTGTGATCCAGGAGGTACTGGAGGCCAGCGATATTCCGTATCGTCATGACCGCCAGTTGTTACATAACGCGCTGGAAAAGGCGTTACAGGCTTTAGGTTAACGGAAATCCGAAGGAAAATTCCGGCTTCCTATTGAAGACAAAGTGCGCGTTGTTTATGCCGGATGCGGCGTGAACGCCTTATCCGGCCTACAAACCGCGCAAATTCAATATATTGCGGAGAAAATGTAGGCCTGATAAGCGTAGCGCATCAGGCTGTTTTCCGTTTGTCATCAGTCTTCTTCGCTATCCTGTTACGATGCCGCGATAAACAGCTCACGCAGCTGATGCAACTGGTCACGAATTTGCGCCGCTTCTTCGAACTCCAGATTCTGCGCGTGTTGCATCATCAACCCTTCCAGCTCATGGATTTTCTGCTGCAACGCTTTAGGCGACATATCCATCGGCACATTATCCGGCTCAACAATCGGTCGCGATTTTCCTCTGCCCTTCGCTTTGGTTTTAGCAATGTTCTGCCCCAACGCCAGGATATCGACCACTTTCTTGTTCAAGCCTTGCGGCGTAATGCCGTGTTCCTCGTTGTACTTCTGCTGTTTCTCGCGGCGACGTTCGGTTTCGCCAATCGCTTTCGCCATTGATGGGGTGATCTTATCGCCGTAGAGAATCGCTTTACCGTTAACGTTACGTGCCGCACGACCAATGGTCTGGATCAACGAACGTTCGGAACGCAGGAAGCCTTCTTTGTCAGCGTCGAGGATCGCCACCAGCGAAACTTCCGGCATATCCAGACCTTCACGCAGTAAGTTGATCCCTACCAATACGTCGAACTCACCCAGACGCAAGTCGCGGATAATCTCCATACGCTCGACGGTGTCGATATCTGAGTGAAGATAACGCACGCGCTCACCGTGTTCTTCGAGATATTCGGTAAGATCTTCCGCCATTCGCTTGGTCAGTGTGGTGACCAGTACGCGTTCGTTAATTGCCGCTCGCTGACGAATCTCCGAAAGAAGATCATCAACCTGTGTCGCCACCGGCCGCACTTCGATAATCGGGTCAAGCAATCCGGTTGGACGCACCACCTGATCCACCACATCGCCGCCGGATTTTTCCAGCTCGTAATTACCCGGCGTCGCCGAAACATAGATGGTTTGCGGCGCTAATGCTTCGAACTCTTCAAACTTAAGCGGACGGTTATCCAGCGCTGATGGCAGGCGGAAGCCGTACTCCACCAGTGTCTCTTTACGCGCCCGGTCACCGCGATACATGCCGCCAATTTGTGGAATGGTGACGTGAGATTCATCGACCACCAGCAGCCCATCAGCAGGGAGGTAATCAAACAGCGTCGGCGGTGGCTCACCCGGTCCACGACCGGAGAGGAAGCGCGAGTAGTTTTCAATCCCCGAACAGTAGCCCAGCTCGTTCATCATCTCCAGATCAAACTGGGTACGCTGGGTCAGCCGCTGCTCTTCCAGCAGTTTGTTGTTTTCCAACAGCACTTTGCGTCTGGCGGCCAGCTCTTCTTTGATCTCCTCCATCGCCTGTACGATGCGCTCGCGCGGTGTGACGTAGTGCGTTTTCGGGTAGATGGTAAAACGTGGAATAGTGGAAACAATCTGCCCGGTCAGCGGGTCAAATAACGACAATCGTTCCACTTCCTCGTCAAACAGTTCCACGCGAAGTGCAATGTCATCCGATTCTGCCGGGAAGATATCTATCACCTCGCCACGAACGCGGAAAGTACCACGCTGGAATGCTTGATCATTACGAGCGTATTGCAGCTCCGCCAGTCGGCGCAGAATCGCGCGCTGATCGATAATCATACCGACCGTGAGATGGAGCATCATCTTGAGATATAAATCAGGATCGCCCAGACCATAAATCGCGGAAACAGACGCCACCACAACCACATCACGCCGCTCCAGCATCGCTTTGGTGGCGGACAAACGCATCTGCTCAATATGTTCGTTAACCGAGGCATCTTTCTCAATGAAAGTGTCGGAACTCGGTACATAGGCTTCCGGCTGATAGTAGTCGTAGTAGGAAACGAAATATTCCACCGCGTTTTCCGGGAAGAACTCTTTCATTTCGCCATACAGCTGGGCCGCCAGCGTTTTGTTGGGCGCAAGTACCATGGTTGGGCGCTGAAGGTCAGCAATGACATTGGCAATGGTGAAGGTTTTCCCGGAGCCAGTCACGCCAAGTAACGTCTGGTGCGCCAGGCCATCTTCCAGCCCCTCTTCGAGACGTCGAATCGCCTCTGGCTGATCGCCAGAAGGTTTAAAAGCGGAATTCAGTTTGAACGGTTTACTCATGAGTCGCTACCTGAAGGAGTTGGGCGGGCAGGTATGTAATTTTACTCGTCGTACTTAATTATGCCAACAAATTATACTGGATAAAAAAACAGTTCATCACCATAATATTTCTGTTACAGCGTAAACTCCGCTGTCAATCATGAGCAAAATTTACTCTGTGGCGAGATAAAACTCCGGCCTTACCGGGTTATCCCCAAAGCAACGGCTTTTTTAACATTTGTCAAGATGAGTGATGACAGTTTTATGGCAAGAGATGCCTGTTCAGTGACTGCCATTGCATTTATCTAACCAGTTAAAAAATAAAAGATATTTCTTTGAGCCGTCTTTAACGCCAATTCGCGTGCAAGCCGCGTATTCTCTCGCTTGCCTCGTGTTTTCTAACTCTAATACACATGGTTATCCACAGGAATAGTGGATAACTGTCTCCAGCCCCTATCCCCCGCCGCCTGGGCAATTCCCACATTCGCCGCATGAGGCGGAAGTAAAATTTTTTTCGTGATTATTTTAGAATTTAATTGGTTAAATTGCAGTCAATCGAAGACGCGATCTCGCTCGCAATTTAACCAAATACAGGATAGCTACAACAAGGCAAGGTTTATGTACTTTCCGGTTGCCGCATTTTCTGGATTTTCTGCAAGCCAGGGGATCTCTCCCAGCAGCGGCGCGGGAATCATGCGGGTGAGCGTGGTCATATATTCAGCGTGACGTTTTCCCGGAGGCGTAACATCGTTCGCCACCCAACCCGCCAGAGTCAGTCCGGCGTGTTGTATTGCCTGCGCAGTCAACATCGCGTGATTAATACAGCCGAGTTTCACACCAACTACCAGTATCACCGGCAGTTGTTCCTGTGTTACCCAATCTGCAAAAGTGAAAGTGTCAGAAAGCGGCGTAAACCAGCCGCCAGCACCTTCCACTAACACCCAGTCAGCCTGTTGTTCAAGCGCGCGTAATCCGGCGCTCATTACCAATGATTCTATCGGCCTGCCCTCTTGCGCGCTGATGATGTGCGGCGAGGTGGGTTCTGCGAAGGTGTAAGGATTTACCGTTGCGTAATCCAGCTGCAGGCTGCTGTTGTGCTGTAACGCCAGCGCGTCACTATTACGTAAGCCTTCCGGGGTCTTTTCGCTGCCAGAGGCGACCGGTTTATAACCTGCCGTCCGATAACCTACTGCCTTCGCGGCTTGTAAAAGTGCACAACTGGCGACGGTTTTCCCCACTTCGGTATCCGTTCCGGTGACAAAATAACGTTTACTCACGAGCAATCACTCCCAAAAAAAGATGATACGTCAGAGGATATCGCCCCTGTTGTTGCGGCCAGGCCAGTTGCAATCGCTGCAATTGCGAACGCGTTAATATTCGCGGGTCGCGCCCTTCATGAAGATGCGTAGCACCGATGCCTTTCAGCGAACGCATGGCACTGAGCGCATCATCAAACCACAGCGTGATGGGCTGAATATGATGTTGATAATGCACGCCGTTCAGCGACTGTTCGATTTCATCTGGCGGTAAAAAGCGATTAGCATGCGGACGCTCGTCCACCGCCTGCCACGCCTGATGCAGTTCGGGTAACGATCCCTGCACCAGCGTGGTAAACGCGACCACGCCTTTGGGGCGCACCACCCGATACAGCTCGCGGAGTGCCGTGGATAAATTACCGCACCACTGCACTGCGAGATTGCTCCATGCAAGATCGAACGTCGCAGTCGCTAACGGCAGGGATTCGATATCTCCCGCCAGATAATGGTCTGCGGCATCCTTCTGGCGTGCCTGAACAAGCATTGGCGGCGAGAGATCTAAGGCCGTCACCTGCGCGTGACGTTCCCGCCAGTGGCGGCTCATCCAGCCAGGTCCACAACCCGCGTCCAGTACGTGGGTGTATTTACGCTGTGGAAGCATTGCCAGTAAGGCGTCAGCACTCTGGCGCTGTAGATCTGCATGTTGCTCATAGTGTGCGGCTGCCCGACCAAATGCCGCTGCAATGGCTTGTTTATTAACCGTTGCCATGCAGCACCTCCAGCAGACGGTCGATATCCTGCATTTCATGCGCAGCGGTTAGCGTTAAGCGCAGTCGCGCAGTACCAGCGGGTACGGTTGGCGGGCGAATCGCCGTGACCCAGCAGCCTTGCTGGCGCAGTTTTTCTGCCAGTTGTAACGCACGGCTGTTATCACCGACAATCAATGGCTGGATGGCGCTGCATGAATCAGCAAGCGTAAACGGCAAATCCTGTACTCCGGCACGAAAACGCGTAATGAGTGCCGCCAGTTTTTCGCGCCGTGCATCACCCTCATCACTGCGAATGACCGCCAGCGACGCACGTAATGCCTGCGCCTGAGCGGGCGGCATACTGGTGCTGTAGATAAGGTGGCGGGCGAATTGCAGCAGATAATCCGCCACCGTACTGGAGCAAAGCACCGCTGCCCCGCTGACGCCAAATCCTTTGCCAAAAGTCACTACCAGCAATTCTGGTTTTACCTTTTGCAGCCAGCAGCTGCCGCGCCCCTGCTCCCCGATAACGCCCGTGCCGTGGGCATCATCGACCATCAACCAGCCATTGTGCTGTTGCGTTACCTGCTGGATTTCCGCCAGTGGCGCACTATCGCCGTCCATGCTGAACACGCCTTCTGTCACCACCATTTGCTGCCCCGGACAGGGGGAAGCAAGCAATCGCGCCAAATGAGTGACATCGTTATGAGCAAAACGGCGAAGCTGCGACGGGCTTAAACTGGCAGCTTCCAGCAATGAGGCATGGCTAAGCCGGTCGGCAGCAATACGGTCCTCTTTCGCCATCATCGCGGCAATAACTGCCTGATTAGCGGCGAAACCAGAGATAAACAGCAGTGCCCGCGAATAGCCAAGCCACTCGGCCAGCTCTTCTTCCAGTGCCTGATGCACCACGCTATAACCGCTGACGTGACCGGAGCCGCCGCTACCGATGCCAAATTGCTCCGCCCCCTGCTGCCAGGCACGGATAATTTGCGGATGATGGCTTAAACCTAAATAATCGTTACTGGAAAAGTTCAGATACTGGCGATCATCCGCCACCAGCCAGCGTCCGGCTCCTTGCGCCACCGGATAACGGCGACGCAGGGCATCGGCAGCACGCCGCGCATCGAGCGCCGCGTTGATTTTCTCCTGCCAGCTCATAATGCTGCCGCGTTGTAATATTCGTCGGTGTCCGGGGTCATCAGCGCCTGTTCAAGACGTTGCTGTTGTTCGTTATCCCCTGCCAGCACGGCAGTTTGCTGCGGATTTAGCCCCAGTTTGCGGAACAGTTGCAGGTCTTTATCTTCTTCCGGATTCGGCGTGGTCAGCAGTTTGCAACCGTAGAAAATCGAGTTTGCGCCTGCCATAAAGCACATCGCCTGAGTCTGTTCGTTCATCTGCTCGCGTCCGGCAGAAAGGCGCACGTAAGAGGTTGGCATCATGATCCGCGCGACCGCAATGGTGCGAATAAAATCAAAGGCATCGACATCATCGTTATCGGCAAGCGGCGTGCCTTTCACCTTCACCAGCATGTTGATTGGCACGCTTTCCGGCGGCGTCGGCAGGTTTGCCAGTTGCAGCAATAATCCGGCGCGATCTTTTACCGTTTCGCCTAAGCCCACAATGCCGCCAGAACAGACCTTGATCCCGGCATCGCGCACTTTTTCCAGCGTATCGAGGCGTTCCTGATAAGTGCGTGTGGTGATGATATTGCCGTAAAACTCCGGCGAGGTGTCCAGGTTGTGGTTGTAGTAATCCAGCCCGGCGTTCGCGAGGCGCTGCGCCTGAGATTCACTCAACGTGCCCAGCGTCATACACGCCTCCAGCCCCATCGCTTTTACCCCCTGCACCATTTGTTCCAGGTACGGCATATCGCGTTCGTGGGGATTCTTCCACGCCGCGCCCATACAGAAGCGCGTCGATCCTGCCGCTTTCGCTTTGCGCGCCGACTCCAGCACCTGTTCAACTTCCATCAACCGCTCGGCTTCCAGCCCGGTTTTGTAGCGCGAGCTTTGCGGGCAGTATTTGCAATCTTCCGGACAAGCTCCGGTCTTAATCGACAGCAACGTGCTGACCTGCACCTGACGAGGATCGAAATGCTGGCGATGCACCTGCTGCGCTTCAAACAGCAGATCCAGCAACGGTTTTTCAAATAATTCTGTGACTTGCGACAATGTCCAGCGTGGGCGGTGAGCCATGGGGCTTCTCCAAAACGTGTTTTTTGTTGTTAATTCGGTGTAGACTTGTAAACCTAAATCTTTTCAATTTGGTTTACAAGTCGATTATGACAACGGACGATCTTGCCTTTGACCAACGCCATATCTGGCACCCATACACATCCATGACCTCCCCTCTGCCGGTTTATCCGGTGGTGAGCGCCGAAGGTTGCGAGCTGATTTTGTCTGACGGCAAACGCCTGGTTGACGGTATGTCGTCCTGGTGGGCGGCGATCCACGGCTACAATCACCCGCAGCTTAATGCGGCGATGAAGTCGCAAATTGATGCCATGTCGCATGTGATGTTTGGCGGTATCACCCATGCGCCAGCCATTGAGCTGTGCCGCAAACTGGTGGCGATGACGCCGCAACCGCTGGAGTGCGTTTTTCTCGCGGACTCCGGTTCCGTAGCGGTGGAAGTGGCGATGAAAATGGCGTTGCAGTACTGGCAAGCCAAAGGCGAAGCGCGCCAGCGTTTTCTGACCTTCCGCAATGGTTATCATGGCGATACCTTTGGCGCGATGTCGGTGTGCGATCCGGATAACTCAATGCACAGTCTGTGGAAAGGCTACCTGCCAGAAAACCTGTTTGCTCCCGCCCCGCAAAGCCGCATGGATGGCGAATGGGATGAGCGCGATATGGTGGGCTTTGCCCGCCTGATGGCGGCGCATCGTCATGAAATCGCGGCGGTGATCATTGAGCCGATTGTCCAGGGCGCAGGCGGGATGCGCATGTACCATCCGGAATGGTTAAAACGAATCCGCAAAATGTGCGATCGCGAAGGTATCTTGCTGATTGCCGACGAGATCGCCACCGGATTTGGTCGTACCGGCAAACTGTTTGCCTGTGAATATGCAGAAATCGCGCCGGACATTTTGTGCCTCGGTAAAGCCTTAACCGGCGGCACAATGACCCTTTCCGCCACACTTACCACGCGCGAGGTTGCAGAAACCATCAGTAACGGCGAAGCCGGCTGCTTTATGCATGGGCCAACTTTTATGGGCAATCCGCTGGCCTGCGCGGCAGCAAACGCCAGCCTGGCGATTATCGAATCCGGCGAATGGCAGCAGCAGGTGGCGGCTATTGAAGTGCAGCTGCGCGAGCAACTGGCACCAGCCCGTGATGCCGAAATGGTTGCCGATGTGCGCGTACTGGGGGCAATCGGTGTGGTCGAAACCACTCGTCCGGTGAATATGGCGGCGCTGCAAAAATTCTTTGTCGAACAGGGTGTCTGGATCCGGCCTTTTGGCAAACTGATTTACCTGATGCCGCCCTATATTATTCTCCCGCAACAGTTGCAGCGTCTGACCGCAGCGGTTAACCGCGCGGTACAGGATGAAACATTTTTTTGCCAATAACGAGAAGTCCGCGTGAGGGTTTCTGGCTACACTTTCTGCAAACAAGAAAGGAGGGTTCATGAAACTCATCAGTAACGATCTGCGCGATGGCGATAAATTGCCGCATCGTCATGTCTTTAACGGCATGGGTTACGATGGCGATAATATTTCACCGCATCTGGCGTGGGATGATGTTCCTGCGGGAACGAAAAGTTTTGTTGTCACCTGCTACGACCCGGATGCGCCAACCGGCTCCGGCTGGTGGCACTGGGTAGTTGTTAACTTACCCGCTGATACCCGCGTATTACCGCAAGGGTTTGGCTCTGGTCTGGTAGCAATGCCAGACGGCGTTTTGCAGACGCGTACCGACTTTGGTAAAACCGGGTACGATGGCGCAGCACCGCCGAAAGGCGAAACTCATCGCTACATTTTTACCGTTCACGCGCTGGATATAGAACGTATTGATGTCGATGAAGGTGCCAGCGGCGCGATGGTCGGGTTTAACGTTCATTTCCACTCTCTGGCAAGCGCCTCGATTACTGCGATGTTTAGTTAATCACTCTGCCAGATGGCGCAATGCCATCTGGTATCACTTAAAGGTATTAAAAACAACTTTTTGTCTTTTTACCTTCCCGTTTCGCTCAAGTTAGTATAAAAAAGCTGAACCAGAAACAGAAAAAATCATTAATCTCAATCCCTTACAATACATTTGGCTTAAAAAATAGACTGTATAATACTGCAAAACACATCATATCCAGTCACTATGAATCAACTACTTAGATAGTATTAGTGACCTGTAACAGAGCATTAGCGCAAGGTGATTTTTGTCTTCTTGCGCTAATTTTTTGTCGTAAAATCGGTAACGGCTGGAAATCATTCAATACTCGCACTATCGAACGTCCATCAGCCAGCCGTGGCACGTTCTTGCATACGACGTGCCACGGTTTCATTTATCTCCGCCCGGAAACTTCTTATACAAAGTCGATACGCCAACATCATAGATGATCGCCACCTTCTGGCGAGAAACTCCTGATGCAATTAGTCGTCCAGCCTGCGCTCATTGCTCCGGCGTGAGAGTAAGACAGTAAACTGTAGAAAAATCTCATTAAACTTAATATAATAATAAGTTACAAAATTATCTTTACTGAATAATAGATATATGAACATTAGTGAACTTAAAAACTGTATACACTATGAAGTAATAGGTTATAAACGCCCTTTCTCCTGGCGAAAAGCAATTGTTCGCGCAATAAAACACAGAAGATTACGTTATTTATTTTGGTGGCGCATAGCAAAATATCTTTTTGATAAAGGCGGATACCGGCGAAAGGTTGCAGGAAAAATAGAACGCTTCATTCTTGATAAATACAATGTAACCGTTCCCTTAACTGTAAATATTGGTAAAGGGTTCGACATATCTTATCTCAATGGCGTTGTTATCGGTCACAAAGTTACAATAGGTGAAAATTGTTCAATTAAGCCTGGAGTAACTATTGGACTTCGTGGTGAATTTAATGCTATGGATATTGTCATAGGAAATAATGTAACCATTGGCTGTAACGCCACCATCCTTGGTGGCAAAGTGCATATAGGGAATAATGTAAAAATAGGAGCTCATGCATTGGTACTGCATGACATTCCTGATGACTCCACATTCATTACTAAATTTCACTCTGAAATTATTTATAACTCATCTCACACATAATTCCGTTTAATCACAGCTCTGGCCATACGATATCCGGGGCTGTATTTATATCAATCCGACTCACTAATACCCGGTATTTTTTCCAGGAAGATAGCATCGAGACATCCTCATCAGTTGCCATTTCAAAATTAACAGCATCCTGCAGAATTGTTATGTTATCAGTCGCTTCCTGGATTAATCTTGCCTTTTTCTCTTCCGCCTCCCGGATCCGGAATAGTTTTTCTGCTTCTGCATCTTTCACCCAGGCTGTGCCGTTCCACTTCTGAAACTCCCCTTCCGGGGATAACCAAGTGGCATTTTCCGGTAACGGACCGAGTTCAGAAATAAATAACGCGTCGCCGGAAGCCACGTCATAAACCGTTTTACCCCGATGATCTTCAACGAGATGCCACGATGCCTCATCACTGTTGAAAACAGCCACGAAGCCTGCCGGAATATCTGGCGGTGCAATATCGGTACTGTTTGCTGGCAGACCTGTATGAGGCGGAATATATGCGTCACCTTCACCAATAAATTCATTAGTTCCGGCCAGCAGATTATAAATTTTTATGGTCCGTGGTTGTTCACTCATTCTGAATGCCATTATGCAAGCCTCACAATATAGTTAAATGCGATGTTTTTGACGGTGTTTTCCGCGTTACCAGCAGCGTTAACGGTGATGGTGTGTCCATGTGAACCAATCGCAACGGAGTGCGTGTGTGCACCAATACCGACAGTATGTGCGTGTGCACCTGCAGATGCTGCTGTGCCGGACAGTGAGTGGCTATGGTTACCATCTGTACTGGTATTAGCTAACGCCCCCGTAGACATACCTACTGAGCCTTGTACACCCCAGGTATTTTGACCTGAGCTTGTATAACCATATTGATAAGTATCTTTAAAAACACTGGGGTTAAATCGACGGCCATCTCTATGGCTGTGATTACCAGCTGCATTCGTGCTGCCACTTAAACTATGGGTATGCGCACCAGTGTTATTCGTGGATTTAGTGCCGTAATCAAACGACGATGTGGTTTTCGTCCCCAAATCAGTACTGGATGCGCTGGCGCTGTGGGTATGCGATTTTATGCCGTCCTGTTCCTGAGACAATACGGCACGACCACTGGCGGGCTTGCCCTTAATCGTCCAGCCACGCATATCAGGGATCACGCCTGACGGATAAGCAACTGCAAGTTTCGGGTAAGCAGATTTGTCAAAAGTCTGCCCCTGCATCAGGGCATAACCAGACGGAACGGTATCTGATGGCCACGGGATTGGTGCACCGACTGGATAAAACTCTGCAGGAGGATGAGCCGAGGTGTAAAGCTGCGCCCACGGCGACCAGTTTGCGTCGGTCGTATCCCGTCGTGAACGAATAAATGCCGGAGCATGAGCACCGCTTGTACCACTCCAGCCGATGAGTAACTCACCTTCGCCAACGGCTGTCATCCCTTTCAGGTGAATGATATTTCCATACGCTGTTGGATATCCGTTGTTATACACCTCGTATAACTCAAGACCTGTTGCCCCCTGCGTATTGTCTGTCAGCGCGGTTACCCGACCTTTTGAAGACAGATTAACTGATGATACTGCTGTTCCACCTGACGGTAACGCCCCGATCTCTGATGCCGTTGGCTTATTTCTGGAGTTATAGTCCCTTCGCCAGCCAGGTGAATAATCTGTTCCGTGATTAATATAGGTAAACTGGGCGTTAGTTGTTCCACCACCAGTGGAGGTGGTCGGTGTGGTAATGCGGATCGTCATCGCTGACTTTATCCCCATTACTTCAATGACAGCTCCGGCGAGATGAATATTACCGCAGCCAGTATCAGTAATGATTTTATTATTGCCATAAGACCAGGAACCCTTGCACATCCAGTATGGATGGTTAAATGCTCCCTGAGAATCCAGCCACTCGATAAACTGTGCAGTCGTCCAGTTTCCTGTTGTTGTGCTTACTGACCCACCGAAGGCACGGCAGGCACCAATATTTTTCGTAAAGGTGTCTTTGCCAGGGATATCCGCACCGTTCTGATCTTTCTGCAGACGTTTCTCAGCATTGTCATTGGCTGCTTTTACTGCCTTTGGCGTTGCCGCCAGCGTTTCAGACGTGCTGTTGGTCGCGCTGCTTAGCTGGATTATCCCTTTCTGTGCTGTCGTTGCATCCTGTGCGGTGTATTTCCCGTTAGCCAGGTCATACGCGGCCTTAACGGCTTTTGGCGTTGCCGCCAGTGACTCGGAAGTGCTGTTGGTCGCACTGCTGAGCTGTACTATCCCCTTTTTCGTCGTGCTCGCATCCTCAAGCGCCACGGCGGATGCAATATCCTCTGCCCGTTTTGCCGCTGTCTCAGCGCGCGTTGCTGCAGATTCCGCCGTACTTTTGCTCTGAGCTGCTGCCGTCGCACTGCCAGCTGCCTCTGTCGCCTTCGTGGATGCCGTCGTGGCGCTACCCTTCGCTGCTGACGCCTGTCTGGTCGCCTCATCTTTTGAAGCAGACGCAGATGATGCCGATGACGACGCCGAACTGGCTGACGATGCGGCAGCCGTTTTTGAGGATTCTGCGCTGGTTTCCGACGCTTTCGCGTTCGTTTCGGATGTCTTCGCTGCGGAAGCAGACCTCGCTGCTGCGCTGGCCTGTTCAGTGGCTTCGCCAGCCTTCGTTGTGGCTGTTGAAGCAGACGATGCGGCGCTTTCTGCCGATTTTCCGGCGGCGGTGGCACTGGCTGAGGCCTGCCCGGCACTTGTTGACGCTGCACTGGCAGACGACGCAGCCGCTGTTTTTGAGCCTGCCGCAGCCGAGGCGCTCTGTCCCGCTGCCGTTTCAGAAGACCTGGCGTTCGTCTCTGACGTTTTTGCCGCCTTCGCGGAATTTCCTGCCGCTGTTGCCGAGGAAGCTGCGCTACTGGCGCTCGAGGATGCGTTCGTTTCTGATGATTTTGCCGCCTCTTTTGAAGCCGCCGCATCCCGGGCTGAGGTGGCAGCTTCTGACGCTTTCGTAGTCGCGGTGGATGCAGAAGTGGCTGCTGATTGTTGTGACGCTGCAGCATTCGTTTCTGACGTTTTCGCGGCACTGGCACTGGTAGCTGCCGCGCTTTTTGAGGACTCTGCAGCGGCAGCACTTTTTGATGCTTCAGTGGCCTTTGTTGATGCCGTTCCTGCGCT
>ENA-UPWK01000686-UPWK01000686.1-human-gut-metagenome-genome-assembly--contig:-NODE-686-length-32691-cov-5.244987_pt1 | contig 32691 bp, 30 predicted proteins | sample MGYA00250048_ERZ773373 | MGnify/ENA primary metagenome ERZ773373 (study PRJEB29103, sample SAMN06112059) | human gut metagenome | biome: human gut; feature: ankylosing spondylitis patient; material... | reverse complement strand
CATATCAGAGGAGACAATGGAGGAGCTGACTGAATACTGGTCGGAGCTGCAAAGCGGGCCTGAACAGGACAGCCCCTCCATGGACGGAATGAGCTTATGAGCGCCACAGCCGCGGCGTTGGTCAAGGCGGCCATTGCCGCTCTCTCGGATGAAAATACCCGGAAGAAGCTGGGCTGGGTGCTGGCGGCGATTCTCTCCCCCGTGATCCTGCTCATCGCCTTTTTGTGCGCTCTGGGTTCGGGCGCCTCCAGCCACAACCTCTCCGTTGTGGAGCTGTGCTTTTATAGAGGCACGATCCCAGCGGGGACCCCCGAGGAGTACCGCGCTTATATCGGGGAGATGCGCGAGGGCTTCGATCTCCTGGATGGAGCCATTGAAAATATCAATGAATTGACAGAAGGAGAAGACGGCCTTGACGGGATCCGCGTCAAGGCCCTTTTTTATGCTCTGTACTTCGGCGCGGACAGCCCCGGCCAGCAGGACTGCCGGAAGTTTACGGACTGCTTCGTCACCTATGAGGAGCGCACCCGGACCGTCACCGTGGAGCATGCGGATGGGACCACTACAGAGGAGGAAGAAACCTACACGGTGGCCGTGCCCATTGAGGATCTGGAGGCAGTCTATGAGAATATCCACTCCGCCATGGGCGTGGAGATCACAGAGGACCAGCGGATCAACGCGGAGAGTATCTACAGCCTCATCCGCTACGGCTATACGGGGGGAAGCAGCAGCTTCGAGGGGGCCGATGTACCGTTCATCGGGGCGGACGGCTTCTGCTCCCCCATCGGGGAGAACTGGCGGAGCGTGGTCACCTCCGAGTTTGGTAACCGTATTGACCCTATCACGGGAGAGCGGAGGAGCCATACCGGCATGGACCTGGCGGTCCCCACAGGTACACCCATCCGCGCCGCCCTGCCTGGAACCGTGACGGTGTCTACCTACAACCGGGGCGGATACGGCTATTACATCATGATCGACCACGGGAATGGGCTGTCCACGCTCTACGGCCACTGCTCCCAGCTGCTGGCCTCGGTGGGCCGGACGGTGGAGGCTGGGGACGTGATCGCCCTGTCCGGCTCCACCGGGCGCTCCACAGGTCCCCACCTCCACTTTGAGGTCCGGGTTAATGGGGAGCGAACCAATCCCCGCAGTTATCTGCCATAGGGCAGAAGAAAGGAAGCCGCAATGAAAATCAAAGCCAATCTCTTAAACAAACCAGTGAACTTTCAGATGGACGACTGCCAGATCGAAAAGGTAGTGGAATTGACACGGGATCAGTTCTCTGAGCTGGTCATCACGCCGCTCACGAATCAGCCGTTCATCGCGGAGAACAAAAGCCGGATGTTCGTTGACGGCAGCGCCGGCCACTGTCTGCTGGCGCTGGGCCAGGGCGGTGATGACGGCGTCCTGATTTATTCCGCCGGCTATGACTATCCCCGTCTCGCCGCCTACCTGCCGGGGGTGAGGGATATCCTCAACGCCAGGCTGGAACGGGCGGCTGATTTCATTGTCCGGCAGGGCACGGAAACCACTGAGAACGGAAGGTGGAGCGTCAGCTTCGAGGAACTGGAGAAACAGACTGGTATCACGCTCCAAAGGGGGAACGGTCTGGGCGAGATGATGCTGGAGACGCTCACGCGCCGCGGAGAGGTGGCCTCGGCGGTGCTGACCGACGCGGGGATCGACATGGCGTACCATCCCAGCTTCTGCCCAAAGATCCCAAATCAGAAGCCGTGCTACTTCGCCAAACTTCCCGAGGAGCAAAAGACACAGGTTTTCTACGAGGCGGTAGAAACCCTCCGTGATTTCTTTGGCGATGAGAATCTCTATGGCGTACTCCACAACGGCCTACAAATGCCGAATGAAGAGATCCTGGCACGTGAATATCTCACCCCCGAGGCCATGCTGGCCGCGGGGGCCGTCATGGCCCTGCTGGAAAACTCCGGTATCTCTCTTCGTGACGTTCTTCAATACGAGTTGACCGAGGACCTGTCTCTCGTCCATGCCCAGGGTGGGGAGCCGGTACCGCTTGAACAGGAGGAAGAACTGACCCGCGCGGAGCGGAAGCGGTTCTCTGATGTGCTGGACGCCCACATTCTGGAGTCCCGCGCCGGGGAGCACGGCACGGAGCTTGTAGTCGACGGCGTGAAGCCGGAGCGGCTGGAGCAGTTCCGCTCTGTACTGGATGCCTATGGAGAAATGGAGTCGTACATGGGCCCAGTCCAATAAATTGATGATGGAGGTACACAAATGCAGAAGTCCGAAATCGCCCTCTCTATTGACGGTGAAAAACTGGACGCACTGGAATACTATCTGAAAAAAGAGAATGCTACCGTACAAAAGCGCATGAATGAGGCGCTCATGGAACTGTATGAACGAACTGTGCCGGATGCGGTGCGGGAGTTTCTGGACCGTAAAACACCAACGCTGTCCAAGCCCAGGCGTCCCGCACGGCCCAGCACGGAAAAGTCCTCGGAGGGTACGCCCAGGTCGGAGGGCCAGACTGTTTTTGAGAAGGATGGTGATGTCACATGAGAAGCAGGGAAGTTTCTGTGTGGCTGGATGAGCGGTGGTATGACGCTTTGGATGTTTGCCTGAAAGATGAGACTGTGGAGGACAGGCTCGGAGACTATCTGGACCAACTGATCAACGAGTTAGTTCCGGAGCAGGAGTACAGCCGTATAAGTCAGGAGATATGGCAGGAGGATCAGCGGGGCCAGCAGGAGTTGGAAGCCGCGAGAAAATTCGCTATCTTCCACATCCGGGATTCTGGGCAGGAACGCTTTCTCCAGGTGGAGCGGCCTCTGGAATTCCTGGACGCCGCCCGGCTCCTGCGCACCTACCTGCGGGGAGAGCGCGGCGCTTCCTCCTTTGAGCAGATGCTGCACCAGGCGGAGGAGATCAGTCCCGAGGCGTTCGAAAACATGGTGTCAGTGCGTATGGAGAATACCGGAAAGGTCACCGGCGCATTCGAACTGGACTTTGATAAACGGGAATTTTCCGCCGTCAGTATTATGGACGGCTGGCAGACATTCGCCATGGGGGATGTCTCCACGGCAGCCTACCAGGCAGACCGCAAGGCGCACCTTACCAGCGACCAGCGATGGACCCGATTCCTGGACGCGCTGGACGGCAGGCAGATCACCTCGGCAGGCCATCTCTCCGCACGGGAGGTTCGTCTGGCGGAGGAGATCTCCGAAGTGGACGGCCACCTGAATTTTTATCTGAAGACCTCTTTCGATGTGGACGAGGTCTTCGGGACCCAGGTCTGCACCACAGAGAATGGCGATTGGCTGAATGTCTACGCCAACTACGATATGCGGGCGGCAGAGGTATGTGACGAACTGGAGATTATACTCCACCGGGAAGACGGCAGCGAGTCCGCCCTCTCCTATCACCTCAACGCCGCTGAGAAGGAGATCCTGCTTCGGAAGATGGAGGACTACTGCCAGGAGCAGACGGGCATGAGCCTCGCGGACTACAGCGCCCAGATCATGGCGGAGGCGCCGGAGCCGCCCACCGGGCCGGCCATGTGACTTGGGCGTCTATGCCAAAGATGGGGGGTATTTCTCGTTGGGTTTGGTGAATGGCTTTTCCCGCGGGGATGTGGCATTGTGTGTTCAGCCGCCGAGGACTGCGGCAAAATAACAACACGGGAGAAAATCACATGAACACAGAATTGGCAAGGGACCTACAGTATCGGATCACCAAAGAGGCGCTGGCCATGCTGGTCATCCATGGCAGTGCGGCGGAGACAAAGGATTATGAGCGGGCCATCATCCTGATCGGCTCAGCATGGGGCCTCGACCCTCAAAACGCCGTGTCCCATCTGGAGCTGATCACGCGGGAAAAGGAAGCGGCGCGTGGGACCGCCGAACCGGAGGAGACCCGCCACGTCCTGCCGGAGAGCGAGCTGCCCATGAACGCCAGCGGCATGGAGACGCTGGACAACGTCTGCGGCCTGTTTGAAACCGCCATCCAGCTGGAGAGCCGGGACCACCGGGAGGCCCTCTTCCGGCTCGCCTCCAAACTGATGGAAACGCAGAATCTGCTGGACTGGATCGAGAAGACGCCGGAGGAACAGGAGCTGCCTGAACTTGCGGAGAGTTGAGGCAGCTGTCACAGCCGCTCCTCCAGGGGGGCGGCTGTGCCGTTCCCTCTGTTCTGGCTGCGCCCGATTCACCCCTCGACTGATTATCGGGATACCGATATAATCAGAGACAGGTGATGCATATGACGATCCAACAAGTCCTGCGGGAAAAGGGCCTCTCCCGCTATCAGCTTTCCAAGCGCAGCGGGATCCCCTGGGCCACGCTGGCGGACATCTGCTCAGGCAAAACAGCGCTGACAAGGTGCAGTGCCGGAACGCTGGGCAAGCTCTCCGCCGCGCTGGACATCCCCATGGAGGAGCTCCTGACCATGACGGTGGAGCAGAGACTGGCCCCGGATGGGAAGCCCAAGGACCGCTCCTATCTGGAAAAAGATCTGCCGGCCAGCCTGCAAAAAGCCCTGGACGAATACATCCAGGGAGAGAAAAACCATGTGTCCTACATGGACTGCCTGTGGGGAGAGCTGTACGGAGCCATCAACTCCAACCAGTGGAGCAACGTCATCACGATGGAGCAGGCGGACTACCTGAGAGCAAAATACCTGTATTGACCGCAGAGCCGTGAGGGGGCCGCGCTGAGGCGCGGTCCTCTTTTCTGTTCTGGCAGTCATCCGCAAAGCCGCGCGGCACCATCCCGCCACGGGAGTGGGCTGAGGCGAAAAGCGAAAGCCACAAAGTAATGTGCCAAGATAATTTGAGCAGGGGTCGGCTGAACACAGCCGACCCCTGCTCATTGGAAACTGTTGATCGTGACCGAAACCGCAGCAAAAAGTTCGGTGGGTTTGCTGAATAGCTTTTCCGGCCGCAAAGGAGCATCGTGTTTGACAGCAGCACACACCACCAAACACGGAATGGAAAGGAAAAAATTATGAATACGAAAACGATCACCCCCATCCATGTGTGCGACCTCATCGCCCACGAAACCGTCTCGCTCCTCTCGGTTCTCGATGAGGACGCGGTCCCACCGGCCCAGTGGATGCGCGACGGCCTCGCGCTGTATGCCGCCGCCCATCAGCTGGAGGAGGAGACCGCGCGCCATCTGAATTGGATCGATGACGAGATCCAGCGTATCAGGCAGACAGCCACTGGGCAGGAGCTCATCCTGCTGATTGGGGATGAACAGTTTGTCCGCACAGCCGGACTCCCCATGCAGATCGAAGCGGTGCGGGAACTGCTCCACACCACCGCGCAGCTGGAGTCTGTGGAGAGCCGCACCGCCCTGCTGGAGCTGGCCAGGACCGTCACAGATCTGTGCGGCATGGAGGATGCCCTGACGGCCAACGGCGACGAGGCGGTCCACAGGATGGAGCAGGTATGGGAGCTCTTCCGGGGAGCGGTGTCGGCGGAACACGCGGAGCGCCGCCAAGCTCTGCTGGAGGAGGCGGACATCCAGATGGATGAGCTGTGCGGATGCCTGGACCCGGAGGCAGAGGTGGAGGACGGCAAGCAGCTTCTGACCTGGGAGGAACTGCGCTCTGAGCTGGAGGCTGTGGCCGGAGCACTGGAGGCGTCAGAGCAGGACGCTGCCCCCCGCTGATCTCACACTCACGGAGGCCGGAGCGGACGCTCTGGCCTTTCTCATTCGCGCGGAGAACAGGAATACCAGCGCCGTGCGCTCTGTACGGCTCCGTGTGCCGCTTCAACGGGAGGGGGGACCCCCTGCCACACACGCGAGGGAAAAGCCAGCGTTGAGGCTGTGTGCCGCAAGCGCGCAACGGCTGGAGGCCCAAATGGGCGGGTGGACCGAGGGGCCGAAAAGTGTGCGGGATAAAGCCGTGTTATCACGGCTCCAAACACCGTCCCGCAACGCGGGCCGGGGATACGGTTTTGAGACGCTTCCAACAGCTTTTCCGCACCTTTTCGGTGGGACCGATGCTATCACTTTTTGAGCGGTGTTATCAAATCTGCTATCAGGCGGACTGGAAATGCCGCAGTTCCAGCGGTTTCCACGGTTTCAAATGTGCTATCATACCCAATTTTACGAAATGGAGGCTTTTTTGAATGCCAGATGAAAAAATAAAATTCCTGATGCGGATCGATCCGGATACAGACCGGAAGATCAAGGCGGCCATGCCGATGGCCAACTGCCGGAGCCAGAACGAGTTCGTGGAGAAGGCGCTGCAGTTCTACTGTGACTACGCAGTCTCCCAGGACTGCTTCTCCGTTCTGCCGCCCATGCTCGTCGCGGCGATCCGTTCAACTGTGCAGGGAAGCGAGAACCACATCTGCCGGCTGCTGTTCAAGCTGGCCGTGGAGATGGATATGATGATGAACGTCCTGGCCGCGGCCATGGAGATCCCGGAGGAGCAGCTGAGAGAACTGCGGGGGCGCTGTATCCAGGAAGTAAAGAAGACCCACGGCATGATCTCTCTGGATGACGCAGTGGAGTATCAGAACGGCGGGGAGTGAGCAGCCGGAAGATTATTGCCGTTGCGTTCTGGATATGATCATAGTATAATGAAGCCAGTCAAAGGAGGTGCTCCGGAATGATATACGCAGTGGATGAGATCGCCCGTATTGTAAGACCGATTGCGCAGCGGTATGGATTGCGCGCGGTGTACCTGTTCGGCTCCTATGCACGGGGCGCCGCCACAGAGGACAGCGACATCGATCTTCTGATCGATACCACAGGGACGAACATCAAGAGCCTGCTGCAAGTCGCGGCGGTCTACTGTGAATTGGAAGAAGCACTGGGAAAGCCGGTGGATCTGGTCACTGTCAGCTCACTGGAACAGGAAGCGCGGATGCCAAGCGAGGAGAGCTTCCGAAAGACAGTCTGGAAAGAAAAGGTGGATATCTATGTTGCAGCCTGACCGGCAGCGGTTGGAACACATCCGCGATTATTGTATTGAGATCAAAAAGACGATCACCCGATATGGAGAATCCTTTGGGGCGTTCGATTCAGACGCCGATTACCAGCGCTCGGTTTCTTTTTGCATTTTGCAGATCGGTGAGTTGAGCGGCGGTCTTTCGGCTGAATTCCGAAAGGCGACAGCAGACCGTATCCAGTGGGGACCCATCAAAGGGATGCGGAATCTGGTGGCGCACAGCTATGGCAGCATGAGCAGGGATATCATTTGGGAAACTGCTGTCACAGATATTCCAGTCCTTCAGGAGTTCTGTGAGCAACAGCTCATGGTGGAGGATCAGAAGTAAATCAGGACAGACTCTGAAACAGGGGCGGTTCGTTTGAACCGCCCTCTTATTTTTTGATAATAGATGGGAGTGAATGCCTGTGCCCCGCGTCATATTCAAGTGCCCCTACCTCAAGGGCGGCTCGGAGCGCGCCGCCTCCCATCTGCACAACTACGTCCGCTACATGGCCACCCGAAAGGGCGCCCAGCGCATGACGATAGGGCATGAACAGCTCCCCGCCACGGCGAAACAGCAGGAGATGGTGGCGCAGCTTCTCCGGGAGTTCCCGCTGAGCCGCGGGCTGTTTGAGTATGAGGACTACCAGACCGCTCCTACCCGCGGCAACGCCTCTGAGTTCATCACCCGCGCGCTGGAGGACAACTACGACCAGATCGCCAAGCGGGACAACTACGTCAGCTACATCGCCAGCCGTCCCCGCGCACAGCGCACCGGAGCGCATGCCCTGTTCAACGGGTCGGATGATCCGCTGGTGCTGTCCAACATCGCGGACGAGGTGGCCCATCACCCCGGCAACGTGTGGCTCCCTATCATCTCCCTGCGCCGGGAGGACGCTGCGAGGCTTGGCTACGATGACGCGGGACAATGGAAGAACCTCATTGCCGGCTATGCCATGGAGATGGCCGAGGCTATGAAAATACCATGGGAGCAGTTCAGGTGGTACGCGGCGTTCCATGACCAGGGCCACCATCCCCATGTCCACATGGTCTGCTACAGCGCGGACGGTAGATCCGGCTTTCTCACCAGAGAAGGGATCGCCCGGATCAAATCTGATCTGGCCCAGCGGATCTTCCGACAGGAGCTCTATGAGCTTTATGAGCGTCAGACCCAGCGGCGGGATGAACTCACCCAGAAGGCCGGAGCGGTCATGGCTGAACTGGCTCAACAGATGCGGGAGGGCACGCTGGAGAATCCGAAGATCGAACAGCTCATGGAGCATCTGGCTGGGAAGCTGAAGAACCTCTCCGGCAAAAAACAGTATGGCTATCTGAAAGCGCCGCTGAAGTCTGTGGTGGATGAGATCGTGGACGAACTGGCAAAGGACGAGCGTGTGGCGCGGGCATACGAATTGTGGTACGAGCTCCGGGAAGGAGTGCTCAGGACCTACAAGGAAGAGCTCCCGCACCGGCTTCCCCTCTCCCGGCAGAAAGAGTTCAAGCGGATTCGAAATATGGTGATCGAGGAGGCTCTGCGGCTGGGATATGAGTCCACTGTGTTTGATCCAACAGCACCAGAGGAACCGCCGCTTGAACGGGACATAGCGGAAGCTGACAGAGAAGCATCCAAAGAGCCTGAGCTGTCTGTGGATATGGAACACATAGAGCCGGAAGAGACACGGAATCACAGAGGCGGGCCAAGCAACCCATTCGCCCGGTATCAGTTGGCGAAAATCATACTCGCAGATCCTGCCGCGGAGCAAGAGCGGTTCAGGACCGCGCTGGAGTGGCTGACAGAGGCGGCGGAGGCGGGGCTGGTTCATGCTCAATATAAACTGGGAAAGATCTATCGGGATGGCCGGGGTGTGGAGAAAGACGCGCTGCTGGCGGCGGCATGGCTCACCAGGGCAGCGGAACAGGGCAGTGACGCAGCTTCCTATGCGCTGGGTGCCCTGCTCCTGACTGGCGGGGAGGGACTGGCGAAAGACATCCTGTCTGCGCTGAACTGGCTGAGGCGCTCGGCGGAGGACGGGAACCAGTATGCCCAGTACCAGCTGGGCAGGCTTCTGCTTCGTGGAGAAGATGCCCCCAGAGAGATCGAAGAAGCGGTCCGTTGGCTGACCGCCTCCGCGGAGCAGGGAAATCAGTACGCACAGTATGCCCTTGGAAAGCTCTATCTGATGGGAAAGGAAGTGCCGCGTGACCCGGAGGCCGCTGTCCGCTGGTTCACGCTCTCGGCGGCTCAGGGAAACGAATATGCCCAATACTTTTTGGATCACATGGACGAGGGCCTATCCATATTCTCCTGCGCCACCCGGCTCCTGCACCACTTGAGTGGGATCTTTCGAGAACAGAATTCGAGAGGACCCGGCAAGACCTTCGTGCTCACGGACCGCAAGCTCAGGCAGCGGATCCGGGAAAAGAAAATAGCCATGGGGCATAAGCCCGATGACCATGAGGATGCTGAGATCAGCATGAGGTGATGCCTCCTTATTCAAACCTTGAAAATCTTGGGAGGTGACCAACTATATGACCTATATCCATTTTACTGAGGAACAAAAATATCGTGCCAGCTGTGTGGATCTGGTGGAGTTCCTGCGGCGGCAGGGCGAGAAGCTCATCCGCTCCGGGCCGGAGTATCGTATGGCCAGCGACCACAGCGTCACCGTTCGGGGCAACGAATGGTACGACCACGCCTCCAAGGAGGGCGGCGGCCCCATCTCCTTTGTGCAGAATTATTGTGGACTCAGCTATCCGGAGGCGGTCACCCGTCTGCTGGACGGTGAGCAGGGCCGGATCTGTGAACCGGCGCCCAAGAAGAAGGAACCGAAAAAGGAATTCATCCAGCCGCCAGTGGGCCGGGAGATGCGGCGGCTGTACGCCTATCTCCTGAAAAAGCGCCTGATCGACCGGGAGGTGCTGAGTACCTTTGTCCGGGCCGGACTGGTCTATGAGGACGAGAAATATCACAACGCCGTGTTCATCGGGAAAGATGAGCACGGCGTTGTCCGTCATGCCCATAAGCGGAACACCAGCGACATGGGCAAGACCTTCCGCATCAATGTGGAGGGCAGCGATCCCAGATACAGTTTCCACTGGAACGGGACCAGCGACCGGATCTATGTATTCGAGGCGCCCATTGATCTGCTCTCCTTTTTGACGCTGTACCCAAAGGACTGGCAGCGGCACAGCTATGTGGCTCTGTGCGGCGTGGGAGAACAGGCGATGCTATGGATGCTGGAGCAGGCGCCGGGGATCCGGCATCCCATCCTCTGCCTGGACCATGATGCGGCGGGCATCGGGGCCACGGGTCGCCTGAAGGAGATCCTGAGCGAACGGGGCTATGCTGAAACGGCGGTCCTCCAGTCCATCCATAAGGACTGGAATGAGGATGTGAAAGCCCGGTGTGGGCTGGAAGCCCAAAGCGCGGAGGAACACCCCCAGCTCATGGCAGCACCGGAGGTCTGTAAACGGGTCTGTGCCATGAGCACAGCGGTGAAGCTGGACCGGCTGAACATTGAAGTCCCGTGGCTGATCGAACAGTACCGCGCCCACCTGCACTGGGGCCGGTTCGACCAGGCCATGGACTGCATGGAACAGGCGTCGGCGCTGGCCGTTGCGGCCTGCCGCCGTGAGCTGCGGCAGCTGGGGATGGCGGCCACAGAGGAAGAACTGGCCGGATCACTTTGCGAACGGATCCGCCCCCACCGGAATCGGGGGAACTTGAAAAACCGCCACAGAGAGCTCGCCCCACAATTCCAGAGTGTCCTCGCCATGGAAGATGCCGTGGGGTTCCGTACTCAAGAGGAGAAGAAAACTCTGGCGGGCAGATGGCTGGATCTGGCCGCCGCATTTGCGGGCGTCCCCATCCAATATGAGGCGGAACAGGTAAAACAGCGGGAAGCACAGCCAACTCTGAACATGGAACTGGGGGTGACCCTATGACAACGACAGAACTGCTCCCTCTGATCCTGCTGGGCGGCGGAGCGTTCCTGCTCATCGGCGCGGCAGTACACTTCACGGGGGTGGGCTCTCTGAACAATATCAAGTCCAAGACTGTGGGTGACGGCCAGCACGGCACCGCCCGTTGGGCCACGAAGCAAGAGATCCAGAAGACTTACCGGCATATCCCTTTCCGGCCGGATCGGTGGAGGCAGGGCGAGGATCTGCCTACTGCCCAGGGGCTGGTGCTGGGCTGTGTGGGAGGCAGAGGTCTGAGAAAGCCCGGAAAGCTGGCGGATAAGGTTCGCGTCCTCTGGAAAGGAAAAGAAGCATTGCTGAGGGAGAAGCCGCGGCAGAAACGCACAGCGAAGCCGCTCCGAGCCATCGTGGACACCGACGACATCCACTGTCTCATGATCGGCGCCAGCGGCGTTGGTAAGACCGCGTTCTTCCTGTACCCCAATCTGGAATACGCCTGCGCCAGCGGGATGAGCTATTTAGCCCTTGACACCAAAGGGGATTTGGCCCGCAATTACGGGACCATTGCCGCCCAATGCTATGGCTATCAGGTGGCGGTCATCGACCTGCGCAACCCCACCCGCTCGGACGGCTACAACCTGCTGACCCTCATCAACCACTACATGGACGTCTGCCGTGAGGATGAGAAGAATCTGGCCGCCCGCGCCAAGGCGGAAAAGTACGCCAAGATTCTGGCGAAGACCATCGTCAACCCGGAGGGGGACGCCTCCAACTACGGGCAGAATGCCTACTTTTATGACGCGGCGGAGGGCCTGCTTACCGCTGTCATCCTTTTGCTGGCGGAGTACCTGCCGCCAACGGAAAAGGACCCGCGGGAACGACGGCACATCGTCAGCGTGTTCAAGCTGGTGCAGGATCTGCTGGCCCCCAGCAAGACCAAGGGGAAAACAAGCTTTCATATTCTCATGGATAAACTGCCGGACACCCATAAGGCACGGTGGTTTGCCGGCGCGGCCCTGACCACTGCGGAGCAGTCTATGAATTCCGTCATGTCCACCGTCCTGTCCCGCCTCAATGCCTTCCTGGATACGGAGCTTGAGCAGGTCCTCTGCTTTGACAGTGCCATCAACGCCGAGGATTTTGCCTCGAAGAAGTCCGCCATCTTTCTCATACTCCCGGAGGAGGACCCCAGCAAGAACTTTATGGCCGGCCTCATGATTCAAACGCTCTCCCGTGAGCTGTTCGCTGTGGCGGACGAGAATGGCGGGAAGCTGAAGAACCGGGTGGTCCTCTTCTGTGACGAGCTGGGCACCATGCCCGCCTTTGACATCCTGCCCCTGTTCTCGGCGGGACGCTCCCGAAAGCTGACTCTGGTCCCGATCATCCAATCCCTCGCCCAGCTGGAAAAGAACTATGGCCGTGAAGGAGCGGAGATCATTCAGGACAATGTGCAGGATACGATTTTTGGCGGTTTCGCCCCCAACTCCCAGACCGCCGAGGTGCTGTCCAAGGCGCTGGGCAGCCGCACCGTCATGAGCGGGTACATCAGCAAGGGGAAAAGCGACCCAAGCCAGACGATCCAGATGATGGAACGTCCCCTCATGACTCCTGACGAACTCAAGTCCATCCCCAAAGGTCACTTCATCGTCATGAAGACCGGCACCCACCCCATGCGGACCCGTCTGCGCCTGTTTCTGGAATGGGGGATCACCTTCGGGGATCCGTACAGCATCCCGGAGAAAACGGCCCGTCCCGTTGCCTATGCCAGCAAGCAGGAGCTGGAGCTTGCCATCATGCGCCGCCATCACGTGCGGATGCCTGCGGCAAGCGGCGCGGCGCCGGCATCCGGCAAGGCGGCAGCGGGGAGAGAGCCCTGCCCCAAAACCGGACAGCCCGGAGATGAGCCGCCCGATGGCCAGAAAAGCCTGCGTCCATGAGGATATCGTGTATGGCTTATTTTCAGAACATCTACCATTCCGACCTGAGCCACAGGGCCAGAGCGGTCTATATGTATCTCAAAGATCACGCAGACAGTGAGGGGCGGTGCTGGCCGGGGATCCGCACCATAGCCGCGGAGCTGGGCCTCTCCCGCTCCACAGTCAAGCGGGCGCTGGACGATCTCTACGGAGCTGGCTTGCTCACCAGAGAGCCGCGCTGGCGGGAAAATGGGAGTCACAGTTCCAATCTATACCGGTTGGTGTGAGTTCAAAATAAAAGGTCCACCGCCAGGGGGAGATTTTGCCCTGACGGTGAACCGAGGGTAGGTTCATGATGAGCCAACCAGAAGGACATACTCTAAGGAGAGACTAAGACAGAAGAGAATCGAGAGAGGAATAGAAATTGCATCCAAAGATATTTTCACCAAGATCAAGTCCTCACTGCATACCAAGGCCAATTGCGGAGAATACCCGGGTGCCCTTGACCCCTACGGGTATCTGCGTAACACGCAGGACAAGTAAGGCTAATCGTCAATAAAGAAAATGCGTCCGCCATACGGCGTATCGTCGATATGAGTGCGGCTGAGATGGGCTCATGGAGCATCTGCACCGTTTTGGACAACGAGGGAATTCTCTCTCCATCTGAGTACAATCGGTTCCGCAGGCATAATCCCGACAGGGACAGCAAGTTCGTGCGGAAACGTTTTTGGATCAAGATTATCTGCGGAACATCCTGCAAAGTCTGCAAATAAAAAGTCAATAGGGAAATGAAGAAAAATTGAGAAAAGAAAAAGGCCATGCCAAATGCTCCGGCCTGATAAGGGTATCACCGAAACCGTCCAGAGCAAAAGGAACTGCCACATCACCGTGGCAGTTCCTTTTTATATGCAAGTAATTTGGACAGGCAATGCCTGCTATTATTATCCCCAAAGGTCACTTCATCGTCATGAAAACCGGCACCCACCCCATGCGGACCCGGCTGCGGCTGTTCCTGGAATGGGGGATCACCTTCGGGGAGCCATACAGCATCCCAGAAAAAGCGGCCCGCTCTGTGGCCTATGCCAATAAGCAGGAACTGGAGCTTGCCATCATGTGCCGACATGTGCGGATGCCCGCGGCAAGCGGCGCGGCGCCGGTATCCAACAAGGCGGATGCCAGACGGGGGCAGCAGGCCGATCCCTCAGCAGGCCATCACGGCCAGGAGCCACCTGATGGGCAGAAAAGCCTGCGCCCATGAGGATATCGTGTATGGCTTATTTTCAGAACATCTACCACTCCGACCTGAGCCACAGGGCCAGAGCGGTCTATATGTATCTCAAAGATCGCGCCGACAGTGAGGGCCGGTGCTGGCCGGGGATCCGGACCATAGCCGCCGAACTGGGGTTCTCCCGCTCCACTGTCAAGCGGGCGCTGGACGATCTCTACGGAGCCGGCCTGCTTACCAGAGAGCCGCGCTGGCGGGAGAATGGGAGTCTCAGTTCCAATCTATACCGGCTGGTGTGAATTCAAAATAAAAAGGTCCACCGCCAGGGGGAGATTTTGCCCTGGCGGTGGACCGAGGATAGGTCCATGATGGATCCACCAGAAGGACACACTCTATCACACCGCCTTTGAAAACGATAACCTTTGTTTCGCTTTCGCTTCTTATTATATACGAGACCCCGTAGGTTTTCAAGATTTAAGCAGCAGGAAGAAAAGCCATATTTTTTTCTTCCTGCTGCAGCCCATCTTGAAAATATGCTGATATTCGCATATAATATATACAGCAGATTTCAGACAGGATATATTGACAAAGGGCGGTACCGCCCTTTGTCATGCTTGCAAAGCAAGCATGACACCTGATGTATCTTTGGGAAAGGCGGAGCGCGAATGAAAGGCTATCTATCCATAAAGGAAGCCGCCCGCAAGTGGGGGATTTCAGAGCGTTGGGTCAATCAATACTGCACAGACGGGCGTATTCCCGGTGCGGAGCGTTTTGGGCGGTCATGGGCAATTCCAGACACCGCCGAGAAGCCCACTGACCCGCGATCTAAGAAACATCGCCGGGATTGCAGAGAGACAAACCGCTGAGAAGTGTCTTTGTAAAGAAGATACGGCGAGGAAGTGAATGACATGATTTCCGATGAAGAATTATACAGACAATATATAAGCGGCGATGAAACAGGCCTTGACGAATTGATGAAAAAATACGGCGACCCGCTGACCTTATACATAAACGGGTATCTGCATGACGTTCACGAAGCGGAGGACTTGATGATAGAGGCTTTTTCCTATCTGTTTACGAAAAAGCCGCGCATCCGGGACGGTGGTTTTAAGGCTTACCTGTATAAAACGGCGCGGCACATGGCTTTGCGCCACAAAAGCAGACAGCGGCTTTTCTTCAATCTTGACGATCTGACTGAGGAACCGGACGGACAAATACTGGTAGAGGAGGTTGTCCAAACAAAGGAAAGAGATCAAATTTTGCATTTCTGCATGGACGAATTAAACCCAGATTACCGGGAGTCACTCTATCTGACCTATTTTGAAGGCATGAGCTACTTGCAGGCTGCCGAGGTCATGGGAAAAAGCGTAAAGCAGATCACCAATATGGTGTACCGGGGAAAAGAGCGTTTGCGCGGATTATTGGAACGGGAGGGAATTACAAATGTTGAGCCATGAGGAACGAATAGCAGAAGTAAAACGGCGTATTGCTGCAAAAGAACATCAAAAAAGACTGCAGCGAGGTCGGATCACTGCTGTTTCTTGCGTGGCGGCGTGTCTTGCGGTGATCGTGGGCTTTTCCCTTTCCATGCCCGGTATTGTCGATCAAATCGAGCTGGGAACTTCCTCCGGCTTTGAAACAGCGGCAACGATGTTCGGCGGCAGCGCCGCGCTGGGATATATCGTCATCGGACTGCTTGCCTTTGTTCTCGGCGTATGCGTGACGATTTTGTGTTTCCGAATCCGTCTGCTGAACAAAGAGGAACAGACGGAGGAACAAAAGGGGGACAATGCGGATGGAACTTGTCAGTAACCTTTTGCAATTCATCGTTACCCTGCTGGGCTTTAGCCTAAGCGGAATCCGGTATCTGAAAAGCCGAAAACAGGCGTATTTCCTGCTGACCTGCTTTTATGGCTGCTTTGCCCTCGGCTCTCTGTACTGGACGCTGTATTTGCTTTTATATTCTGAAACACCGCAGGTCTTTTATGTGTCGGAGTTTGGCTGGGTAGCCAGCATTATTTTTCTTTACATCCTGCAATACGCCCTTTCCTCCGCGGAGGAAAGGGGCTTTCCGTGCCGGAAAGCCCTAATCGCCCTCCTGATCAGCGTTCCGCTGTGCGTGTTTTACTGCACCTTTGGCGACATTCTCTCCAATCTGCTCTGGTGCGGCATGATGATCGTTGTTTCCTATCATGCGATCCGGGGGCTTGCTTACGCCCGGACGCAGGCGGGAGCGGCGCGTGATATGCGATATTTCCATATTGGGGTACTGTGCTATGTGGCGGCAGAATATGCCCTCTGGACTTCCGGCTGCTTTTGGCCGGGAGATTCCATTTCCAGCCCCTATTGCTGGTTCGATCTTCTGCTGACGCCCTGTATCTTCGCTCTGTTGCCCGCTACAGGAAAGGCGGTGGAGGGATGACCTATATTGAAAATATTTTTATCTGTATGGCGTCGCCCCTGCTGATCGCCGCCCTGTGCATGGGAAAGCGGCAGACAAAGTTTTTCCTGTTTTGCCTTGCGGGAATGGGTGCGTGTCTGCTCTCCGCTTACATCAATACCTTTCTCGCCGCACTTTATGGGGCGGACACCTTTGGCGCAACTGCGGAGATCGCCCCGGTGGTGGAGGAAGTGATGAAGCTCCTGCCGCTGCTCTTTTACCTCTTGGTATTTGAGCCGAAAGCGGAACAGATCAAGATTGCCGCTGTGATCACAGCCCTTTCCTTTGCCACCTTTGAAAATGTCTGCTATCTGATCCAAAACGGGGCCGGACATTTTTCCTTTATTTTCTTCCGGGGCATCGGAACGGGAGCGATGCACGTCATCTGCGGGGCCATCGTCGGAGGAGGGCTTGCGTATGTGTGGCGGCGGACGTGGTTGAAGATTGCCGGAACCTGCGGCCTGCTGGGAGCGGCCATCACCTTTCATGCGATCTATAATCTGCTGATTGCCTACGGCGGCGCGGCGCAGTATATCGCCTATCTTCTGCCTGTGCTGATTCTGACAGCGGGAAAGCTGCTTGCCCGCCGTCTGACACCATAATGAAATAGATTTTTTCCTTTGGGAGCTGCCTTTGCGCGGCTCCCAAATTTTTTGAAAAAATATGATTTTGGGGTGAGAGTTTTTCCGCGTTTTTGTACCTATATAAATGAAAGGCTTTTTAAGCTAAGTTTTCAGAGAGGAGGTTTTGCGTGTATGTACGATACAGAAAAGCGTGTTGCGCTGGTAAAAAAGCGAATAGCGGAACACCGCCGCAGACAGGTGCGGCGGAGCATCCGCAGTCTGTCTGCCCTGTGCGTCCTGCTGTTCCTATCCCTTGTGGGAACGGTAGGGACGGTGCAGGGTCAGCCGATGGACACCGCAGGAATGTACGGCGCAATCTTGCTGCATGAGGGCGCGGGCGGATATGTGCTGGTGGCGGTGGCGGTGTTTACGCTGGCCGTGGTGATCACGGTCATCTGTATGCGACTGCATGAACGGGAGAGGCAAAAACAAAAACGAGAACGAAAAGATAAGGAGGACGCAATATGAAAAAAATCCTGTACCTACTTTTGACCCTCTGCCTGCTGCTGGGCATCCTGCCCTCGCAGGCCCTCGCCTATGTGGGGGACATCCTGCCATCTACCGGCTCGACGGTGACGACGGAAACACGGGCCGATGGAACACTCGTCCTGCAAAATGACTATATCCGCGTGACGCTGAACAAGCATGATGGTTCCCTCACGACCTCCCCGGCTGCGACGGCGGACAGCGCAAACTCAATTGACAGGCAAAAACCATACTGTGAGTTCATCATTTATGGAAGTTATGGCTATGGTAAGGCGCATCCTGCAACACTTCGCCTAAAAAGCGCAGAATTTGTGGATACGACACCGAACGGAACGGCGAAGGCTATCAAGGCGGTGTATGATCTGACGGTCAATCTATCCGGGAAATCCGTTGCTGCGACGACTGCGGTTTACTATGAGCTTGTGCAGCTCAAGGAAAATGAAACGTCGGCAGACACATGGGGAGTGCTGACGTCCATTGATAACATAAAAATTAACAATAATAGAGATGACCTATTCGGTTCCTTGACTGGTGATATGGGAGTTATATGGGGCTATACCCTCGACGCCTTCAGCGGCATGGGCCATGCGAACGCCACCGACGGCCCCGCCATCAAAATGAGCCGCACTGTCTACAATTACGACAAGCAGGCGGAAATATCCACCGAAAGTTCCGTCCTCACCAGCAAGGTGGAAAATCTGGATACCTGGCAATCTTTCTCACAGGGGACTGATTGGTGCTACAACTACATCACCGAGGTCTATGTGGACGGCTACACTTGGGCAAATCCCTTTGTGGGACTGTCGGGCTACTATGAGAATAAGACCATCAAAGCCTATCTGCCCGATACGGTCAGTGTCACGCCGGGCAATAACCCCAACAGCACCCGCGTGGAGTGCAGAAACGATATTGGTTACTATTTCAGCGATGGCGAGGACTATCCAAATTCACAGCGCTTCCTCTGGGGCTTCCGCAACCTGGCGAAAGGCGCAGAGGACGTTCCGTCAGAACCGGACAAGGTAGATATTTCCATTAACGCCCAGCGCTTAGCCACCTTTGCAAACGGGAACGGCGGCGTAACGGTGGAATATGTGGCTGACGATGCGGCGCTGGACGTGCTGAAACAGCAGTACGGAAACCCCATTGCCATCATCAGCGGCGAGTACGAGAGCAAAAACGGCGCGGAATTTACCTTTACTGGCGGGGCGGCGCTGCTCTCGCCCTCCGTGACGGCGACGTGGGACAAATCGAATGGCAAGCTCATCATCAAAAAGGATGGTACGATTGAGCATAGCGGCCTGAGCCTGAACGCGCCCAGCTTCAAGTTCTATCAGCCAAACAGCGGCAGCGGCAAGGACTTGGAAATCAAACTCACGCAGGACGGCTTTTCGTTTGAGATCGACCCTGGAAAGAACGATGCCGTGATCTATGTGGACATCCCCTATGCCGCGGCGAAGCTGGAACAGGCCACCGCCGACGCGGCGGGAAATCTTGTGTTCAGCGGCGAGATCGGTTTCCAGACCATCTTTGAAGGGGCAGAGTTTACCCTTGAGGAACTGGGCTACGGCTTAAATGAGAAAAATGAATTTACGGTCAACGGTGTCCACGCCACGGGTAGCTTTAATACTGCCGACCTGCTGACGCTGGATCTGATGGGTGTCGAGGGCGAGGTCAACACCTTTAAGGGCGAGGAACGCTATGCTTTCAGTTTGGAGCTGAACGCCTTCGATCTATTTGAGACCGAGGCAGAACTGGCACTGGAGCGTGCCAGCAACGGTGGATTGCTCCCTGATGAACTTTGGTTTTATGTCAAGGCCAGCCCCGGTATCGTTTTAGTACCGCCGGTTCCGGTTGGACAGCTCAATGGTGGCGGCGCCGGTTTCAAGGATCTGGCGGCAACGGTGAACGGAGATTATTTCGCCATCCCGCCTATCAAGCTGCGCGGTGCGCTGACGGGAAGATACCTCCACCTCATTGAAGGAACAGGAAATGTAGTTATCGGGCCAAGTGAAATATCTCTCAAAGCGACCGATGTGGGCCTTGTGGGCGCAGGAGAAGCTACGCAGATTATTGACAGCTTCGGCTATACCCTCAAGCTCAATGGGCAGGAGCGAACTTATAAGGGAACGAACTACAAAGGAATTTACTTTGCAGGGTCAGAGGAACTCGCATTGGCTCTGCCAAGCAAAGCACTCAATGTTATCGCGCTGGACTCCGCCATTGAACTGGGCGCGTTCGGCGGTGTGAACGATAAAAAGGAAAATCTTTATCTCGGTATCGGCGCAAACGGAACTGTGATCGGCACACTGCAGTTTCCGAATAACTTCTTTATCCCTTGTCTCAGAGGTAAAGCATTATCACGAACGGATGTCGAACTCATCCTCGGTGGGCAAACAGTTATTCCAATTAAGGGTGTCAGCGTTGACGAGGGCATGAAGCAGGCGTTTGGCAACATCGACGTATACCTCGGTGCGATGACACAGACGACAAACTGGCTCTATGATGTGCGCGCATGGGTCATCATTCCGAATATCATTGAAACCAACTTCCGAATGGGTGAGGGCTGGGATATTGAGGGCACGCTGTTCAGTAAGCTGGACACATGGGACTGGACAGAGCACGGGGTTGAACCTGTGGTGCAGGCTATGTCTTTGGAAGATAGCGAAGATACCGTCCTGATGAGCAGTCCGAGCCCCACTGAACAAGCTGCGTCTTTGGAAGCTGTTGGGGAATCTACCCCGACAAGCAATACGAACTCAACCGAGCCGGCTGCGTCTTTGGAAGATACCGGGGAGTCTGTCCCTGCAAACAGTACGAACTCTACTGAACAAGCTGCGTCTTCGGAAGATACCGGGGAGTCTGCCCCTGCAAACAGTATGAACCCAACTGTAATTGCTGTGAATGCCGGCACAGACGAAACACCGTATATCCTGCTGGCATTTGATAGCAGCATTACCGAGGAGCAGATTAAGGGCGCCTTGAAGATAAAAAAAGATAGCCAAGATATTGACATCAACTGGCTGGGTGATAGCACCGAAATCGATTCCAACTCTGCCATCAACGCAGACACTGACATCATAAAGAATAATGAGGACGGGAAAGAATACCGCGTGGCGATCCTGCGTTTGAAGGAAGGCGGGGCCTATCAGGTCGATACAGGAGATCTTGCACTTCAGAAATCCGAGAGCGCTTCCGTTACGCCGTTTGAAAAGCTGAATCTTACCCTTAACAACAATCAGGTGTCGGGTAATATCAAATACGCCGAAGCGAATACAAAGTATGTGCTTCGTACCTATTTTGCCGATACCAAGGGCGGCGCGGATTATCTAATCGAGGAACAGGAGGTAACGAAGAGTTCAACCATTTCAGTGACGATTCCGCAAAGCGGTGCGCTGGCCCCTACGGGCGAATACTATGTGACTTCTTTCCTGATGACGGAAAAGGAAGTTGATCTCAACGAGGACGGTACTCTTGAAAAAGCTCTCATTGCCATCGACAGCCAGCAGTTTGACGCCGAAGTGTCCTATACGAACAACAACCAGCCGAGCTCGCCCCAAAATGTTACGCTGGAGCTTGCTGGTAATGAGGTCATGACGGCCAAATGGGATGCCGTGACGGATGCTGAGGGTTATGCTGTGCGTATTTATCAGAAGCAGAGCGATGCTACTTTTAAGGACACTGGTTTCGGCTATGACCTTGATAAGAATACCACTTCTATCGACATGGCGCTGACCGTGGGCGGGACAGAAACGGCAGAATCCGAAAACCTGTCCGCAAACGAAACCTACAAGGTGGGCGTGAGGGCGTACAAGACCGTCGAGGGCGGTAAGTATTACAGCGAGGAAAAAGCATCTGAGGGTAAACTTCTGCCCGAATATACACCGCTGGCTCTGACGCTCTCCGTGAATGGTAGCAAATGCACAGCCGACGAAAACGGCGTATACCATGCCTATGTCGGCGATGACTCGAATACGTTGACGGTAAGTTGCACTGACAACACCAATGCAACTTTCAAAGTCACAAGAATGGACAAGACTACCAACAACGAGATTACGGCGAGCCAGGATGGTAGCTATGCAATCCCCGACTTTGAGGGCAGTCTGATGTTCAAAATCGATGGCATTTCCAATATTACAGGCAGCTCCGCCACGGATGTGACCAGCGTATTCCTGCTGGTAAGCGTGGACAAAACAGCACCCGTGCTGACGCTCTCCGCTCCGGTGTTCTACGCAGACAATGCTACGGGCGGCTATGAAATCACCGGCACGGCAGACGCGGGAAGCGAGATCTTTTACGGCGATAATAAGGAGTCTGTGTACGCCGACAGCGACGGAACCTTTACCATTCCCGGTACGCTGGATGAAAACAGCGGTGTTCTCTCCCTCTGCGCACAGGACAGTGCAGGGAACAAATCCACATCGCGGTTTGCGCTGATTACGAAGCAGAACACCGCTACCGAGTTCATCGTCACCTTTGACGGAAACGGCGGTACGCCCTCTGTCGGCAGCATGACCACCACCAATCAGAAGCTGACCTCTCTGCCCAGCGCATCCCAAAGCAAGCACAGCTTCGACGGCTGGTACACCGAAAAGAGCGGCGGCATAAAGATCACGACGGATACCGTATTCCATGCAGATACCATCGTCTACGCTCACTGGACGTACACCGGCGGCGGTGGAGGTTCCTCCTCCGGCGGCTCATCTTCCAATGATGGGGAGGATTCCGTTAACAACGATGCCACCATCATCCAACGCCCCGATGTGAACGAACCCAATGTCCCCACCACGGCACAGAGTGAGAAGGTCAAGACAGATGCTAAGGGCAATGTGACCATTACCAATCCCATGGTATCGGATGCCATCAAGGCAGCAAAGGATGATACGAAAAAGCATGGTAATCAGAAAAATGGTGTTGCGGTGGAAGTCCCTGTGGAGATTGATAAGAAGCTGGACGGTGTACAAATCACGCTGAAAGCGGATACACTGGATACTTTGGTGAAGGAAAATGTCAAGCGCTTCACCATCGACACAGACCGGATGACCGATTTCGACTTCACCTTGGATACCCTCAAGGAGCTGAACCGCCAGACCAGCGGCGACATTATCTTGAAGGTGAAGAAAACTACCGTTTCCTCTATTGAGGCAAAGGCGACTATCGGAAATCGCCCCGTTTATGACATCTCCCTGTGGGAAGTCAAAAACGGCAAGGAAACCAAGCTGAGCAACCTGAATGGAAAGACTATCAGCATTGCCATTCCGTACACACCGGCAAAGAACGAGCAGCCCGGCAACCTCTATGCGGTTTCTGTGGATGGAAATGGTAAGCCCCAGTGGATCACCAAGTCCAGCTATGATGCCGACCAGAAGGCAGTCATCTTTGAGCTGATACAGCCCGGTGTTTACGGCGTGGGCTATGATGCTAAAATGCCAGCCTTTACCGACATCGAAAATCACTGGGCTAAGGATAACATTCTCTTTGTGGTCAGCCGCGGGCTGCTGAATGGCACCAGCGAAACCACATTCAGCCCCAATACCGGCATGACCAGAGGAATGTTTGTCACCGCTCTTGGACGGCTGGCGGGTGTTGATCCTGCTGATTACCAGAGTGGCAAATTCACCGATGTGAAAGCCGATGCCTACTATGCACCGTATGTCAACTGGGCGGCAAAGACCGGTATCGTCAGCGGAACAACAGACACCACCTTCGCCCCGGATACCAACATCAACCGGGAGCAGATGGCGGTCATTATGAAGAACTACGCTGCCAAGCTGGGCTACACAGTTCCGAAAGCCCTGGAAGCCGTGACCTTTGCGGACAACGCAAGCATTTCTTCCTGGGCAAAGGAGGCAGTTAAGTCCATGCAGCAGGCGGGCATCCTGGCGGGCAAGACGAACAATCGCTTTGACCCTGCAGGAACCGCCACCAGAGCCGAAGTCGCCACCGTCCTGCGGCGGTTTGTGGAAATCATCATTGACCCGCAGACCGCAAACGGCTGGCAACAGAATGACAGCGGCCAGTGGAGCTATTACAAAAATGGGAAGCCAGTGAAGGGCTGGCTCTCCGATGACCAGAAGTGGTACTGGCTGGATAAGACGACCGGAATGATGTTTGCCGGCGGCTGGAAGCAGATTGACGGCAAGCAGTATTACTTCTACACCGATGGTTCTATGGCGGTAAATACCACCATAGACGGCAAGACCATCGGTGCGGATGGAGCCAGAAAGTAGTTATTCTACCTGCAAACCAAGAATTAAAACAGGAGGGGCATTCCAAACGACACGGCTCTGCTGGAATGCCCCTTCTACAATAAAAGACTGTTTGCCCGTATAACAACGGACAAAAAACAAACGCGGTCGGGTATACGAATACCCAGCCGCGTTTATTCTTACTATGCATTTTGCGGGGGTGGATCTATAACGAAACATCTTAATAATATTCTTATTTGCCGAAAAAAGGACGGAGGACAGACACCATGCTCTTTCCTTTGGAAATATCGACCCCTGCAGCATTGTTCATATTGATCGCTCCTCATCATGGATTTGTTTTGGCGACCAGCCATTCCACCATTGCCGATCCAATCTATTTGATGACACGGGCGCACCGATGTGGCGGCTCAACCTGCATAAATCGAACGCTGCGAATGAGAGGCTGGCTGACGGACTTCGTTACGGACGCTATGGTCCTTGGAGGAACACATCAGGCCAAGACACTCTCATTCTAACAGCTTAGGCAACAATGCGGAAAAAGACACGGCTGGCTGCCGTGCCTTCAACCGTAAATCTATTGTAATAGGGGGTGAATTTACGAGCAGTGTCATATCAGGCAAGTATGTGCTTCTATCTCCTCCCACTCCGCCATCGAGACTCAGCGGTTCTACCGCTCTCTGGGCTGTGTGGACGCGGCCCAGCCCCTGCAAAAGCATGTAGAGGCCGAACCGTTCGACTGCCAGCTGGAATACAGACTGTAAAAGCACGAGCTGCATGGAAGTAAAACATAAGCTCCCCCGGAAGGCAAATGCTTGAGATATAAAAGGGATTATACAGATTATGCAAAATAAGAGAAGGTAGGAAGCGTTTTCCTACCTTCTTCTTTTACCCTTACATAGAAGAGAAATCCGGTACAAATTTCTTTCCCCGTCGCTTAAAGGGAATGCAGGTAAAGTTACAATATCGAATTTTTTGAAACAACTCCTGTTTCTCTGTATTTTCACACATGGAGTTGTCTATATCGTCCAAAAGGCTATTGATACTCTTTCCCATAAAATTAAAGTCAAATTCGGCGGCTATAAGTGTCGTATCACTTGCCGCGCTTGCAGAACGTCCATAGGACTTTATAACAATGCGCCTAAAGATGGTTTTCAATGCCTTGTTAGTTAAAAGGTTAAGGTCAATATCCCTAATACACTGTAAATATTCCTGATACTCTGCCTCTTTCATTTTCCGTATTGCTCGATGGTTAATAATTGCATCGTATTCCTGTGTTAGTTCCCGCTCTCTGTTTTTGTATTCCCGATCACGCCGTTGGAAATCTTCTTTGCTAATACTGTCATCGGAGTACAGTTCAAAATTTTTGTCTATCCGCCGTTTCATTAACTCCCGCTCTTGCTCAATCTCCGATAACCTTTCGGGACTGTAGTTGTGGTACAAGGAAAGGTATGCCTCAAATTCACTACTAAAGTCTGTCCGCTTCATTTCCTCAATTTTTCGCCGCAGAAGCTCAATCAAATCACTTTCCAAAAACATGTATCGGTGTTCACACATACCACCCTTGTCTCTGTTCCTGCATGTCCAATAATACCCCAATCGCTCCAATGCTTCCCCACGGCCTCGTTGCTTCCTCACATATGTACTTCCACAATGACCACAGACAAACAGCCCGGACAAGAGCTTGTCAGTCATGTTGTGTTTGGTGCACTTGATGGAACCTGTATTCTCCGTGAATGTGTATGCCTCTTTGCGACGGGCAATTTCCGCTTGTACAGCCTCAAACAGAGCGGTATCTACAATCTGTAAATGGGGACACTCTGATATTATCCACTCATTTTCATCTACAGGCTTAATAAAATTTGTTCCTAATGCCTTGTTACTGCACATGTTAATATCTGTGTTTGTCCTTTGATTTGTGACCAACTTTCCGATGTATGTAGTATTTTTTAGCATCCTCGTAATGGTCGTATCACGCCACTTAGAGTTGCGTTTCGTAGAGATACCTTCCATGTTCAGCCTTTTGGCTATTTTTGATGTACCCATACGAGCGTTCAAGTACATGTCAAAAATCCTTCTGACGGTTTCGGCCTCTTGCTCATTAACATGTAAGTAACCGCCTTTACGATCATATCCAAAGACATCGCTACTACACCAACCGCCTTTTTCCCTTAATCGCCTTTGTCCAAACTTAATAGCCTTTGATTTAAGTGCGCTTTCGCTTTGGCCTATTGACATTAAAATGCTGATTATGTCCTCGTTTTTACTAAAATATAAGCCGTTTTCCTGAAAGAGTACATCTACCCCATATCCTTTTAAGGTTTTCAATGTTCCTATGCCATCCACGATAGAGCGGGAATACCTTGTAATGTCTTTTACAAGAATTAAATCAAACATGTGTTGCCGTGCAAGCTCCAACATCCTATTAAATGCTTCACGGTTCTTTAGCTTTGTTCCACTAATCCCTTCATCTGCAAATATTCCGTCTTCATTGTGTTCGGGGTCTTGTCCTTTTCTGTAGAGCATACCACATTTTACAGGCTCATACTCGTTATCCTCAGAAAACAACTTTAAGTAGTATTCCCTTTGGTTCTTAAAGCTGGTTAACTGCTCTTTGTCATCTGTTGACACTCTACAGTATGCAACACATCTCATTTCTCTATAATCCCCCTTCTTTTGCATGTCCTATCTGCATTATAAGGGGTTCTTTCTGTAACGTCAATTACATACTGATAGTTTCTTATATATTCTCTATTAGTATTTTTGTTTTCTCTTATAAATTGACTTACAGTAGTATTATTGATACAATAGAGAAGAAGGGAGTGTATTCTGAATTATGAAAAAATCAAAGAAAAAACCTCTAATCATTGTGGCGATAGTACTCATAGCTTTAGTTGTAATAGGAATTACAAATCAGCCTCCCGCTTCTTCCGATGAAGACAGCCAAATTCCAACACAATCTGTTAGACCTGATATGGTCACACAGACACCGGATGAAGAGCCACCAGAGGAAACGCCTACTGACGATGTACCGCCCTCTACACAGCCGCCTGTAGAAGATCAGGAAATGACCCCGTATTTACAGTTAGCAGAAGATGAAAACGCATACTTGCTATTTCTACGAATAATCGGGACATGCTATAAGGACAACACCCTTACAGAAGAAATGTTTAATGAAATGACAGAGAATAGCGATGTGCAGACGCTTGTACAGGATGTGTTAAACTATCGCTATCAAAATGGAACCTTGTCCCCGGATTTTGTGTCTTCTTTTTCTGCGTTTTGGGATGACAGTGTATCATCCGCACATCAAGAAGTAACAGACGCATTGAAAATATCGTTTGACTTAGAATACGACTTTGTAAAAAAAGCGTGGATATTGAAAGAGAATAAAGCTACTATAGCGGCTCATACAGAAAACGATACTACAGATAGCCAAAATTTTGAATGGCTACCGGCTATAGGTCATCTATATGGCGGTGTTGACCTGTACATAGTGACCGAAGATACAGTGACCCATTATGGCACAATTACCGCGCTGACCAACGAAGAGGTAGAAATCTATTTGATTGCCGCTGAGGAAGCACAATGGTTTGGGCGGCGCATTCCCCTAATTACCGATGTATTAAAAGTCCGCTCCGATGACCCACACCTGCCACAATACTAAAGCCCCACATCAGGTTTATGTAAGTCCATATACATATAAAGTTTTGCTTTAGATCAGGGATAGCTTATACAGGGATATTCTCTCTGGATAGGCTGTCTCTTTTTGTCCGCGCCTTTTGTATCAAGGCTATATAGAAATAGCCTTTGCACACTCTTACAACGACTGTCCATTCTGGTACGGCTGGTTTTTGACACAGGATTTTGCAGGGCGGGGGTACTGCTTTTCAGTAAAGTATCATCATTTAAGGGTGCATGTTCTTTCTATATCATCTCTGTTTCACTCGTTTTAGTCAATTATTATGTATGATACTTGACTATTATTCTGAAATGTGCTATTCTAATGTGCGTAAACACAGCAAAAAGGGGGCTTTTGTATCATGGAAAAAGTCTTTGGCTATATACGCGTAAGTACGCAGACACAGGTAGAAAAGGGATATGGACTAAAGACGCAAAAGCAAGCAATTAACGAGTACTGCAAGAAGCATCACATGGAGCTTGTAGAGCTTTTTGTGGATAAAGGTATCTCTGGTACTGAAATTGATAGAAAAGGGCTTACAGAGCTTTTAACGGCATTTAACGGGGTTCGGAAGGTTGTAGTGTTAAACACAAGTAGACTTTGGAGAAATGACACGGCTAAAGTTCTGATACAGCGCACTTTGAGACAGGCACACGCAGATGTTATCAGCATCGAACAACCGACATATTCTTTGTACACAGATGACCCCAATGATTTTTTGCTCAACGGCATTATTGAGTTGTTAGATCAGTATGAACGGCTGAACATCAATTTGAAACTTGCAAGGGGCAGACGAACAAAGGCGAAATCTGGTATTAAAGGGTGCGGCGTTGCTCCGCTGGGCTATAAATGGACAAAAGATGCAGAAATAGAAGTAGATGACGATACAGCGGATATTGTAAAAACAATCTACGACTGTTATTTGGAGATGGGTAGCATCGGAAAATTAAAGGCACACTTAGACAGCAATGATTATTCTACTCGGCGCGGCAACTGTTTTTCTAAGCAAGCTCTACTTGATATTTTGACAAATGACTTCTATCGTGGTGTTGTAACACATGGTACTGTAAAGACACAAGGCCAGCATACGGCACTTATCAGCGCGGCAAAATTCAAAAAGGTGCAGGAAAAGTTAGCAGAAAACAGGCGCAATGTCAAATAACTACTAAAAATCAGTATTATTACTACTGAATGGATATTCTGTTTTTTGAAAACACTCCTTATAGTCTTATTAAGGCTATCAAGGAGTTGTTTTTATGCACACAAGAGGACAAGCGGCAAATCAGAAGTCACCTACACGCGGTCAAAGTGCAGGCCCGTCCCGGCAGGTATACTCAAAAGACATAGGAATCTCTCATATCGGGAAACGGCTCAAAGACGAGCGTAAGCGGCTCCACTGTACGCAGGAAGAAGTAGCGGAGGCAGTAGGGCTTACCCCTGCTTTTATTGGTCACATTGAGCGCGGCGAAAGAAGCTTGTCCTTAGAGACACTAATTAAGCTGTGCAACTATTACGGTGTCACGATTGATTATTTGCTTGCGGATATACTTCCAGCCGATACCGACGCAGTTATAGAGCAAATACGGGTTTTGCTCAAAGATCAATCTACAGAGAAACAAATGGCAATACTGGATATTTTGAACGCGATTGTTAGAAATCTATAGGCATAAGAAAATGACCTTGCTTTTTACGGCAAGGTCATTTTTCTATCGGCTCAAATAAACGTCTTTCTGCATTGTAGATGTATCCACTCCTACGCAAGTCCTCTATGATGACCTGACTTGCAAGGTGAAGTTTATAAGAAAACATCTCAATGCTCATTCTGGTTTTGTTGTAGTACTTTACTTTGTCTTCTGGAAGCTTATCAAGCCACACATTGATGGGCACCATTTCTCTTCACCTCACGATACTGTATCTTGTGTGAAGTATAGCAGAAATGGGAAATTTCATCAAGGTGGTTGCATTTTCTCTATAATCCCTTTTTCATGCGTGGCAAACGCTTTCCAGGGGAGCTTTGTGGTTACTTGGGAGTAGTATGTATTTCATACACTATGGATTTCCACTTATCCACAGAGCATGACTTTGGCGGAGAAAGCGCCATTCTGATGGGTAAACGTACTTGTACCGCCGTTTTTTTCCGCAATATGGTTGACAGCCTGGATACCAATTCCGCTTTCTTTTCGCTTTGATGAGAGGAAAACGCCATTTTTTTCGTTGACTTTACCATCAAATGCATTTACAACCTCGATCAGAAGAATCCTCTTGGCATGCACATATGCTGTTATTTCGATTTGCCGGCGAGCGGGTGCGGTGCGAAGGCTGGCTTCCAGCGCATTTTCCAGTAGATTGGATAAGATCAGGCACATATCGACCTCATCGATCGGAAGCGATTCCGGCAGATCGAGCTTGGTGCGGAAGGGAATGTCCTCGCGCTTTGCAAGAGCGCAGTAATAGCCGACAACACTGTCCGCCGTACGGTTTTCACAGAAGCACATATCGAGATTCGGGATGCGGGAGACAGTTTTTGCAAGGTAGCTTTTCAAGTCCTCCAGTTCACCAGCCTCGGCCAGCGCAGAAATATGATTTAATTGATGGCGCATATCGTGCCGCGCCTGCCGGGCCTCTTCAATGGCGGTCTTGAGGCTCTCATAGCGCTGCTGCTGCATGGAAAGCAGCTGGTTTTCCTGCTGTAATCTTGCGTTGCGGTTGAGGCTGTTCGCCATCAGAAGGAAAATCGTGTTGAACCAGAAAAGCAGCACCAGAAGCGCGATGCTGAGCACAATGTAACCCTGCAGAACCCTTCCTGTCTGAAGTGTTGTCTGGTAACGCGGGATCATGAACAGATTTAGAAGGATGAACACCAGCGGTAAAACCCAGAACACATACCATGTCTGTGCAAAATTGTCGTCCTCGACTGTGGCGCGACAAGTTTTTTGAGAAATTCGGACAAGATATATGAGAAAAAAGAAATGCTTCTTAGAAGAAAATCTAAGCTAAAGCACCCCCAACTATCCATCTGGATAGCTGGGGATTTTTTTGCTCAAATCCACTTGTAGCTAGGGCGGTCACCCGCACCGGAGAGGTAGTCCAGCCAGTCAAACGCAACGATCACCGGCCCGGCCAGCAGACACCACAGCGCCCAGAATTGAGGGCAAATCTGGCCCCATAGATTTCCAAAAAGCCCGGAGTAATCCCAGATGCCAAGGCCGAGCCAGACATTGAGCACCAGCCCGGCCGCCAGCTCCGCCGCGGTGATCGCGGTGCCGCCCAGAACTGCCTGAAGCCAAAGAGGGAATTCCCAGGGAATATGTTCGTTGGCAATATCCAAAGGGATGCAGAGGATGGCTGCCAGAAGCATCATTGTCCAGTGCGTATGGCCTCTCCAAAGAATTTCCAGCAGACCATACAGCACGCCTCCCATGGCCCAGCGTATCAGATGCGCGCTTGCTTTTTCAGACATGGGACGCCTCCGCGGCTGCCAGCAGAGCCGTCATATTCGCCGCCAGATCCTCCGGCAGTTCTGAGCCGTATACGATGGCGGCGGCCTCTTCCGCCGAACTCCGCTCCACCCATGCTTTCAAATGATTGAAATATGTGGTGTGGTACAGTTTGTGGGCCGTGGCTGTCTGCGCCATTGTCAGAATGTCCGCGGCGGAGTACATGGCGCAGAGCTGACCGTCCAGATGGTAGGGGTATTCCTCCGCACCGGCGCTCACACTGGCAGCGGCATTCGTAAGATTGATCTGATCCTCGCTGGTCAGAGAGATGTGCCCCGTGACGCCATCCGCAAGTTCCACATCACATCCCGCGACAATGGCGGCGTTGCAGGCGGCGGACAGTTCGGTGAGCTTCTGCTCCCTTGCTTCAAGCAGAACGTCCGGATCGGGATGCGCGGTGTTCCAGGCGTCCAGCAGCTCCTGATTGACGGTGTATCCGGTCATGACATCATCCTCAAAGCTCGGAGAGACAAATCCCTTTGCGGTGTAGAATTCCGCCAAATCCACCTCCTCCGGGACCCTGACATAGCCACTGGGCGGAGAGGTCCGGGACCGATCATCCTGGATCCTGTAGCTCCCGCCAGAGGAAGGACTCATGTGTATAATCTTCATACGTACACCTCCGAAAAAATAGAAAGAAGGATTGATTATGTATTTGGGTTATGTCAGAGTCAGCACTGGAAAGCAGACGGTTGAAAACCAGATGTTCGCTATCGAGGATTTTTGCGCCCACCAAAATCCGCCGATCCACATTGATGACTGGATCATTGAGACCGCAAGCGGCATGAAACATTTTGACAAGCGCAAACTCGGCAAAAAACTCCAAAGCGTCACAAGCGACGACACCATCATCTCCACCGAGATCACCCGCCTGGGCCGGAGCCTCCTCATGATCTTCAGCATCATGGCGTATTGCCTGGGCAAGGGGTGCGGGATCTGGACGATCAAAGAGGGCTGGCGCCTCGGTCAGGGCTGCATCCGGGTCTGTCAGCGGCTCGGTCGGTGTTTTGCCCGGTACGCCTACCTGTCCAATCGCCATCAGTGCGCCCCAAACGCTTACAATGCACAGCGCACCGGCTGCGACTCCGGTTATCACATATCGATACAAAATCAAAACACCTCTTTCTTTCCTGATTCCCGGGAAATATCTATCACTTCTATCATGGATGATTTTTGCAGAAATTGCAAGACAGATCGATCAAAATTGTTTAAAAACCTGTAAAATACCATACAGCAAAAAAGACGCCTTGCGGGCGTCTTTTTCGTAATCAGGAGATCGTAAACGATTGACTAAACAGTGCTTGTCCATCGTCCAGCGGGATAACCAGCCGGTAGGTTCCTGCGCGGAGCGCCGGGTATTCATTCAAAGAAAATGTTCCCTGTGTGCTTCCCCCGTTCGGGCACTCTCGTCCCATGGCGGTATATGAACGTTCCGAGGCGCGACGGCTCAGGCGCGTCAGCACTTCCACCCAAGTTCCGTCCTTCTGATATTCCAGAGCCATTTGCTCACCAAACAGCAAATCTGCGCCACTCTCGTTATACATGCTCCAGTCCAGCTGCGTCTGGTCAGGCTGTATCTGCCAAGTTACGCCGCTCACCGGCACAGCCGACCCATACTCACTCGGCGCAGTGCGGAACGACCGCGTCCAGACAAAAAGCCCGACAATCAAAGCAGCACATGCTGCAATTGCCACAATCGACGCCGCCGGCCAAGAAGAAACTATTCCTGAGTGGAAATTAGTTTTACCAAATTGGGTGTCTTCTTCATTTTCGGCTAAAT